>OBLI01000395.1_pt1 | contig 46262 bp, 48 predicted proteins | sample 1519701 | NCBI WGS metagenome assembly OBLI01 (sample SAMEA3663005, study PRJEB22513) | pig gut metagenome | biome: pig gut; feature: pig-associated habitat; material: faeces | place: France | collected 2012
CAACCAACCTCAGGCTTACAGTACAAATCCATTCAACTTTTTCTAGGGTAGTACACTCTTTCGCCCTTTGGGTCTGCCAAGTGTAACGCCCTCTGCTTTTTTACGCGCCAAAGCTTCCTTGGTTCGTTGATTGATAAGGTTGCGCTCAATCTCGGCAGACAAGCCAAAAGCAAAGGCAAGCACTTTGCTTTGGATGTCGTCACCAAGGCGATAGTTGTCTTTGATTGTCCAAACGCGGCACTCCTTGGTCATGCAAATGTTCAAGATTTCCATAATCATAAATAAGTTGCGGCCAAGCCGGGAAAGTTCTGCACAAATGATGAGATCGTCTTTTTGTACTCGCTTCAGAAGTTTTCCCAGCTCTCGCTTGTTGTATGCTTTCGTTCCACTGATGGTTTCCTCAATCCAACCATCAATCACAAGTTTGTTGCGCTTGCAGAATTTGTTGATTTCAAAGCGTTGATTCTCTACTGTCTGTTTGTCACTACTGACTCTAATGTAACCGTAAATCATAATTGTCTATTTGTATTTTAATTATTCTAACGGAGCCACCTATTTATTTTGTTATGAATGAGTAGGCTCTCACTTAATAGAAAGTATATGGATTGACAGAAATAGACAAATAGGCTTCACTAAAATCTCCTCAACTGCGCATTATCATACGCCAAGAATATCGTCAGAAATACAGACACTGCAAGGATGCAAGCCATGCAAATAACCAGAAACTGACGAAAGTGCTCACTTCGATACATCCTCTTTATCCAATACCATGGATACGACATAAAAATAAATCGTGGCAAGGCTTTCCTGGTTTGCGGTATGGGTGGTTGCTCTATTACCCTGGATTTCTTCGCTTGCATAAGCCTCGTCATTGCTGCATATCGCTTTTCTGTCAGTTGGATATTGCGATTAAGAGTCTCTGCTTTTTTGTTGCTGTTAGCTGTGACGGTGTTATACATATTGGTAAGTTCCGTAAAGGAACCAACAATCTTGTCCACAGCCTCAAGTCGCATCATTTGGTAAGGGGATTTCGTCTCTTGCGACTGCACCATAAAGATTCTTTACGAAAACGAGTCGTTTTAGAGAGGTATCCGCAATCTTCAGATATCAAAAATATTACAGGTAGCGGATTTTAGGTTCTAATGATTTGTCAGCTGTTTTCATTTTTTTTTGCCATTTTTGTCATATATGGGCATTCTGTCAGTTAAAAAAGGCATTTTGTCAGTTGGATAACCTCTTTGGCACATTTTTGGTATAAACCAAGAATGAAAGCATTATTTAAAGTGTCTATCATTGCATAGTGATATGAAACCTTTATTGATGCTAAACATTAAAGAATAACAATTAAAAGACTAATATTATGAACATTAAACCGTTAGCAGACAGAGTGCTTGTGTTACCTGCACAGGCTGAAGAGAAAGTTGGTGGAATCATTATTCCAGATACAGCAAAGGAGAAGCCCCAGCATGGAGCAGTTGTTGCTGTTGGACAGGGTGCTAAAGATGAGCCGATGGTTCTTAAAGAAGGTGACGAGATTCTTTATGGTAAATATTCTGGCACAGAGATCGAGTTTGAAGGAACCAAGTATCTCATCATGCGTCAGAGCGATGTGCTTGCTGTTGTTCAGAAATAAAAGAGCAATTTGCTTCAGAAATAAAAAGCTTGTTGCTTTAGAACAAAAATAGCTGGTTGTTTAAGAAATTGAACATATAGAATATTAGATTAAAATTTAATTAGATAAGAAAATGGCTAAAGAAATAAAATATAATATCGAAGCACGTGATTTGCTTAAGAATGGTGTTGACAAATTGGCTAATGCCGTTAAGGTGACACTTGGTCCTAAAGGACGTAACGTGGTTATCGAGAAAAAATTTGGTGCCCCTCAGATTACTAAGGATGGTGTGACCGTAGCAAAGGAAGTGGAGCTTGAAGACAAGTTCGAAAACACAGGCGCACAGCTCGTTAAGAGCGTAGCAAGCAAAACTGGCGACGACGCTGGCGATGGTACCACAACAGCTACCATCCTTACACAGGCCATTGTTACTGAGGGCCTGAAGAATGTTACAGCAGGTGCTAATCCTATGGATTTGAAGCGCGGCATTGATAAGGCAGTCGGTTCAGTTGTCGATTTCATCAAGAACAATGCTGAGCAGGTCGGTGACAACTATGACAAGATAGAGCAGGTGGCCACCGTGTCAGCAAACAACGATCCTGAGATTGGTAAGCTGTTGGCTGATGCCATGCGTAAAGTGTCAAAAGATGGTGTCATCACCATTGAAGAGAGCAAGAGCCGTGACACAAACATTGGTGTGGTTGAAGGCATGCAGTTTGACCGTGGCTATCTGAGCGGCTATTTCGTTACAGATGCCGACAAGATGGAGTGTGTTATGGACAATCCATACATCCTTATCTATGATAAGAAGATTTCTTCAATAAAAGATCTTCTTCCTATCTTGCAGCCTGCTGCTGAGAATGGCCGTCCAATGCTTATCGTAGCTGAGGATGTTGACTCTGAGGCTCTTACTACATTGGTTGTAAACCGTTTGCGTGCTGGCTTAAAGATTTGTGCAGTAAAGGCTCCTGGTTTTGGCGATCGTCGCAAGGCCATGCTTGAGGATATTGCAGTTCTTACAGGTGGTGTGGTAATAAGTGAGGAGAAGGGCCTTTCGCTTGACAAGGCTACTCTTGATCTTTGTGGTACCTGCGACAAGGTTACTGTAACAAAGGATAACACCACCATCGTTAATGGTGCTGGTGACAAGCAGCTTATCGCAGACCGTGTTGCTCAGATCAAGAACGAGATTGCAAACACAACAAGCTCATATGACAAGGAGAAGCTTCAGGAGCGTCTTGCAAAACTGTCAGGTGGCGTTGCTGTGCTCTATGTAGGTGCCAACAGCGAGGTTGAAATGAAGGAAAAGAAAGATCGTGTTGACGATGCTTTGTGTGCAACCCGTGCTGCTATTGAGGAAGGTGTTGTTGTAGGTGGTGGCACCACTTACATCCGTGCCCAGAAGGCTCTTGAGGGCTTAAAAGGCGACAATGCCGATGAGCAGACTGGTATCAACATCGTAATTCGTGCCATCGAAGAGCCTCTGCGTCAGATCGTTAAGAACGCTGGTGGCGAAGGTGCTGTCGTGGTTCAGAAGGTTCGCGAGGGTGAAGGCGACTTTGGTTACAATGCTCGTAAAGACATCTATGAAGATCTTCGCAAGGAAGGTGTTATAGACCCTGCAAAGGTGGAGCGTGTGGCTCTTGAGAACGCCGCTTCTATTGCTGGCATGTTCCTCACAACCGAGTGTCTGATCTGTGACAAGCCTGAGGAGAAACCCGCAATGCCTATGGCTCAGCCAGGAATGGGTGGCATGATGTAATGACGCTTTAAAAAATATTGCAAGTTTAATTACGGAATATTGCAATGTAAAGATAACAAAAGAGGGAGATGTGGTAACACATTTTCCTCTTTTAAGTTATAAAAATGTTAAAATGTGCAATTTTATGGCCATTTTATTTTGTTTGTATTTATAAAGTAATTATCTTTGCAATAGAAAAAGGACTGAAAATTATTTGGAAAATTCCAAAAAGGAAATTTTTTTGATTTGTTTTAGTAGATTAGTTTTAAGTAGTTTGTTTTTGAAAATCGGGTGTTGTGAAACATCCGATTTTTTTGTTGTATGCTCGGCATGAGCATTGTCTAACAGATTTTGTATTTTCGTTATTTTTTTGGCCAGCCTACGGGGTTGTTCATGATAGGTAGCTGGTTGACTGTCAAGGCGAGCAACTTACGGATGCCGTCTGTGTCGTGTGTGGCACGAGGTACCGTGGCAAGACCAACACTTTGGCAATAAAGATTAATGTTTTCGCTCACGTTGCCTGCATCTACACAGCCCATCATTATGGTTTGTTCGTTCTTTGTACCTATAAGGTTGAAGTCGATGACCATGAGCAATGTCACAGGTGCTTCTTTTGCAAACGCTTGCTTGTAACCGTTTGCGCTTCCTGTTATAAGCTCACGGTGGTCTCCATCGGCTTTTTGTGTGAGGCTGTTGGCAACAGCATCATACTCGTAAACGCCTTTTTCTGTGAACACAAACAGTCGAATCTCTTTCTTGTTCATGGCCGAAGGTGCTGTGCGGTAGTCGTTGTTACGACTCACTCCACAGGCTGCCCAGCACAGGTCGCTTAGTTGCTGAAGGGTTAATGGGGTCGTGTCAAACTGACGAACCGAATGGCGTGTGCTCAACGCCTCTGTTACAGTTAACGATTTTGCATTCATGTTTGGACGTGGCAGACTTATGGCCTGTTGCGCCATTGCTGAGCTGCCCATAAATAGTGTGGTTGCGAGCAAAGTGCCTTTTAGTAAGTTTTTCATAATTTCTTATTTGTTATTTTACTGACAATTTGACGTAAATGAAGGTCAATAGTTTAACCTCTTGTTTCAGATTTAGTGATAAGAGATATGCCGTATTCTTGTCGATTTTCAATTTTGGCAAAATGCTCTTTGTGGTATTTGTCTTTGAAAAATCGGGCACATGTGGTAATGGCGTAATGATTGGCGTAAACTTAATTACGTTGTCCATCAATCCGTTGTTGTTTAGTTGTGTGCCTGCTTCCGATGATTTGTCAATACCATTTATTGTTCTCACACCCGTAAGGCCTACAATTCCTCCAATTTTAGGTTTCTTTTTTAAAGCTTTTAAGGAGTTAATTTTGCCTTGTGCATTAATGTTTATGCACACCGTGGTTAAAACGAGAGCCAAAAAGGTTCTTGATAACAGTTTTTTTCGTTTCATGATTTTTCGTGTTTAGTTTACCAATTGTGTTTCGCCGGGGTGCAGCTTGCCTGATGCAAAGATATGAAAAATATTCTTTCATAAAAGACTGTTAACAGTTTTTTTTATAATATATTTTTGGACTATCCCCAAAAATGAAGTATCTTTGCAAATATGAAAGTGAGGAAACCTAAAAACATTGCTCAACTATAAAATAAAACCATCATAGCCATCATTACAAAAGCAATCAATAAATTATAACAATCAAAACAATCAAAAGACGTTATATGAAGAAATTATCCATTATGGCTGCGCTCCTGCTGTTGGCCACAACGGCTGGCGCTAAGGACAACATCGACTATGTTGACCCTTTCATAGGAACGACCAACTACAGCGTGTGCAACCCAGGTTCTGTGTTGCCCCATGCACTCATGTCGGTGGTGCCGTTCAACGTTATGGGTAGCGACCTCAACACCTACGACAAGGACAAAAGGTGGTGGTCAGCACCATATGAGTATACCAACTCTTACTTTACAGGCTTTGCACATGTCACCCTTAGCGGTGTTGGTTGTCCAGAACTGGGTTCACTTCTCACCATGCCAACGATGGGTGAGGTAAAGCCCGACTGCCGACAGTATGGCACAGTGTATGAGAAAGAGAGCTCTACACCGGGCTACTACTCGGTCATGCTGAAGAAATATGGTGTGAAGTGTGAGGTAACATCTACCATGCGCACCTCATGTGAGCGCTACACGTTCCGCAAGGGACAGGGCAACATATTGCTGAACCTTGGCGATGCGTTGAGCAACGAAGGCGGCGCATGGGCCCGACGAGTGAGCGACACAGAGGTGGAGGGCATGCGCATGCTTGGCACGTTCTGCTACAACTCTCATTCTACATTCCCTATCTATTTTGTTATGCGTGTGAGCCGCAAGCCCGCAAGCTACGGCTTCTGGAAAAAGATTCCTTCGCTCGGACCGGCAAAGGAGGCATGGGAGCATTATAGCGGCAAGTTTAAACTTTATGACCACCGCACACGCGACATGGCAGGACAGGATGTGGGCTGCTACTGGACGTTCAACTGTGAAGAAGGCGACGTGGTGGAGGTGCAGATGGGTGTGTCGATGGTGTCTACTGCCAATGCCCGACTGAACCTTGAGGCTGAACAGCCTACGCTCAACTTTGACAAGACGCGTGCAGCTGCTCGTGAGGCATGGAACAAGACGCTCAACTGCATTAGCGTGGAGGGCGGCACAGAGGCACAACGCCGCGTGTTCTACACGGCTCTCTACCACACACAGATCCATCCTAACGTGTTGCAGGACGTGAACGGAGAGTATCCGCGTATGGAGAGCGATGAGGTCATGAAGACGACGGGCAACCGCTACACGGTGTTCTCGCTTTGGGACACTTATCGTAACCTCACACAGCTGCAAACGCTTCTCTTCCCTGATAAGCAGGAAGATATGGCAAGATCCATGATTGACATGTATAAGGAGTGGGGGTGGATGCCTAAATGGGAGCTCTACAGTCGAGAAACATGGACAATGGAGGGCGACCCGTCAATACCAATAATAACCGACATGTATTTGAAGGGTTTGCGTGGCTTCGACATCAACACGGCTTATGAGGCGTTCATGAAGTCGGCAACCACAGCGGGCAAGGACAACAAGCAACGTCCTGACCTCGACCCGTATGTGGAAAAGGGATACATTCCGCTCGGTTTCTTTGCTGCCGACATGTCGGGTGACAACTCGGTGTCGCATGCTCTCGAATATTATGTTGCAGACAACGCCCTTGCGCAGCTCGCTTCTGCTTTGGGCAAGAAGAATGATGCCAAGCTGTTCCGCCAACGCTCGCTCGGATATAAACACTACTACTCGAAGGAGAGCGGCACCTTGCGTCCTATCAACGCCGATGGCTCGTTCCTAACCCCGTTTAACCCAGAGGACGGTGCCAATTTTAGCAACTGTCCTGGCTTCCATGAGGGTTCTGCCTGGAACTATACGTTCTATGTTCCGCACGATGTCAACGGTTTGATGAAGCTCATGGGTGGAAAGAAAGCTTTTGTGAACCGCCTGCAGCATGTTTTTGACAATGGATTGTATGACCCTGCCAATGAGCCCGACATTGCGTATCCTTATCTCTTCAGCCGTGTGGCTGGTGAGGAGTGGCGCACGCAGAAGGAGGTTGCAGCGTTGCTTGACAAATATTATACTGACAAGCCAGAGGGCATTCCTGGCAACGACGACTGTGGCACGATGTCGGCGTGGGCTATAATGTCGATGATGGGTCTCTATCCAGACTGTCCCGGCGAGCCTTACTACACGCTCACCACGCCAGTGTTCTCAAAGGTAACGTTGCATCTTAACCCTAAATATTATCCAAAGGGCGACATCGTGATCAGCTCTGACCGCACCTCGCCATCGCAGCTATACATAAAGGACATGACGCTGGGCGGAAAGAAGCTTACGACCTATCGCATCTCCCATCGTGAGCTTACGGAGGGTCGCGAGTTGCATTTCTCTGTTAAGAAATAGTAGCTAACAATTAGTTATTAATTATGCCAACTTTGATGATAGGCTTCATATAAGATTTATATGGGCTTGTCATAAAATGTAAGTAAGCATAATTAATAACTAAATTTTTTTATTTGTTTTTTCTATTCTATTCGTTGTTTAGTTTACAAGTATGTTCTTTTCCTGTCTTGTGAAGCCATACATTTATTGTTCCTGCAACGATTTCATTCTACATGTTCTCTTTTTGTAAATGAATATTAAAATTATGTGTTCTCTATAATTTTATAAGCATTATCCAAAATTTTGTATAAATAATATAAGTAAAAATCTATATCTTTGCAACTGTAAAAAATAAGTTTTCACACCAATGAAACTAATGATAAAGAACATGGTTATTTAACTTTCGCAAGAGCTTGTTTTCCTGTGAAAGATCAATAACCAATATTTGTTTTAAACCTCCTTTTTCCATTTCAGATATCCACCTTCCATGTCGAAGGTTTTAAATCCTTTTTTGTTCATTTTCTCGCAAGCACCATGACTTCGTCTTCCGCTGCGACAATAAATATAATAGGTGTGTTTCTTGTCGAGCTTTTTCAAACCTTTGTTGAAAGCTTTGTCGTCAAGAAAGTTGAGAAGCATGGCTCCCTCAATGTGGCCTTCGGCATATTCGTCGGGTGTTCGCACATCAAGAATTATAGCTGTGCTGTCAGCCTGTGCCTGTTTTATAAACGTTTTGGGGTCAAGCACCTTCACGCTGTCGTTTTGTGCTGAGCATCCTCCAACACACAGGCCGACGGCGGCAAGAATTGACATTATTGTTTTCTTCATAAAGCATCAATTATTTTAGTTACTTATTTATTTATTGTTTCCAACTCTTCCGACAGCTTTTCCCATCGTTCCTCTTCCTCTTCTATGGCTTTCTTAATGTCCGTATATTCGGTTATGAGCACCATGTCTGAGGCGTGGTCCGGATTGCAGAGAAGGGTGTCGAGCTCCTTTATGCGTGCTTCCATTTTGGAAATTTTTTCTTCGCTCTCGGCAACAGCACGCTCAGCCTTGCGAATCTTCTTTTGCTGCTCCTTGTGTTCAGCATAGCTAAGCTTGCCTGCAGACGGTTCTTGTTGAGGCTCGTTGCTGCTTACCGACTTGTTGCCGCTGGTCTGAGAGAGAGAGCTGAGACGCTCGTCTATGGTTGCGGCGTTGTGGGCTTGCAGATAATCGTAGATTCCTCCAAGATGTTCTGTCACCTTACCTCCGCCAAATTCGTAGACCTTTGACACGAGCCCGTCAAGAAATTCACGGTCGTGGCTTACCACAATGGCTGTGCCGTCGAACGCCTTGATGGCTTCCTTGAGCACATCTTTAGATGGCATGTCGAGATGGTTGGTAGGCTCATCGAGGATGAGAAGGTTCACGGGCTCAAGGAGGAGACGTATCATTGCAAGTCTGCTGCGCTCTCCACCACTCAACACCTTGACCTTCTTCTCTGACGCTTCGCCGCCAAACATGAATGCTCCAAGGATGTCGTTGATCTTTAGGCGTATGTCGCCTCGGGCAACGTTGTCGATGGTCTCAAACACGGTAAGCTCGCCGTCAAGCATCTGTGCCTGGTTCTGTGCAAAATAGCCTATCTGTATATTGTGGCCAACCTTCAGGGTGCCTCCAAACGGAATCTCGTTCATGATACACTTGACGAGGGTAGATTTTCCCTCTCCGTTTTTACCCACAAACGCCACTTTCTCGCCACGTTTAATGGTGAGGGTCACGTTTGAGAACACGGTGTGGCTGCCATAGCTCTTCTCCACATCTTCGCAGATGATGGGGTAGTCGCCGCTACGCAGACATGGTGGAAACTTAAGGTGCAAGGCCGAGTTGTCGACCTTGTCAATCTCTATTGGCACAATCTTCTCCAACTGTTTTATGCGACTCTGAACCTGAACAGCTTTTGTTGGCTTGTAGCGGAAGCGCTCAATAAAGTCTTTTATGTCGGCAATCTCTTTCTGCTGGTTCTCATAGGCACGAAGTTGCTGCTCACGACGCTCTGCTCTAAGCTTCACATATTCATCATACTTAACCTTATAGTCGGTAACCCGTCCGCAGGTTATCTCCAATGTTCGGTTGGTGACGTTGTTTATGAACGCCCGGTCGTGGCTCACAAGCACAACAGCCTTGGCGCTCTGCTGGAGGAAGCGTTCCAGCCATTGAATGCTCTCAATGTCGAGGTGGTTGGTGGGCTCGTCCAAAAGCAACACGTCAGGACGGCGCAACAAGATCTTTGCCAGCTCTATACGCATGCGCCAACCGCCGCTGAACTCGGAGGTGGGGCGGTCAAAGTCGGTACGTTCAAAGCCCAGTCCTGTGAGTGTGCGTTCCATTTCTGCCTCATAGTTGTCGGCCCCCATCATCATGTAGCGTTCGTGCTCGGTGGTAAACTTCTGTACCAGCTCCATGTAGCTGTCGCTCTCATAATCGGTTCGTTGCGCCAATTCTTCGTTCAGCTTGTCCACACGTTCCTTCATCTTGCTTATGTCGGCAAACGCTTTCTTTACCTCCTCCCGCACGGTGGTGTTGTCTTGCAGGTTCATAACCTGAGGCAGATAGCCAATGGTCGTGTCGTTTGGAATGGCCACGTTGCCTGATGTAGGCTTTTGAAGACCGCATATAATCTTGAGCATGGTCGACTTGCCCGCTCCGTTTTTGCCCACAAGGGCTATGCGGTCTTTGTCGTTTATCACAAAGCTCACATTGTCGAATAGAGGCTTGACTCCAAACTCTACTTTAAGGTTGTCTATTGATATCATTTCGTGTCTTGTGAATGGAGTGGGGTGAAGCTCCACATAAGATGTTCTTTACTCCAAAGATGTTGTTTATTCCAAAGATGTTGTTTATTCCAATATCTTGGTCATGTTAAGTTCGGTTATCAAACCGTCAGGATTGATCTTTGCGCTGATGCGATACTTGTTCTTCTCCTGTGTGCCGTCAGAGTTGTTTACAGCTTGCGTGGCGTTGAAGTTTACCGAATATTCATATTTTTCTTCACCTATTTCCTTCTTGCTGATGTTGTAGTCGGCGAGCGACGCCCATGTCATGCTTGCCACCGTTGGCTTATATATCTTCTTCATGAACGTCAGCACGTCAGACCGTGTTGCGTCTGGCTTTCCAAGGAACGAAGTCATAATTCTGCCCACACATGTAGAGAGCATGTCTTCATCCTTGTTGTTGATCGCTGTGAAGAAATTGCGGAAAGTCGATCCCACCATTAGCTTCTCTTCTGGCTGCACGGTCTGTGCGTTGAAGCTGTTTATCTTGTCGTTTGCCTCATCGGTATATTCGCCTGACGGGTGTTGCTCAAGATATTTCTCGAACGCCTCTACGGTGTTTGTGGCTTGAGCTGTGGCCCAGTCGATAGAGTCAATCTTTTCCATTGCCTGTGTCTTGAACGGCGAGTTTGGGTGCTGTTGCAGATACTGTTCAAGAGCGCTCTTTGTGCCGCTCATGCAAGCGTTTGCCCAGTCTTGGTTGCCCTGGTTTAGAAGGGTGAGGTGAGCCTGTATAGAGTCGATATGTTCCTCTGGTGCGTCCTTGTAAGTGTCGAGGTAGCTCTGCAGCACCATAGGGTCAGAGCTGTTCATTGCATATTCGTAAGCCTCGTTCTCCTTGTCGTTGCGTGCTGTGCTGTAGAAAGCAAAGCACACGCCCACGGCTATGATGGCTATGATGAGCGAGATTATGACAATGCGCTTGTTGCTTTTCTTCTCTACCTCTTGCTCTTCCTGACGCAGCTCTTCCCCCGCGGTAGCCCGTTGTTGTTGAGCTGTGGTCCGCTGTGTGTTTTGCTGCTGTGCTCCTGCCTGCTGTTCATAAGAAGCTGGAGCTTGCGGTGCATTCTGCCTTATAGCCTCCTGCTGCGCCTGTGATGGTGGAGGAGGAGGTGTGGTGCTTGTTGTCTGTGTCGTAGCTACCACTTGTGCTGTGAGGTGGTGACAGTTTGGACATTCGGGTTGATTTTTGAAATAAGTAACTCCACATTGTGGACATGTGATTACTTTGCCTGCTATTTCAACGCCACACGAAGGACAAACGGGTGCCTTGTCGCTGATGGCGTGTCCACATTCGGGACATCTGATAATTGCCATAATGATAAAATGTTTCTTTATGTTCTTGAAATAAAAGGGTGTTCACCCTTATATAGTGTTCTCTCTTATATGTGTTCTCTCTGTATCGTTTTCTCAGTCGTTTCTCTTTTAGTGGCGAAAACGTATCTCTCTGAGACCGTGTTTGCCGAGGAACCGGCTCTTGTCAACGTAGCCGTTAATGCCGTTTATGCGTCCCTTACCTGTATATTGCCACATTGTTATGTCGCGGTCATCGCTAAGTATGGGTTCGTTCTGGTTATATTGGGCTATCATGATGGGATAATGGTCAACGAGCCCCACCATGTATCTGTTGTAGAAGTTGGTACCTGTGTAGATAAGCGGTTTCTGCTTGTAAGCGTCCTCCACCATGTCAAGAAACTTTGTCAGCGAGTCGGCAAACTCTTTGTTGCCAAGTCCTCCCTTTGTCTCTACATCAATCATGGGTATGAGATCCTGGTCTCGCGGCTTACATTGTGCCTTGAAGTTTTCGAGCTGCTTGTTGAGAGGCGTCTTTGGGCGGAAGAAATGGTATGATCCCACTTTCAGGCCGTACCTGTGAGCAAGGTCAATGTTGAGCTGATACATGTGGTCCACCCTGTCGCCACCCTCGGTAGCTTTAAGGTAGACATAAGCCATCTTTGAGTTGTCGCCAATGGTCTCCCAGAACACCTCTCCCTGATAGTGGCTGAGGTCAATTCCGTGAATGTGTGTGCATGTGTCTTCACATTGTACATAAAGGCCTTCTTGAGCTTTTGCAGGTGCCGACAAAAGTGTTATACTAGCTAATAATAAATATATTTTTTTTCGTAATGCGTTCATAACGCAAAATTACAAAGAATAGTTGAAATGAAAAAAAATATGTGGTGTTTTTTATGGCTGACTCCCAAAAACCGATAATGATGTTTTGAGGAGCCAGCCATGTGAAGAAAAAAGTGTCTAAGCCGAGCCTACTTTTTCTCGGGCTTGACATAAGGCTTGAAAGCGTTTATGCGCTGCATGAGGTAGGGACGCACATCTTTCCAATGATAATAAGGTGCACAGTCGGTTTCCACCGGAATGTGTGCCTCGTCCTCGTTGAGAAGCACCTTGACCAGAAGATCATCGGCCTTCTTTGCGTTGCGGTAGAACACAAATTGGAGGTTTGCGCCCATAGGGAAATAGCGGTAGTTGAGCCAGCCGCGGGTGTCGAGGTTGTTGAGGTCGGCAACCTGTAAGCCGGCACCGTTAACGTTGATGAGCGACACAAGCGGCAGCACCATGGTCTCGTGGCCGTAGCGCAGGGTTGCACCCGGGTGCTGGAGGCGCAGACAAGAGTCGGCTGTAAGCACGATGTTCTTAAGCAGGTTGCGCTGTGTGAAGGGCTGTGTAGATCCGTTAAGCGGACTTGCGCTGTTGTTGATGTACCATCTTGCGTTCTCTACGCGCCAAAGAGTGTAGAGCGCGTTTGCGTCGAACAGGTTGTAGAGGTCTATCTTGTGGCGGAGCTCTGTGTTCTGCACAGCGTTTGCCAGGTTGAATATGCGCTCGTTAAGGCGTGGCATGTCGAGAGCCTGGGCGTAGCCATGGTCGTTGAACAGCAGGTTGGCCATACGCTCAGAGTTGTCGTTGGCCTTGGCAAACTTGTCATAAGCCTCGCGTGCCTCGTCTGGCCAACAGTAAATGTTCACTTCGCGGTCGTTGTGGTTCATGTAGTACATGTCGTGCTCGCTCGCGTCCTGAGTGATTGTTATCTGCGGATTCTTCTTAAGCAAGGCCTGAAGAGCATTCTCCATTGAGAAGATGCACCGTATAACAGGTGTGCTCTTTGCGTCGATATGCGTTTTTCCTGCAAACACCTCTGGGAATCGCTCATACATGCGGGTTCCTATCTGTTGGTGCTGCTCTGCTCCCAGCTGTGTGAGTTCGCCAATGCGCTTGTATGCCTCGTTGCGGAGCATCTCGATCTTTTTAAGCGTCTCCTGGCCTGTTGGTGTGAGCTTTCCAAGCGAGTCGGCACGCTTAAGAATGTTGTAAGGATAATCATAGTCGTTCTGGTCGCAGAGGTAGCGCGAACCGTGTCGTCCGTAGTGTGAGATGTAGAACGGCTTGTAGCCTTTGGGTGCCGGTGTGAGCTTCTTGTGCGGGCCGGGGTAGGCCAGCAGGTTGCTTGCAGAGACATAAATGTCTTTTTTGATGTCGCTGAGTGCCTCCTGTGCCGATGCTGAGCCTACAGCAATGAGGGCAGAGATTAGAAGAATAAATTTTTTCATGTCAATTAAAATTTGGTTTTAATGTTTTTTAAACGGTGTTTGTTTATGGTGCTTATTAACGGTGTCTATTAACGGTGTTTGTATATGTTGCTTGTTTGTGTTTTTACATATCTGTTAATCAGCGTGTTGCTTCAGTTTTACAAACCTGTTGTTTAATGTCTGTTTTGCGTGCTCATGACATTGCGAGGCAGGCGTAAGCCTCTAAACGAACAAGTCTCTTTTGGGCATTCTTCCGCCAAATTTCTTGCGCAACTTTTCAAACAGGGCTTTGGTGTCGTCAGAGAAAGCGTGTCCCTTCCATGTGCTAGTGTTTGTCAGGAGCACCCAGCATTGGTTGTCGGGATATCTTATGACCAAGGCACTGGTGCCTGACAGCGTGCCCGTTCGCGTCCATGGACGGTTCTTGGGCGTGAAGTTCCAGCCAATCGAGAACCCGTGGTCTACAGCCTCGGTGGTCATGGCCAGTATGCTCTGTTTTGACAGGATATCGGGCTTGCCGGGATGCAGGTCTACAGCTGCGATGAGACGGCACAGTTCGGCTGCCGAAGCACACCATGCTCCTGCTCCCAACAGTCGGGGTATGTCGTTTTCGCCGTAACATTTCTCCACCTGTCTTCCGCTGTTGTTATATTCATAAACAGGTGTGGAGCCCTGGTGCATATAATATTTTGTCTCGTTCTGTCGTCTGTCGGCGTAATAGTTGCCTGCAATGTGGAAGTCGAAACATCCCGCAGGCTGCAACACGTTTTTTTGGATAAACTGTTCATACGACATTCCTGAACGGCGTGCTATGATCATGGACAGAAGCGTGTAGCCGAGGTTCGAGTAGCAAGACGATGTGCCTGGCGTGTAACCCAAACGTCGCTTGAGCACAATCTTTAATAAGGTGGTGTTGTCGGGAGGCGTGGTGAGACGGTTCTGCATCATGATGTAACGTGTCGAGAACATGGGGTCTCCGGCATAGTTGTTGAAGCCGGCGCGATGGCGCAGCAGCTGCTCGATGGTGATGTCAAAAATGCGCTTGTCTTTTATTCTGTTGGTGTAGGCCGTGTCGTTGAGCACGCCCTGAGCGCCGAACACATGTTCCGAGAGGCGCAGCTTTCTCATCTCGCAGAGACGCATCACGCCGATGGCTGTCACGAGCTTCGATACCGAGGCAATGCGCATGATCATGCTTGGTTCCATCTGCACCCCTCTCTCTTTGTCTGCCCATCCGTAGCCGTGTGTGTAGATGAGCGAGTCGCCTCGTGAGATGGCCAGCTGTGCGCCGTTGATCTCCCAACGTTTGAGGTAACGCTCCATTATAGAGTCGAACTCATGGCTCATCTCACATTCGCTCTTGAGGTTGCTTATCGAGTCGTTGATGTGAGGTACCGTGCGTTCTTCTTTCTTCTCTTCTTCGGGCGTGCAACTGCAAGAGCAACGCCATACCGATGCTGCGACAGCAACGATGATGATGATAATTGTTAAAAGGGGTATTATTGTTTTGTGATTGTGCTTCTTTGCCATTTATGAAGTTTGTTTGGTCCTTTTTTGTTATGTAAATGCAAAGATACAGTTTTTTGTCGTTTTCTGACAAGAAAGTGTTGTCAATTATGTTTTTTTTGAATTTCAACCCTCATTGTCAATTTCTTTTTTAAGTAGGTGTTCAAAATTAATTTAAATGATTTTATGCCATACGGGTTAAAAGAATGCGTAAAGACATTTGAAAGCATAACCCTTTTATAAGATTCTTGTATGCGATTGATTTTGAGCACCTACTTAATGTTTATATCCTTATTGTTTCTCTATTGCCCATTGCGTCACACAATAAAAACGCAAGTGTCGCGTTTTAACAAGTATGACAGACGATAAATCTACAGAATTACACTACCGCCAGATAATCAAATATACCGGACTCTTTGGTGGCATTCAGACAATGAACATACTCGTCGGACTGGTGCGCAACAAGCTGACCGCTCTGTTGCTTGGTCCGTTGGGCATGGGCTTGGTGGCTCTGTATCAGTCGTCTGTAAAGTTGGTCAGCGACTCGACAGGTCTTGGTCTGGGAATGAGCGGCGTGCGTGAAATCTCCGACGCTTATAGTGCTGGCGACGATGGTGAGGTTGAGCGTCTTGTCAAGGTCATACGTTCTTGGAGCGTTGTAGCCGCCCTTGTCGGCACCTTGTTGTGTGCTCTTCTGTGTAAGGTCTTTGACAGCTTGGCTTACTCGTGGGGTAGCCACACCTTACATTTCCTTCTTCTCTCGCCCATGGTCGGCATGATGGCCATAACCTCTGGCGAGACCGCCGTTTTAAAAGCCACGCGGCGCATGAAAGCCCTTGCCATATCCATCTTTTACAGTGTGCTGTCGGCTCTCGTGGTGTCTGTCCCTCTTTATTGGTTTTATGGTTTCAGAGCCGTCGTCCCGTCGCTTGTGTTGGTGTGTCTGGCCCAGATGCTCGCTGTTCTTGTTCCCTCTTACAGGGCTTATCCGTTGCGGCTGTCTTTTAAAAGAGATGTGTTGCGGCAAGGCGTTGGCACGGTTCGCGTTGGCATGGCCTTCGTGTTAGCTGGTTTCATGTGCAGCGGAGCTGAATATGCGGTCCGTTCTTATCTCAACTATGTCGGCTCAGAGGCAGTTGTGGGTCTGTACAATGCTGCTTACATGCTTGTGGTAACCTATGCCGGCATGGTGTTTTCAGCCATGGAGACCGACTATTTTCCTCGTCTCTCTGCCGCCTGCTTGACCAACGGCCGCAACATGAACGACGTGGTGAACCGTCAGGCCGAGGTGACGGTTTTGCTCATATCGCCGTTGACCGTTTGCTTTGTCTTTATGGCTCCCGTGATGTTGCCCCTCCTCTTCAGTGGCAAGTTCATGCCTGTGCTTCCCATGATCCAGGTTGCTGCCGTGTCAATGTTTTTCCGCGGACTGTATCTTCCTGTAGAATACATTTCGTTGGCTAAAGGCCATTCGCGCTCCTTCTGCTTTCTCGAAGGCATAAACAGCCTGATGATGCTGGTGTTTGTTGTTGTGGGCTATAACATCCACTCGCTTTTGGGTGTTGGCGTTGGCCTTACGCTTGCCGCCGCTGTAGAGGTGTGCGTGTCGTTCAGCTACATGCGTTTTAAGTATAACTATCGTTGCTCTTCCTCTCTCGTCAAAAACATAGCCCTTCAGCTTCCCTTGGTTCTCGCTTCTTTAGTGCTCCCGTTTGTCGATGGAAGCCTTTATCGAAGCTTGGGCCTGTTCCTTATAATATCAAGCTCTGCTATGTCGCTTAATGTGCTTGACAGAAAAACCTCTTTCATTGATGACATCAAACGGAAATTGAAAAAGATGAACAAACGCAGACGGGGAGACGAATGATAGGTTCTGAAAAAATAAAGGTTCTGAAAAAATAAAGGTTCTGAAAAAATAAAGGTTCTGAAAAAAATAAAGGATCTGAAGAAATAAAGGTTCTGAAGAAATAAAGGATCTGTAGAAATAAAGGATCTTTAAAAATGAAGGGCTCTTTAAGATAAAGAAACGATAACTGTAGATAGCAAACGCCGATGATAATTGTAAAAATTCAGTTAAACCATTGAATTTTTCTTTATACAAAATTTGGCTATTAAATAATAATTGTTAACTTTGCCGTCGTATTAGAAGAAAGTATGGCGTTTATCATAATATCCATCGTGCTCTTGGGTTACTTTCTCATAGCTACAGAGAAGTTGACCAACATTAACAAGGCTGCAGTGGCAATATTTATTGGCACTGTAGGGTGGGTGTTGTATATTTGTTATGGTTCCGACTTTGTTCTGAAAGAGCATCGTGTCGAATATTTCAACTTTCTTCAAGGAGCCACATCCTCAAGTGTGGCTGTGAAACAATTTATAGCACAGAACATCTTTTTAAAATATGTGGGCAGGGCGGCAGAGATAGTTCTTTTCTTGCTTGCCACCATGTCTATAGTAGAGATTCTGCAGAACAACGGCTGCTTCGATTTCCTGCTTCGCCTGATGCGGACACGCAACAGCAGACGCATGCTTTGGACAATGGCAGTCATAACGTTCATCATTTCAGCCAATCTTGACAACCTCACCACAACCGTGATGATGCTGACGATGATGCGGCAGCTTGTCGTGACCCACCGCCATCGGCTCATCTTTGGAAGCGCGATCGTGCTTGCAGCCAACTGTGGCGGCGCTCTGACCGTCATTGGCGACCCTACCGGTCTTGTGTTGTGGAACAATGGCTTCGTCACGGCCACCAATTTTTCCATGACCCTGTTGCTGCCCTGCCTCGTTGCATGGGCTTTGCCCACATGGTGGATAGGACGCAGCTTGCCCTCTGTTGTGGCAACCGAGCGTGTGGTCTTGCCTTACCGTGGCGACGATACCAATCTGAACATCTGGCAACGTGTGCTCATGCTTGTTGTCGGCATAGGCGGACTGTGGTTCATCCCCACGTTCCATAACATAACGAAGCTTAGCCCTTTCCTGGGCGCTCTCTGTGTGCTCTCTGTTCTGTGGATCGTAAACGAGGTTGTGAACCGCAAGCTCATTACCGATGAGATGATCCATCGTCGCACGCCCCGCGTGTTGCAGTATGGTGTCATTCAGATGATGCTGTTCGTGATGGGCACAATATTGGCTCTCGCCGTGGTAAAGGAAACGGGAGTGCTCGACAAGCTTGGCGGCGCCGTGCACCTTGGTCCTGCCGACGTGTGGGTTGCAGGAGTGCTCACCGGGGTCGTCAGCTCCTTGCTCGACAACTTCCTTGCCTCCATGACCATGATCTCCATGCGCGACATGTTTGCCTGCGTGCCCGACGACGTCTATTGGAAACTCTCCGCTTTCGCTTCCGCAGCAGGCGGCGGCGTGTTGTGCATCGGTTCCATGAGCGGTTTGGCTTTCATGAAGATGGAACGTGTGCGGGTAGGGTGGTTCTTCCGTAACATTGGATGGAAATGTATGGTAGGAGCTGTTGCAGGCATGGCTGTGTTCTGGGCCGTTGTGACATTCTGAAATGTTTGTCCCGACAAACGGGCTCCTCATGCTCTTTGATGTTGTTGCAGATAAAACAATGAAAAACGCCCCTTGATCTTGCACCCCAAGGTCGCACCCCGGTTCTCACCCCAAGTTTACATCCCCAAGAAAAGCTTATATTTCAACCAGGCCGAGCCCCTCAAACAACATTCAATTATAAAGGGCTCATTTGATCATGTCGTGAGCAAAACACTCATACCCCAAGGTCATGATTATGATATTGTAGAAGATAAATGAAACTATTATAACATACAACTGATAAACTTATGGCAAGAATTAAGACTATTGGTGTGCTTACCTCTGGCGGCGACGCTCCTGGTATGAATGCGGCCATCCGTGCCGTGACACGTGCCGGCATTTGCAACGGCTATAACATTAAAGGTATTTATCGCGGATATGACGGTCTGATAAATGGTGAGATTGAAGATTTCACCACCGAGAATGTCAGCGGCATTATCATGTCTGGAGGTACAATCTTGAAGACAGCCCGTTCAAAGGAGTTTATGACAGACGAGGGAAAGGCGAAGGCTTATGAGCAGATCCAGGCTCAAGGCATCGACGCTCTTGTCGTTATAGGCGGTAACGGCTCGCTGACAGGCGCGATGGAGTTTGCAAAGATGTATGACATCTGCTGCATCGGCTTGCCCGGCACAATCGACAACGACCTTTACGGCACCGACTCGACCATCGGCTACGACACCACCATGAACACCATCGTCGAGTGTGTTGACCGCATCCGCGACACGGCTCAGAGCCATGAGCGCATCTTCTTTATAGAGGTGATGGGTCGCGACGCAGGCTTCTTGGCCCAGAACAGCGCCATCGCCAGCGGTGCTGAGGCTGCCATCATCCCTGAAGACTCGACAGATGTCGACCAGTTGGCACGATTCATGGAGCGCGGCATCCGTAAGTCGAAGAAGAGTTGTATCGTCATCGTGTCGGAGAGCCCCAAGTGTGGCGCCATGTATTATGCTGAGCGTGTGAAGAACGAGTTCCCTCAGTATGATGTGCGCGTGTCTATCCTCGGCCACTTGCAGCGCGGCGGCCGTCCCAGTGCCCATGACCGCATCTTGGCATCGCGCACCGGCGTCGGCGCCATTGAGGCCATTCAGCAGGGCCAGCGCAACGTCATGATCGGCGTCCGCAACAACGAGATTGTCTACGTTCCCCTGAGCGAAGCCATCCGCAGCGACAAGCCGTTTGACCGCAAGCTGATCAAGGTTCTTGACGAGCTGAGCATCTAATTCGGTTTCCGAAAGGTATTGACAATTGTTCGATTTGTGAAGTTTTAAACTTTATTTATCCTTCAATTTTTGGCAGATAGATGATTTTTGTTACTTTTGCATTCGAAAAAAATAATTCTAAACATAACTATATGGCACAAATTAATGGGCGAATCTCCCAGATTATCGGTCCTGTAATTGATGTCTATTTTGACACCGCAGGCCAGAACGCTGAGAAGGTTCTGCCAAAGATTCATGATGCTCTTAAGATCGCCCGCCCCGATGGCAAGGAACTCATCATTGAGGTCCAGCAGCACATCGGTGAGGACACCGTGCGTTGTGTGGCTATGGATAACACCGATGGCTTGCAGCGCGGACTGGAGGTTATGCAGACCGGCAGTCCGATCACCATGCCCGCAGGTGAGCAGATCAAGGGCCGTATGATGAACGTTATCGGACAACCTATTGATGGCATGAAAGAGCTCGACATGCAGGGCGCTTATCCAATCCACCGCGAGGCTCCCAAGTTTGAGGATCTCTCAACCCACAAAGAGATGCTTGCAACAGGCATCAAGGTCATTGACCTTCTTGAGCCCTACATGAAGGGTGGCAAGATCGGTCTGTTCGGTGGAGCCGGTGTGGGCAAGACCGTGCTCATCATGGAGCTTATCAACAATATCGCGAAAGGCCACAACGGCTACTCTGTGTTTGCTGGCGTAGGCGAGCGCACCCGTGAGGGCAATGACCTCATCCGCGACATGCTTGAGAGCGGCGTAATACGTTACGGCGAGAAATTCAAGAAAGCCATGGAGGAAGGCAAGTGGGACCTCTCGCTTGTCGACCCCGAAGAGCTGAAGAAGAGTCAGGCCACCCTTGTCTACGGCCAGATGAACGAGCCTCCAGGCGCACGTGCTTCTGTTGCGCTCTCAGGTCTTACCGTTGCCGAGGAGTTTCGTGACCATGGCGGCGTGAACGGCGAGGCTGCCGACATCATGTTCTTCATCGACAACATCTTCCGTTTCACCCAGGCCGGTTCTGAGGTGTCGGCTCTGTTGGGCCGTATGCCTTCAGCCGTGGGCTATCAGCCTACGCTTGCCAGCGAGATGGGCCAGATGCAGGAGCGAATCACCTCTACCAAGAACGGTTCAATCACCTCGGTACAGGCCGTTTATGTGCCTGCCGACGACCTCACCGACCCAGCCCCTGCCACCACCTTTACACACCTCGATGCCACCACAGAGCTCAGCCGTAAGATCGCGGAGCTTGGTATCTATCCTGCCGTTGACCCTCTGGGCTCAACATCGCGCATCCTCGATCCTCTGATCGTAGGAAAGGAGCATTACCAGTGTGCACAGCGTGTCAAGGAGATTTTGCAGCGTTACAAGGAGCTTCAGGACATCATCGCCATCCTTGGCATGGACGAGCTCTCCGACGAGGACAAGCTGACCGTGAACCGCGCACGTCGTGTGCAGCGCTTCCTCTCTCAGCCGTTTGCCGTTGCAGAACAGTTTACAGGTCTGCCAGGTGTCATGGTGCCCATCGAGGAAACCATCAAGGGCTTCAACGCCATTCTTGACGGCGAGGTTGACGACCTGCCCGAGCAGGCCTTCCTCAATGTGGGAACCATTGAAGACGCCAAGGCCAAGGGCAAGAAGCTGCTTGAGGCTGCCAAGGCTAACGCATAAAAAGAAAGGTAGTGCTTATGAGTTTGGATTTAAAGATCGTCTCTCCCGCGAAGGTCGAATTCCGCGGACAGGTAGAGCGTGTTGTGGTGCCCGGCACAAACGGACAGTTTGAGATACTGCCCAACCATGCGCCCATTATCTCTTCGCTCGAGCCCGGCGCCGTTTCTTTCTTCGACAACGGAGGGCTACACGAGGTTCAGATAGCAAGCGGATTCGTGGAAGTGCAGAAAAACATAGTCACCATTTGTGTCGAGTTCTAATGACATGACAGACAGAAACCGACTTGTTACAAGATACGCTTTGCAGACGCTCATTGCTGTGGCGCTCACGACGGCTCTCGTTGTCTGTGCCAAAGCGTTCAACCTGTGCGAGGCCGACCTCGCGTCGCCGTTGGCGGTTAGCGTGGTCTTCTCCCTGGTTGTTGAGGGAGCCGACATTTTTATTTGGAGATGGGTTGCTGAGAAACACAACGACAGCTTGCCCACATTCTTCACGGCTGTGTCGGGCTTCCGCATGCTTCTCGCCATCTTCACGATGGTGGGCTGCTGGGCAGCTGTAGGACGCGACGCGATGGGTCCCTATTGTGTTGTGTTCATGCTCTTCTATCTTGTTGTGCTCATGCACCACTCGCTCTTCTTTGCGCGTGTTTCCAGTTCTCATAGTGAGAATGAAAATCCTCACGCTAAGTGTGATAAGTAAATAAACATTATTAGAAATGAAACAATTAAGGTCATTGTTCCTCCTTTGGCTCTTTGCTCTGTTGCCTCTGGCTGCAGGCGCCCAAGAAAAGGGCGGGGGAGAGAAGCTCGACATACCGGAGATTGTGCTCGAACACTTGTCCGACTCTTACGAGTGGCACATCGCCACGTTCGGCGGCAAGAGCGTGAGCATTCCCCTCCCCATAATTGTTCGTAGCTCAGAAACAGGACAATGGACGGTCTGCACGGCCGGGAGCCTGCCCCACAACTTTTTCTTCGATGAGCAGCATCACGGAAAAATTTATGAGCGCATGGCCGACGGAACGACCGAGCGTCCTTTAGACCTGAGCTTCACCAAGACGGTGGCGCAAATCTGGATTGTGGTGATCGTTCTTATCGTTGTCTTCCTGTCATGTGCCAAATGGTACAAGAAGCGCGACGAGAAGAGCGCTGCCCCAAGCGGTTTTGTGGGCATGATGGAGATGCTTGTTATGGCAATCTACGACGATGTTGTGAAAGCCTCTATCGGCGAGAAACATTTCAAGCCCTACGCTCCATACCTCCTTACGGTGTTCTTCTTTATCTTCACCACCAACCTGTTAGGCTTGCTTCCTATCTTCCCCGGTGGTGCCAACGTAACAGGAAACATCAACATCACGTTCTTCCTGGCTTTCTGCTCGATGGTGGCCATAAACCTCTTCGGCAACAAGGAGTACTGGAAGGATATTTTCTGGCCTAATGTGCCACTCTTCCTCAAGGCCTACCCTGTGCCTCTCATGCCTGTGATCGAGTTCTTCGGCGTGTTCACCAAGCCGTTTGCCCTTATGGTCCGTCTCTTTGCCAACATGATGGCAGGCCACGCGATCATCCTGAGCTTCACTTGTGTGATCTTCCTCGGTTGGTCTATGGGCGTGGGCTACGGTATGGGTCTCAACTTCATCAGCGTCATCATGATGCTCTTCATGAACTGCCTTGAGGTTCTGGTGGCTTTCATCCAGGCTTACGTCTTCACGTTGCTGAGCGCCGTGTTCATCGGCCTCGCACACAAGGAGGAAGAGGCCGAATAACCCCCACTCGGGTCTCTCCCCACGACACCCCAAAAGACGCCTTTAAAAAGACGCCCCAAAAGCGCGTTAAAAGCCGCGTTAAAAAGACGCCTTTATAAAGCCGCGTTAAAAAGACGCCCCAAAAACAAATAAAAAAACAAACAATAAAATAACAACTTTAAAAAAATTAAGAATTATGATCATTTCATCACTTTTGGCTGCTGAAGGTCTGGCACAGCTGGGCTGCGGTCTCGGAGCAGGTATTGCAACAATTGGTGCTGGTTTAGGTATTGGTAAGATTGGTGGCAGCGCAATGGACGCTATCGCACGTCAGCCTGAGGCTTCTGGCAAGATTCAGACAAACATGATTCTTACAGCCGCCTTCGTTGAGGGTTGTGCTCTGTTCGCTATCGTTGCATGTGCCTTCCTTATCAAGTAAGCACGTCGGTTGCGACAAGAATATACAAGAAACGTTGTTTGTAAATTAACGCGAATGGATTTCAGTACGTTACCATCAATATTGACTCCTGACCCAGGTTTGCTCCTCTGGATGCTTGGCGCATTCTTAGTGGTGTTCTTTGTGCTGGCCAAATTTGGATTCCCCGCCATCATCGGCATGGTGGAAAAGCGCAAGAATTATATCGATGAAAGCTTGCGCAAGGCCCATGAGGCGTCAACCCGCCTTGAGAATATCAAGCAGGAGAGCGAATCCATTCTACAGGAAGCACGCGACAAGCAGGCTGTCATTCTTAAGGAGGCAGCCGCCACGCGCGACTCAATAGTGGAGACCGCCCAGGCGAAAGCCCGCGAAGAGAGCGCCCGCATCATCTCTGAGGCCAAGGCCGAGATCGAGAGCCAGAAGCAGGCCGCCATCAGCGAGATTCGCGGTGAGGTAGCCCGTTTGAGTGTGGAAGTGTCAGAGAAGGTTCTTCGCCAGAAGCTGGGAACCGACCAGGCACAGATGGATTATATAGACCGCATGCTGGATGAAGTTGTTTCTTCTAACGATAAATAAAGTTTAAGCACTATGGATTTAGGATTAATATCGGTACGTTATGCACGGGCCCTTTTCAAGGCAAGTGTCGAAGCCAAAAACTCCGACAAGGTTTATGCCGACATGCAGGTGCTGGCAGCGAGCTATGCTGAGGTGCCTGCTTTGAAAGCTACCATAGACAATCCGATGCTTTCGAAAAGCCAGAAGGGCGACTTGCTGACGTCTGCCACGGGCAGCACGTCGTGCGAGCTCACAAAGCGGTTCATAGGCTTGGTGCTCGACGAGGGCCGTGAGAACATCATGCAGTTCATCGCCAACTCGTTTATCACTCTTTACAGGAAGCAGAACAACTTGATCAAAGCAAGACTGGTGACCGCTTCGCAGCCTTCACAACAGGTTGAGGCTCGTCTGAGGCAGTTAGTAGGAAGTAAGACAAGCGGCAGCAAGGTAGAGTTTGTGTCAGAGGTCGATCCCGACATCATTGGCGGCTTCGTTCTCGAGTATGACACCTATCGCATGGATGCGAGCATAAAGACGCAGCTCAGCGCCATCTTGTCAAAACTTAAGTAGTTTAAGAAACAGGCGTGAGCGGGGCCTTCTTTCTCTGGTCTCCTCTCGCCTTTAAAAACAAAAATCAAGATTTTATGTCAGATAAAATTAAACCAAGCGAAGTGTCAGCGGTTCTTCTCGAACAGCTTAACGGCATCAGCGGCAAGGCCCAGTTTGACGAGGTTGGCACCGTTCTCCAGGTGAGCGACGGTGTTGCCCGCATCTACGGCTTGCGCAACGCTGAGGCCAATGAGCTTCTTGAGTTTGAGAACGGAACGATGGCCATCGTGATGAACCTTGAGGAGGACAACGTGGGTTGTGTGCTTCTTGGTTCAACGTCGGGCATTAAAGAGGGCATGATGGTGAAGCGCACCAAGCGCATTGCCAGCATACGCGTCAACGACAACATGTTGGGACGTGTCATCAACCCTCTTGGCGAGGCCATCGACGGCAAGGGCGAGATCGACCTCACTGGTTCGTTTGAGATGCCTCTTGACCGCAAGGCGCCGGGCGTTATCTATCGTCAGCCTGTGAAGGAGCCGTTGCAGACGGGTCTGAAGGCTGTCGACTCGATGATTCCTATCGGCCGTGGCCAGCGTGAGCTCATCATCGGCGACCGCCAGACGGGCAAGACCGCCATCGCCATCGACACCATCATCAACCAGAAGAGTTTCTATGAGGCAGGCAAGCCTGTCTATTGCATCTATGTGGCCATCGGCCAGAAGGCTTCAACCGTTGCCGCCCTTGTCGAGAACCTCAAGGAGCACGGTGCCCTGCCTTACACCATCATCGTAAGCGCCACGGCAGCTGATCCTGCCGCCATGCAATATTATGCGCCGTTTGCCGGTGCCGCCATTGGCGAGTATTTCCGCGACCGCGGTTTCTCTGCCCTCGTGGTCTATGACGACCTGTCAAAACAGGCCGTAGCTTATCGTGAGGTGTCTCTGATCCTTCGTCGTCCGTCAGGACGCGAGGCCTACCCTGGCGACGTGTTCTACCTCCATAGCCGTCTGTTGGAGCGTGCCGCACGCATCAACGACCAGCAGGAGGTTGCCGAGCAGATGAACGACCTGCCCGAGTGTATGAAAGGCCATGTCAAGGGCGGCGGTTCGCTCACGGCTCTGCCAATCATCGAGACCCAGGCAGGCGACGTGTCGGCTTACATTCCTACCAACGTGATCTCCATCACCGACGGTCAGATCTACCTTGAGACCGATCTGTTCAACCAGGGCTTCCGTCCCGCCATCAACGTGGGCATCTCGGTAAGCCGTGTGGGTGGTTCGGCCCAGATCAAGAGCATGAAGAAGGTGGCCGGCACGCTGAAGATCGACATGGCCCAGTATCGTGAGCTTGAGGCCTTCTCCAAGTTCTCAAGCGACATGGATGCCGTTACCGCCATGACCATCGACCGTGGCCGCAAGAACAACCAGCTGCTCATCCAGCCTCAGTACACACCTATGCCTGTAGGCGAGCAGATTGCCATCCTCTATTGCGGTGTCCATGGCCTCATGCGCAACGTTCCCGTAGAGAAGGTTATCGAGTGTCAGGCAACGTTCCTCGACAAGATGCGTTCTGCCCATAAGGACGTTATCGACACCCTCGCTTCCGGTAAGATTGACGATTCTGCCATAAAGGTCATCTCAGACACGATGGCCGACATAGCAGGACAGTATAAAAAGTAATAGCTTATGCCGTCACTTAAAGAAACAAAAGACCGAATTGTCTCCGTCAACAGCACGCGCAAGATCACGAGTGCCATGAAGATGGTGGCTTCGTCAAAACTGCATCACGCCCAGACGCTCATCAGCAACATGCTGCCCTACGAGAAAAGTCTGGAGCACATCTTGAAATCGTTCCTTGCAGCCATGCCCGACGTGCGCACCCCTCTCAACGTTCCCCACGCCGATGTGAAGCGTGTGGCGCTGGTGGTGTTCACGAGCAACAGCAGCCTGTGCGGCGGTTTCAACAACAACGTGATCAAACTGATGGAGCAGACTGTCGCGGAGTATAAGGCTCAAGGCGCCAGCGACATCCTTGTCTATCCTGTAGGAAGGAAGGTGGCAGAGAAAGTGACGAAACTTGGACTGCCTGTTGCCGGCAATTTCACAGAGCTTGCCGACAAGCCCAACCCCCAAGGTTGTCAGAACATTTCCGAGGAGTTGTGCCGCAAGTTTATGGCAGGAGAGATCGACAAGGTGGAGCTTATCTATCACCACTTCAAGAGTGCCGGCTCGCAGATTCTGCAACGCCGTGTGTTCCTTCCCATCGACGTTGCCGACGACTTCATGTCTGATGCCGAGCGCGACCTCACGTCGACCCTTACCTCTGAGAAGGCTCAAGAGTATGTGCGCAAGCACCGTGAGCAGAACGGCGGGAAGAAGGAAGAGGCGGTAAAGCCGCTCAACGACAACTTTATCGTGGAGCCCGACCTCGCTACCGTGCTGTGCAAGCTCATTCCGCAGGAGCTCGACCTGATGGTCTACACGGCCTTGCTCGACAGCAACGCCAGCGAGCATGCGGCACGAATGGTTGCCATGCAGACGGCCACCGACAATGCCGACGAGCTGCTTCGTGAGCTCAACTTGCAGTATAACAAGGGACGCCAGCAGGCTATTACGAACGAACTGCTTGACATCGTGGGAGGTAGCGTCAACAACTAAGCTTCCCGCAGTCACATATTTCAAGAACAGCGATGAGCGGCAAGACACGCGTTTGTGTGCTTGTCGCTCATTGTCTTGCTCATGAAGGTGCTCATTTGTTCATGAAGGTGCTCATTTGTTCATGAAAGGGCTCAATTGTTCATGAAAGGGCAAGTTTTTCCCTTAAAACAGTAGTGGATGAATAAGTTCTTTTTGGGATAGATTTTAAACCTTATTTCCTTTTCTGAGTCAAAAAGAACAGATTGTTGCGGACAGATTGTAGAAATCTGGTTCCTGACAGATAAAAGACAATAACGTTGAATCTTAATTTAAAAAACAAAACTAAAAGAGAGAAAAGATGAAGAAATCATTTGTTGGCGTGGCTATGGCCGTGCTTCTTGTTACAAGTTGTGGTGGTGTGGGAACAAACACAGGCTCATCGTCGGCCTCGTCTTCCAATTCTTCTGCCAGCGCCTCCAACGGCGGAAGCGTGCTTGGAAGCATCATCGGATCAGCCGCCAATGGCGAGACCTTAGGCAACGTCATCACGAGCGTGCTGGGCATCGACAAGCTGTCGCAGAAGAGCCTTGTGGGAACATGGAAATATAAAGGTCCGGGTTGCGCTTTCACCAGCAACAACACGTTGGCAAAGGCAGGCGGCGAGGTTGCGGCAGCGCAGATCAAGGAGAAGCTTGCTTCACACTATTCGAAGCTGGGCTTCAACTCTTCCAACACCTACATCACGTTTAATGCCGACGGCACGTTTGCCGCAAAGATCGACGGCAAGAGCATGAACGGCAACTACACTTACGACGAGAGCACCGCCCAGATCAAGCTTCAGGGTCTGTTTCTCAACTTCACGGCTTATGCCAAGCGCAATGCCGACGGCATCGGCATCCTCTTCGAGTCGAAGAAAATTCTGACCATCATCCAGACCATGGCCTCAATGAGCACCAACGAGACCGTGGGCGCCATCGGCAACATCAGCAAAAACTATGATGGTGTGCGTGTGGGCTTCGATCTGCAGAAGTAAATTGCGCTCCGTAGGCTCTTATGCGCTTCGCGCTTGTTTTTTTAACATTAATTTCCATTAATGAGCCATTAATTATCATTAATACGCGCTTGCGCGGAACAATTGATGTTCAATTGATGTTCAATTAATGTTCAATTAATGGAAATTAATGTTTAAAAATGCGCGAAGCGCAAACAGCCTTTCCCCTTTCCCGTTTCCCTTCAACGGCGCCAGCCCTTTTTTACCTTTTTACCTTTTTACCGTTTCCTTTCAACAGCGCCAGCCTTTTTTTACCTTTTTCCCTTTTTACCGTTTCCCTTCAACGGCGCCAGCCCTTTTTTTACCTTTTTCCCTTTTTACCGTTTCCTTTCAACGGCGCCAGCCCTTTTTTACCTTTTTACCTTTTTACCTTTTTACCTTTAAATATTTTCCATCATTTTCTCCAGCCTGTCTATTGCGTCAGGCAGATCCTTAGCGAAGCTGTCGTGTGCGAGCAGATAATGGTTGTTACCGGACGAGAGGGTAGAGTAGAGGGCTGTGTTCATTTCTTCGACATATTGAGAGATGGCATATTCTATATCGTCCTTTTGCCAATCCATGGTAGAATGTTCATACACGCGCCATTTCTGATGGAAAAAGCAGAACGCCTGTTCCACGCTGTCTTTCGTTATCTGTTGAGAGTTTTCTGTGCTCACGATTCTTTATTGTTAAATGCTTCTTGTCTTAAATTCATTAATTGCACTTTCGCCAGCGTCGTGTAATACATAACTTTGTACCATGTCGCCGCGCTCGATTTTGACGCTTGCTTGAAAAATGTACATAACTTATTTTTTTCTTTAACCCATACAACCTGAAAAGACAGTCGGCTCTATTCAGCCACAAAATCCATCTGACTCCGTTTGATGACAAGCGGATAGCGTTCTGGATGGCGAAGGCTGTCTATTTCGAGATCCACGTCAAGATCGGGCCATTCTATGGCTTCTGGACCACTCATCTGTACGTTCAGCACGCTGCGGATGGGAGCGTCCTGCATCCACGGTATGCGGTTATATGACAAGAAATAGTCGTTACCCAACACAGAGAGCATAATGCCCTGAGCGTTAATCATCAATACGCTTGCCGATGTGTTGGCGGAATTGTTCTTTGAAGTTGTCTGCATATTTCTCTACGATTTTCTTAATTTCATTCAACTTGTGCTCAGGAATGCCTATATTCTTTGCAAGCTCTACCTGTGGCTCCAGCCAATATTTGGCCTCCTTGCCATTGTAGAGCACATGGATGTGCATCCGTACCTCCTCGTTGGAGTATATTTTGAAAGTATATTCGCTTTCGCGTCTAAACACAGGACTCATAATAACGTTGCTTTGGGTACAAATTTACGAAAAGATTCTCAAATCAAGGGTTTTTCTAAAGAAAAAGTGAAAAATATTGAGAATGTAAATTTAAAAGGAGCCGATTGTGCTTGTTGGTTAGTCAAAATGCTCTAATTTGCCTTTATTTATGGGCTTATCTGCATTAATCTACGGAAAATGCTTTTCTATTTCAGCTTTATTTCTTAATTTTGCAATAAATAAAATTTCAATCAATGGGAATATTTGGACTTTTCAACAAAAACAAGAAAGAAATACTTGATGGTGGTCTTGAGAAGACGAAACACAGCGTGTTTGACAAGCTGGCGCGTGCCATTGCCGGCAAGTCGACCGTCGACGACGATGTCCTTGACAACCTTGAGGAGGTGCTCATAACATCCGACGTGGGTGTTGACACCACGCTCAAGATCATCAAACGCATCGAGGAGCGCGTTGCCCGCGACAAGTATGTGTCGACCTCCGAGCTCAACCGCATCCTTCGCGAAGAGATCGCTTCGTTGCTCTCAGAGAACAACACCACCGACAACGACGATTGGGAGCTGCCCTCCGACCACACCCCTTACGTCATCCTTGTCGTCGGCGTGAACGGCGTGGGCAAGACCACAACCATTGGAAAGCTCGCATACCAGTTTAAGAAAGCCGGCAAGAAGGTCTATCTTGGCGCCGCCGACACCTTCCGTGCCGCCGCCGTGGAGCAGATCTGCATCTGGGGCGAACGTGTGGGCGTGCCCGTGATTAAGCAGCAGATGGGTTCCGACCCTGCGTCTGTGGCTTTCGACACCATCTCCTCTGCCAAGGCCAACGGTGCCGACGTGGTGCTCATCGACACGGCTGGCCGCCTTCACAACAAGGTGGGCCTTATGAACGAGCTTAAGAAGATCAAGGACGTCATGAAGAAGGTCGTTCCCACCGCTCCCGACGAGGTCATGCTTGTGCTCGACGGCAGCACAGGGCAGAACGCCTTTGAGCAGGCCAAGCAGTTTGCGGCCGTAACGCCCGTCACCTCCCTCGCCATCACCAAGCTCGACGGCACAGCCAAGGGCGGCGTGGTCATCGGCATCAGCGACCAGCTCAAGGTGCCTGTAAAATATATCGGTCTGGGCGAGTCGATGGAGGCTCTGCAGCTGTTCAACAAGAAGCAGTTTGTCAACTCGCTTTTCGAGAACAAGTAATAAAAAGGAGGGGGCTTGCAGAACGCTTCGCAACGCAAACCATGCAACGAAAACCATGCAACGCCCCTTTCAACGCCCCTTTCAACGCCCCTTTCAACAACCCTTCAACCCCCATTTCAACACCCCTGCAAAGACACAACATCCCTGCAAAGACACAACGCCCCAGCAACAACAACGCCCCTGCAAACAAAACACCCCAGCAAAGACAACAACAATTTAGATTTTGATATATTGAAAAAAGATAAACACCAATGAAGTCAGGCCATGTAGATATTATAACGATGGGTTGTTCCAAGAACCTTGTCGACAGCGAGAGCCTTATGCGTCAGTTTGAGGCTGCGGGCTACCATTGCGCTCACGACCCCAAGCGTCCTCAGGGCGAGATTGCCGTGATAAACACCTGTGGCTTCATTGAAGACGCCAAGCAGGAAAGCATAGATACCATTCTTGAGTTTGCCAAGGCCAAGGAAGAAGGCCGCTTGAAGAAACTCTTCGTCATGGGCTGTCTCTCACAGCGTTACCGCAAGGAGCTTGAGGAGGAGATTCCTCAGGTCGACAAATATTATGGCAAGTTCGACTACAAGAACCTCATCAAGGACCTCGGCAGCAACATCACGCCGTCGTGTGAGGGCCGTCGTGTGCTCACCACCCCGCGCCATTATGCCTACCTCAAGATCAGCGAGGGCTGCGACCGCCGTTGCGCCTATTGCGCCATACCCATCATCACGGGCAAGCACGTAAGCCGTCCCGAGAGCGAGATCCTTGACGAGGTGCGCGAGCTGGTGGCCTCAGGCGTGAAGGAGATACAGGTCATTGCCCAGGAGCTGACCTATTATGGCGTCGACATCGACGGCAAGCGCCACATCGCCGATCTCATAGACCACATGGCCGACATAAAGGGCGTAGAGTGGATCCGCCTCCATTATGCCTACCCCAACCAGTTTCCCCTGGATCTGCTCGACGTCATAGCGTCGCGTCCCAACGTGTGCAAGTATCTCGACATCGCCCTGCAGCACATCTCCGACAACGTGCTCACCCGCATGCACCGCCACGTCTCCAAGCAAGAGACCATGGACCTCATCGCCGAGATCCGTCGCCGCGTGCCGGGCATCAACATCCGCACCACGCTGCTCGTGGGCTTCCCCGGCGAGACCGAGGCCGACTTTGAGGAGCTGGTGTCGTTTGTGCGCTGGGCACGCTTCGAGCGCATGGGCGCCTTCGCCTATTCAGAAGAGGAGGGCACCTACAGCGCCGAGCACTATGAAGACGACGTTCCCGCCGAGGTGAAGCAAGACCGTCTGGACCGCCTCATGGCCGTTCAGCAGCAGATCTCTGCCGAGGTAGAGGCTGCGAAGGTGGGCACGGAGATGAAGGTCATAATAGACCGCAAGGAGGGCGACTATTACATTGCCCGCTCCCAGTACTGTTCGCCCGAGGTCGACCCCGAGGTGCTCATCCCAGCTGCCGACCGCCGCTTGCACGTGGGCTCGTTCCACCGCGTGCGCATAGTAGACAGCGACGAGTTCGACCTCTATGCCGAGCTGGCCGACAAGTAGCCCCCCCCCCCATGTTTTCCCTTAACCCCTGAACACGCAAGAAGTTCAATAAAAAAATCCCCCTGACAGATGAACAATAAAGACTTTATCGCTGAGCTGTCGCAACGTAGCGGCTATTCGCAAGACAACACCCAACGCCTTGTGCGATGCGTAATAGAAGCCATGGCTTCGCGCTTCGATGAAGGCGAGAGCGTCACCGTGCCGTCGTTCGGTTCTTTCGAACTGAAAAACCGCATGGAGCGCATTGTTGTAAATCCGTCCACGGGGCAGAAGATGATGGTGCCCCCCAAACTGGTGCTTGTGTTCAAGCCCCTTGCCGAGGTCAAGCAGCGCCTGAAGAAAGGAGGCGACCTATGAGCAGCAAGTATCCTGTGCTTTCCGAAGCGCTGACCAAGCGTTATGCTCTCCCCGAAGCCGACGCCGACAAGTTTGTTGCCCAGATGTTTGACGTCTTGCTTAAAGCCGTTGAGCAAGAGGGCGTTGTGAAGGTCAAAGGCCTTGGCACATTCAAGCTCACACCCGTGGGAGCCCGCGAAAGCGTTGACGTGAACACGGGTGAGCGCATCGTCATCGACAGCCGAAACAAGATAACGTTTGTTCCCGACGTTGTTCTCCGCGACCGCGTGAACAGCCCGTTTGCACAGTTTGAGACGGTTGTGCTTAACGACGGCGTCGAATTTTCTTCCTTAGACGAAAAACCTGAGGCTGAAGAAGAGGCTGAGGAGAATGAGGCTGCTGAGGAGAATGAGGCTGCTGAGGAGGAAGAAACAGCCGATGAGGAGAATGAAGCCCCAGCCGACGGTTCAATTAAAGATGAAGCTCCAGCCGAAGAAGAAGCTCCAGCCGAAGAAGAAGCTCCAGCCGAAGAAGAAGCCCCAGCCGAAGAAGAAGCCCCAGCCGACGGTTCAATTAAAGATGAAGCTCCAGCCGAAGAAGAAGCTCCAGCCGACGGTTCAATTAAAGAAGAAGCTCCAGCCGAAGATAAAGCCCCAGCCGAAGGTTCCATTAAAGAAGAAGCCCCAGCCGAAGATGAAGCTCCAGCCGACGGTTCCATTAAAGATGAAGCCCCAGCCGAAGAAGAAGCCCCAGCCGAAGAAGAAGCCCCAGCCGAAGATAAAGCCCCAGCTGAAGGTTCCATTAAAGAAGAAGCCCCAACCCCGATACATGTCGTTGCCGATAAGCTTACCGATGCTTCCGACAAGCTGTCGTCGGCGTCGAGCAAGCTGAGCGACGTGTCCGACAAGCTGACGTCGGCCTCGGAGCGCCTTTCCGACTCGTCAAAGCAGCTCTCGACCGCCTCCTCTCAGGCCGCCGATGGTTCCGGGAACAAGCAGCTGCGCGACGCCCTTTCCATAGCCAACGACCTGCGCAAGCAGGTGTTCGACATGAAGCAGCAAAGCTTCGTCTACACCAACGAGAACCGCAAGCTGAAGAACGCCAACTTCGTGCTCACGAAGCGTGTGCGCCGCATGCGCCTGTGGCTCTGGGTGCTCGCCCTGTGTGTCGTCATGCTGCTTGCAACGATAGGAGCAGGCTGCTTCTACCTGGCCTCTGAACCCACCCCAATAATGCTTCAGGAAAGGTCTGCCTTCGAGCCTGAACAAGACAGTCTGGCAGCGACGAAAGACCAGACGGCACCAACAGACGCCTCTCAAGCAACCTCCCCGCAAGCAAGCTCCCCTCAAGGCAGCACCTCTCAAGGAACCGCCCCTCAAGGCAGCGCCCTGTCTAAACCTGCCAACGCCCCGTCAGCCGCAGCCCCTCAAGCCAGCACCCCTCAAGGCTCATCCAACGCCCCGTCAGAACCTAAAACCGCAAACCCTGCTGCCAACCGTCCTGCTCCTGCCGTCAAACCGTCGGCAGCGGCCCACGGCCCGTCAGCCCAACCCATAGGCTCCCGACAGGCAACCGCCCAACCCTCTTCTTACGATTCCGACCCGCGCGTCAGAACAGGTGCCTACCGCATAACAGGTGTGGCACAGGTCGTTGTGGCACGCCGAGGCCAGACGCTCGCTTCCATCAGCCGCGCCCATCTGGGTGAAGGCATGGAGTGTTACGTCGAAGCCCTCAACGGCAAGGAGGTGACAGAAGGCACGAAGGTGAAAATTCCCAAGCTCGAACTGAAAAAGAAATCGAAAAGAAACTGAAAATAACATCTGAACCTGCAAAAAACTGGGGGTTCATAACAAAACACATATAAAAATATTATGGTAATAGATTTTTCAAAAATTCCTGCCGCCAACATCGACGGCTTCAAGGGTGGAAAAGGCCTGTTCGTTTGTCGCGCCTTCGGCGACGACACATGTAAGATAATGAAAAACATTCTCCCCGCAGGAGCGTCAACGGGTCTGCACACACATGAGACCAACTGTGAGGTGATCTATGTGCTCAGCGGCGTGGCAACATGCCATTATGACGACGTGGTGGAGACCGTGGGCCCGGGTCAGGTCCACTATTGCCCCAAAGGCCACGCCCATTACATGGCAAACGACGGCACCGAAGACCTCGTGTTCTTCGCCATCGTGCCCGAGCTGAGATAAAAAAGCGCTAAAACGCTAAAGAAGCGGCAAAGAAGCAATAAAAAAGCGGCAAAAGAAGCAACATTTTCGTTTCATGACGCAAAAAATGTAGCGTCAATTCTTTGTGTTGTCTTTTATTCTCATTATCTTTGCACCTAACATTGATATTAATATTAACATTAAACAAATAATAATCTTATGGAAAATAATGCAGAACTCATTGCCCAGTGTGTGGCAAAAGCAGAGACGTGGCTTACACCTTCTTTCGACGAGTCAACACGTGCCGACGTGCAGGCAATGCTCGACAAGGCCGACAAGACCGACCTCATTGAGTGTTTCTACAAAGACCTGGAGTTTGGAACAGGCGGTCTGCGCGGCATCATGGGTGCCGGCAGCAACCGCATGAACATATACACCGTGGGCATGGCCACACAGGGCTTCGCCAACTATCTGAAGAAGAATTTCGCACAGCGCGAGGAGATCGCCGTTGTTGTGTGCCACGACTGCCGCAACAACAGTCGCCTGTTCGCCGAGACCGTGGCCGACATCTTCTCAGCCAACGGCATCAAGGTCTACCTCTTCGACGACATGCGCCCCACACCCGAGTGCTCATTCGCCATACGCCATCTGGGCTGCCAGGCAGGTGTCAACATCACGGCATCTCACAACCCGCGCGAGTATAACGGCTACAAGGCCTACTGGGAAGACGGCGCTCAGGTGCTCGCCCCCCACGACACAGGCATCATCGACGAGGTTAACAAGGTTCAGATCGAGGACGTGAAGTTTGAAGGCAACAAGGCCCTCATCCAGATCATCGGCGAAGACATCGACAAGGTCTACCTCGAAGAGGTGAAGACCCTCTCCATCGACCCCGAGGTCATCAAGCGCCAGCACGACCTCAAGATCGTCTACACACCGCTCCACGGCACAGGCATGGCCATGATTCCGCGCTCGCTCAAGGTGTGGGGCTTCGACAACGTTCATTGCGTTGAGGAGCAGATGGTCAAGAGCGGCGACTTCCCCACCGTCAAGAGCCCCAACCCCGAGAACGGAGAGGCCCTGACCCTGGCTCTGCGCGACGCCAAGGAGCTCGATGCCGACATCGTGATGGCCAGCGACCCCGACGCCGACCGCGTGGGCATGGCTTGCAAGAACGACAAGGGCGAGTGGATCCTGATCAACGGCAACCAGACCTGCCTCATCTTCCTCTATTACATCATCACCAACCGCATCAAGACAGGCAAGATGCAGCCCACCGACTTCATCGTGAAGACCATCGTGACCACCGAGGTAATACGCAAGATCGCCGAAAAGCAGCACATCGAGATGCGCGACTGCTACACAGGCTTCAAGTGGATCGCCCGCGAGATCGCTCTCTCTGAGGGCAAGCAGAAATATATCGGCGGCGGTGAGGAGAGCTACGGCTTCCTCGCAGAAGACTTTGTGCGCGACAAGGACGCCGTGTCGGCATGCTCTCTGCTGGCCGAGATCTGCGCCTACGCCAAGGACCAGGGCAAGACGCTCTACGACCTGCTCATGGACATCTATCTCGAGTATGGCTTCTCTAAAGAGTTTACCGTCAACGTGGTGCGCCCCGGAAAGAGCGGCGCCGACGAGATCAAGGCCATGATGACACGCTTCCGCGAGAATCCTCCCGCAGAGCTCGGCGGCAGCAAGGTGGTGCTCTGGAAAGACTATCAGACCCTCGAGCAGAAGGCAGCCGACGGCACCGTGACCAAGCTCGACATGCCTGCCACAAGCAACGTGCTCCAGTGGTTCTGCGACGACGACACCAAGGTGAGCGTGCGTCCTTCAGGCACAGAGCCCAAGATCAAGTTCTATATTGAGGTAAAGGGCACAATGAAGTGTGCAGGCTGCTACACCCGTTGCAACGCCGAGGCTACAGAGAAGATTGCCGCCATCGAGAAAGGTCTCGGCATAGCCGACTGATCTCTCCCCGCGCACCCTTCTTGCGCGGCACAGCGCGTGACCGCAACAAAGGGCACAGCGCGTGACCGCAACATAACATGTTAAAGCAACAAAAACAATAAAAAACAAGTGTGTCGGGACCGTCCGGCACACTTGTTTTTTTAACCGTGCCATTGCATGGCACAAAACAACAAAAATGGCAATATCAACAAACCCTCTCGCCTGGCTGCGAAGCGTTCAGCCCCGTCGGGCGATCGCCCTTCTCCTGCTGCTGCTCCCCCTGACCGTCGGAGCACAGACCGTTCGTGACCTGTGGCTCTCCATGCCCCCGTCGCTTGCGCCTTATCTCAGCACCAGCCTGCGCACCCAATGTCTCGACTTCTATGACATGCACACCGATGCCCAGACCGACAACGCCCTCAAGGGTAAGTCGCGCATAGACACGCTCACAAGCACATTCCTTGCCGCAACCCTGAGCAAAGCCCACACCCTGCAAATGAAGCTCCTGCCAGCCTCGGAGTCAGGCTCTGGCTCTGGCTCAGCCTCAGCTTCTGCCTCGGGTTCAGGCTCTGCCTTAGGTTCTTCCTTGGGCTCAGGTTCGGGTTCATCCATGGGTTCAGCTTCTTCCATGGTTTCAGCTTCGGGTTCATCCATAGGTTCATGTTCTTCCTTGGTTTCAGCTTCTTCCATGGTTTCAGCTTCGGGTTCATCCATAGGTTCAGGTTCTTCCTTAGGTTCAGGTTCGGCTTCATCCTCCTCGTTGTCTTCATGCGACAGCGTGTTGTGTGTGGTTCGTTCCTGGGATGGTCCGAAGCGCGACAGCGAGGTGCAGCTTTTCGACCGTCAATGGAAGCCCCTTCAGGCCCCGTTGACCTTCAGCGCAGACAGTTTTGTGTGTCGTCCCGACACCATGAGCGAGGAGCGTTTCAGCCGTCTCGTCGCTCTGCTCGACCCCATAATGTTCAGCGTATCGCTTTCGCCCGCAGAGAATGTGCTCCTTGTGAAGCTCTCTCCCGTAGTTCCAAACCTGGAAGATGAAAAGGCAATAGAGCAGATTCTTGTGCAAAGAAAGCTTAAATGGGATGGCAAAACATTTAAATAAAGTTATAGACATAGAAAATAACACACTCGCAATTTTGCATATAGAAGATATGTTCGTAATTTTGCAATGTGTTTTTCATGGTATTAGATTATTAAGGTTAAGAAGGATTGGTTGTCGTGAGACAACCAATTTTTTTTGTCCTCACCGGTTTCTGATTTTGCCCTTACCGGGGTTCATTTTTTCTATTCCCTCACCTGTTCAAATTTTTTGCCCTTACCGGGTTCTAACCGTCACGACCTGCAGCTCATCATGCAGAAGCTGCTCGCGATGGCCGTGAGCACGGTAATGACGAAATTGATGATAGTTTTCCATGTTTCCTTTTTCATAGCTTTAAAATTTTAATTGTTAATGTTAATGTTTAAATACACACACACTCACTTCAAAAATCGTTAATGACTAATGACTAATGACCTTAATGACCACTTTTCTAAACCTCTCCCATCGCAGCCTCTGCATTCTTTATTTTCATAATCTTAAAACATCAATTTTTCTTAATGACTAATGACTAATGACCTTAATGACCACTTTCCCCATTCCTTGCGCTCCTCGCTTGCGGAGGTTTTAAAGACAATAGAGACAATAGGGACAATCTTTAGCTTGTTTGGCTATCTGCATTTCTATAATTTTTAGCTTGTTCAGCAGCTTGTTTAGCAGTTTGTTCATTAGCTTGTTCAGCAGCATGTTTTTAGCTTGTCATTAGCTTGTTCAGCAGCATGTTTTTAGCTTGTCAGGAGCTTGTTCAGCAGCTCATTCTGTCAGCAGCCCAAAGTTAGCAATTTAAAAAAATTGTCTCTATTGTCTCTATTGTCTTTAAACCCCCTCAAGGGAGCCTTGCCGCAAAGGGTTTATCGAGAGCTTTTGTCGTCAGGTTTTATCGAGAGCCTTTTGTCGTTCAAAGCCCAAAGAAAAGAGCTTTGTCGTTCAAAGGCTCTCGGCCAGAGGCTTGTCGTTTAGCTCAGCGCGTCGCCGCCCATGGCAGGATCGCCCGTGTGGGTCTATTCGCCGTTGGTGTCGCCAGCGCCGTCAGCGCCGTCGGTTCCGTCGGCCTTCAGCTTGTCCACACACTTGATGGTGGCATCGAGCTTAAGGCTTGACGAGGTGAGCTCTCCCGTGCCTCGGGCGCGGAGCTTCACGCCGCGCACATATTTCGACACGTTAAACTCCTCAGGCGTGGGCGCACCGCCCAGTACGCGCAGACCCACGGAGAAGATGGCGAGGTTAGGAAACTTGACGTTCTTGCCCATAAGCAGCAGTTCGCGTGTGCAGGCCACGGCGTCGGTCAGGATGCCCTTGATGGCACCCTTTGAGAAGGGAGTGTTGTGGCTTGCCATGTGCTCCGACAGCTCGTCGAGCCCGATAGTCTCTTCGCTCACCACGCGGGGGTACCACTTATTGTAAGCTGTCTCGTTCTTCTCGTTCTTGTTCTGGTAAAGTTTTACTCTAATCATGATATCAAATTTTTTAAGTTGTTAATGGACCACGTTATGTCTTATTGACGCTACAAAGATACAACATCCCGATTTCTTACTTATACGTTCCTATACTTTCCGTGCTTTTCTATACCTTTCTATGCGATAAACGAAGCGCGAAGCACTTCGCGCAGTTTTGAATGTTGAATGTTGAGTTTTGAATTGTGCGCTTCGCGCATGTTGAATTATTCTATTTTGAATTGGCCGAGCGCAACATTCTTGCTTAGGCAAGCGTCTCTTTGAGCTGAGCGCAAAAATCAAAAAAATCAAAATTGCAATTCAAAATCAAAATCAAAATTGCAAAATCAAAATTCAAAATTGAAAAATTCCTAATTGCGGCAAAAGCCGCAACAATTCAAAATTCAAAACTCAAAATTCAAAATTCGAATCACGGTTCCCCCAGATGTTCCACGACCATTCTGACCTGTTGTGCCAACAGATATTTTGCCTGTTTGCTGTAACAGGTCTTGTTGAGGTCGTCCATCAGCGGTTTACACTTGTAGATCCATCTCATCAGGTGGTTCACCGCTACCTTGGGTTCGCTGTCAGGAAAATAGAGCATGGCCAGTTCGGCCTTACTGTAACATTTTATCTTAAACATAATGGTTGGGTTTTTATTGTTTTCGTGTTTTCACACAGATGTTTTCTCATACAGATTTCCACTTCACACGTTTTAAAGCACACGGATTTTTATCTTTTCCTTGCATGTTTTTTAAGCACACGGATCTCACGGATCTCACGGATTTTTGCCTTCGGCACTTTGAACACGAGATTTTTTTTGAACACGGATCTCACGAATAACACGAATATATTTTTAGCACACGGATCTCACGGATCTCACGGATTTTTGCCTTCGGCACTTTGAACACGAGATTTTTTTGAACACGGATCTCACGAATCTCACGAATATATTTTTAGCACACGGATCTCACGGATCTCACGGATTTTTACACGGATGATATTTTTTTTCTTACATGGATATTTTTCTTACACAAATTGTTTTTCTTACACAAATTGTTTTTTCTTACACGAATTTGAACAAATTCGTGTTACAGAATCCGTGAGATCTGTGAGATCCGTGTGCGTTTAAAATTCTCTCCGTGTGCGTTTAAAATTCTCTCCGTGTGCGTTTAAAGATTCTCTCCGTGTGCTTTATTATTCTCTCCGTGTGCGTTTTATTATTGTTCTCCGTGTGCCATAGAGCCACGAATAAGTATGGCATCTACGTCTCTAACGATGGCTGTTATTGGCGCTTACGGCGGCTGTCTACGCCACATACGATGTCTGTCTTTCGTGCTTACGCAGCTTTCGGCATCAGGGTGCGACAGGAGTGTCAGGAGGCTTTACAAGGCGTTTGAGGGCTTATAGGTCGAGGTGAGGCTTTGCTGCTTGCAAAGATAGTAAATCGTGCGGTGTCTTGCAAATTTACATCGTGAAAATTGCAAGTTGCCCCTTCGGGTTTTCTTGTGAGAGGTGTCGTGAATGCCGATAAACACAGGCGTCAGGGGCGGTTGCGGGGCGTCAGAAAATTTGCTTTTCGTGTGTTGGGTTTTCTCTAAACCAGGCAACATGCCATGCCGATGTAGTCATTATGGTCATTAGTCATTAAGTCATTTTCGAAAAAAAAATGTCCCGAATTGCTCTCTATATAGTTATATATAAATTTATATATAACTATATAGAGGCCGGAAAAGCAGTTTTTATTTTTCTTAATGACTTAATGACTAATGACCTTAATGACTATCTTTCCGTTTTTTTTCTCAAAGAATGAATGATGTAGAAAACGAAGAACGAAGGTTATGAAAAGAAACGTAAAAGATGGGTGAAAACGAAGAATGCGGAAAAGGAAGAAAAAGGGAAAACGAAGAATGCGGAAAAGGAAGAAAAAGGGAAAACGAAGGATGCGGAAAAGGAAGAAAAAAGGGGAAACGAAGGATGCGGAAAAGCACGAAAAGGAAGAAGAAAAGATTGGCGAGGGAAGAAAAAAACAATGGCTTAGAGGCTCTTTTAACGGAAAAATTGTACCTTTGTGTTTAGATATGTGCCTGTTGGCACAAGAACAATGAAAAACCTATTTTAAACAATTTAGAAAAAAGAAAACCGATGAATTATAAAAATGATGACAAACAACCAGAGCAAGCGTTTTTGAAAGTTTATGTTACAAGCAAGAAAGAAACGAAGAGCTTGAGATGTAAAAGATAAAGAGAGAGCACTTGAAAGTTTATGTTACATGTAAGAAAGAAACAGACAGCCTGAAATGAAAAAGATAAAATTTGTAATTTACAATTATAATTTTCTGCGCATCGTTGAACCTAACAAGCAGCTACAAATGGAGTTTCCCGACTGGCAGGTGGTCGACGTGGAAGAATCGTTCAGAAACCGTCAGCAGGTGCTTGGAGACATCTTGCAGACCGACTATAGCAAGCCGTTTCAGTTTGTGAACAAGTCGAAGAAAGAATTTTGGCACCTTCAGGTGGTGAAGCCGCAGGACGAGGTGTATGTGATGCGCGTGGCAAACGTCACGAACGTGACCATTACCGACGAACATCTTACAGCCAGAAACTATGCCGACTATCGCAACTGTCTTGTGGTAATAGACAATCGTCCCGGCATACAACGCATTGCCATTGAGCGCAAGACCAAGGCGTTCAGCGACACGAAGACCGTGGCCCGCATTCTTGAGGCTTCCCTGTGCAGGCTTCTGCGCGCGAAGCTGCTGAAGGTGAAGCTCACGGCGGTTTATGGCACAAGCGTGTTCTGGAACACGCTGAACGCTTATCCCGACGGCTTCACGAAGGTGCAGTTCCATTTCCCGCATCTCAACCTGGAGCGCCTCACCAAGGTGATGGACAAGTATCTGAAGACAGCCCGTGAAGACTGGGACAGCGACCTCGACTTCTCTTTCGGAGCCAATGAGGGCGGCGTTGTGAAAATAGACCCCAAGAATGAGCGCCAGCGTGCGTTGGTGGAAGGGGCGTCGGGTGCGGGCGAATATATTGTTTTGTACCCCAAGGGTCAGCGCGGCCGTGTGTTTTGCGGCAAGGACCAGTATGTGGTCGTGGGCATTGATGCTGAGGTGTTTAACGAGCTTGAGAGCGCCCAGCTGTCTCTGACAGGTGCGCGTCAGGAGGCAATGGACAAGCTGAAGCTGGTCATGAAGCAGGTTCCCGATGTGTTTGAAAAACAAGAAACGGGCGACTGATAGATGGAACGTTTTGAACGATTCGACGACCGCAAGCTCGACAGCCTGCGTGCCCGCTATCGCGGCGACGACCTGTTTCGCACATGGGCTCGCCCGCTGTGCCAGCTTGAGAACCAACTGGGCGAGCTTAATGCCGTTGAGGTGTGGAGCGAGACGGAGATGCTGCGTCAGCGGCTGGCTGATGCCAATGAGCACCCCGATGCCGAGGCCGAGTTTTTTTATGGCCAGCTGAAGAGCAGACACCAGTCGGGGCGTACAGCCATCATCATTCTCACGGTGTTGTTCACCCAGATGGCAGATGCTGCTCCCGATGATGAGGAGGACGCTGCCGAGCGCAATCCGAACAGGGCCGTGTGCAACGTCTTGGCGCGTGTGCTGACGGCTCCCGAACACAGGGCTTTCGCAGAGAAGCTGATACATGTTTTCAAAAGTCGCCGTTATGACAACGAGGGGCGCAAGATCGTGCTGCCCGTCACCGACTATATGGACCTAAGGAGCCCTCTGCAGCTGATGGATGATGCTGCCAAGGCGAGTGTGGAGGCGTGTGTGGGCGCGATCCTGGAGCTGACGCAAGGCCTCAAACGCATGCTGACCGTTTCATGGGAGGTCTACGCCTCTGTCTGGCGCGACATTTGCGCCATGGAGGAGGTGTGTCTGCTGATGGTCAAGGTCGAGCCGCGTAACAACCGTTGGGGCAAGAACCTCAAGCTTGTGGCAAACGTTGTTGGGATGATGAGTGGCATCAAGCATGGCGAGAAAGCGGTGGTTGAGGGAAGCGCCGCGGCTTTGAGCAAGGTCTTTCCCTCGAACGTGAGGGCGTATATCATGTATCATGCCTATTTCGGCTCCAGCAACACCCCGCTGACGAGGGAGCTACACACGAGGATAAAGCGGCTGATAGAAACAGCTGTTGCCGATGCAGCCGCGGCTGCCGACAAGGGCTGACATGCAGCCGACAAGGGCTGACAAGGGCCGACATGCAGCCGACAAGGGCTGACAAGGGCCGACATGCTGCCGACAGAAGGCTGACAAGAGCCGACAGAAGGCTGCAAGCAGAAAAGGAGATATTGAGGGCGTTGACAGGATACGGTTTCTGTCAACGCCTTTTATGTGTCTGATTATCAATTGATAATGTGCTGACAGAACATTGACAGAACTTCCCAAATTCTTGTCCTATTATTTTTATCCGTTTATTTTTACTTTTGCACTCGGACATGAGACTTTTGGTTCTCTCATGTGTCCGAGTTTTTTTATTGTTTAACCCTGAGCGGAGGCGAGGAACCTCACATGTGATTGAAGATGGCCATCGGTGATCCGCGGCTTCTCTCGCAAAACCGGTTAGGGAAAATGTCAAGAACAGAGAAAGACAGGAGCGTTCGGGTTACCGAGCAGTTTCTGCGTGATCATTACGGCGAGGTGCTGGCTGCGGCCCGCGAAGGCCTTCTGCTGATCAAGCCCAAGGAGCGTACAACGCCACGGCGCGAAGAGGTGATAGAGAACGTGCGTGCTTATGTAAGCCAGATCGACGGGTTGGCCCAGCCCCGTTGGGCAGGAAGCGTGGGCAAGGTGTGGGAAGCGATTTTAGGCGAAAAGGCCTTTGTGGACCTGTTGATGCCTGGTCCGAAGATGCGCAAGTTTCGCGATTTCAACAAATATTCTGTCATGCGTCTGGTGGGCGTGCTGCGCTCGCACGGGGTGTATGACGAGTGTGTGAACGACTCGCAGCTGTGTGCGCTATTGGAGCACACCACTAAAGATTCGGCTTACCGGTCCTACATCGGTCTCGGGCTTGAGTCGAGAGAGCTGAGGAGGTTGCTGGTCGGGCTTTTAGACGCTTTAACAGTTTGATAAAACGGTGTGCTTTTATCAGATTCTCCAATGAGCTAACTTTGCAGCGTAAGATTAAAAAAATAAATAGTTATGACAAAGGAGATTAGATAAAAAGGGGCTGGCGCCTTTAAAGGGAAAAGTGAAAAGTGAAAAGGGGAAAGGGAAAAGTGAAAAGGGAAAAGTGAAAAATAAAAGGTAAAGAATTATGAGTATTTATTTTAGCATTTCTGTCTGGAAGTTTTCTTTCAGCGTGAGCATTAACGGAGTGGTTAACAACAAAAAAAATTAAAGAACAAAAAGGAAAATAAATCCTGAAATGGGGGGAGGCAATAGAAACCTAACCCCAAAAAGAAGGAGAAAAAAATTAACAGAACAAGAAAAACGAACGAAAATGGAAACAAAAATCTTGAAAGTGGTGCAGCAGGGCGAGGCCTTCGCTGTGCAGAGCCAGAAGGCGGAGAGCGGACAGACGATGAAATGTAACATCGTGCTGCAGGAGATGGGAGGAAAGTATGAGAACCAGTATGCGGCGGCGATGCTTGGCAATGTGGCGCAATGCAGGTTCACGCCTGGCGACCTCGTTGTGGTGGCGCTTCGCTTCTCTACACGCGAATATAACGGAGCCGTTTATCAAGACATTCTTGTTACGGACATCGAAAAGGTAAAAAGGTAAACAGTAACCTGAGTTGAATTGCGGAGGATATTCCATGGTAAAGTGCACAAGATTCCAATGTTCTTCTCGCAATTTTAACAATTATGAAGCATAACAAAGGAAACAACAATTTCGACAACAACACAACCAACAACCAGTTTAACGGCTGCCAGCATGTGCAGCTGGGCGGCATGGCTTTCTATGACGACAGCAGGTGTTTCATGTTCTCACCCGACGAGCCTGTGCCCGATGTGGTGCAACGCATGAGGAGGATGCACGGCGTGGCGCAGCAGATGACCGACGGCACGTTCGACTTTGTGGCGCAACCCCGCGTCAAGGCGCAGTCGACGCTCATCAAGAAGCTGGCGCACGGCAGGGTGAGCTTGACCAAAGACAACGCCATTCAGCTCACGCTGAAGGTTATGAGAAACGAAAACATCAACATAGCAGAGACTATTGCTGCTGAGGCGGCGGACGCGGCTGACGCTATCGCTGTCTTCTGACCACTAATAATATTTTTAGACCACTAATAATATTTTTAGACCACTAATAATATTTTTGAACACGAATAACACTCTAAGTTTGCAGAAGGAATGCGACGCAGTCGCATAAATGTTAAAAAATCAAGGCAAAACTATGATTGCTAAAGACAGTTTCGTACCTTTGTTGTAAAAAGGTAGAATCGGTCTGTCGAAGAGGTAAACCAAGAATCGTTCTAGTCTGAAGACTATCATTCGTTTAGGACCTCATCGACATAGTTGCAAAGACCAGATAGAAAGTTATCGGCTCAGAGCCTTGTTAGAGTGTTAGTCCATACAACTATTGACCAATTCTACACAATAAATCGTACAAAGATATGAAGAATTTATTTATTGGAATTGATTTTTCGAAAGAAAAAGTTGATGTGGCTATCATTTTTGCAG
>OBLI01000396.1_pt1 | contig 46171 bp, 50 predicted proteins | sample 1519701 | NCBI WGS metagenome assembly OBLI01 (sample SAMEA3663005, study PRJEB22513) | pig gut metagenome | biome: pig gut; feature: pig-associated habitat; material: faeces | place: France | collected 2012
ATTAAGGCTAAAATCATAGGTTTTACCCTTAATATCTGTCCTGCCTCCGCAACAAGAAAAAGCCGTAATCCGTTGTGTATCAACGTGTTACGGCTTGCTTGTAAAAATGTTTGAGACAAAAGCAGGTTTAATAGCGTTGGTGGCTCGCCACAAACGTAAAAAAAATGTGTTTAAAAAATCAAAAAATCTCGTTAAATGACTTGGTTGACTTCGTTCCACCCAAGCGTTATGACTCCCCTAAATGTAGTTATATCGGGTTCTATCAGAGAAACCCGAACACTGGTAAGCTGCAACGCTGCAAGATTATGCTCAACAAATATGAGCCAGGATTGCAACGCGATACAATGGCAGCTACCATTATAGCCAATATTATTAATAAGGTGGCGAAAGGTTGGAATCGTTGGATAGACAATCCTGCTGCGCGCAGTGAGATACCTGTCGAGAAGGTTCTTGAACGGTACTTCACTGATATAAAGAAGAAGGCAGATAAGGGTAGTCATAAGCAAAAAACTGGTTATGACTACAAATCTCACGCAACTGTCTTCCTCCGATATTTGCAGGACCATAATCTCACAAATTTGAAAATGTCCCAACTCAATCTTGCTCTGATGACAGATTTCTTGGATTATCTCCTAACGGAAAGAGATCTATCCGCAAAAACAAGGAATACCTACCGCACTTGGTTATCACACTTCTGTACTTGGTTAGTCGAGAGACAATATCTCATAACTAATGAGGTATCTAAGATAAAGATATTGAAGGAACAAGAGAAGGAACGTCGCCCATTGCCTGACGAACATTTAAGCAGATTGAGGGAATATCTTATGAATAATGATAAGGACTTCCTTCTGGCTTGCTATTTCGAATACTACGAGATGATAAGACCTATAGAACTTGTACAGCTACGACTAAGTGATATTCATATAAAGGAGCAGACCATTGTCGTGCCTGCTTCAATTTCGAAAAATCGCAAGACGCAAGTTATTGCTTTGAACGATAAGGTTTTAAAGCTTATGATTGAACTGAACTTCTTCCGAAGTCCTTCTCATTACTATGTCTTTGGCAAGGGAATGCGACCGGCTGAGGAGAAGGCAAGCAGTTCATTATTCCGCAACCGATGGGTGAAGATTGCCAAGAAATTGAATTTTCCTTCAAGCTACAAATATTATAGCTTGAAGGATACAGGCATCATTGAGTTGGCCAACAGGGAAGGCATAGTGTATGCCCGTGATCAGGCAAGACATTCCGACATATCGACCACTAACAAATATACAGGTGGATTCAGTCAGACAGCTGCCGAGAAGACCAAGCACTTCGACGGAAAGTTATAAGAACTCATAGAAGTAGCCTGTCTTCTCCTTATCCACACCATTCTGCCCTACGTTCATCTCGATCTTCTCGCAGATATACCGTTTGCCTCTGAAGATATAGATGAGCGAAGGGTCGGGTATATCATCAGTGATAAACTTTATCGTGAACTGATTGTGTTTATTCACCAGCTGCTGCATTGACTCCTGCCGATGTGGAAGATTGGCAAGAGATAGTGAAGCTGTCTCTTTCGGTGCTCTCCAGTCGTCACCAGTCCAGGATTCCCACATACTGCCGTCTGTGAATGTGATTGGCCATAGGTGTTTCTTTCTGTCAGTCTCAGCTCCACTACTATATGTAATCCCGTTCTTGAGGTCGCGAATATTCTTGCCTACAAACATCACCTGAAGTACAGTGTCATCGTCTGTTGAAGTTGACTCTGCATCTGTACCTTGCATAGCGTCAACCACAGATACATAATACTCTCCGTCTTCATCTTCGGTCATATCTTCAAGTCCTAGCTCCTTGTCGTTTGAAGCTGACGGAATGAATAAGAATGAATCTTTGAGTAGGTCGTTGGCACCTTTCCACGCATTATCTTCTCCCTCTTCAAACTTCTTCGCCTTGTAATACATAGCCACAGGCGATATCTTCAGTTTGACTGATTCTTCGGAACTCATATCTCGGATAATAGGAGAGAAATAACCAACTTGCTTTATGCTCTCAGAAGTCTCTTCGCTATCTTCTGACACTTCGAAATCTCCCCAGACGAAATATCTGTTTGTCTTCAGATCGTGAAAAATTCTCGTTTGACGGTCTTTCTTTGTCAAAGAGTCGGCAGCCTTAAGAAGTTCTGCAAAGTTCTTATAATCTACAATCGGGAAAGACTTCCTGACAGACTGAGAAATATACTCCCGCCAGCTTCTGTTCGCCGAATTTGCCAGTTCGTATTCGAGGTTTGACGTGACAATGTTCTTAAGTCCGTCCTCGTCATAGTCAGTAGTGAACTCATCTTCGCACTCATATTCTATGATATCATTGTTGAGCAGTTCGTTCTGGGCTATAATGCTGACACTCTTAGTGAATTCATCGAAGACGAAAGAAGCATTGAAAAGTTTGCGGAACTCTTCAATGAGGTTGTAAACAGACCAGTGAGGCAAGCAATCTTTCAGCCTACCAGACTTGCGAGTATTTGCAATGACAAGTCTGTTCCAAGGTTCGACGTCGAAATCGTTACGAACGACAGTGAATCCCTCGTGTTCCAATACCTTATTTAATATATATATAAGGTATGGCTGTGGCGCGAGATTATACATCTGAGACAAACATATTGTTTTGTACTTCGGAGTGCCGTCTTCTGCTGTGCCGTCAGGAAAATCATAGTTCAGTGTAACAATATTATTGGCGATAATACCGTTAGTCTCATCGTATATAGGCATAAGTACGAAATGACCGCCACCTACATAGTTTACTTCTGACAAATCTATGAATATAGAATTAATCTTTTGTCCCAAGTTCGTGTCTGGATCGAGATTAATGAATGGAGAACCATACTGCTTGTCAAGCCCTTGCCCAATGACAGTGGCATCATAATCTATCTCATCTATGTAAACGCTCTCCATTTTGGAGTTGTATTTGATACGTGAGGCACCACCTACAATCTGCAATTTTAGCAGAGTGTTAGTGATTGACTTCAACGTTCCCTTACCTGAGATAATCAGACGGTTGTCAACAAACAACTTGCAGTCCTCATAAGACGGCAGCTGTTTTTTGACATCGAGACGTTCGACGTGACCGAAACATTCTTTATTTCGGTCAATGGCTAACGGAAACGAAATCTCATACGTGTAAGAACCTGAGTCTTTCACGTATGGATTTTCGTATGTCACCTTAATTTTATTACTGGTGTCCGGCAATGCCTTCACACCGTCAATTGTACATTCTATCATACGTCTTTGAGTTTTAGATAATTGTTATAACCCTTGTCGAACTTGTCCCACACCATATAACACTCCAAGCCTTCTTCAACTCTTTGTCTGAACTTGTCCATAGTGTCGTTGACCTCTGCAAGTGTTCCCTCAATCTGTGAATTATCATTGTTGACATTCACGATTGGAGCTACAACGGCCCCACCTCCAAGCTGACGTGAAACATCAGCTGCGGTCAGTGAACCTACAGTGTTATTGCGTTGGGCAACGTCAATCAGTCGGAGAACAGGCAGCAGGTCCGGATTGTTGACCGCATTATGGTTGGCCACGAACTCCCCTTCGTGAACAACACCAGCCTCCTTGCGGTATCTTTTCCCACCGGTGAAACCACCTTCATAGTAACCTGCCTCTTCAGCTGCCTGCTGTTTCTTGATAGTAGCAATCTGTAGCATACCTGCTGCAGTGGCCATAGCGGCTGCTATTGGTCCAAGAATATGACCAATGTATGGAACTTGAGAAGCTGAAGCATAAGCATTGATGGCGGCCATAGCAGTTGAAGCAAAAGCCTGTGCAATCTGTATCTTCATTGCTTTTCTGTTATACTTTGTTTTGATCTTCGCAAGTTCCTTCTGCTTTTTCTCTTCGAGTCTCTTCTGCTTCGCCTCGTTTCCTTCGGCTGCACTGATGAGCTTGTCGTACTTCTTTGTTGTAACGTTTTGCTCATATTGAGAAGAGGCAGCATAGTACGAAGACGCTGCCGACATTAGGTTGTTTACTGCACTGAAGGCAGCCTGAGCCTTGCTGACCATACCTTCAAGGAATTCTGAGGTGGCAATTCTTTTCGCCTCTTGGACCTCTTTATATTTGGTCTCGTCGTCCTTATAAAGATCTGATAATCTATTGAGTTCCTTCATAGTGTTGCCATAGACAGAAATATCACTTGTCAAGGCTGCTTGAAGTCCCCCCTTGTCCTTATTGTTATAGTCAGCTTGAGCGTTATTCTTCGCAGTCTTATATATTGAATTAGCATTGCGAGATATTTGCTCAGTCTTTGAATTTGACAGATTAACCTCAGACTGCTGCTCATCATATGACAATCTTATGTTTCTGAGCATACTCTCGTATTCCTCAGTGGTGATAAGCTTCTGCTTGTATAGAGATTCAAGTCCATCGAGCGCAATCTTACGCTCGACTTCAACATCACGTCTGCCCCACTCCTCCTTATATCGAAGAAGTAGGTCTGCATAATACTGCTGCATCGAAACCTGGTGCTCAAGGTCGAGCGCTTCGCGGTTCGCTTTCTCATCAAGCCATTGCTCGGATCCTGCTTTGAGCGCAGCTATACGAGCATCTGAAGACTCTACCTCTATTTGGAATAGACGTTCTTGAAGGGCAGCATCATTGCGGTATATGTCAGTCGCTTGATTGACATAATCAATATTAGCCTGAGCAATGGCTAACTGACGATTGCGCTCAATGTTGTTGAGCGACATCTTCAGGTTGTCCTCGTCGCGCTTCTGCATCTCGCTTGCCATATCCTCTGCATATCTGTTGGCATCCTCACCATACTTGGCATATACATCAATAAGCGCCTGATAGCCATTAATAGCTATCTCGTGCTTCTTGTTGATGAATTCAGAATATGTTATGAGACCTTGTTGATATGCCAAGATATTCTCTGCCTGTTCCTTATCGGTTGCATCCTTGGCAGCCTTGACTTCTGCAGCAAGAGCCTTTTTGCGGGCAGCTTCGCGCTTCCTGCGCTCAGCCTCTGCCTTCTTCGGGTCAACATAAGGAGTACCAGTATCTGTACCAGTTGTAGTCTTAGTAGTGGTAGTGGCAGCTGTCTTGCCCTCGTCAACAATCTTCTGCAGTACATCAAGATTCTCATTGTTTTTGTCAATGAGAGTCTGTTCCTGCTCGATACGCTTGTTGTTGTAGTTGACCAAAGTGCGATAATGCCCGAATTGCTTGTACTGCTCGGCGTTGAGCTGCTTTGTTTTGCCAGTCACTTTGTCTATGACTTCATATATTGCTTTGCCGTCCTCACCCGTGAGAATGCGATTGGTCTGATAGCTTGCTGACAGTCCCATATCCGAAAGCTTGTTCATTGCCCACTGACGATTACCCTTACGCTTGTCAAGAGTAATCTGGTGCTCAATGTTACTGCTCTGAATGCCCTTCATCTTGTCAAAGGCAGCTTGTGCCTTGGCAGCACGAATTAGACTCTCGGCATATTTGTCGAGGGCATCGGTGTTGTTATTGATAAGAACACCTTCAGCATTGAGATTTGCGTGGTACTCAGGCACAATCTTCTTCAGTTCGTCAAGCGCCTCCTTGCGTTCCTTGTAAGAACGGTTGTTGTCCTCTACGATCTTACGAAGCTGCTTGTACTTGGTCATCTCTTCAGCAGCTATTTCGCCAGCCTGCTTGTTGACATCATTGAGGAGCTTTTGCTTCGCTGTCAGTTCGTCTGTCTTGCGTGTGAGGTCAATAATGACGCTCACCAATGTCAAAACTGCAGTAATGGCCAACGTCCAAGGATTCTTCATCATAAGAGCCTTTAGCCTGACCATAGAAACTATACATTTCTCGTTCCAGAATACGAGAAGTTTGGTTTTTATGGTATGAAGATTAGTGGCAACTGTCCATACTCCTATCGAGACAACAAGTCCAAGAATGGTTGTCTTGCATTTCGAGATGACGTCCGCCATGGTGGACATCCCCCTGATGAGTGCCGAAGTGCCTGTTATAGCATATCGCGCTATAGGCATAAGCTTCTCTCCGAGTTCTATACTGATATCAGCGAACCTCTTCTTGGCCATATCCAACTGCGCTTGTGCACTTGACATTTGCGTGTTGAACTCGTTGATCACACTCGTACCTTCACTATATGCAGTGTTGGCAATGTTCTGAGCGGTCTTCACGTCATCAAGTTTGTCAGCCATAACCGTAAGCACGCCCACTGCTCGGCTGCCGTCGAGATTCATAGCCTCGAACATCGGTGCGAGTTGGGCAAAACCACCCTTAGCCTTCAGCGCATCGAAGAACTGAAGGAGTGCCTGATTGGCATCCTCTTTGAGAAGTTTGGTGAAATTTGAAACCTCAATGCCTGCAATCTTTGCGAATTTGGCCGGGTCCTGGAATAGTTTGGCAATTAGGTTCTGGAATGCCGTGGCAGCAGTCTCATCCTGCTGCATATTCTGGTCGAGGACCGAGGCGAAACCCATAATCTGCTGCTGCGTGAGCCCCGCTTGTATGCCCACGCCTGCAAGACGTGCGGTAAAGTCAACGAGATAGCCAGCCGAGGCTGAAGAAGACTGAGCCAACTCATTGACTGCAGAACCAGTCGAGAGCATAGCACCATTCAGACCTTTCTTCTTGTCCTCGCCAAACATCTGAGCCAATTTGCCGATATTCTTGACGGCATCGTCGCCAAGGTCATCACCTAGGGCAACGTTAATCTTGTCTGCAGCATCGACGAACTGCTCAACCATTTCTGTTGAAGCAATGCCAAGTCTTCCTGCATCTCCTGCGAGGGCATTAAGCTTCTCGCGAGGCGTGCGAGTATCCATACGCTTGAACTCCTCGTTCAAAAGCCTTACCTCTTCCTTGGTCTGCCCGGTATATTTCCTCACGTCGGTCATTGCCTCGTCCATTTGGGCGAAGTCAGATACGCACTTGCGTATTGTCATTGATATGCCCGTAATCGAGGCAATGGCTGCTATGGCCACACCCTGAACCTTGTTAAACCAGTCAGCAGTGCGGTTGAGCCAAGACTGCTGCGCCTTTCCCTCGTACCGAATACGTTCAAGTTCTTCGCGCAGTTCCTTCGCTCTTCGGGTCATCTCACGGAACTCTGCAGTACCCCTATCCATACCTCTCAACTGTTGGTTGAGAATCTTAATGGAATATTCAAGGTCACGCACGCTTGCCCTGTCGAGGTTCTTCAGTGTGCGATTGACGAGTGACAACTCGCGCTGCGTCACACGGATATCGCCTGAAACCTCTTCAATCTCCTTGTCGTATTGATTAATGAGTCGATTGACATTCGCTTGGTCAGCTTCGATTTTCTTGATCTGAGCGTCCACCTCTTTCAGTTGGGCAACTGCAGTGGCATATTGCGTGGAATCAGGAGCCATATCAGCGAGGCTCGACTTCAAGTAAGCCTGTGCCTGACGTAGCTCATTATATGTTGCTTTTTGTGTGTTGGCCATAACTTTGCTAAGGTTCTGAGTGTCGCGAACAAGCTCTTGTGTCTTGGTCGTAGCCTCAGAGCCTATAGTCTTCCACGCCTTCAGCCTCTCTTCGACTTGTTGTAGTTGCACTGCGAGTTTCTTGTACTCGGCAGTGTCAGACTCGTTCGCCATAGCCTTGGTGAGTGAAAGCTTAGCCTTGCGTAACTGCGATACAGTGGCAGTCTCAAGGTTGTTGAGAGTCTGAGCCACCGTCATAGTCTGACGTTGGAAGTTCTTCAGTTCCTTGGTTGCTTTTTCCAGGTCCTTCTGTATATTCTCGCCAAGTTGCGATTTTCCTTGTGACAGAGCGAGGTCGCGCTTCTGTTTGAGGTCAGCAACCTTGCGCTCCAGTTCGTCAAGCTGGCTCTTGGCCTCTTTGGTGTTCAACTTGACGGTCGTTGTGTATGTAACGTAATTAGCCATATCAATAACGTTTAGAGGGTGAGCTATTCGCCCACCCTTATGTAATCAGCATAATCAATCTTAGAGTGGGGATTATGGTTGACGATATGTACTCGATAACCCTTCGTCCCCCATTTCCACCACAGAAATCTATGTTTGTATAATCTCTCTATATACTGCGTCAGACTATCTCTAGCCCTATATATCATAGTGGAGTCATATAGATTAACCTTAGCGGTGAGCCACTTGTCTTGATAGTTGAGTATACTATCTCTGACAGGCTTCATCTTTACTGTATCCTCTGTAGATATACTGAGGTTCATCTGTGATTCAACGGAGCTGCGTTGAACACCGATATCCTTAGCTATCTGTTTGTCAACGCTCTTCTTGATTTCGCTCTTTGACGTAAGAGTAACATCGAAGGAACCATAGTGTAGTGAGTCAGCTACAATATGGTTGTCGATATTCTTACGATATGATTCAACCGTATAGTCAATATAATATTTCCTTAAAGTCGAATCAATGTATGCAAGTACGAAAACCAGAACGATACCTAATATAATCTCCTTTTTCATATGTCAGTATATTCTGTTAGTGCATCAAAACACGGACACTCCTTGATTCTCTCGTTAGGGTCAACCTTGCCGTTGTGGTTGACATCAGGAGATATGTCACGGTGTCCCATAATCTTAGCCTTCGGGAACTGCTTGTGCAGCACCTGAAGAAGTTCGCGAAGCTCAATCTTCTGTGCTTCTGTGCGGTTGTCAACTGGTCTGCCTTTGGAGTCAATACCACCAAGATAAGCTACGTTGATACTGTGGGCATTGAAGCCTCTGACTCCATTGCTCACCTTCTCGACTGATTGCAGCTGGTGTGTCACTCCGTCGGCATCCACCACATAATGGTAGCCGGGGTTCTTCCAACCCTTCATTCTGAACTCAGCGAGAAGATCTGTTATCTTCTGTCGCTGATTGCCTGCCGTGCAATGTACGAAAATAATGTTTATGTCTCTCATTATCTATTAATTTTTGAATTAATCTCATCCTCTATCCTGTCGAACTTACCTTTAATGTAAGCCGAAATTCCAAAAACTGCTCCGGCGAATGTTATGCACTGAGCTACATACCAGAGCACTTCGACCTCTATCTTATAGTGATTGAGGAAGAAGCAAAGGAACGTAAGAATCACGCCTGAGGCGAGCATCCCGATAGCCGTTCCGTACTGAATCCATTCCTTAGTGTTATTTTTCATATCGTCTATGTTTTATGTGTGGTGTTGCAAAGATACAAATGAAATAAGAAAACTAAAAAATACATAGCAAATGCCCCAAACTGCATTATACAGATTGGGGCATTGTAGAATTGAGTAAAAATCGGGTTAAAAAATAGAGTTAATTAGTAGTCCACTTTTTGTAGAGTTTCTTGGCACTCTCAACGAAGTTGTTATACTCTGTCCATTCCTCGTCATATGTGACTGGATCGAGTTGGTGGTGTCTGAGAATGCTGAACTCCTGCGTTTCAGAATACTTGCTACGCACGATAGCGTTAATAACATCGTCGCGATTAGTGGAGTCCTTGCAGTCAAGAATGGTGCCACCGTCAGGCTCAGTACCCGTGTACTTGTAGCCTGTCTTCGGCTTGTCACCCTCTTGTTCTATGAAGTCATCCACTACTTCCTCATTAAGGAAGGCGATAATCTTACCGTCGGAGTACTGAAGGAACTTCAACGGATACCCGTAGGTTTTTGAATGTAAATTTGCCATATCAACTAAATTTAGTATAAAACTTGTTCGATTTTGATTTCTCTTGTATTATGTACGTCGGACAAGGCAGGTCCTGTTGCGTGAAGTCATTGAGCGCTTGGTCTATCATTATCTTCGAACCAGTCCAGCAGTAGAAAACTGCATCGTCTTCGGTTGGCACACCGTTGGCATCGCACTTCTTAATGCACTGGTACTGCTCAACCTCTTCACCATTGCTGTCAGTAAGCTTGAATGTCTTTATGACCTTCTTGAACTTAAATGCGAGCACCTTGCCCGGTATGTCCTGTTCTTGCGAGACCATCTCTCCATTGGAGTTTTGGACGGAAACGACCTGCTTAGACTTGTCAATCTTACTGTCTTGAATGCAGTAATCAAGCAGCAATAATTTGCCGTCCCAATTTACCCCCCCCCCCCCGAATGTCGGGGAATTGCTCACTAACTCGCTGAATTTCACCTTGTCTTCAGCCGTAAGCCCCGCGAACGGAGCTTTGATTCTTCTCTTCTTTATGATGTTTCCTAATGATTTATCCATACCTATTGCCTTTAATAGATTGGTGGAATTGGCGTGTTTAACGAAACCGATATATGAGGATAGATTACGCCTTACGTCTTCCTCATCGGCACCACAATCAAACAAGTGCTTGGCACGTCTTGCAAGATTCTGCTTGTTGCGCTTATCCACCAAGACCTTCTCGTGATAGAACACATATCCGCATATATGTATGCCTGTATATGTCGGTCTGAGCGCGTGATCACGATTGGGCACACAATGGTAGTCACGTGTAAGATACACGATGACCAATTCACGCATAATGTGCAGAAATGCACGATTTTCGTGAAGTATGATTATATTGTCAACAAACCGATAGTAGTGCTGAAGTCCTTCGTCAAGATAGCTGTGAAACAATTCGGTAAGATATAATGTTCCGTGGCTTAGTATCCTGAAATCCTCTTGTCTTGCTGTGGTTATAGAAATTGTAATGAATCTCTGAGTCCAATATGCAAGTTTGTCTGGATCGCCACGAATGTTGAAGCAGTTGAGCGCAAGACGGTCAAATGCCGACAGGTATATCATACCGAATAACTGTGCAACCTTGATGCCCAATGGTATGCCTGTCTGATAACTGTCAATGATACGGTATAGTACATCCCTAACCTTACCCGGTTTGAAAAACCTGTCCACCTGATTCTTCAATATCTGGTGGTCCATAAGCGGGAAGTAATGGTGAATGTCGAGCGAGAAGTTATAGTATAACTCCTCTTGTGTATGATTGAACAGTGCATTGCGCAAGAAGCGCAGCATAGCGTGATTGCCAAGTCCCGGTCTTACTGCCGGAGCTTGCCAAGCTATGCGGTCATACACCTCTTGTTGATACGGATATATCACGGCAGTCTCAGCCACGTGGTCAAAGACAGGAGCTTTGGCAAGCAGTCTTGTCTTCTTCTCCTGAATGACCTTATCCGTATATCCTTGTGGAACAAACGACCCACTCTGTATTTGCGAAAGAATAACACGAAGATGCCTGTCAAGTTCAGCCTCGAACTTGATTATGTTCGGACGACGATGTTTGCCGTCCGAAAAATCATCCCAAGCTGCTCTGACAATATCTTCGCTCTCATTCTCCGCATTCTCTTTAATGCGTTTCATTTTGAGCTTATGTTTATAATTTAAGTGGGTCAGAAGGGCGATGTCTGTAGATCGTCCCGACAAGTATGATCTTCGCGCAGTGGCTACCAATCTCGTTGTCATCTCTCGATATGTTCGGCCAAGAGGCCAGGCTCCGTCCTATAAACAGTAAGATCTATTGAGGGCCACGCCGTAGTTCGCATTGGCATTCGTGGGCGCATTGTTACCATTGAGGTACACAGAGCCCGCATTGTCACCGTTGTTGGCATTGCCAAGACGATAAGCACCACGAAGACCGGCGTCAAGGACTTCCACCTTATTTTATTTCGGCTGCAAAGGTACGACAAAAATCTGAAACAACAAAGTCAAAGAACGATTTTTTGTTAAACAATGCTAAAGTGGGAAGGGCGCGGTGCGCCCTGGTGTTCTCTGTGCTCTGCGAGCACTATGAAACCCACTCTGGCTTTGTGCTCATTGCCTCCCTCAATTCACAGAGGGCCACGCCGCAGTACGCAAAGGCATTCGTGGGCGCAGCGTCACCACCGAGGCACACAGAGCCCGCATTGCCACCGCTGTAGGCATCGCCAAGACGAGAAGCACCACGAAGACCGCTCGTAGCAGCTGGATTGTAATATCCGTCGCCATAGCCTGTAGTCGATGACGCTCCTATCTTCAATGGGAAGTCGCAAGCATATTCGAGGTTGTTCTTCATAATATAATACCAGTTGGCTGATGCTACTGCTGGAGTATTGCCTATGAGCGTATGACCGCTGATAGTTGTGTAGTCAAAAGCGTGTCCGTCGATATTGTGGTCGATATATACGCTCTGCGACTTATCCGCATTGCAGTTTAGCAGAATATCCTCACATATCGCTCCCAGATACTTGTAGTCGTTCTTGAGTCCCATAAAGCAAGGTATATTGGCAATGGTCTTGGTAGTGCCATTGTCGTTTATCGACTGCGAGAATGTGCCTATGCGATCACCCATAGACAAGCCAGCATTAAGAGGCAGATATGGATAGTAACCCCATGCACCTCCCCAGTCAGCAGGTAAGTCAGCACCCATACCAGTACCTCCCTGGTGCAGTCCCGCCGACGTGAGCGTAGAGGTGTATGCCTTCTGTATGCTGCGGTCGTGGAAGAAGATACGCTTGATAGCTCCCGTTATGAAGAACACTGCTCTCTCGTTGCAGAACCAAAGAGTACCGTTCTTGCGTGCGTAAGTTACTGCGGTTTGCGCTGATATGTTCGTAGCCGGTTTGCCCAACTGCGAGTTGAATGCAGAATCGAGTGCTGAGTTGTTGTTGCCGCCACGATACTGTGCTGCCGAATTGATATAGCTGACCAGTATGAGATTGGTGCGGTCTATAGTGGCAAATCCGGCAGCCGAGCGAGAGAATACAGGGAACTTGATATTGAGATGCCCCGGTATCGGCTGAATGTCGATAGCCTCGTACTCATAAACTCCGTCATTCCAGCTTGCGTAGTATATGTCATGACCACTACCCCACTGATAGTGTCCGGCACTACCGTCGAGAGGTGCATTCGTGCCATTGGCATACTTCGTGTGATCTGTCTCAGACAGCTTCATACGGTCGTGGTTGTTCTTGACGAGATAGCCGCCGAGACCGAACACCGACTGCATATTGGCCAACTTGGTCAATGAACCTACAGGTTCACCGACAGTCGTCGTATCGCTAATCCTCCAACGGCAGCCGCACCAAGTGTCTCTGTGGATCTGTGCGACAGAAATCTTGCCGTACTTGTCTGATGTCGGGTCGTAACCGAACGCACAGACATCATCGTTGAGTGAGCCAAAAGGCTCAAGGTTCTTAAGTTCTATCATACCTTATTATATATTATATGTTATTATCTATGACTTTGACTTCGAAACAGAAACCAGTAAGGTTGGTTTCGCCTAATACATTATAGTGGTAGAATGCTACGCGGAATGACGTTTGGTCTATCGACTGAATAGTCGGATAATATGCATACGTTCCTATAGGAGTGACGCTGACGTATATCTTTGTAAGGTCACCAACCAACTTCCCGCTTGTCCAGCTAATATCATATACACCGGTAGAGTATTTTGATACAGAAGCTGTTACACCTCCCATAGTCATATATTTGATACCAAGACCTGATATTGTTACTCTGCCTCTTATAAATACATTATCTGGCAATCCCGGGTAGCTTGTCTGCCACAAATACGGGAATGCAACCTTTCTGTTGACAACGAGATAGTATAGAAACGTGCTCGAAGTTCCAATACCCTTCAAGACAACCATTTGACCGCACTTGACCGTTACTCCTCCAGTGAGGTAGCCATTCTCAACAAACTTGTATGCTTGATCACACATCACAAGCACATCACTATTGCGTGCAATGATATGGAAAGTTCTACCGCTGTCTCTTGGAGACGCTGACAGATACTGTGCTTCCGAACCATATATAAAGCTGTTGTCGTGTGCTTCAAGTCTTGCTAAATTGGCAGTGCGCCACTCTTCAATAGTTCCGTCAAAATCTAAGTAATTAATGAGGTCAGAGAATGGAGCTCCGTAAGCTCCGTCAATCTGTACATTCGCCAGTTTGCCGGAAGTTGCTTCTATTTCACCTTTAACGTGGCATTTATTCATCCACGTCTCACCTGTGAAGAAGTTGGTGTACCAGAATGGTATGAATGGGTTACTTGCACTCGCAGGGTTGAAGTTCTGATAAGCTGTTGACTCTACACCATTTAGCAGTCCACGCTGAGAGAACATATAGTCACCTGAGAAAATAGCAGATCCGAGCTTTGCGAATGCCGTGAATAGTATCTTCACGAAGATAGCCTCCCACTGCGTCACTGTCTGCCATACAGTTGAGTTACTTGCATTAGGCTCTGTGCCTTTGTTTGACTCTGCAACTAAGCGCCAGTATGAGCCATTGTGCTCTACTACAGGACAAGCAGTTGTAGTAAGAGTGTAAGTCTTCGTAGATGACCACTCGCCGGCTGGATAGGCTAATGGACCGATAGCACCTTGTGGGCCAGGACGGCCTGGGTCACCCTTGTCGCCTTTTGGTCCTTGAATCTCTCCGAGGTCAATCCAGTTATTTTCATCTTTAACCCATAGGTGTTTATTGCTATCTATATATCCATCTCCTATACTGCATTCAATATATTGATAATAATAATCTCCATATTTACCTGGAGATTTTACTATAACATGAGCCCCACTAACAAAACCTGGACTATAACCTGAACAATCTTCAACCAAGAAATACCCTGTTACTCCTCCACTGTAATTAACAACTTCTTCATATGTAAGAACGTGAGCTATTGCAGTTCCCTTCGCCGTAAATGAAGTTCCATCTTTACCATCGATACCATCTTTGCCTGTAGGAGCCCAACTATATTTCGTAGGATCCGTACTCTCAGTCTTACTTGTCTGATTATATGCAAAACCTATATAATGTGTATTAGCAGTAGGATTATCATAGCAGGTGGCTGGGTAACCGTTCGACTGAAGAGAGTCTGCGAACTTCATCCACGTGTAATACTGCGTGGCATCCTGTCCTGGCTTTCCCGGCTCGCCCTTCTCGCCGTCTTTGGACGTGGCGAACATACGATTAGCCACATATACTGAAAGTTCTGCAGGAGTGGTAGATTGAACTGTACCCATAAGCTGCTGACCGCAGCCCTGTTCAAGACCACGATAACCTATGAAGGCAAATGGTATGCGCGCCGTGGCAGTAGATATAGGTGTGTTGCCACCACAAGCCTTCAATGCCGTCACAAGATTATCTGACCACCCTATGGCATCATAGCTAACGAGAATAATGAAATAATCTGCACTTATAGAGTAAAGCCTTGAAGCCAAATTGTCAGGTTGCCCTGTTTTTCCATACACATCGTATGTCTCGATTGTACTCACTACAAGGCTTGACCTGTCGATTAATACCAACGACAATCCTCGCGACTTGATAGTATATTCCTTCAAGTCGCCACTACGGCACACCGACACCTTGCCATAAGGTGCCGATGAGCCATTGTGACAAGTGCCCTTGACGTAAATGTAGTCACCTACTGCATTGTCAATGGTATATAGGTCTCTCGTGTGTACTATGTTCATAACCGCTTAATAGTATGCTCTTGTCTGTACTTTGATTCTACCTCCGTAACTCTTGATTTGGTCGTAGCTCAATCTCAGTGACGTATTGGCTGTGAGTAGTACGTCACCGTTCTGTGAGTCTGTGACAGTGAAGGCATAACCCCACGAATGTTCAGTGTCAGGTAGGTTTGTGCTGCGCACATATACCTTCGGACTGAAGGTGACACTCTCACCTGCCTTCACTCCTGCTGAAGTGCTGCAACCGTCATCGAGGTAGTAAGGATCGTGTGTGTCTGCGATATCCACAACCTTACGAACCACTGTTGAACCGAGTGTAGCCGTGACACGGAAATATTCAAGTCCGTTAACAGCCGCCTCGAATATCTTCAAAACCCCATTACTGCCAAGTTCAGTGTAACTGGCTCTATTGGTTATAGCAGTCCAAGCACCATTAACCAATTGTTCCCAAGCATATGAAGCACCAACCACATTGGCACCGCCTCTGATGAGATATGGAGTGAGCTGCACCCAATCGTCGTCATTGGTGATAACTGTGTCTCCGTCGCCGCTATCTCCAACCTTTGATATGATTATGTCGTAAGCGTCTGCCATAGCAACCTGTACAAGAATCTCCTCGTGACAGGTGAACTTCATTCCGTTGTACTCACCAACATAGTAGATATGCTTTGTGGTGAGGTCAGTGGCAGATGCGAGGTTGCCACAGATAACGAGACACGGCAGCGTTGTCGAGTTAACAACTATGGTTGTAACCTTGAACTTGTCTGTGTATCCCGAAGTCGTACACTTACCGCTTGAGTCAAAAGCCAAAGCGGTGCTTGTAGGCGAACCGATATGCCACGTTCCTGACTCCGGCACTATCACCTTACCCTCCAACGATGAGTAACCCTGTGGATACAGCTTGGCGTTATGCTTGGTAAAGTCGGTGTTGACAATCTTACCCTCAGTAGTGTTCCAATACTGCGCAAGCGAATAGCCTGCGTCTATGCTTACGCCCATTGACGGGGTTATGCAGTCTCCGTCTGCGTAAGCGTATAAGTCTCTGGTCTGATATATATTCATTTGATTAACACGTGTTGACTAGCGAAGACTTTTGCGTCTTCAAGTGAAACTTCTCTAACTTCAGTTGCATTCTCAGCAACTGTATTTACATTCAGGTCAGCCGAATTGACGATATAACCGTCATTGGCATTGCCTATTCTCTGGCCTACGCAACCAAGTTGCTTAGCCAACTTGTGTGTGATAATGTAGTATTTCATACGTCTCTGTCTATTTTTGGTACTGATAATACAATTGTCTGACTGCTCATCGCAGCAGTATCTCCATTGATTGTAAGAGCCTGAAGTTCGGTCTTCTCCCTTACAGCCCAACCGAAGCGGTCACGGTGTGCAGCGTCCACTGGGAACATATTTCTGTCAACTCTGCCCCGCACTCCATGGGCGACGTGCTGGAAGCCCATACCATTATCATTGTCATAGAATACTTCTATGTCGAAATACTTCTCAGGATTGGATATCTCGCCCTCTTTTTTGCGGTTAATGACCACACGACCTTGGGCGTAAGCAGTGTCGATAAACTTAAGCTGCCCAGCCTCCCATAGCCAACTGTCTTCGTATTGGCCATAGTAGCGCACCATTCGGCACGACTGATAGAATTTTTCTGTAGGATATTTCTTGTGATATGCCACACATCTCACGCACAGGTCTCCAATATATCTTGGGTCAACGCCCAACTGCTTTTTATTGACTCCACCCAAATACCATAGGTCTCTTGCCGACAGTATAGACATAAACGTGTTGTTAATCAACACTTGCCATTCATATACTACTTGGTCGTCGGGAACGTCAGCACCGTTGTTGGAGAATTGTGCGTTTAGGGCGTACATAGTCAAGTTCTTGAATACGTCCAAGCGGTTGAGCCCACTCTCAGGGCAACGTAATTCGAATTTACGTGAAGTCACTGACTTATTGTAAAGGTCGTGCTCCCATATAAGTTGGTTTATTCTTGCACGGTTATTGTCGTAATACTGTGCAGTGAGCTTGATATGGCCAACTGTATCTTGCTTGAGGTTGCCATATATAATCAGTCGGTTATTAGTGTCAACAACATAGTCAGTACCCGACTTCCAAGTACCTGTATTTGACGAACCTGTTACCTCCCAAGCTACATTAACAAGCTTACCACTCTTCTCTCCACTCTCCGAAGGAATATCGCTATCCACGACTACCAATGAAGGAGCGAGAATAAGAGGTGTGAGCGCACGGTCAGGCTCGAACGTGCCACTGTCAGTGTCGTAATTCTGAGTGTATGAACCACCAAGAATAACTACGCCGAACGTCAGTGTAATTGGCTGAAATACCAGCCTACCTTGTGAACTTCTTATCATACTAATATGCTATATTCTGATGTAAATACTCCGTAATCCGGCAGATATATCTCAATCTTGAATGTCGCCTTGGAATCAATGCGCCACTCTCCAGGCAGGTCAACCGACGAGTTTATATCCAGTGCGAGCGTGCCTCGCCCTGGCCCGTGAAGGATATTCCAAGCTGCATCGCCGTCGCCTCCGTCCCAAACTCTGCTCCAAGATATATTGGCCATACCAATCTCATCTTGATTGAGCTGCATTTCTCCGTGCCATACGTAAGCCAATAGTGTGGTCTGCCAAGTGGTGCCGGCACGGAACATATCACCCTTGGTAGATACGAGGTCAATCTTTATGTCCTCGGCACCTCTGACACATATCCAGTCTGGATTATTGAAGCGCGGGGCAACGCCCACCGTTGGCTTTGCCACCGCAGCCTTCCACAAAATCCCCTTGTACCACACAAAGTCTGTATAGTAACCCTTCAACGTATCGTCATAGCCGTGAATATATTGTGTGGTTTCGTTCCACATAGACTCACGACCCTTGTATTCAGGCACACCCTTATAGTTCACCTGAATCATATCTTGAACGATAATGCCGCGGAAATAAGAATAAGGTTGGTTAGGGTTGATGAGTCCCTTCGACTGGAGTTCCCTCACCATAGCCGTATCAGGTGGCAGACCTATCCAAGCGGAATAGTTCGTGCCCTCCAAGCTATCCTCAATAACAGGCTTGTCAACTCCTTGAAGGAATAGGCAGCAGCCGTTCTTGGCCGAAACATAGAAGGTGTTTTGTCGTGACTTGTCGGCGACGTGTCCGTGACGAACGAGACGGCAACCTGCCACTGGTGCGCAGTTCACACCTCCCGGACAGTCCTCATTGTCATAGAGTGTCACGAACATTTGTTCGCTTGTCACTCTGTCCACACGGGCATAGCCGTTGGCATACTCGCCCTTGCTTACGAGTGTGTTGATACTCCACCTGATGATATCGCCTGCTTGGAACGTGAACTCGTCGGCATCGAACATCTTGCGAAGATTGAGCGTATATTGGTTAATATCCGTCTGTTCAATACTGTCTATTATTGCTCGATCAGAGAAATATGTATCGCCCTCAAACACGTTCTGATGATTGAATGTCAGCTCGTCGAAAATTGCAGATCCGTTTACTTGAATGCGTGAACAAACGATACTGCCGTCCTCATTGAGGTGTATCTGCGAAGTTTCGCCGATAATGCAGCCCTTGAGAAACGTCTGTAGATAGTGGACTATGTTCTCTGTGTCATTGCGCAGATAAGGCGCGTTCTCAATGTATTCGAGTAAAGCCAACAAGGCATTGCCGACGCGCGTCGCTGTATTTGCATACATCTGTCGCTCGTCGCGTACTTGTTCAAGTGTCGTCTGCAATGCCTTGTTCTTAGCCATACTTATTTATATTATTAAAAACGAAAAAAGAAAATTTCAGTGCAAATATAACACAATTACCGATTACCACAAAAATACGGGATTAATCCCACTTCACAGCTATTCGGTTCTTGCCGTCAATGCTCGCGCCTCCTGTCATAACCTCGTGAAGCAGCGAGGCAACCAATCCGCAGTACTGAGAGCCGTAGAACATAGCCTCGAACTCGTTGAGCTTATCCACCGAGGCATAGTATTTGCAGAAGAGCCAATCGCGCTTGCCCTTGGGATTGCCACCGGCAATACGCCCACCCCACTTGGGGCCAACCTTCTTCTTCTCCAAGAGGTCGTTCTCCTCGCGGTACTGAGGATCGAGGAATTCCAACTGGCCATTGCCGTTGCGCTGCCGTCTCACTCGACCTGTGGTGCCGTCCTTGCGGCGGATATTGGCATTATGCCCCCAATACTTCCAATCGAAGGCAGGAGAGGTGCCTCGCGCCACGAACACGCCATATTCGTTGAACGAGTGCTCAATGGTCGTAATGTCCTGCTGCGTGACGAGCGAGCCCTTGATAGAGCCATATAGTGCGCCTGTGTCGATGACCTTGAGCCTGTACATACGTTCACGCCAGTACTCCTTCATCATCTCCGTCCACCCCTCCTCAAACTTCTGCTTGTCGCTCTCGGAGATAGGCTGCTTCCATTGCAGGCTACTTCCACTGCGTCTCATCGTATCTCAGATCAGTAGGTTTGTCAATGTTCGCAATAAAGTAGAGTCCCGTCACTCCGTTGAGCGAGTAACGGCCAAGTTCCTTATACGTGATATTGTCCGTATCGAGGAATATCACGCCACGTGTAATCTCGTCGTTCTGGAAGTCAACGAGCATACGACTGAGGAACTGCTTGAACACCCTACGGCAGAGGTTAAGCTTATCCTCGCGCTCAATATTGTCGTTGAAGTCGTATTGTGACAATATCCATACAGTGACCACCGTGCGCGTCTGGTAGCCCGGACGTGTGCCGAACACCACATTATCTGTAGTATCGTCCACCACCACAAAGTTTGCAGTCTTTCGATAGTCATCTATCAGAGCCGGAATGTTCTCCGGTCCTGAGCAGCGCACTCCTTTGAACTTGTTTTCGAAACAAAGCAAGTTCTCTTCAGTCAGCTGAAGGAAGTAGTCTATGGGGTTGAATTCAGTGCTTACCATACTTGCGTTCAAATTCTTCTGCCTCTTGTGCCAGAGCGTCAAGCTCAGTGAGTGCACGCCAGCAGTCTTGTTGTAACACTAAATCTTCCTTCACGATATCTCCCTTGGTGAGTGCACGGATCTGCGCGTCGATCACCTTGCGCATATTAGGCAATGCCTCCGAATTGACAGGACGGAAGAAATGCGGGAACACCTTGGAGAAGTTATTCTTGATATGCACAAACCAGCAAAAGCAGTTCATTCGCTCAGCCTGAGTAAGAACGAACTTCCTCGGTGTGGTCTTCGCTCCCGTCTGATACATATACTTGAACATCCCGTCGAGCAGTTCGGGGTGCTTGGTACGTAGGAACGACTGGTATATCACCTCTACATTGATATAGTCGGAGAACTTCACCCCGTGGAAATCCTTATCCACAGGGAAGCACTTGGCTACATATTCCAATCGTCTGCCCTTGGTATCGAAGTCATCCACGAAGTCAAACTCGTGGATCATCGCGTGCACCTGCTCAGTCGATAGGTTGAACTGCTTAATCTTGCCGTCCTGGACCATTGAGCAGCGCACACCATTATGCAGATACTTATCTACCGAAATGTCACACAAATAGAAGAATAGGCGCGTCTTCATCTCTACCGGCTCCTTTATGCAGCCCAAAAGGTGCATAGCATAGCGGAACTGGTCGTCGTCAAGTTCCGTCCAGTCCTTGGGAGCGTGAAGGTCGAGCACTCCCTCAGAAAAAGTACACATTGCTATCTTGTCTGTTTTCATATCCCTTATAATGTCTGGTCTCGTATGTACTGCTATTGCGGTACTCCGGGAAGTTATCAAGATTCTCTTCAAGCAGTCTCACTGTCTCTCGAACGCCCACCTCGTATGTGTCAAAACCGCTCATCTTATATGCCACTGTCCTCAAAATATTATCCTTAAGACTGCGGCAATACACATTTAAGCTATGGTATCTACGCTCAGCATCCAACAGCACCGACATCATCTCAGGCGAGATATTGTTGGTTAATGTGGTTATAGCCTCGTTAATGGCAGGTTGGGCTGCCACCCAATTATTATAGGTCTCATCCAAACCTGCACGGCGCAACATCTCGCGATAGTTCCAACATATATGAGGTATGCAGAGCTGTGCTGCCTCTGTATCTGCCCAACCAGGACAGCGCCGTAAAAACATTACGGCATTGTGGGTAAGTCTGAGGATATTCAGACGTACATTGTCCTCTACCGCCTGCACTCTCGACTGCGAAGCTGGAGTGAGATCTTGCGTGCTGACCACTCCAAAGCCGGTATTGGTCAGTACCACGTCGAGCTGCCGTATGGCAAGTACAAAGCCGCGGTTGCAGATAGCACCTATGGCCGACGAACGCAGCCCCACGCTGCCGTCAAGTGCCTCCATACCGACATCTCCGAGAACGTTCTCGCAGAAGTCCAAGCCCTCACTCTCTATGAAAGAGGCGCAAGCCTCGAATATAGAGTCATTCTTAGCCTGAGCCACCGGGATATGGTGCTCAAAGTCATCACGCGTTATTTTCAGATCCGTCAGTTCCATTGCCATTCTGATTAGTTGTTACTTCCTGTTTTTCCTTATTCTGGTCGAGTGTGGTGAGCTGTATAAACGGCACATCCACATCTACGTCTTTCCAGCCATTGAATCTGCAGAGCAGCTTGTATTGATAGAGCAGTATGTCGTGGAAGGCAGTCTCAATCGACTGCTTCAGCAGATAAAGCTCGCGCTTGTCACTGCCCGAATTGTTCATTTGGCTCTTGCCAGGAGTGGCACCCACGAGGTTCGGGTGTACGTTGGTACCATAACATAGGGTGTTGGCAGCCTCTTGAACGTCGTCACTCCAGTCGCCGCCCTCCTTGATGTTGGCGCCGATGGGCGTCACCTGTACGTAATGCACCTCCTTACCCTGGGCTTGGTCGTAGTAGTAGGGAGTAATCCACGTCTTGCCGACATTCTCCACACCGAGAATGAAGTTTTCAATCTCAGTCTTGCCCCTGGCAATACGTTCCTTGCGGGCCTTCTCATCCACAATGCCCTCACTTTCGCAAAGCTGCTCCCAATATTCATTGGATATTTCCACCTGATAACGTGGAGAGGCAGAGTTGCGTATCTTCGCCCTCTTGCCAATACCAATCATCATATATATGTCATACCAGGCATCTCGTAGTGCCGACGTCCAATAAGGCACCGGATAGTATTGGAATCCCGGTGTGGGGAAACGATTAAGTATGGCAAACTTGCGGTCGCGTGTCGGTCGTCTCAGTTCTCCCGTGTTCGGGTCTGCCTCAATGCCCATACGCACAAGCAGGTCGCCCATGGGGTCGCTCAAGTCGAGCAGCGGTATGCGCTCGATATTGCGCTCTTCCTGACTGCTCTTCTTCCAGTTGCCATAAAAGATATTGTTAATCCTTCCGTTCTCGTCGGCCTTCTCGAGACGTGTGAAGCAAGCCTCCTTGCTCAGCAAACGCACAATCTTATTGCCAACCTTATTGAGGATAATCACGGTCACCGAGAAGTAGAAGTACTTCATATCGAGTATCTGTTCCATAAACTGCTTGTTGAGCTGATTACGGAACACGAATTCCTCAATATCCGTGTTCTTGGTCTTGTCGCCAGTCTCCTTATCGAAGAACCTCACGCCCTGGCCATAACAGGCGAGCATATTGAACAGTTGGTTCTGCGCCAACACAAGATTGCTGCCCACCTTCTCGATCATCTCAAACGGCAGCAGGTCGTCGGCACCAAAGGGTACATACTGATAGGCGCGACCTCCAAGTGTAATGGGCTTCGCCTGAATGAGGTCACCCTCGTCAAAAATATCCTTACTGTTGCTACCATACTCAGAGGCAGCGGCGTTCTGCACTGTCATCGTGCCCACGCCCACCGCACCACTGCAGGCAGTGCCCTGAGGTTCTGCCGTCTGCGGCTTAGTTGTCATATCCTTGTTATTATCCATAGCTATAAAGTTTACATATATATTGATGCCCCCATAAACTCGAAGATACAGATATCTCGTATCTTGCGTATCTCTCCGTTCACTGGGTTCTTGAACGTGTGTGTGCCACCTCGCCAGTGCGACGAGATGCACCACCACCCGTCAAGCTGCAGTATCTCTCCGTTCTGAAGTTTCCACGCCTTCAGGTTCACTCTGTCGCCGTCTATACGTGCGTGGTCGAGTGCCTTCAGCATCTTGGATCTGTGAATTGCCTTTGCCATAACTAATCAAATGTGTTATCAAATGTGTGGTCGAAGATACGGCCCTCCTTGGCATATTCGAGCACGTTGTGGTTCTTTTGGGCATACTGATATGTGAAGGTGAACTTCGCCATAGCGTTGTCCTCATTTGTCACCTCCGACTTAGAGTCGGTGATGACAACCTCCTTGCCCACCCTTGGCTTGCTGTCGCTGAATGTCACTATCCTCACCTCGTCACTGCGGAAGAGGTCGTCTGCCCAAGCAGCCATTTCGGTTGACAGATAGCCTGTGTCTGCCTCAAACTTGCGTGTCTCCTCAATGTTGTAGTTCTTCAGTTTGCCCTCGACATATGTTGAGTCACGCTGATAGGTAGGCGATACCTTGTGAACTCCCCGGCAGTAGAGAAGTTCCTCTACGCCGAAGGAGTTGACAAACAGTAGCGCCGGCGAAGGGTTGCCCTTGGGCTCCACGTAGAAGCGGAAATTACGATATCCCGCTTTGATATCGTAGTATATGGGCAACTTGTCGCCCTTCTTGAACAGCGCCACCGAGCAGTCGAGAGTCGTAAAGCGGGTGTTGCCACCCACAGGTGTTATAGTGTCGAAGACCTCAGATGTGCCGTCATTATAATATGCCGTGCAGCTTGCAGTGTCGGTGCCGAGATAGTGTAGATATTCAAGTCTGCCCTCTCCCGTGAATTTGCAGTTCTGCAGCAGAGTGAGGAAATGCCCCCTAAACCAAGCTTCTGCCGATATATGGTTGGTGCCGTCGATAATCTCTGCAGCACAGTATGCTACCTGGCACTCTGCCGTCGAGGTGGATATTACCCCATCCGCAGAGTTCAGGTCCTGTACAGTGATCCCTACGTCCACAATCAGCTTACGTCGGGCATATGGTGTGAATAGCTTAGACAAGTCAGTCAATGCCACCGCACCACCAACGGGATATAGGTGTTCACAAAATATCTGCTCACTATCCACTGTGATAGTGACCAGTTCACGTACCCCGCTGGTGGACATCTTGACATCGGGGACGTTCGAGCTGAGATACACTCCTGAGAGTGTCTGCGTAAACGTCATAATCTTGTATATGAAAAAAAAATTGCCAACGTTAAATTATCGCTGCAAAGATAATATAATAATGTGGAACAACAAAAATACGCACTACCCTCACGGGCAATGCGTATCCACTGGTAAATTCAACTGACACTATGGTCAGAAAAAAAACGTCGAAAAGTTTAATATCTAAAAAAAACGTGTTTACTCTATCATCTTTGGCTTAATCTCTTCGCTATATGCCCAACCTATCGAGCCGTCTTCATTCTTGCGAACAGTGAAGTTGAACTTCTGCATAAGCTCGTTGATCTCGTCGTAGCTTATCTCGCACATCTTGCTCAGTTGGTCGTGTATCTCCTCAGTGGTGAGGGTGTAGAATGGTTCACCCTCTCGCGCCGGTCCCTTGCCATACAGGAACGCATTGAGGAAATAAGCCTGAGTGTCGTTCTGCTCGTTACTCATCGTCGCCTCCTTCCTGCATATCAAGTTCCACATCCGGCTCAATGTCTGTCAAACTGTCCTCAATGATAGCCGGCTCATTGGGTATTTCGGGATACTCGTGCTTGATTTGTCTTGCGAACAAAATCTTAGCCATTTCACGAATGTTTGACTGCTCAATACATTCTGACTTGTATTCAGCTTCTATAATCTTCAATTCAGTCTTATATCCGAGCTCCAAGTCTTGAATGGCTGTATTCAACTCGTTCTTCTTCTCAGCCAGTAGAAGACGTAGCTTATTCACACGTTCATCCCTTTGTCTCATACAAAGCTGAATTCGCTCAGCCTTGTCTTTAGCCAACATCTTCAACTTGTCAGTTGTCTCTTTCTGTATAGTCTTAAACTGTTCAAATGTCATTTTTTCCATATTAGCAACCTCCTTAAATCTTTTAAATGCTTCCATAATTCTTAATTTTTTGTTATTCATTTACTGTGAATATAGGTTTCGTCTTATACGGATATTTATAGCATATTTTATTGCCTCCGAGCCGTCTTACTCTGCTAATATACTTGTTGAATATCACTTCAATATTATATATGTCACCACGGACTGTCCTTTCAGATACCGTTTCAAGTCCCTTACTACGAAGCTGATTGTTTACACAAGCAACAAGTTCTTTGAATGTAAAGTAACCAGTACTAAGGCAATAGTCTAACATTAAATATCGTTCCAAAGCATTCTTATTTCCCATAGGCTCACTCCTTAAGATTACCGTTCTCGTCGAGTAGGCCGCGGTCATCACAAAGACGCTTGTATGTTTTAAATAAGTACTTTAGATTCTCGTCTGCCAATTTTTTATCGTGATGATCAACACAAGCAAGGTGATTGTCAAGTAACAGAACATACACCATAGTAAAATTCATAGCGAACATACCCAGAGTTTTGCAATGAGTTACTTTTGCAATCGTGCTTTGAATGACAGCTGCCATTGGCTTAAAATCTTTCTTCTCGACACCAGTTTTAAGCAATGTACCCATAACCAAACCAGCGTGAAGAGCGAACGGAGAATTTAGATCAATCTTCTCGTTGCCGATTTCAACAACATCTTCCTTTTTCATAGCTTACTCCTCCCCTACCTTTTTATTGACGTAATCAAAATGGTTGATAGCTGCCGTGAGCCAAATGGCGACTACGGCTGCGATGACAGATACCACTGGAGCCTGCTGCAGGCAGACAACGAGAACGATAAGACTGACGAGAAGGGCATTAACGTAGAGCACTTGACGTCTTGTGACAGTCATCTCGGAAATCTTCGAGAATGACGGAGAAACACTGTCGAGCCAACGATTGACCCGCTCATACCTTGCGATTAACGACTCGCGAACGTCAGGCAATACAACCACCTTGGGCTGCTGACTGAGCTGAATTGCATTACTTTGCATATTGCACTATCTTTTAAGCACGCCCGACCGTCGGGCATCCGGGTACAAAGAAAGCGGCTGCACCAACCGTTGCTTAAAAGATAGTGACTCACCCGAAGGGAAATTTATCTACGGTTAGGCAGCCGCCTATGGTATATGACCAGTACTAAGGACTGATACCTGTGGAAGCATAAAAAAATGCCCCAAACTATTGGGACAAATGACCGATGTCCCTACGGAGTGGTATCACCACTATCTTTTAAGCGAGTGCAAAATTAAGGCGAAAAATCTGGATTACCAAATTTTTCGCCAAAAATTAACGTAAATTTTACGTAAAAGTACAATATACCTATTTATATATTACCAATTATCGTCGTCTTTCTTCTGTTTCAACGATTCAATGAAAGAGCCTTCTAACGACAAACACAGTTTATTCCACTCTTCCTTGCACAAAGGTAAGACCTTTTTGTGAACCCACCTGTATTGAGTTCGAGCTGTTGCATTCCAACCAGCTTCCTTCAATTGTTCCTTTGTTGGATCAGAGCCATAAACCAAACCATTAGACCAATGATCATACCTACTTGTAGAAGTATGGACGAAGTTATCGGCAACCACCTTAAACCTACCGTCCTTCACTCTAATAGATACCATATAAGACACATATCCTGAGCTTTCACGCCAAGTGAGATTACCAGTCTTAAATTGGAATCGTGGCTTAACTATTACCTCAGAGCCCCCGTCATCATATGTGAGTGCTGCATTCGGGTCATTAAACGTCCTGCCAGCCCATTGCTTCAGCATTTTGTAGATGTCTTGAGCCGAATAGCCTTCTACTGGTATTACCTTCTCAAATCTTAAAGGCTCTGCAGGAGTGTTAGCTTCTTCCTGAGCCCAGCTGCACATACTTATCAGCACTGCAGCAATGAATAAACACATTTTTTTCATATACAAATTTTTTTAGACGCTGCAAAGGTAGTAATTAATATGGTAATTACCAAAAGGAAATAAAGGAAATCGGAAGAATTGCGTTAAATACTATTAAACAAATAGGTGGACAATGTAGGTGGACGCTCATCCACCTATTTGCTATATGGAATATTCTTATTATGTTCGCGCGTGTGTGCCTCCAGTGCTGCTCCAGTGTGACTCCAGTGTGACCCCAATGAATCAATACTGCCCTAACGACTTCATAGCGGAGCCATAGCGGAGGAAGAAATTGAGGAAATTAAGGAAATAAAGGAAAAACTAATTATACTTATTTTGCTCAACTTTTATTTGGGGAATAATGAGTAACTTTGCCGGGGCTATTGTTGTCCCCTCGCGAAAATTCCTATAATTCCTTTATATATGGATTGAGATATTAAAGGAAATACAGGAAACATAACAGAAACATAACAGAAACATAAGAGAAACATAACAGAAAATAAGACCAAAATAAGACCAAAATAAGACCAAAATAAGACCAAAATAAGACCAAAATAAGACCAAAATAAGACCAAAATTTCTCCAGTTGGAAAAATAATTTTCTCCAGTTGGCAAAAAATATTTCTCCAGTTAGGGAAAAATAATTATGTAACTGGTGCGTAACCGCTATGTAACTGAGAATAAAAAACCCTCGGCGCAATCACTGCGGCGAGGGCAAAGAGTCTTCTATGAATTAAATCAATTGACATAGGATACAGGAGGCCGGTCTATCATAAGACCTAAAGCCAAGTCTTCTGTCAACTTGTGAATTCCTTGCTTAATGGTCTGTATCTGATGTTCTCGTGGTATGCGTGCGCACGACACATACTGCCTGAGCACTGATGCATTAATGCCAATATACTTCGCTACTTGAGTAACATCGAGAGGATAATAGTCGAAGAACGAGCCAATGTCAAGGCGGAATTCAAACTCAACATCAGGGAAAGTCTCGCCTTTCTCAGCTGCCATTTGCTTGAACTCTTCCACCGACAACTTGATATTGTCCATTGCCCCACGAGCTGAACTGCCCCACCCCGTGAATCCGCAGCCGTTCACTTCGTCAACAGAGAAGGCCGTGAAGTTGCCTTTACCCTTACCTCTCTCGACTATAGCGAGCATTTTGATTTTTTCCATAATAATATAGTATATGAAAGATTAATATTAAAAAAGAGTCCCAATCAGCAATGAATCTTCAAAAGAGTGCCCGGGCTTAAAGCCCGAGCAAATCTTTTTCAAGTTTTCTCAGAAGTCCCTTAGTTACTTCCTGTGATCCGTGCCGAGGAACCGGTCTTTGTTTGCCCGTTATCGGACTGTACCAAATGTCGTGGTCGGCACCATTGCGAACGACAAAGCATCCTGCTTTAGTCAATCGCCTTGTCAATTCATTGTACTTCATAGAACTCTTTTGTCTTATTGACGGGGCAAAGGTAACAAAAAAGTTGCAAACTACCAAATATTTTTGTAACTTTTTTGCTGCAAAGTGTGATTTTTAACATTTCAAGGCATAAAAAACCCCCGATGCCCTGTGCACCGGGGGAACTTACCACGTAATCCATCCAATAAACAATTCTCATATTACCGCGAATGCGAAGACTAACTTAAAAGTATATGTAGATTCAAATGATCAAGCTTCTTAAAAATCCTCAGCGCATCACTGCGCCAAGGATGAGGATAATTAATTAAATTTTATATTATTACGATTATATGCATTTGGTTTGGAGTATATTCCCCGCCTCACGACGGGGAACATAAGGATAACGTAAATATGTCAAACTTTAAATAAAACTAAACTCTCTTCTTTATTAAGGAGGCGAGCCTACGCACCCGCCTCCTCTACGACATTCAAACCCGAAACACCGGAATAGGGCCCGCCAAATACCTCATCATTGATGAGTAATTCCTAGGCTACCAATGCGAGATAGGTTTCCAGAGCCTCAATGATGCCGCAAAGATAGGAATTTTCCAATATATATTGGTGTTTTATCCGAATTATTTAGTTAACATTAATAAATAAGGGTATAAATTTCACGTTTAGAAACAAAAAAAGCCCCCGAATCACCGCAATCCGGAGGCCGATAATACTGGTGCTACCACAATATTATAATCTTACCGCTGCAAAGGTACGAATAAAAATCGTATTACAACCTATTTTTCTCGGATATAAACCTAATTAATCTTAAAATCCGTATTTGTAAGGAATTAAGAGGAGGAAAACAGAGCGTGTAGCAGAAACAATGTAATTGGAGCTCGAAGCCCATCAGAGCCGCCATGGTGAATGGTAATTCACGAAAAAATAATGTCGAAGAAATAAAAAAAGCCACAATTACCAAGGTGTCCCCTTGGAAATTGTACCAATTTTGCACTATCGCGTTTTCGTTTTGCGTTGAAACTCAGTGGAATAAGCTAAACGAAAACGCGATATGGCTCTCACTCCTGTGAGCGAGCCCGCCCCCGCCCTACGCAAGGGTGCGAATTACCTATCGAGAAATAGCGGAATATGTAAATGCTTTTTACTTGGACACAATTACCAATTACCAAACAACGATTACTGATTATTGATTGCTGATTACCAAAAATGGCAATTAGACGTTGGCTCATCCGCGGTCGTGCGCACGAATAAAGGTGAGCAAACTTGCGTCTGCCCACCTTTATCAGCGGTTGTGTGCTTGGGTCTGCTTATAGTCTTCCTTCCTCTGCGTAGCTATAATAACCCCTATCAGTTACAATTACGTGGTCGAGGAAATAAAGTCGCAGTGTGCCGAGCGCTGCCTTTACCTTGTTCGTCACCTCGTCATCCATACGACTTGGGCGAAGTGTCCCTGCAGGGTGATTGTGTGCGAGTGCTACGGCAGTGGCATTTGCGATAAGTGCTTCACGTGCGATTACTCTTACGTCTATAGCCGTTTCCGTGAGTCCACCTTGGCTGACCTTGATAGCCTTGATGAGTGCGAAGTTCTGATTGAGGAGTAGAACGTACCCACTCTCGACACGTTCGTATGCCATACGAGGTTTGAGGTAATTATATATGGCGCTTGCACTATCCATACGGCTGACCATTGCAGCCTTCTCGATTTGCAGTCGCTTTGCTATCTCAATGGTCGCAAGTATCTTGGCTGCCTTTGCGTATCCCACTCCGAGATGACGATACAGGTCGTATGGCTGCACCTTGGCAAGTTCCGTCCACCTGTCATCACATTCATTCATTACCGAGCGTGCTATGTCGATTGAAGTGAGGTTGCCCACTCCCTTGCCGATAACGAGCGAAAGCAGTTCGGCATTGCTTAGGCATTCGCCGCCGTGGTTCCATATACGCACACGTGGGTTCTGCTCGTCTTGGAGTGTCAATGGCTCGATAGTCGTTGACTGCACATTGAATAATGTAGGTTCACTTACTTTCATACTGACCTCCTTTCCATATAGTCTTAGCCAAGAATAAACCACTGACCACTTGCGCTCCCGCTGCCGTGAGTTCGTCTGCGAAACGAGTGGCGCTTGCGCCCGAAGTGTAAAGGTCATCAAATACGATTACCTTACGTCCCTTGAAGTAGTCAGTATCTATTATCACGTCGTAGCCGTCTTCGCAGACACAATGGCTCTTTGAGTTGTGGAGTGCCTGTCGCTCTCCGATAATGATAACGTGCTCCATTGCATTTTGAATGCCGCAAAGTTCGCTTACTTCCTTGGCGAAGTAGGAGAAACGTCTGCGATAGGTGCTTAGACTGCGTGAGGGAACGCACACGATTGTATATTCTTCACACTGACTGCCAAAGCAGTTGAAGAAATAGTTAGCCACTGCAACGGCTGCCCAACGGGCTGCCTTTGCTCGTCCACACTTGAAGTCGTAGATAAATCTGCGAACTTTCTCGTCTTGTTCGTTGCGAGCCTTGAACCTCTTAGGCAAGTACTCCAAAAAATTTCTCTTTTCCATAGTTGTGGTAGCATTTGGGAAACGTGGGATATCCGGTAATGCTTGAAGCGGTCGGTATCTCCGCATTTCGTAAATTGTTTTTTTTTTGCATCCGTCCAAAGCCGTCGCGTATCGTATATCTCCACTGCTGCAAAAGTTCAGATTTAGCGAATGGGCGGGGGTTCTGGGAAAAATATTTTTTGGATACCCGATTTGGCACAAATCGTGGTGGGTCAAAAAAATATTTTTTCCAGGTTCATCGTCCAATCGGTAAATCTTTAGTAACTTTGCAGTGGAGATATACGGTGCGTGGCGAGCTGCGTTGCAACAAAAAAGCAATTTACGAAATTAAAAAAAAGCAAGCCCCACCGGGGCTTACCTTGATATAAGCGTAGCGTGAAAACTTCCGCGTTACCTACCGCCAATACTAATCACACCACCAGCAGAGGCAAGCGTGCGCACAGGGAAGTTTTCGACACCTATGCACACCGTGTCGAAGGCATCGGAGCCGTCGGTGCGGTTCTCCAGCTTATCCTCTTCAGTCTCGGCCAACTTCTCGCCTCGCTTGTCCTTCTTGCCATTATAGCAGTCTGCAAGTTCAATCGAGAGCAGTAGCTCTCGGTTGTTGTCACGATTGATCAGCACACGGTGTTTGGCTGTTCCCTTGAACATTCGGTCGATAAGCAGCTGCTTCTCAATGTGGTGCATCTGTTGGCCAATGCAAATGGCAGTGACGTGCCAGCCCTTGCGCTTAAGCTTATCCACAATGCCCTGATAGAAGCCACGGCCATCCCAGGCATAGTTATTCTTGACGAAGGTTGTGTCATAGTAGAATATCACATCCTTCTTGGACTTGTAAGCATAATATTCACAGAAATCATCCACAAGTTCAGGCAGTTTGCGTTGATATTTCACATAAAAACTCTTGAGGATACGCAGTGCGCCATAGGTATCCACCTGACCCACGACGCACCAGTTAATCTTGTCGTTGGCGTCGAAACCGATGACGAGAGGCTTGTCCTGCAGCATATCTGAATCGGTGCGGCAGTCATCCACAATCTTGCGCTTGAGGTCGAATGACAGGGAATCGAGATACTTGATATTAGGAGCAGTATAGACATTATCAGGAGCCATACCGCTGTAGAAGCCGGTGGTGGAAGTGCGCAGCCTAAGACCGAGTATGGACGTGGCAAAGGTGAGCGCCGGAAGGTTGCGCTTACAGTCTTTATAGAACTGCTCACCGAGGATTGCAAAGTTCTCCAGTGAGCTATATTCTTTGTATAGCGTAAGGTGTCGGCGACACTCATTAGCGGTCGAGCGCAAAGCTGCAAGTTTTTTGAGATAATATTGTTCGCGCTGCGGGTTCTGCTCCTTTAACTGCTTGGTTTTGAATATCTGATATATTGTGCCCTCAAGTGCATCTCTAAGGTCAGTATCCATCTGTTCCTCATAGCGCAGCACCCACGAGCCCTTTTTGTCTGTAGGCATATCCGTGGTAATAGTCATACCGTGGTGTAAATGGCAACCACCAAAGTACAACTGATTACCACGATTAGCCTGAAAGGTTTCCTCCTTCAGCTGCTCGAAATCCACAAACTTCGCCTCGTCAATGATAAGTCCGTCGAGAGACATAGAGTTTGACGTTCCTGTCACGTCCTGGGATATAAGGGCGACATAAGAGCCATTGTAGAAGCTGATGACATTCTCGTAAGACTCCGGCTTCCATATAGGCTCAGCCCAACCGAGGTTCTTGGGCGGACGTTTGAAGGCTACCCAATGCACATCAGACAAGTAACCCCAATTGACAAGGTGCATAAGTATGGAAGGCAGAATGTTGGTCTTGCCTCGCTTAACGGAAGGAACAACAAAACCAAAGCTGCCCCTGGGCATAGACTGCACCATACGCAGCATACGTATGGCCTGCAGCAGTCCCTTACCAATACCACGACCACATATGGCTACCTCCACACGGGCATCCATAGTAGCGAAGTAGTACTGCGCATTGTTTAGGTATATCTGTCTCTTATCGTTATTCATCGTCCTTCACCTCCACGAATTCTGTGTCAACAGCCTCAGTTCTCCACTTCTTCTGATAGTGCTCCATTATCTTACGCCAGTTCTTAGGCGGATTGATACCAATGACAGTCGGATCTGTAGAAGGTTCGATAATAAGAGGTACGATAGAAGAAGGGTCGATACGAAGATCATCAGGCTCGTTGAGTCGGTTATACTTGGCATAGTCGGCATTAGCCTTCTCAGCAGAACGGAAGTCGCCGGCACGCTTGGCAGCATTGTAAATCTCATCGCAGCGGCGATTGAACACGAGGCGCTGCCAGTCGCGCGTCTCTTGTTCAAGGTTGCCCATAAGAATCTTGATGAGCTTAATGTCGTCATACGCCTGTCGTTGGTTCACGGCATTGCTCTTCATATCTCGCTCCACCATTTCTTTAGTGGACATAGCCGGATAGTTGCGCCATACAGTGTACAACTCCCTCAACCGCAACAGGCGTTCAATGGTCTGCTGCGGTAGTCTATTCTCCTTCATCTCGTCAATCGACGAAAAGAGGTTGAGCTGGTATTCATCTATGTTAACTGGTAAAGCCATTACATATCCTTCATCATATGTCGTATATATGAACAACACTGCTCAATTGCAGCAGGCGAACAAGCATTGGCCAACTGAATGTTGCGCTGGCGTATGTTGTCAGCAGTCTTGGTCAATCCCGCAAGCATAGCTATGCGAGCAGGATTGTCGGGCTCCTTAATGTCCTGAAGGAACTCCGACTCACTCCGGAGCCCCAAAAGGACGGAAATCTCTGAAGGTGGCGTCAATCTCTCCGCACACTGGCGTATTTGTTCCAATTGTTTCTGTGTGTAATCCATATAAACTTACTCCTTCACTAACAATATTCATAAAACCCTCATTTAGAGACTCAAACACATCGGGCATTGTAGTAATCATTGTAGATTCACTGCGTCCACCGTAGGTTTGGTTCTGAGATGATATCACGGATATCTTCATACCATATGACATCATAAGCATCACCTTGCTATGGTTCTCTGCGAGAATAACCTCGTCAAAGCATTGCTTCATAATGTCTTCGAGAATAACAGTCTTCTTGGCTGCCTTAACATCGGCGATAAGAACAGAGGTGCGAATAAGCCTGTCACGTTTGAGCGACTGAAGCCCACTCAGGAACTCATCTGAAGTCGAATATGTCGAGACACCCAACCACTCAATAACTCCCACCTGCTGGATTATCCACTGCAGAAGTCCAAGCAGGTGAAGCCCCTTACCAAGATATGCCTGTACAGGCTCTTCGGCAAGAGGCTTTAGAAATCTGTCAACCTTAGTCTTGCGCATCTGTAGCAATGCCCACAGCGTTCAACCTTTGAGTTATCGCATCGCTGATAACTGCCTTATTCTCAATAAGAACAGTTACGCGCTCTTGAATTTTACTGAGAACATCATTACGCTTCTTGATAATGTCGGCATCAGCGTCTGGAATAGCTGCTGCAGCTACAAGCCCCTCCAACTTAACAATGTTACGAGAGATATAGGTACGAGCGGCACCTACTGCCTTGGCAGCTTCTTCGCTAAGTTCTTCAGTGCCTTCGGTCTCCTGGTCCTGAGGTGCATCACCATTACCGGCAGGCTCTATGACATACTCATCGTAAGCCTTCATATTCTTGCGGTAAGTATCGTCGAGCTCTGCAAGAACCTTCAGAACCTCATAGCGGTCGCAAGCCATTTGGTCGTTGAGTGCCTTGCACTCTTCGAACTTATCCTTCATCTTCTTGTAGATAGAGGCATTGTCATCCCAAAGAGTTTTGATTTCGTCAGGCAACAGGTCGTGATCCTCACGCTTGCCTGTATGTTGAGCCTGCAAAGTCTGGATCACTTCCTTCTGTACCTTAATGTCGAGAATGCGCACTTGGTCGCGCGTAAGCTCATCAAGACGATAGGCGAGGTGCTTCTTCAGCTCCTTAAGAACGTGGTCCTTGATATGTGCCGGACGAGAGTTTGCCAACTGCGCCCAACGCATATACATCATATTACTCGGTGCAATACGTCTAAGCAGTTGCACGCCCTCTACTATCTGTTCGTCAGTCACTGTCTCCGACTGAACGATAGCTTGAATGTCTTCAGTGAATTTCTTGTCAATCATAATCTTAAGTTTTAATCGCTGCAAATATAATGATAAAAATTCAAATTTAAAAAAAACGAACCGAAGCGCCGCCACGCCCCGGCTCGTACAAAGAACAAGAATTAAGAGAACACATCAATTAAGGACCTGGGGCAACTACCTTGGGCTTGCCAGTAGCACCCGAAATGGTTACGCTGCTGTCAAGTACAATGTCCCCAGGATAGAACGGTGCCGGAGCAACGTCCTCGGATGAAATCTCAAGAGTAGTGGCATTGCTGTCACTTGTACCCTTACCGAGGGCAAGCGAAGGCTTGACCGTAGTACGGAACATATCGTTACCGAATACGCGAGCCTTGCCGTTGCGCTGGATAACAATCACAACAACATCCTCGTTGTTGAGCATAGTTGCAAGTCCAGTTGCCTCTTCCTCAGTACCAGGAACGACGAGCGAAACAGTGTTGGTGAAGTGCATAGAGCCAAAGGCTCCAACCTGCTCACACTTAGGCTCAGTCTCACCGTCAACGAGGTCAATGTACTTGAAGTTCTTGTCACTCTCAAGAGTGAAGTTGCCGTCATAAACGGCCACCTTGCCCATTTCCGAAGCCGAAGCAAGCGGAAGAGTAGGCCAAGATACTATGTGCTTCTTCGGTATGAAGTAAGCACGAGGACGAACACCAGGCATAGACATTTTGCCGGTGCAGTATTCGAGATTTCCGTAGATATCTGCGAATGCATCACATTTAACTTCTGGCATAATGGTTTAATAATTAATCATTTAACATAAAATAGGTGAGGAATCCGTTAGACGGATCCCTTACCGATGAAGAGAATGCGCTCCTTGTTGATGCTCTCGTACTGAACGCCGTAGAACATTGTCATTACGAAGGAGAGAGTGAACGGTGCGTACTTCTCAACGCTTACGCTTTCCTCGTCAGACATCTGACAGGTACCAGCGAGCATATTGCTCTTGGTGGTGAGCTGCATAAACTCAGAATCAGCCTTGTTGGGAAGAGCCACAATCTCACACTTGTTGTCAGAACCCTCGACGAAGGTCTGCTTGAACTGAGTGTTGTAGGGAATGGAACCCGTGGTGATCTTGTAGTCGTCGTTGTACGCATCGAGAATGCGAGAAGGAACGAAGAGCTTAGTCGAACCCTGCTTAAGGTGGTAGTCTGCCTTGCGGTAGATCGCCTTAAGAGTATCGACAGCGTTCGTCTTGTCGATAGTGGAAATGTCAATCTTGAAGAGGTTGCCCAACTCCTCGCTGACAGTACCTGCTTGAACCTCCTTGGCTGCGATGGTGTCAAAGCCGTCGAAGAGGTCCTTAGTCTTGGAGCCCTCTGCATTGCGCTTGGCTCCCCACTGTGCCCAATAGAGTGCAGCACCTACCTCTGCGGCGAGCTTGGCAAGAACCTGCTGAGTGATATCAGTGGTCTTAAGACCCTCTCCCTTGGTAATGTTGCTACCCCATATAGACTGATAGATCCAGTTAGGATCGAACTCCTTGACCACAGAGCCAAGATAAGTGTAGAGTGTACGAGGAGTGATCTTAACGTCATCCTTATCTACACGAGTCTGGCTGTATGGACCAAGCTCCATATGACCTGTAAGTTCTCCAACAGTCTCCGAATAACGGATACCTGTACGAAGACTCACGTGACTGAGGAAATCACGCATTGCCATAAGAGGCATAAGAAGAAGCTCCTTGCGAAGCTTCGCAGCACTGGTCGAAAGCTTCGCCAGTTCCTGCTCAGTAATAACTACTTTGCCCATAGTCTAATTTAGTTTTTGTGTGTTGTGTTTAAATTTTGTGTTTGTGTTGTGTCGAACTTAGCTGACGCTGTTCAATAGCTCTTGCGCTCTGTTCATCACAGCCTCTGGACTGTCATCCTTAGTCTCAAGACCTGCCTGACTGGTGTCTGCACCCGGCGCACCTCCAAGGTTCTTGACCTTCTCCTCACTTGCAGTGAGTTGATCCTTGACCTGCTTCAGCTCGTCCTGCAGATTCTGAATAGTCAGCTTGTCTGCATCCTTGGCAGTGGTGAGGTCAGTAATCTGTTTGGTGAGGTCACCGATCTTGTCGTCAATCAGTTTTGTCTGTTCCTGAGTAAGAACAACCTCGTCCTTGTCGTTGGTGGGGAGACCGCCAGTTACTGTCAGAACTCCCATAATGTGATTGAAAATGTTAACCATAGTATATGAATTTTGATTAGACTTATCACGCTTAATTGCGTTCTTAACTGCCTCGATAGTCTTCTCAATGAGAGACTTCGAAGGATTGCCGAACTCGTCTGTGGCTGGTTCCTGCGGGAACGGAGGGAGACCATACGACTTGAAGATATCATTGGAGTAGCTGCACTTCTTCTTCTTGCAGCTGTCATCCTTGCGTATCTCGTCGATGATAGCGAAGTCCAGGGCATCCTGTGCAGTAAGCCAAGCAGCCTTGTCCATTTTGGCAAGACAGTCTTCGACCTTCTTACCGCAGCGGTTAGCGTAGAGAGACGCAATCACCTTATCTATAGTGTCAAGGTCTTGACGCTCCTTCTGGTACTTGGCAATAATCTGGTCGAGCTGACCCTTATTGGCAGCTGTCCACTCAGCAACGAGTGTAGAAGCATTGTGGATAAGGATAAGAGAACCGTCAACCATATCAACCGACTTGGCACCCATACAGAGGAAGGTGGCTGCACTTGCGGTCATACCTATTATATGCATATTGCACTTGCCGTGGTCCTTGATAGCCTGATAGATCTCAAGACCCTGGGCAACATCACCACCGGGGCTGGACACAGCAATATCGACTACCTCACCCTCACGTTTGGCAAGGAAGTCACGAACCATCTGTGCAGTGGTCCCCTGCTGACCAGTCCACCAGTCGTAGCGAACACCTATAGCTCCACTTATAACGTAATCGTACTTCATAGTTAAATCTAATTTTTGCGCAAAATTAATAAGGTGAAGTACGACTTGAAAATTACGTTGCGGGCTTATATAATATAGGTAAGAAGGAAGAATAATCGACTTGGAAGGTGTTCAACTGGCTATCCTCTCCGGATTCCGGCAATGAAACCGACCTTGTGACTACGGGATAAGGTCTCGTCTGAGAACCAATCACCCATACGTGCTTGTTTACGTCCAAAGCGTAGAAGACCTTGCGATCGAGGGACTCTAACCTATCATCAGTTGTTTTAAAGGTCAATTTCACACTATATTGACGTTGAACATCCGCTTTTTCTGTTATTTCGAGCTTCGCGAATGGCTTGATAGGTATCTCATTCAAAGACCCCTGCGAAATATACAATATATCTCGCGAAATTTGGTGTGGCGCATCGGTCGGATTTGACCAAAAAACAGCCTTAATATTTCTGATTTTCATACAAAAATTATATGTGAAAAAATTAATGCCTAAAGTAGGTAATTTTGAAAATTGAATTAAATTTATTTAGCACTTACTTCATACTTTTAGATTTTTTTCGTAAATCAATTCCGCAATCTTGGTACGAATCTCGTATGCGGTAGTATCGCTGCTTGATGGTGTTAGAGTACTGCTCATCGATGCCGTGTTTCTCACACCATGCCTTAATTGCTACGTTCAAATTGCACCCTAGCATAGTCTCGTCGCCAAGTTCGTTGAACATATTTCTACGGAAAAGTCTCTCGCAACTGTCAACTATGGCATCCTCACCTCTTCGACCGAGGTAGTGATAATATTCAGGATCCTTACTCTTGCTTTGAGGAAGGACCACCAACACACCACCATTATGCTCACGTTCTTTAAGACGAAGCCTTTTGTATTCCTTCTTATTAAGAGAGAATCTTTTCAGGTCCTGGTTCTCCAATGAGAAATCAGGGAAACGAACAGGGTCTCCGAAGTGGAACTTCAGATACTGAGCCACGAATGGCTTAACCGGGATATAGACTGTATAAACCTTTTTCATACACAAAATTATTTGATTTTTGTGCAAAGATAGATAATTTGCGGTAATTATCCGCATATTATTGGCAGTTTTTCCTATTTATTTAGGATTTTAACAGAAATTAGGTAGGTTTACCAAGAAAATAGTGTAAAAATGCCTATTTTGATGAGTAATACATACATTTTGCCACCCTTTCGTTACACGCTTTTACACGCTTTTTTTTATACATTTGATTATCAATATTTTATCTTATATACTATATAATAATAATAGCGTGTAAATAGAAAAAAAAGCGTGTAAAGTATGGAGAAAAGCGTGAAGCGTGTAACCGAAGCGTGTAAAAGCGTGTAAAAAGCGTGTAAAATGTGTGTAGTTAACGTGTTGATTATCAATAGGAATGTAAAAGCGTGTAAGAGCGTGTAAAGGGTTGCTTACCTAATGGGAAACACGATTTTCACGCTTTTGGCAATTTATATATATAAAATAAAAAGAGCCGCATTTCACAATGCAGCTCTTTTTAGAAAAATAATCTTACAATAACTTTAAATAAGAAATAATTATGCAAAGTCGGTATCAACTTCGCCGTCATCTGATACTGATTCTAAGTTTATATCGTACTGTGCGGTCAAAACAGAATAATCGTAGCACCATGGATTATCATTCACCACTAGCTTCTTACGATTATTTGGACCTGTTTCAAGTTCAGGTGGTGCGTATTCAGGCACACCCTTAGTACCCTTATTGAATTTTACGCACGTAGTCTTGATTCCGAGGAAACCTGCAGTAGTTCGTAGATAATATCTGATAGAAGGCTCAGACATAGTTTTCATACCTATCGCCCTGGCTCTCTCCATAAATGGAATAATAACCTTACTTGGTCTAAGCATTAATATCTTATGAGGTTCTGATGAGTAATCACGTTCAATAATGTTCTGGCCAATCCTACCTTTGAGTCTCTTGACTGGTCGAAGCATAAAGTCAAAACCTTCGAACAGATATTCGTTTTGGTACAGCCAATTGACGACATTCCAGAAATCGCCCATTTCGCTATTGTTTGACACTTCAGCGTTCTGTCGTCGAATACCCTCTATGAAGATAGATCGCATATCTTCATATGCCCAAGGCAGGCTAAGGATAACCTGTAAAGATCTATAAGTAGCCAACAACACTGACCAGTTGCGCCATATACGGTCTTCTATTTGGTCGCCGGCAGCCTCGAAGGTGTTCTGCAGGTCTGTAAGAACAAATAGGTAATTATCATAGAATGACGAAATGAATGTATTTCGACAAGCTAAAATTTGGTTGGTAAGGTGTTGAACACCCAACTGCCTGATGACAGACAGTTCATTGAACTTCTTCTTAGCCTCAATTGAATGGACGGTAGTGTTGAAGGTAAGGTATATGACACGTGACATAAGAGCTATATCAATGGTAGGCATCTCCTGACCAGAGAAAATCACTGCAGAGTCCACCCTTGTCATTTCTCTCTTCTTGTCACGATCCATATTCATACGGCTGCGACCGATACCGTCATACATCGACTTCAGCATTTCAATTAGTACAGGGTCAATACTGTTCTTATACTCGTCGATATGGATAACAGCATTAGATACGTTAGCAATCTGTTCCGCGAAAGATGGAGCCGTAGTTGTTTTAAATGACGACGGAGTGTTGTCGCTGATGAAGTACGACATTAAGAACACACCGAATTCTGACTTACCGGTACCCTTTGGGCCAAACAGGTTAAGAAGCGGGAAGTTTCGCGTGTAAGCCGTAATGATATCTTTGAACATTGCGGCGAACATAAAGCAGCTACCCACTTTGGCATTGTCACCAAACACATCCACGAGTTTGGTTAGCCAATCATTAAGTGTAATGCTCGCGCACTTTGATTTGTCGAAGACAAACTTCCGTTCAAATTGGTAAAGCTTAACCTCCTTATCATATAGCTTCGACTTAGCAGGAAGATAATAGTTCTCTGCATAGTCAAGTGTACCGTCGTCCTTCTTGAACTCCAATGTCACTATACCATATTCGTCAGCCTGATAGAACTGTCCATCATAGTAGATACCATTTCCCCAAGCCCAAAATCCAGCCTTCTGCCAACCAAGTTGGGTAATCTCATTTGCGGTCTTCGTCTCTTCATAGAGATAGTCACCAAGAGAATTAAGTTCGTTGGGTCCTGCTTTCCAACGATAGTTACCCATAGAGCCAATACGTGACTTGAATGCCATAAGTGAATTCATATCTTCCTCTTTCATCTCAATCACGTGGCTCTGACCACTCATATTCTTAATCTCATAGAGACGTCTGGAATTATAAGGGTCGCGGATGTGGAATAGAGGACGCATAACGAAGTTCGACCAAACGGCACCGTGCGCTCCCATATAGCAGTTACCCTTTGGCCAGAACCCGTACCTGTCGAGCATCAACTTGTCATCATCAGAGTGCTGCGCCCTAATCTCCTGTTCTTGCTTATTCTTCAGTGCTTCACGCCTTGCGGTATTCCAAAGGCTGGCATTCCCGTATCTGTCTGCAAGCGTCTTAATCATTGCACTCTGCACCATTTCATTGTCAATAAGGATAAGGATAGAACATACATCCCTTATCTGTTCTGACAATTCTGATACAGTGGCCTTCTTGTCGATTACCTTTCCAGCATACCATATTGCGAAATCTACTTCTGGTATAGACTTCAACTTATCAAGACTGTCGATATAACTGTCGGCATCCTCTTTCTTACCGTCTTCGTTCTGCGGAATCTCACGAACAACTACGCGAAATCCCTTCTCCATAGCCTTGCGGCCATTCTTCATCACGGCAATCTGACCAGGACCAAGTTCTCCTTTCTTCTTTTGGTCAGAATCCGGTATCCAACATATAGTAGCAGGATCGCCACCACGTCCGAACATAGAATGAAGCATCTCAAAATGATAATCAGTCCAAGCTGTGCCGAGCGCAGCAACGGTATTCTCAATGCCAACTGCTTGCAACTTCACTGCATCTGGTGCACCTTCGACACAATATACAAGCCTTTGTCTCAATGCAACCTTTTTCGCAATGTTAAGACCATATAGGTTCTTAGACTTGTCGAAAATGCCAGTATTCCTCGTGTTAATGTACTTGGCCACATCCGGATTGTCGCCTAAAGTTCGTGCAGTAAACGATATAGGGTCTCCATACTTATCGTAGATAGGTATCATTAGACGGTCAATGAATACATCCTGATACTCTCCGTTCTCGCGCACCTTAAGAAGTCCAGCCTTAACGAAATTGTCAAGCGACCAACCTTTAGCTTGTACCTCTTTGACAAGAACTGTGAAGCCTCCAGGAGCATAACCAATACCGAGCATAGATACCATATCTCTGTCTTCGTTAATGATATCGCCCTCTCGTCTGCAGTCCCACCTGTTCTTCGCATACGTAAGGGCAGCCTTGGCAGCTGGAAGATCTGAATAAAGTGTGTTTTTGTAGAACTCTGCGGCAAACTTAACGCAATTCTTCAAGTCTTGACGTTCCTGACGTTCTTTCTTCTTCTCTTCTGGTACATTTTCATTCTCATACTCGATATCAATGTTATACTTCTTAGCAATCCATTCGATAGCTTCGGGGTAAGATTTACCCTCCTTCTTCATCAGGAAGCTAACCATATTGCCACCCTCTCCGCACCCAAAGCAGTGCCATATACCTTTAGCTGGACTTACTATAAAGGAAGCTGTCTTCTCATTATGAAACGGACAACAACCCTTGTAGTTCACTCCAGCTTTTTTGAGTGTCACGAACTCTGAGATGATATCCACAATATCACCTTGGTTCATTACTTTTTCTATTGTGTCTTGACTGATCATATAAATTTAAATTGTTCGAACGCTGCAAAGATAGTGTTTTTGCAGCTGATTGTGAAATTACCTATCTGTGGCAAGGAGGTACGTCCGATTTAACGGAAACGTACCTCTTAAGCTTACCACAATATCGGCCATTGATTGCATTCCACGCTTCCACACATTGAATGCACTGGTTCACTTTTTTCTCTTGCTTATTAGTTTCAGGCATATCCATAGTCCTACCTTTCCTATTATATATATAAGGAATATAAGTACAAATGAGCCCCAAAGTGGTGACAGAACTATAATCCAGTCCCACTCTATCAGTCTAATTAACTTTAAGACTATAAAAACAAACCCGGTTGACCACATCAACCATAGGATAAATTCTAAAATGTTCTTGTCCATAATTATTCTATTATTAATTCATTACCCAATTCATCCATTAACTGATCACCTACTAAAACGCTTAAAGGCAACCATTGTAATATTCGTCCTTCAGCTTCTTTACAATGATACTCCCAATACCAATCATCGATGTCGTAGTCTTTCTTCATATTATCTAAAGAGTAAACATTGTATGCGGTTCGAGTTAAACAAATATTTGTTGTAGATTCATTTGTTATTCTACCGCTAACATAATAACCAGATAAATCTAATATTAAATTCTGATGATTACAAGGTACATCATCATTCACGTTTATCATTTTGAAACGTGCCAGTGTTCTGACAGCTTCAATTAGCTTAGCTTGGAGTTCTTTAGGTAAAGTCTCCTTAATCTCCACTATCAGATTAATTGCCTGTTGCTTGTTCATAACTTATTCTTATTATCTAATGCATTATCGTCAATCTCTTCATAATCGTTTTCTGACAATTCTTGAACTATATGCCCTTGATTTGGACAGTTATATATATTCTGCACACCTTCTGTGGCACCATTATTAATGTGAACAGTACCACCATATATATTAATAATGAAGTTATTCATTTATATTTGTTTTTTCGGTTCTCAATTCTATGGGAAATATCGTATGCGTTGTGACAACGCTGACAGAGTGCTCGGAGATTGTCATCAGAACAATTCTCCGGAGTATGGTCTAAGTGGGCAATAGTGAGAACAATCTTCACTTCTTTACCTGTCTTAGGATTGTAGCGCAATGAATGATTCTCAACACCACACCACTCACATTTATTGTCGGCACGTTCAAGAATGTGCTGACGTATTTGCTTCCAGTTCTTAGGGTATCTCCCCTTGTTCTCAGGCTTTATTGGCATATCCTTTAATTCTTATTGTACGTGGTTTTTATATCTCAAAGTCATATATGCTCTTGACCTTGCGGATCTTCTTGATAGGACGTATAGAATCTCGACTTGGATAAAGTGTATGACCTTTACAAGTCACTACATTTGACACATTCATTCTGACTCCATATGTAGCTTCGTGTGGATTGGTACATTTACCACCTCTATAATACATACATATCTCACAATCAACAACAATCATACGCACAAGAAATTAATAAGTTCAAATAAGTTTCGAGCGCCAGTAAGTTTCTTTAGACGACTAACTCTCTTTTTGATAGCATCAATTCCAACTGTGAAATGGTGTGCGATATCAGTATAATCACAACCTCTCTTAACCATTCGTATCAGTTCGATATCTTCGTCATTGACATCGAATTGGTTTTTACATCTGCAGATAATACCTTCCCATTTGCATAGTCCACCCCTTAGAGGACACTTTACATCTTCAACGTTAATGGTAACCTCATTAACGTCAAATGAAACTGTGTCATCGTTCATAAGATTGCAGGCAATGAACCGTCTAACAATCATCAATCTGTCTGAGTAAAGAGATGACAAAGCCTTGTATGACTTTGGGTATCTCGTTTTAATCAGACCAAACATCGTAGTCACTATACCATATTCGGTATCTGTCAGCTCACGTGTCTTGCCATTCCCGCGGTAGAACATTGTACCTATAGCGTCAGTGAAAAACTCTATCTGTGCCATTTGTCGTCCTCCACTAATTTTTGGATATTAGCCAACTCTCTTCCCCTCAATTTATTGGGGGCATTTTGCCTTAGTTTGGCAGACATAGTGATACGATTGTAACCGTAACGTTCAGAAAGAGCGTTTAAAAAGTCAGACTTCTCCCATTTTGAGAGGCTCGCATAAAAGCCTTTAATGTGACTTTCATTTAAAAATCCTAAATTTTCTTGCATAGCACCTATTTTATTTATAACTTTGTTGTAAGATTGGTGCAAATATACCGCTTTTCTTTGGATTATCCAAGAAATTTAGGTTATGACACCTATATTTTTGAGATTTATTAATTAAATTTTATATATTATGAAAATTAAATGTTTGAATTTGCCGAAAATCAACGAGGCACTAAAGTGTAAAGAGCTCAGTCACTCAATGCTGATGAAGATCGTGACGAAGAATCCCCAATCTCACGGAAATTTTATCAAGCGAATTGAGAACAACTCATTAACGATTAAGTCACTCATTGGTATTTGCAATGTTCTCGATCTGCAGCCGAACGACGCATTCGAGATTGAAGATCTACCTGATGAACTGTCATCAGTCTCTGGTTTGAATGTGAACAACAGTCACAACAATGTCATAGTCAACAATGACACGAAAGTACTGCAAGTTCAGAATGAAATGCTTGAAAGAATCCTTGCAAGTAAGGAAGAAACTATTAACATTCTTACACAACGCATTGAGGAATTAAAGCGGAATTATGATAATATCATACAATTCAAACTGGGACAGAATCAGGACACGAACTCTTCAAATTAGGCAAGAAATCGGGGCTGTTAGACCGCTGCAGGCAGTATATTAAGGCTAAAATCATAGGTTTTACCCTTAATATCTGTCCTGCCTCCGCAACAATGAAGTCGCAATTGGTTGTTTATCAACCTTTTGCGAC
>OBLI01000397.1_pt1 | contig 46123 bp, 32 predicted proteins | sample 1519701 | NCBI WGS metagenome assembly OBLI01 (sample SAMEA3663005, study PRJEB22513) | pig gut metagenome | biome: pig gut; feature: pig-associated habitat; material: faeces | place: France | collected 2012
TTTGACATAACAAAAACCCCGAAAGTTTTTTGTCTAACTTTCGGGGTTCATGTCAAAAAGGCCATCCTCTATTTTTTTTATTCATTGTTTTCTGTGCTGCCGCTGCGTCATGTCAGAACCTGACCCCGACTCCGACATTGGCCTGCAATGTCTTGAATCTTACGGTTGTGACTCCGGCGGAGAATACGAGGAATTTCCATCCTGCGACAATTCCGGCCTCGGCGGCAATGCCTTTGTGCGATAAATCCGCGACCTTGGCCCATTCGGAATCGATATCCATCCAGGTCAATGTCCATCTGCCTGTTCCGGCACCGGCATAGATGGAGATATTTCCGACAGCCGGGAATATCGCTCCGACGGTCAATAAGTTGATGGCCAATCTGTCCTGCCCTTTCCCCCAGAATTCGGAACCGTCGTGGACAGTTCCGTCGGAGAGGCAGTCATAGGAACTTTCAGCCTTTGCGAAATTCGAGCATCCCCTGATGTATCCGCCCCAGCCATTGTACTGTGCCGCCAGCATCAGGCTGCCTGCAAGATGAGGGAATGAGGCTGATGCAATGATGCTGAAATTCAATTTCCTGCCGTCTTTTTCCGGCTTCGCCGCATTCATGACGCTGCCGGCACTGCAGTTTGTGCTGATGTCAATGATTTCAGATCTTTCACCGGCTCCGATGACTCCGGACTGCATTGCCGGGAGCCTCGGTATTTCCGCAGCGAAAGGCTCTGTGTATGATGACCTGGAGAAACGCTCCGTGATGATCCGGTAAGTATCTTTCTGCCATGGGGTCATTGACCTGGATCTCAGCCTCTTGCCTGTCTCCACGAATCTTCCGATAAGGGATTTTGCCTTGTCGGAACTGACTGCGGCGCCTTCCGACAATGATTTCTTGAGCATCAGGCAGCTGTCGCAGAGGGCCGCATACGACTTCAGTTCCCCTTCAATGTCCTGGGCCGCCGAATTGTCCGGGCAGAGGAGGAAGATGAAGAGGAAAGCAAGAAGATATGTTGCCGCTGTTTTCAATAATTGCCGTTTTATAGCAAAATTAACCTATTTTTGGAATTTTCCTAAATAATAAGCATAAGATTCGCTATATTTGAATGCACAAATGCTTTTGATTTATGTACGGACCGTCAGGCTTTTTCGCTGACATACCCGAGGATGACAGCATTGTCTCCGGTGATCTGGAACTGTTCCGGGATTCCCCGGAGGGCTTCACTGTACTCTACCGTTGCCAGAGGTCCGGACGTTTTTTCATCTACAAGGCGTTGAAGCCGGGCTATCGCGGTCTCCGGATTTACGAGGATATGCTCCGCAAGGATTTTGAGATAGGTTTCTCCCTCCAGCATCCGAATGTCTGCCAGTATTTCGCTTTCGTCAACCATCCTTCTGCCGGCAATTGCATCGTGATGGAGTGGATAGACGGTGAAGATCTGGGTCATTTTCTGGAAAGGAATGGCAGACCGTCTATTGAAGTGACCGACAGGATATTGACGGGAATCTGCGACGCCCTTGCGTATATTCACCGCAAGCAGGTGATTCACAGGGATCTGAAGCCTGAGAACATCATGGTGACCTTCAATGGCCTCCATCCCAAGCTGATTGATTTCGGGCTCTCTGATGCCGATTCCTTCGCAGTGCTGAAAGTGGCTGCAGGGACTCAGTACTATGCATCTCCGGAGCTTCTTGCCGGCGACAATGTGGACAATCGTACCGATATCTGGTCCCTTGGCATCATCATGCAGGGCCTGGGCCGCCGATATCGCCATATTGCTGCAAGATGTCTCAGACGGAATCCTGCCCAAAGATATCCCGATGCCGAGGCCATCTCAGCTGATATTGCCGGCCTTGGCAAGGGCAGGGGAGCGTGGCTCGGCATCACGGCGGCGGTTCTGATTCTTGCGATTGCCGGCTTTCTTGTACGGGAACGCTTTCCCGGAGTGGCTGATACTGCCGTTCATCAGGCTGATTCGCTGGCCCATGATGATGGCGTCGATGCTGCTGCTTTCAATGTCGGGATGGCATCCGCTGCCGAGGACGCTGCCGGTCATGTGTCAAAGATTTCCTCCGAAGCCGCATCTTCCAGTTCTTCAGCCGGTCCTGCCTCCACCAATGCCGGAGTTACCAAGCCTTCCGGTCCTTCTGCCGGCGAGAACCGCACATCCCTTGACTCCACTGCTCTCGACGCCCTTTTCCGCGAGGCTGCTGATGAACTCGGCGTGGGGGAGTGAAAGTTCCGAGGCCCTGAATCCCTCCACCATGTTCGTGCTGTGGCTGGCAGTGCTATGCCGTGCCGGCCGGGACGGTGAATGAGAATGTCTCCGATGTCTTGGTCTCAATGCCGTCGCTGATGCTGGCCTTGCAGTAATAGGTGACACCCGGTTCGAGGCCGTAGAAGATGCTGCTGAATGAGCTGCCCTCAACATCACAGACTGTTTCGAGCATCTCGTCCGCTGTGTAGCCGAGATGGATCAATGCCTTCTTTACCAATGCCGCATCTCCTTTGAGGCTGACTGTTATGCGGGTTTCATATTTCCCGGCCTTGATTTCAACGCTTTCTATTTCTGTCGTGAATTCCACCGGCTCCGGTTCCGGCTCAGAGCCGCCCGAACTGTCTCCTGTGCCACCGGAACTGTCTCCTGTGCCGTCAGAGCCGCTGCCCGACCCGCTGTCCGACCCGCTTCCGGAACCACCCTCCGACCCACTTCCGGACCCGTCATCTGACCCGCTTCCGGGCTCACTTCCGGGGTCTTCTCCCGAGCCGCTGCCCGGCTCATTTCCTGAGCCGTCTTCTCCTGTCCCGCTTCCCGGTTCGCTCCCTGAGCCGCCGCCCGGTTCACTTCCCGAGCCGCTTCCCGAACCGCTTCCCGAACCGCTTCCGTCATTGCCAGATCCGCTTCCGGACCCGCCATCTGACCCGCTGCCCGAACCGCCATCTGACCCACCGTCCGATCCGCTGCCTGAACCATTGCCGCCATCGGCGGGCTCCTCCGCCGTAAGGAAAGACCCCAGACCGGAGTCAACCTCGTTCCTGCCGTTGGAAATGAATGCCTTGAAATAATATGCAGTAGCCGCATCCAGCCCGTCCAGGCCGAGGATAATGCTCATTCCCTCGACCCTTCCCGTCATCCTGGTCAATGCAGACCTGTCCTTGCCGATGTAGAAGCCGCATTCCAGGCTCCCCGAAGGCTCCGCCTTAAGGTCCGAGACCAGTACGGCCGTATGTACATCCGGCATCGAGGTGATGCTGACAAATTCCGGGGCGTTGTTCTCCGGGCATTCCGCATCAGTGCAGGCCAGCCCGGAAAAGAGCATTGAAATCAATGCGGATATGTAGAGCAATCTTTTCATAAGCAATTCATTTTCAACTCCATCCTCCATCCATCTCGCCGCCGATCTCAATTTTGATATTATCCGGGTTTCCGCTCATCGTGACATTGAAAGTATGCCTCACCCCGGTCTTGAAGGTGAATCTGGACTCGATCAGGTAGGAAACCCCGCAGCAAACAATCTCTATCAGCGGCATCTTGGACTCTATCATCTGCGGGACTATTATCGCAGAGTAGCTGGCAGCATTGTCCCTGCGGGCGATTATGCTGCCTGCAGAGGCTCGCGGATTCTTCACCACGTCCCCGGACGAAAGGTCAATCACCGCCCTCGTCACGGTGTTGTGAACATATACGGTGACGTCATCCGGAATGTCCCCTTTGAAATCTTCTCCCTTCACAAGGTTGATTCTCAGGCAGCTCATGAGATGGCTGAAGGCCAGTCTGACTGCCCCGTCATCCTTTGTGAGACCCTTGGCCGTGGCATAGAGGAAATCGCTTGCCTCGAATCCGGCCGGAGCCTTTCCGTCCCCTTCATCATTCTGGTTCGCCTGCACGCTGAAATCCAGCTTGTCAACTGACTCCGGCCTCAGGAAAGGATAATAGGCGAATATATCGTAAAATCCTTCCTCCCAATAGATTACAGGATCAGCTGTCCAATTGTGGCCATCGAAGATGACCGGGTTGTTGTTCTTGTAGTTGCCTCCGAGCTGGAGAGGGACAGGCTTCCCGTCCTCATATCCGGAAATATACACGCCGATGGTGTCCCCGGCCTCAAATCCTGTTTCGGTGGCCCTGGTGGAAGGATGTGCCGCTTCGAACCGCATCACGTCCTCGCTGTCAATGTGGCTCTCCACCTTTGCGCAACCCATTGCGATACCGGCTATCGCCAGAATACTTATAAATCTCCCTTCCATCATCTCAGTTCCTTTAAAGAGCCCATAAATACAGGTTCATGCCCGGACAATGTCCCCGGAGCATCAGGGGAGTATCCGGACCTTGTCAATATGCCTGCCGCATTGGAGGAGGCAGCATCCGGAGAATCATTTTTCACAAAATCCTCGAAACTGTATTCCTCGCCGGCATAAAGCATTATCCTCTTCACGATTGACTCGCGGCTGACGGTGTTGTAGTATGGAATCCCGTTGTCCATGCAGCTGGTCTGCTCAGAGCGGAAAACCCCTCTGCTGTGCAGATAACCGCCCTCGAATATATCCACAATGCTCTTGTACTTCTCGTGGAATATGAGATGTTTCCACGGCACCTCGCTCATTTTTCCGGAGAGGGAGAGGTTCTCGTACCAGCCATTGTTCTTGGCGACATTGAATTCGGCATCGTGTGGGTCTGTGCAGTAGCAGGCGTCAATGAAGCTGTTGTGGATTACTGCCTCGTCGCCGAGTTTGCCGAAACCGTGCCCGCCGGCCTCATGCTGGATTGTCCCGCGGAAATCATCAGGGTAGGAGTTATTCCTTACTGGGCAATAGGATATTGCGAAGCCCTCGTCCCAAAGATAGGTCATTCCACCATAGACGTTCGTGTTCGGGACCATCACCACCAGTGTCTTGTCGATGTCGATGCCCGGGATGTGCTCCTCGACATAGCTGATTATTTGCCTGAAGTCGCTCTCTCCGTTGCGGGCTTCGAGGGTGCTGCCGCCCTTTGAGGATGTATTGAACTTGTTGTCAATGATGGTGTTGACTCCGCCGACACCTGATTCCGGGGAAAGGGAAATCGCCATTGTGGCATTGAAATAATCCTTGTATGTCCTGTACGGTTCAATGTTGAAGAAATGCTCATATGCCTTTTTGAGGCGTGATTCCAGTGTGCCCTTGCTGATTTCCCCGGCATCGAAGCCGTCCCCGAGGAATACTATGTCGATTCCCTTGCCTCTGGATGCCCTCTGGAGGCTGATAAACTCGTCCTCTGCATATTCGCAGTCATATTGGGAGACAGTGCAGCTGACCCTGTAGTCATTGCAGAGGAATACTGCTTCGCCTGTCCTGTTTCCGCTGCCCCGGGGCATTTCGGAAACCGTCAGGGTCACTTCGGTCTTGCCATTGCCCTCTGTCCGGTCAAGGCTGACCCAGTCCGGACAGCTCTCCACACTCCACTCCCCGTCGGCATTAATGATGAGCGTCCTTCTCGTCAGGCTGTTCAATGTGCTGACAGTATGCGGGCTTACAGACAGGTCTCCGCCCACGGTAATTCTATAGAACTCCCTCCAGCCTTCGGCTGTCTGGTATTGCTGCAGGGCTGATTCCGGGACCTCAAGGGTGCATACCCCGGATTCCGCGAAAAAGGCCCCGGAAAGGACTTTCGGAGGAATTGTGCCCTTGCACACTATTCTGCGGATCTTCGAACAGCCATTGAATGCATTTTCCCCTATACACTCGACACCGTCCTCGAAAATCAGAGTCTCAAGACGCTTGCAATCATAGAATGCCGATGCTCCTATGTTCTGGACATTCTTGCCGAAGGTCAATGTCCCGGACAATTTGATGTTGTGATAGAATGCTTTTTCTCCTATCTGCATGAGGGTGGACGGAAGGTTGAGTGCGCCGGAAAAGTCGCAGCCGTAGAATGCATAGTCGCCGATGAATTCAAGGTTTTTCGGCAGGCGGAGTTCGCCGGTGAATCCTGCTCCATCGAAGGCACTTGCTCCTATTGATTCGATGCCGTCGTGGAGAACCAGAATTCCGTGTCTTACGGATGCGGATGTTGTCTTCCCAAAAATACCGGCATTGATAGTCGTGATGCTTTGGGGGATAACAATGTTGCCGCTAAGGTTTTCGCATCCATAGAAAGCGTTGTCTCCGATTTCTTCAAGATGGGATGGAAGGACAAGGGTTCCGTATAAATTCCGGCAGGCACAGAAAGCCTCATCGCCAATGGTTTTCAGACCCTCGGGCAATTTCAGCTCGCAATAGAATGGGCAGTCTCTAAGTGCCTGTATGCCAATGTTCTCCAATGTTGAAGGAAGTCGGAGTTCTCCGGAGAAGTTACACCCTATGAATGCGCCATCCTCAATGTCTGTAACTCCCTCCGGGATTTCAAGGGATCCGGATAGCGAGCGGCAATGGCCAAATGCTTGATATTCAATTATTTTCAGTCTTTTTGGCAGGATGATTTTTACCAATGACTTGTGTCCGTACATGGCATGTTGTGGAATCCTGTCATCATATGATTCGTAAAACTGTACGCCATTGACATAGCCTGACGGCCCCGCCACAATGACCGCCTCTGCCAGATTAAGCGCCGTGAGCTTGGTCATGACAGTACGCATCACACCGAAATCCTTCCCGTTGATCCTTCCCGTGACCTTGAGGTTCTTGACCTGCGCAGGGTCCTTGCCCTCAGCCTTCAGGCATTCCTCCAATGTCCCAGCCTCTTCCACATTGATGATGATATACTCCTTCGCCTCGGCATCGTGCGTGATTGTGTCCTCCTCCCAGGCAGTGATGCTCTCGTCAGCCATGCTGAACTCATATTCGCCGGTGTCGCTGCGCTTGCTCACAGTTATGGTGAAATTATGCTGGTGGGCCTGGTAGTAAGTGAAGTCCTCCTCCTTCCTGAAATAGTAGGATACGCCATCTATTGTTATGGAAATCAATGTCTTGCCGCTTTCTACAGTCTGCGGCACCACTATTGCCCTGAACTCGTCGCCGACCTTTAGTGGAATGGTTCCGGCCACGGTCGGGTCTCCCACGGCCCTGACTTCTCCTGTCCTCAGGTCAATGACGGACCTGCGGGTGGTGTTTGTGACCACTACCTGCTTCTGCGCCGCTGACCATTCTTCGTCCGTGAATCCCAGTCCCTTGTTCAGACGCACTTTCACGCAGGCCATCCTGTGCCTGAAACCGAGCCTGATGGCTGAGGAGGTGGGAGCAATGTCCGAGGCCTTTCCCCAGAGGAAGTCGCTGGCCTCATAACCTCCCGGCTTGCCGTATTCCGCCGCCTTTCTCTGGTCGCTCTCCAGCTCGAATGAGTAGTTGTCCACGTCAGAAGGAGAACCGAAAGGATAGTATCCATATATGTCGATGTGGGTATGCCCGTCCTTCCAGTAGATGTCGTAGGCGGACTTCCACCTGTTGGACCCGGCGTCGTAGGTATGCATGACATTGTCGGCCCGGTTGCCTGTGTTGAGCAGTTCGCCGGGTTTGTCGCCGTCATAGTCGACCACATAGATACCCACGATATCCTTGTCGCAGAATCCGGAGTCATCCACCCTTGTGGTGATGTCTCCGGCAATGCTGATAAGTCCGGCTGAATCATCTGCAGGCCCTGCGGCCTCCCTGCCCGTGCAAGAGATGACCAGTGCCGGCATGATTGCCAGGAAGTATTTTGCGAATTTTATCATAAGCCTGTCAATAATTTCAATCCACATTGCCTCCGTAGTCGATTCCGTGGTCTTCCCAACTGTCGATCCCGAGGTTCACCCCGTCTACCAGTTCATCCACGGTGATGGTGCAGGAGTACATCTTCCCGGGCTCGAAGATGACATCCATGCCCAGGTGGCAGCTTTTCCCTCCGACTGTCATATTGATAATATCCCACCCCGTAACCTTCTGAGGGACAATCATTGCCTTCCATCCGAACTCCGTCCTGAGAGGGATGATTCTCTGCATCTCTCCTGTGGCTGCGGGTGTCCCGGAGACGAGGTCGATTTCCGCGGCTGTCCTCAGCCCGACAAGGCTGATGCCTATTCCCTCTGCCTCAAGCCTCTCCTCCGTGTAACCTGCGCCCGGGCGGACGGTGATTCGGAACCTGCTCATCAGGCTGCGTGCCGTTATTTTCACAGTTTCTGAGGTCGGATCCACATTGAGGATTTTTCCGTAGAGGAACTCCGAGGCATGGTAATTCTCCTCAGTATCCTGGCTGGCCCGGGTCTCGAAAACAAGTTTTCCGGCATCTTCCAGGTTTTCCCTGTATGGGCAGTAGCAGTACAGATCTGCCGGTGTGACATCGTCCGTCCAGAGTATCTGCCGCTCTGACAACCAGGAACTGCCATCGTATGTGAATCCGGCATTGTCCACGCAGTTGCCCGCCGAGGCCATTTCTCCGGCAGGACAGACTGCATACAGGCCCATCCTGTCCCCCTTCCTGAAACTGTATTCAGATGTGTCCCCATCGATGACGGCGTCAATGAGGATAGGCATTCTGTCCCCGTCAGGTGCACTGCAGGAGGAAAGTATCGCTGCGGATATGAACAGATGCCAGAATCTCATCCTATTCTATATTTATACTGCATATTCCGCCCTCGCTCCCTGCAATGTATGCAGGAGTGTATTCCCCGTTGCGCAGAATCCTCTGTATCATGAGGGGATAGCCGGCCATGATGAATTGACGCTCGAACTCGTCGCCCTCCATAAGCTTGGAATTATGCTGTTCAATGACCCGGAATCTGCCCTCGCCCAGATATTTCAGCCTGACTGTCCTGTTCGGCATCCAGGTGATGGTGACAATCTGTCCCGCCTCGATGTCGGATGTGTTCAGACATTCGGCCGAGAAGAATCTGGAAGTGAATGAAGTGTTGTTCTTCAGGTCGTTGCAGAATGTTATGAAATCCTTGTGGCCCACGTATTTGCAGAGAATGTCAAGAGTGGTGCTCCTCGGAACCGTAGTCGCAGGTACATAGTCCCAGATGCGCTTGAGGGTCGAAATCGAGATGTACTTGCCTGTCTTTTCCAGAATCAGGTATGAGAGTGTCTCGAAGTCGTATGGTGTACAGACCCGCTTTCCGTACGCTTGCTCTACCCTGGTCAGCAGAAATGTCATTTCAGGTATTGTCCGCTTCATCTTGATGCTGTTCTGTATATATTATATATATCCAAAAATAATGATTCTGAATTTGAAAATCAAGCATTTTGATGCAGGTAATCTGAAAATTGCTAAATTTGTAAGTATGCGGCATTGCTTGCGGTGCCGCATTGCACGGAACTGATAATTAGGAATTATGGTCAGAAAATCATTCGGGTTGCTAGCCGGTGCAGGAGCAGCGGCTGCTTCAGTGGCTGGGTGCGCATCGCCTCAGGCCGGGCAGAAGCCCAACATTGTATTCTTCTTTGCGGATGATATCGGAGTAGAGTGCTTCGGCTGCTATGGCGGAGCGGAATACCGGACTCCCAACATTGACGCATTGGCGGCGGAGGGTATCCAGTACATGAATATGAACGCCCAGCCATTGTCCTCGCCGAGCCGTGTGCAGCTGCTCACCGGCCAGTACAATGACAGGAACTATTCGGCATTCGGATACATCAATGATGACGAGCATAACTTTGCCGAACTGGCACATTCTGCAGGTTACAATACCGCCATCGTCGGAAAATGGCAGCTTGGCCGGGACAGGAAGATGATTTCCAGGATGGGCTTCGACGAGTCCTACTGCAGCCAGGTGGAGCTTTACAGGGAAACCAGGGGCGCTACCCAGACCGACCGCTATGCCAACAGTATCTGGGATATCAACGGGAAGTCATACGACTTCGCTCTCTACGGCCCCGATTCGATGCGGGATTTCGCATTCGACTACATTGACAGGCAGAGCGCAGCCGGCCAGCCATTCCTTCTCTATTACACTGAACCATTGGTGCATACGCCTCACGTGACAACTCCGGACTGCGAAGAATGGGATCTCGACTACGGTAGCCGTTTCACCGCGGCGCAGGATACCTCCAATTTCAGGGCAATGGTGGCCTATATGGACAAGCAGGTGGGCGAGATGGTAGGCTATCTCAAGGATAAAGGCCTGTGGGACAATACAATATTCATCTTCTGCTCCGACAATGGAACTTCCACCAGAATCGTGTCCAGACAGCAGGATGGAAGACGGGAGCGCGGCGGCAAGGGCGAGGCCAACTATTTCGGAACCCACGTCCCGCTCATCATCTGCTGGGGTGACAGGGTACAGCCGCGCCAGGTGGAGCATCTTGTGGACTTGACCGATTTCCTGCCTACATTCGCAGATGCGATGGGCGTGAAAGTGCCTGGGGACTGGACAGTTGACGGGGTCAGCCTCTATCCGGAAATATGTGGAGGAGAGGCTGCCGACAAGCCTCTGACCCTCATTCACTTCAATCCTCTCTGGCCGACCACTCCTTCACCGAAGGCTTCCAGATATGCTATGAATGACACCTACGCATATTTCTGGGACGGGAGAATCTACAACTACCGTGAGGATCCGCGTTTCACCTCTCCGACAATGTATGACGAGGCTTCCGATGAGTTGAAGTCCGCCGTGGCTGCCCTGAAGGCTCGTGTTGAGGACAGATCGGCCGGCTATGCATACGGAGCCGGGTTTTATCCTGATGCTCCGGGTGCCCCGAGGAGGGGAGATTACAAGACTTTTTATGACTGGGCTCCCCCGCAGAATCCATTCTGATGAATATTGCACGTTTTTTACTTATGGCCGTATTTTCTGCAATGGCGTTCGCTTCCTGTTCTTCCGGACCGGATGCGAAGATGCTTTGTGACGGTGTCCCGCTTGAGCTTGCCGAGTGGCGAAGCAGGGTTCTGAGTGATGTCAGGTATGATCTGCATTTCCGCATTGCCTCGGATTCCGACACTGAGATAAAGGCATGTGAATCAGTTTCTTTTACCCTCGCCGAGAAGGCCGATGCCGTGCTGGATTTCGCAGGGGAGAGAGCCGGGGAAGTAAGGGTCAGCATTGACTCGGCAGAGATACCTGTCCGCATTGTCAATGAGCATATTGTCATCCCCTCGAAATATCTTGTCAAGGGACGCAATGTCATTGACATGGAATTCATTGCAGGAAATTCTGCGCTCAACAGGAGGGATGGCTGCATCTATACTCTGTTTGTACCGGACAGGGCGAGGACGGTGTTCCCCTGCTTCGACCAGCCGGATATCAAGGCGGGATACGCATTGACTCTGGACATTCCTGAGCAGTGGAAGGCGGTGAGCAATGCTCCTCTGGCCGATACCTGTTCTGACGCCCGGTCATTATCCTGTAGCGCAGGATTGGATGCCGGTCTTGGCAGATGGACATTCGCATTGAGCGACCCGCTTCCTACCTATCTCTTTGCATTTGCTGTCGGAGAGTTTGAATATCAATACTTTCCGGAGTACAGGACCGGAGCTTTCCATCGTGGAAAAGACCCGGCTCAGACTGCGCAGATTCCGGAGATTGCAAGAGAGGTGAGATTTGCCCTGGACTGGCTGGAGGAATATACAGGTATGCCTTATCCTTTTGCTAAATATGATTTCGTGGTGCTGCCGGGCTTCCAGTTCGGTGGAATGGAACATGCCGGGGCCACTTTCTACAATGATACCCGCCTCTTCCTGTCCGCCAACCCGACTCCGGACGAGATTCTCCGCCGCATTGAACTGATTGCCCACGAGACCGCCCATATGTGGTTCGGGGATGCCGTGACGATGAAATGGTTCAATGATGTCTGGACCAAGGAAGTATTTGCCAATTATTTTGCAGCCGCCATCACTGAGCCGCTCTTCCCTGAGGTCAATCACGAATTGAATTTCCTGCGTACCTACAAGGCTGCCGCAATGGCCCAGGACCGCACTGCGGGCCGCACTGCAATCAGGCAGAGCCTTGACAATATGAACAATGCCGGCCTGGTCTATAACAATATCATTTACAACAAGGCCCCGGTGATGATGCGGAAGCTCGCCGCAATGATGGGGGAGGACGCTTTCAAGGCGGGAATCAGGGAGTATCTGGCTGAGTTCAAATACGGCAATGCGACCTGGGATGACCTGATTGCGATTCTTGCAAAGCATACCGATGAAGATGTTGCAGGCTTCAGCAGGACCTGGGTTGACCAGCCATATTGGCCTGAATACCGGGCATTGAGCTGCGCCGATGCGGAGGATTCCGAGCGATACGGACTCATAAGGCTGAGCCCGGCCCAGGTGGACAGCATAATGTCCGTGAGGCCGATGCCGGAGGACCCGGTCAGGAGGCTCGCCCTCCTTATGAATCTCAATGAGAATTATCTCATCGGGGGGATTGAAGATGCAGCCTGGCTGCGTTTCCTTATGCGTTCGCTTTCCGGTGAGGAGGATGACCTGATTTCGGCGGCGATTGCGGGATATATGGAGAAGCCTCTGCTGTCCTGTCATTTTGCAGGGCAGGATGCCGGGGATATTGAGGCCGGCATTATGGAAATGTCGGAGAATCACTCTGTCAAGTCTGTAAGGACCCTGCTTCTCAGACTGCTTGCGAAGAATGCCTTCTCGAAGGATGCTGTATGCAGGCTTTATGGAATCTGGGAGGCTGGAGCGGATGGGCGGCTTTCACAGCGGGACTATATGACATTGGCATACGAACTGGCTGTGAGGATGCCGGATAAGGCCGGGGAAATCATTGCCGTTCAGCGCGGCAGGCTTGCGAACCCGGATTTGCTGCAGGAGTTCGATTTCATTTCCCGGGCGGTGAACCCTTCGGAGGCTGCAAGGGATACCCTGTTCGCTTCCCTTGGCCATAAGGAGGAGAGGCGCATTGAGCCCTGGACTCAGGCTGTGCTTTATTATCTCAATCATCCTCTGCGCTCAGCCTATGCCGTGAAGTATATCAGGCCTGCACTTGAACTTCTTCCGGAAATCCAGCGTACCGGGGATATCTTCTTCCCTTCGGGCTGGTGTTCCAATCTTCTTGCCGGACATCGTTCCGAGGCTGCCCGCATTGCTGTGCGGCAATATCTTGACGGGCATCCGGAACTGAATCCGATGCTTCGCTCCAAGGTCCTCCAGGCTTCTTTCGGATTGGGAATCGGCCGGGAGACTGAATCCGCCGCCGGGATTGCGGACAATCAGGGCGAAAAACAGGAAAAATGAAAAATTCCGTCGGAAATTGCTCGGAATGCGCTCAGGGAAGTGTATCTTTGTAATATGGTCCGGCGGTGTGCGCTGAATTGAGCGCAGGGATCCCGTCTGGAGAAGGATTAACAATTAACGTGGAGAGCAATGATTACTCTTGAACAGATAAAGGCTCTGCATCAGCGTATGGAAACGCTGGGGAGGTGTCTTTGACATCGAAGCGAAACGTGCGAAAGTAGCTGAGCTTCAGAAACAGACTGAGGCCGCCGATTTCTGGAATGACCCCAAGGCGGCCGAGGCATTCATGAAAAACATGAATGGGGTCAAGTCCTGGGTAACGGACTATGACAGGGCTTTCTCGCAGACCGAGGACCTCGACGTGCTGTATGACTTCGCCAAGGACAGCATGGACCTGACGGCGGAGAATGCCGTGGAGTCCGAGGAGATGGCCGAACTCGGTGCGGCGTATGACGCGGCCCTGAAGTCGGTGGAGGACCTTGAGCTCAAGAATATGCTTGGGGCCGAGGGAGACAATCTCGGTGCGGTATTGACCATAAACTCAGGTGCCGGCGGCACTGAGGCCAATGACTGGTCGGCGATGCTGATGAGGATGTATATGAGATGGGGAGAGCGCAACGGCTTCAAGATGACGGTCACTGACCTTCTCGAAGGAGACGAGGCCGGCATAAAGTCGGCCACGATCCAGGTGGACGGAGACTATGCTTTCGGCTATCTCAAGGCCGAGAACGGAGTCCACAGACTGGTCCGCATATCTCCTTTCAACGCCCAGGGCAAGCGCCAGACCACATTCTCGTCCGTGTTCGTATATCCGCTTGTGGATGATACCATCAACATTGAAATCAACCCTTCCGACCTCGAATGGGATACCTTCCGTTCAGGAGGCCACGGGGGACAGAATGTGAACAAGGTCGAGACCGGAGTCCGCGTAAGGCATATCCCTTCCGGAATCATGGTAGAGAATACCGAGACCAGGTCTCAGCAGGACAACAGGCAGAACGCCCTCCGTATCCTCAAGTCCAGGCTTTACGACATTGAACTCAAGAAACGCCAGGCTAAGCAGGCCGAGCTCGAGGGCAGCAAGAAGCGCATCGAGTGGGGCTCCCAGATACGATCCTACGTGCTTCACCCTTACAAGATGGTAAAGGATCTCAGGACCGGTCTGGCTACCGCCGACACCCAGGGAGTGCTCGACGGCGACATCGACCAGTTCATGAAGGCCTTCCTGATGAATCAGGGCAATGCTGACGTGCAGATTGAAGATATTGATTGATAATTACTTAAACATTTATAACAATGGCAGAATTCAAATATGCTCCGATGTTCCAGCTCGGAGAGGACACCACGGAATACTACAGGATTCCGGGTTCAGAGAAACTCGTTTCAACCTCGGAGTTCGAGGGAAAGAAAATGCTCAAGGTCACTCCGGAGGCATTGACCGTCATGGCCAATACCGCTTTCAGGGATGTAAGCTTCCTTCTTCGCCGCAGCCACAATGAGCAGGTTGCGAAGATTCTTTCAGACCCGGAGGCCACGGCCAATGACAAATACGTGGCCCTGACCTTCCTCCGCAATGCTGAAGTGGCCGCAAAGGGCAAGCTCCCTCTCTGCCAGGATACCGGTACAGCCATCATCCACGGCGAGAAGGGCCAGCAGGTATGGACCGGCTTCGAGGATGAGGAGGCGCTCTCCCTCGGAGTATTCAAGACCTATACCGAGGAGAATCTCCGCTATTCCCAGAACGCTCCTCTCGACATGTACAATGAGGTGAACACCAAGTGCAACCTCCCTGCGCAGATCGACATCGAGGCCGTTCAGGGCGACGAGTACCGTTTCCTGATGGTCACCAAGGGAGGCGGCTCGGCCAACAAGAGCTATCTCTATCAGGAGACCAAGGCCAGGATTCAGAATCCGGGAACTCTCATTCCTTTCCTCGTGGCCAAGATGAAGAGCCTCGGAACCGCAGCCTGCCCTCCATATCACATTGCATTCGTGATCGGAGGAACCTCTGCCGAGAAGAACCTTCTCACGGTGAAGCTTGCCTCCACCCATTATTATGACAGCCTTCCGACCACCGGTGACGAGACGGGACGCGCATTCCGTGACGTCGAGCTTGAGAAGCAGCTTCTCGAGGAGGCTCACAAGATCGGTCTCGGCGCACAGTTCGGCGGAAAGTACATGGCTCACGACGTGCGCGTGATTCGTCTTCCGCGTCACGGCGCAAGCTGCCCTATCGGATTGGGAGTCAGCTGTTCAGCCGACCGAAACATCAAGGCGAAGATCAATGCTGACGGTATCTGGATCGAGAAGATGGACGACAAGCCTTACGAACTCATTCCTGAGGAGCTCCGAAATGCCGGAGAGGGTGACGTGGTGAAGATTGACCTCGACCGCCCGATGTCGGAGGTATGCGCCGAGCTTACCAAGTATCCGGTTTCCACCCGTCTCTCACTCAACGGAACCATCATCGTAGGCCGTGACATAGCACATGCAAAGATCAAGGCCCGTCTCGATGCGGGCGAGGAGATGCCGCAGTACCTCAAGGACCATCCGATTTACTATGCCGGCCCGGCCAAGACTCCGGAAGGAATGCCTTGCGGCTCAATGGGACCTACAACTGCCGGCAGAATGGACCCATACGTGGACGAGTTCCAGGATCACGGCGGAAGCATGATCATGATAGCCAAGGGTAACCGCAGCCAGCAGGTTACGGATGCCTGCAGGAAGCACGGCGGATTCTACCTCGGATCCATCGGCGGCCCGGCTGCCATCCTTGCCCAGAACAATATCAAGTCCATCGAGTGCGTGGAGTATCCTGAGCTCGGAATGGAGGCAATCTGGAAAATCCGCGTCGAGGACTTCCCTGCATTCATCCTCGTGGATGACAAGGGCAATGACTTCTTCAAGCAGTTCGGAATATAATGTCCAACTTTTCTGAAGAAAAATATAACGAACTGATTCAGAGTATATTCCTGCGTTTTCCGTCAGTCCAGAACGTCTCTTTCGGGGAGGCGTACAAGCCCGGACTTGACAGGATGGAGGAATTCAGGGGACTGCTCGGGAACCCTGACGGGAGATACAGGACTGTCCACATTGCCGGGACCAACGGCAAGGGATCCACTGCCAGCATGCTGGCTTCGGCTCTTGCCGCTTGTGGCCTGAAAGTGGGCATCTACACATCTCCGCATATTCTGGATTTCAGGGAGAGAATGAGGATCGTTGACGGAAGGAAGTCTTCCGCCGACGGTCCTTCCCTCGTTACTGAGGAATACGTGTATGATTTCCTGACCAGGTACAATGACGACCTGGACAGGCTTCAACTCTCGTTTTTCGAGATTACCACCGGCCTGGCTTTCAGATGGTTCGCCGATATGGAGGTGGACTGGGCAGTGATTGAGACTGGGCTCGGAGGCAGGCTGGACAGCACCAATGTCATCACTCCGGAGCTGAGCGTGATCACCAGCATCGGACTTGACCATTGCGATCTGCTCGGCAATACCCTGGAGGAAATCGCCGCAGAGAAGGCCGGAATCATCAAGAAGGGAGTGCCTGTGGTTGTCGGAGGCCACCCGGCAGAAGAGGTGGCGGCCGTATTCAGGAAAAAGGCAGGGGAGATGCAGTCCCGCATTGTCTTTGCCGATATCGTCCAGCCCTCCCTGTGGAAAGACCATTCTTCATTCATAATGGAGGGAATGGATCTGAGGGGAGGCTATCAGGAGATGAATCTCCGGACGGTTCTTGCCTCTCTGGATGTACTTGGGCAGCTCAGCCCGGAACTCCGCATCACTGGGATGGAGACGGCGGAGGCGATTATGCATACTGCCGTGCGGACCGGTTTCCACGGAAGATGGGAGAGGCTTTCGACCTGTCCTGACGTCATCTGCGACATAGGACACAATGCTGCCGCCCTTGCCAACAACTTCGCCCAGCTGAACGGATATCTGGACAATGATACATATTCCTCGCTCATAATAGTTTACGGGGTGATGGCGGACAAGAATCTGGAGGATATTCTCCCGCTTTTCCCGGATAGGGCCACCTGGATATTCACGACTCCGCATACCCGCAGGGCAATGCAGGCATCGGAAATCAAGGCCCGTTACGATGAATGGTGCAGTTCCAACGGGCGCTCCTCCGCAATGTCGTACGTCTGTGACGACGTACGTTCCGCGGTGGCCCTGGCCATCAGGACTGCAGGACAGTTTGGCGGGAATCCGCTCATATACATCGGAGGCTCGACCTTCGTGGTCTCCGAGGCTATGCCGTGTTTCCGTTAGGGAAGGCGTGCAATACTTCTGATAATCCGGCATTTATGTTGTCGGATGACAATTGTGACCGCAATGAAGAAAATTACATTGGCATTGTTTACGGCTATTGTCGTGACTGCCGCTACAGCATTGACTATGAACGCATTCTTTAACAACAAGCCTTCCGGTGAAGATCAGGAAGGACACGTCCTCACCGAGATGTGGGCGGAATATGCCAAGGCTGAGGCTGCGGATCTGCCTCTCAGACAGATTGAGATTCTCTCCAGAATCAAGACTGAGGCGCTTTCCCGGAAACTGGCCTGGGATTTCTACGATGCGGGCAGGAAATATGTCTCAGTGTCGGTTTCCCGCAACTGGAAACTGCGTGACAGCCTTGAGACCAGGTTCAGGGAAGAAATCCTTGAGTCCTCTGTTCCGACGGCCAGGTTTGCATACATGATGGACTCCCATGACGCCCGTCCGGAAGAGATGCTCGCTTTCCTCAGGGACAATGCAGGCGTGATGAAATCATCCCGGAATCACGGTTTCTACGGAATGTCTTTCCGATATGGTGGAGACCGGCTGGCTGCACGTGAATACAGAAGGAGTCATTACCTGAATGACTGGCAGTATGCGATGTGGACATTGCTGGGTACTTGCGGCAGATGCAATGTCAGGGACAGCGAAATTTATGCGGAACTCTCTGAATATGAGAAGGATAACTATCCTTTTGGAACCTTGCTGGAATACTGTGCCATTCCTTACGGATATGGCTGTGACAGGGAGAAGTCCAGGGAGGAACTGAAGGCATTTGCCGGAAAATACGGCGGAAAGGCCGTGTCTGCATGGGCAAAGGCCGACCTTCTGGACATGGAGTTCTCCGATCTGAATGACAATGATGCGGATGCGGAGGCCTATCGTGAACTTTACGGAAAATGCCGTGAACTGCTTAAGGAAATCAAGGCTTATTCCGGGGATGAGGCTGAACTTGTATCTGAACTCAGATCTCCTGCCAATCTTGCGGACAGGCTCTCTTACAGGAACATTGACATCGATGTGAAGGATGGAAGGGCTGTAATTGTCCTTCAGAATCTGGACAAGGTCAAAGTGAGCATACTCCGGTCAGGCAAGGCCCTGTCCGATACCACATTGGTCAATGAAAGGCGCAGTTTCTACGTCGGGGATACACTGGAATACACCCTGCCGTCCCTGGATGACGGCACTTACGAAATCAGGGCTTCTTCAGGCAATGTCAAGGCAGTCCGGGACTTCCAGATTTACAGGGTTTCATTCGCACTCAGGCGGGAGGAGTCCGGGCTCTGCGCATATGCGGCCGACTGGAAAACCGGTGAGCCGGTGGGCAAGGCTGATGTGCGGCTTTACAAGAACGGGAATCTTATCGCCGAGGCCAAGGATTTCATTTTCAATGGTTTCACGACTTTGCCGGAAGAGATTGCATCCAAGATAACAGGCCGCTCCAGCTATGAGATGGAATGCTCATATACGGACAATGACGGACTGAAAAAGTCGAGCCGCCGCATTTCCTGGAGCAATTGGCGTTTCGACAGACCGGAGTCGTCCAGGGAAGAACTTGACGGAGAAATCTTCACGGACAGAAGGGCATACAACCCGGGAGACAAGGCTGAGTTCAAGGCCATATTCTTCCGTACCGACTATCAGAGCAGTGCTTCCGTAGTTCCGGAGGGTAAGTCGGTGGAGGTGTCAATGTTTGATTCCGAGAATAATCTTGTCGAGAAGAAGACATTGATTACCAATGAATTCGGCTCCGTGGCCGGAAGTTTTGACATTCCTTCAGGCGTGCGGAACGGCATGTTCTCCATTGAGGCGGAGTTGGGGAACGGCAGCGTATCGGGCACTTTCCGCGTGGACGAGTTCGTTCTCCCTGCATTCGACCTTGAATTCGATGAGACTGACAGGATTTATCTTCCGGGGGACAATCTGGTATTCTCCGGCAAACTTGTATCCTACTCAGGTCACAGCCTTTCCGGAGCCTCAGTATCCTACAGTATCGGCAGCTGGGGCAGCGTGAAGGAAGAGGGAACGATGGAGATCGGCGCTGACGGCTCATTCAGGAAGGAGTTCAGGACTTCAGCCGATGACAGCTGGCGTTCATACACATTGAATTTGATTGTCAATGACAATACAGGGGAGACCCGCGAATGGTCCAGGACATTGCAGGTGGCAGGTGACTTCGACCTGGAGGTCAGCCTGGAGAACGGCCTCAGGACAGAAGGGAAGATTATTGGCTCTGAGCGTTTCACGAAGTTCCGCGTGCTTGACCGGGACAATGCTGAAGTGCTCTTCTCCATCAGGTCCGGCTATGAGATGAAGACTCCGGTGGATGTTGCATATCGCATTGAAAATGAGGCAGGAAAGCCTGTCTGCAGCGGCAGTGCGGCCACCGGGAAGCCGATAAGTCTGGATTTCTCGGCCCTGCCTTCCGGACTTTACAGAATCATTGGAGAGGCCTCGATGACTTCTGCCGCCAGCAAGACATATTCTGATGCCGGGGAGATTTCCCTGCTGCTTGTGCGCCCGGGGGACAAGATGATCGATGCCCCTGTTGCAGAGGTTGTTGCCGCAGGAGATTCTGAGGTTGATGCAGGAGATAAGATTGATGTCCTTTTCGGCAATGCCGACGGAGCCCCTCTTTGGGCATTTGCCGACATCTTCGGGGAGAACGGAAGGAGGCTTGGCGGACAGGCCGTCGTTCTGGACGGATTGAGGTCCGGAACAGGTTCCCTTTCCAGACTCTCATTTGAATACAAGGCTGAATATCCTGATGCTGTGAGACTTCAGGTGTTCTTCTTCCGCAGCGGAAAGATGACTTCGTTCAGCCAGGAGTACCGCCGCAAGACTGTAAGCCGGGATCTGCCTGTGGAGTGGACCTCGTTTGAGGACAGGACCGGTCCCGCTTCGGTCACGAGAATCAGTTTGAGGACCAGCCCGGGAACAGAGGTGCTGGCGGCTGTTTTCGACAAGAGTTCCGAGACCATAGCTTCCAATTATTGGGGGGAGTTCAGACTTGAGGAATTCCATATTCCTGAGGTTCTCACCCATTCCATTTGCGGAACCTGGGGCGATTATCCGATGGTGATCGGATATGGCAGGGCGTTGAGAACCAAGGGCATGATGAACGTGGCTATGTCCGATGGGGCTGTGATGATGGATATGGCTGCGCCTGAGGCTGTCGAGGAAGAGGCTGTGGATGATGCTGATGAAGGCGGGGCTTTGCCGGAGGTGAGGCTCAGGGAAGATTTCTCCACGACATTGGCCTTCCTGCCATTCCTCAGGTCGGACGATGAGGGCAATGTCTCATTCGAGTTCAGGACCTCGGACAAACTGTCCACTTTCATAGTGTCACTCTACGCTCACGACAGGCAGATGCGCAACAGGGCATTGCGCAGGGAGATGATGGTCACAATACCGCTCAAGGTCGCCCTCGTGCAGCCTGAGTATCTTTATGCGCGGGATGAGTGCGGGCTTTCCATTGCACTTTCGTCCAATCTGGAAATGCCCGTGTCCGGTACTCTGACATTGTCGTATGAGGGAAGAGGGGAGACTGTCAGCAGGAAAGTCAATGTCCCTGCCGGTTCTTCGGTCAATGAGATTTTCAGGCTCAATCCTGGGATTGCCGGGGAAATCGGTCTGAAGGCTGTGTTCGTCTCCGACTGCGGAAAATATTCGGATGGCGTGGCTGTCAGCATTCCGGTGCTCCCTGCCGTGGAGACTGTCAGGGAGGCGCATTCCGCCGTCCTTCTCGCCGGAATGGACAAGGACAGTCTTCTCAATTCCCTCCGCAATGCATTTGTCAATATGACTTCCATGGGGGCCGCCTGCAGGGAAATCAGCATCATTGACATGATCCGCGAGGCTGTCCCTTCACGCATTGAGCCTCTTGGAAAGGATGTGCTTTCGCTTACCGAGGCATTGTACGTCAGGCGTCTGGCCGAGTCCCTCGGGATGACGGCGGAGAGGGAAATGACGGATGAGAAATTGATGGAGGCCATTCTTGCCTGCCGCAATGCGGACGGCGGCTTCTCCTGGTTCGAGGGGATGCATTCCTCACCTGTTCTGACGGCGGTTGTGCTTGAGCGCTTTGCCAAGCTCCGTGACTCCGGCCATGCAATACCGGGTCTCGCCGCCACCGTGAAGTATCTGGATTCTGTCCAGTTCACGGGAGATGTGGCCGTACCGTACTGGAGGGGCGGAATCGATGACAGACAGTATATGCATGTCAGGTCAATGTGGCCTGAGGTGGAGTTCAAGGCTCCTTCGTTCAGGAATGAGGAACAGAAGAAGAGATTCAAGTCTTTCAGGGAGGATGCATCGGATTATCTGGTTCCTTCAAAGTCCCGCGGAATGAACGGGTATCTCTTCGGCAAGGTACGGAGGCTCAGCACGCTTATGAATCTCACGGCATCGTCCGAAGGCATTGACCTTGCCCATGGCTGGGGATTGTCCCGGCTCGCTGCGAGGAAGATGCGCAAATCCGCATCGGACGATGTGCTTTCGCTTCTGCAATACGCTGTGGATCACAAGGATGGCGGCATATATTATCCTAATCTCGTGATGCCTTTCGGAGGGCTTCTCGAGAGCGAGGCCTATGCTCATTCCATGCTCTGCGATCTGTTTACGGAATATGAGGCCTTGCACCCTGGTGCCGGAACCGGCCGCGTGGCTGACGGGATCAGAATCTGGCTCATGCTCCAGAAGGAGACCCAGCATTGGGACAGCCAGCCTGAATTCGTGGATGCCGTGGCTTCCGTGATGGCCGGTGATGATGCGGTCAAGTCCACCTCCGTGCTTGTCCTCGAGAAGGCTGCCGAGATGCCGTTCAGGGATGTCAGGGCGGCAGGGAACGGATTCTCCATCAGCCGGAAGTTCTACAGGGAGACGGTTGTGGCCAGGTCTGGCTCCGCTACCGGCTCCAAGGACCGCAATGTTTTGGAGCTCAAGGAGATAGAGGATGGAGACAATGTCAAGGTCGGGGAGAAGATCATATCCGTCTGCACCATCCGCAATGATGAGAACCGCAGTTTCGTCAGAATCAATGTTCCGCGTCCAGCCGGCTTCCGTCCGGTGAACCAGCTTTCCGGGCATTGCGGCATCTCGGGACGGAGATTGTGGTTCGCTCCTCAGGGCTATTGCAATGTCAAGGCTGCCTCTACCGAGTATTACTATGATTCTTATCCTGAGGAGAAGACGGAGCTCCGCGAAGAGTATTTCGTGACCCGCTCCGGCAGATTCTCGGCCCCGTCCCTGACTGTCGAGTCGCTTTACGCTCCTCATTACCGTGCAAATTCAGATTATAACATTATACCAGAGTCTTATGACGCAGATTGAAGAAATGCTGGAGTTCAACCGCAATTTCGTTGAATCCGGGGAATATGAAAAATACCAGACTTCCAAATATCCTGACAAGAAGATTGCCATCGTTACTTGTATGGACACCCGCCTTGTCACCCTGCTTCCTGCCGCCCTCGGCATAAAGAACGGGGACATCAAGCTGATAAAGAATGCCGGCGGAGTCATCACCAACCCGTTTGACAGCACCATCCGCAGCCTGATTGTGGCTATTTATGAATTGGGTGTCAATGAGATAATGATCATCGGCCACACCGGCTGCGGGGTTCAGGGAATGGATTCCTCCGAGATGCTGGACCTTATGAGGAAGAGAGGCATCGACGAGGAGCATATCAGCCTGATGCGCCATTGCGGCATTGACCTGGACTCCTGGCTGCACGGCTTCGACGACACCGAGGCTGCGATTCTCGAGACCGTTGACCTTGTCCGCAACCATCCTCTCATTCCGAAGGACATCAATGTCCGCGGCTACATAATGGACTCCGTCACCGGTGGACTGAGGACTATTGAACAGCTTTAATGCCAGCCAGCAGGCGCAGCAGCAGGGATTCCAGTCTCTGCGTGTTTTACGTCATCCGTGCCAGCCCTGGAGGAGTGTAATATTCAGAAAGAAAGCAAATCAATGATAGTTGAGGCTGACCTTTTGGGTCAGCCTCAACTCATCTGCACGGATGGCCTGCTTATTTCTGCCGTTTCGTCTTGATCCTGAAGAACATTGCATACAGGAGAGGGACGAAGAAGAGGGTGGCGATTGTGCTGAACAGCAGACCTCCCATTATGGTCACGGCCATCGAGCCGAACATCGCATCGTTCACGAGCGGAATCATTCCGAGGATGGTGGTCATTGATGCCATCATTACAGGGCGGAGCCTGCTTTCGGAGCTGGATATCAATGCTTCCGCCGGGTCTTTCCCGGATGCGATCTGGTCTCCGATCTCGTCCATCAGCACAATGCAGTTCTTCATCATCATTCCGACAAGTCCCAACATTCCCACTATTGCGCAGAATGTGAAAGTCTTGCCTGTCAGCAGCATGGCGGCAACCACTCCGATGGCGAGCAGCGGAACGCAGCAGATGATTATCGCCGGCTTGCGGTAATCCCCGAACAGGAGAATCAGCATTGCGATTATGAGGACAACGCCGAGAGGCACATTGGCGAAGAGATTGCTCATAGTCTCGTCGCTCGCACCCTTTTCGCCTTCCCAGGTCAATGAATAACCGGCAGGAAGGTCGATGGACTCAATCTTGTCCGCAATCAGTTTCCTGGCACGCTCGGTCTCCATTCCCGGAACAGGGGAGCACATGATCTTCTGTGTCCTCTGCCCGTTGAACCTCGGCACGACCGGGTCTTCCCATTTCACCTTGACTCCGGGGCTTATCTGCTTCAGGGGAGTTGTCTGGAGAGTTGACTGCACGAGGGCTCCCTTGTCCAGAGTTCCTGTCTTCAGCTTCATCAGATTCTCCTCGGTCAGGGCATTGGTCATATCCGGAATCATCTGGAACAGAGGAACATTCTCAAGATTGTCCACCTGGCTTCCGTCCTCTTCCGTACACTTCACGTAGATGGTGTTCTTGTGTATTCCGTCATAGAATGCTCCCACAGGAATGCCACCTGCAGCACTCAGAAGGGACATTGACACATCCTGGCGGCTCAGACCGGCCCTTCTCGACGCAGACTGGTCATAATCTATGTCGAACACTGGTACCGAAGGCTCCCAGTCCGTGGTGACGAGACATATTTCAGGTGTGCTCTTCATTATGCTCATTGCGGAATCGGCGAGTTCGTGAAGCACTGCCGGGTCCGGGCCGGAGAAGAGAAGCTCGATCGGATACTTCTTGTACATGATGTTGTACCTCTTCAGCTTGAGGTAGGCATCAGGATACATCTGCTCGAGTTCCCTCTGGATTTCGTCCATATTGTTCTCCAATGCCTCCGGGCTCTCGAAATTGATGATGAGTTCGCCGTACGAGAGGGAAGGCGTGGCAATGCTCCTGACCAGATTGTACCTGGCCGGTGTGCCGCCTATGGAGGTCGTGACGTCTCCGATCTCAGGCCGGCGCTGCAGCCATTCCCTGATTTCGGTCAGGTCCTGGGCCACCCTGGTGGAGTTGGTACCTTCTGGAAGCTTGTATTCCATATAGAGCTGGTCATAGACCATGTCAGGGAAGAAACCCTGCTTCATCTTGCCGTATCCAAGCCAGGTCAGTCCGAGAAGTGCGAAGGCTATGCACATAGTCAGGACTCTGTGGTTGAGGGCGAAACCGAGCGACTTCCGAAGCGCGCGGTATATCCATCCGTTGTAGAGACCTTCCTCTCCGCTGATTCCCTCGACTTTCTCATACTTAGGGCCTTTCATCATTGTATCGGCCATCAGAGGTACGTGCACGAGGGCCAGGATCCAGCTGAGAAGCAGCGATACGGCCAGCACTATGAACAGATCCCTGACATAGACTCCCGCAGTATCCGGCGAGAGGAAAATAGGCAGGAATGACAGGATGGCAATCAATGTGGCTCCGAGAAGCGGCATTGCCGTCTTCTTCCCGATGGCAGTCATCGCTTCGCGTCTCGGCTTTCCGAGCTTCAGGTCTTTCAGGATGCCGTCCACTATGACAATGGCATTGTCCACCAGCATTCCCATTGCGAAAATGAATGAGGCCAGCGATACCCTCTGCATTGTCCCGTCCATCAATCCGAGGAAGAGGAAGGAACCTATGACTATCATTATCAGGCTGATGCCGATGATGAGACCGCTGCGGAAACCCATTGACACCATAAGTATGGCCACGACAATGAGAACCGACTCCAGCAGGTTGACCAGGAAGGTCAGAAGCGAATTTGTCACTCTCTCCGGCTGGTAGAAGATCTTGTGGCATTCGACTCCGGAAGGCAGTCTCTCGGCTTCAAGTTCCGCCAGTTTCTTCTCGACTTCTCCGCCTACCTTTACAATGTCGGAGCCGGAGGCTGCCGCCACTGCAATGCCGAGAGCCCTCTGGCCATTGTATTCCAATGAGTTGCGTACCGGTTCGGCCCAGTCGTGCTCCACTGTGGCAATATCCTTGAGCCGCAGCTGGTCGTCCTCGTGTCCCTGGATGACCATATTTCCGATCTGCTCCGCCGTCCTGAACTTGTCGCTCACGGTCACCCGTATCCGGTCGTCGCCGTTGTCGTAGTATCCAGCATAGTAGATGTTGTTCTGGCCGTTCAGGGTCGAGAGGATTTCAGCAGGTGCTACCCCGAGGGTGGCCATCCTGTCGGTCCTTATGCATATGTTGATGCATTCCTGCCTTTCTCCGTAGATGTTGACCCTGGCCACGCCCGGGAGGTTGCCGATCTCGCGCTTCAGGAGACGGGCATAGTCGGAAAGCTCATTCTCTCCGAGTCCGTCCCCGGTGAGGGCGAACATCATTCCGTAAACCAGTCCGAAATCGTCCTGAACCATTACCGACACGCCGGAAGGAAGGCTTTTCCCGGTGTCGCCGACCTTCCTTCTGAGGAGATCCCAGCATTGTTCCACATCATTGTCATCAGTGGTGCTCTTCAATGCTACTTCAATGAGAGCCAAGTCGTTGTATGAGTAGCTGTGGACCTTGTCAACTTCTCCGATGGACATTATGCTCTTTTCCAGGGGGTCGCATACCTCCATCTCCACTTCGTGCGCCGAAGCTCCCGGATAGGTGGCGACGACCATTGCCATCTTCACCTTGATCTCCGGATCCTCCAGCTTGCTCATGTCATATGCCGACAGGGCGCCGCCCACAATCAGCACGGCAATCAGGAAGTATATCAGCTTGCTGTTCCTGAAAGCCCAGTTACCGAAATCTATACTCATAACAAGCCTCCTGCATTAGTTGCCGATGCCTTTGGCAGAATCTTGACTTTCTCTCCCTCTGCTATCTTGTGAACGCCGGAGATCACGGTGATCTCTCCGGGCTCCAGCCCGCCGGAAATCACAGCCTCGCCGTCAGAACGGAGACTTTCAATCCTTACCTCCCTGGCGGATACGGTATTGCCGCTTCCCAGTATCCATACGAGACTTCTGCCATCCTTGCTGAACAATGCGGAAGAAGGTATCGAGCATCTTCCGCCGCTTTCAGCATTACAGTCCATGCTAACCATAGTGTTCATTCCCGGGGCAATGTCCCCGGCGTTGCCCGTGATGGCAAATCTGACTGTGTACAACTGGTTTGCATTGGCCTTCGGACTGATGTTGAGGAGAGTCAGAGGCATTGTCTTTTCCTGGATGAAGTCAAAAGCAGCCTGGAAATCACGGTATTTCCTGAATTGTGAATACTCGGAGCCCGGAATGTTGATTTCGACCTCAGGATTTCCGGATGAGATGAAACATACCACAGGCATTCCGGCCCCTATGATTGCCGGAGCATCGAAATATGTCTTCTGGAGATATCCGTCGAACGGGGCAATCAGTTTCGTGTCGGCCAGCTGGTTCCTGCAGTTCTCGTATTTGGCCGAGATCTGTTCCAGGCCGTAGCGGGCCTTGTCGTAGTTGGATGCTGTCGTGGCGCTGTCCCTGTAGAGGGCGAAAACCCTCTCGGCCTCTGCCTTGATGCTGTTGTATTCGGCCTCGGCGGCGTTGAGCTGCAGCTTGTAGTCCCTGTCGTCAAGTTCGGCGATGACCTGGCCCTTCCTGATGAACGTTCCAGCGTCTCCGTGGATTTTCCTGAGCTTTCCGGCTACCTGGAAGGCAAGATTGGTCTCCCGGGCAGCTGTCACCTTCCCCGGAAATTCGAGTCTTACGGCATGCCCGTAGGCCCTGACCGTGTCAATCTTCACCACGGCAGTCTTTTCCTGCACCTTCTTTGCATCTTTGCAGGACTGTGTCAGGCAGAGGGCTGCGCAAAGCGCCGAAGTCATCATTGCCGCCTTCAGAATGCCTGATATAAGTTCCTTACTTTTCATGTTTACAATTTTTTTCAGATTACTAACCGGACAGTCAGTACTGCAAAAATGGGGGCAATAATGAAGGTGCAGGATGTATATAATGATGTAATATTGTTCTATTTGTATAATTTTACCTGAAGATTGCCGTTTTTAAGCGCATAAGGAGCCGTGAGTTTGTCAAATATTCGCTATTTTGGCCCAGTTTGTGAAATAAAAGCCAGCAATCATCAATTCAAGATCAGCTATGGATACCTCAACTTATGAAATGGGCTTGTACGATGTCACTGCGGAGTCAATGCAGCACAGGGGCAGAATCATCAAGGTTGACAAGAACGGATTCTTTTTCTGTCGGAAAGGGGAACTTGAGATAGTTGTGGACGGAAAGACCTTCCTCGTCAGGGAAAACTGCATCTTCGTTTATCTGCCGATGAGCGAGATGTATGTCCACCGGATTTCTCCCGACCTTTCAGGGGTGATAGGGACGGCGGACTTTTCCTTCGTGTATTCGTCGCTGAGGGTTGTGGCCAGCACTTACAACTATCTCTATGTCAAGGACAATCCCTGCGTTGCCCTATCTCCTGAGGGACGGGAGTCCGTGGAGGAGATGATAACTGCAATCCGCAGGAGAGAGGACATGATTTCCGATCCCGTGATGAGCAGGATGGTGAGTTCTCTGGCAATGGCGCTGTGCTATCAGATAATGCACGAATATTTTTCCGCCACTCCCGCCAGCCCTATGAATCAGGACAGGAATGACATCGTCTTCAGGAATTTCATGCAGGCTCTCCATTCCGAGAAGCCGAGGAGCAGGGAAGTCTCCCATTATGCTGATGCCCAATGCCTGAGTCCGAGATACTTCTCTTCCATAATAAAGGAGAAGACGGGGCGCTCCGCCCTGCAGTGGATCACCATAGTGACAATAGACGATGCCAAACGACTTCTGGACAATCCCGACAACAGCATAAAGGACGTGGCATACAGACTGGGCTTTCCGAACCAGTCCTTCTTCGGGCGTTACTTCAAACAGTACAGCGGCCAGTCCCCGACAGAATACAGAAAGTCGTTGAGACAGCCGCTGTAGAGTTATCTTTTCCGCTCCGGAAATCCGTTTATCTGCACCACTGGTTCAGCCAGCTGAAGTACTCCCTGTGCCAGTAGAGAGCATTCTGCGGCTTCAGGATCCAGTGATTCTCATCCGGGAACACAATCAGGCGGGAAGGGACTCCCATCATTCTGGCAGCATTGAAAGCAGCCATTCCCTGGTCGTAAGGGATGCGGAAATCCATTGCACCGTGAATGCAGAGAATAGGGGTATGCCATTCTGTCACCCTTGCGGCAGGTGAGTTGGAATAATGTCTCCTGGCTTTCGGATTATCGCTCCATGGAGAGCCGCCCTGCCTGATTCCTCCGAAGGTCTTGCCGTCTCCTGCAGGACCCATCTGTCCGGGAGTATAGGAGTACTCCTCTAGTCCGCCGTTGTCCCAGTTCGGGAACCACATCTCCTCCGTCTCATAATACATGTACTCCTCGTCGAAGATGCCTGCGTGCGCAATGAAGCAGTCGAAAACATCCTGGTGGATGCCGGCGAGATAGTAGACCGAATAGCCGCCGTAGCTGGCCCCGCAGGCAGCCATCTTGCCGATGTAAGGTTCAGCCTTGAGCTCCCTGGCCGCTGCCAGATAGTCCTGCATGTTCAGGCCCGGATAGTCTCCGGAAATCTGCTCTGTCCATTCCTGGCCGAATGCCGTGGTTCCGCGTCTGTTGGGGAGAACGACCACATAGCCCTGTGCGGACATCAGCCTGTAGTTCCATCTGTAGGACCATCCCTGGCTCAGGGTACCCTGAGGACCACCGAGGCAGATCAGGATTGAAGGATAGACCTTCGTGGAGTCGAATTCAGGGGGATAAACCACCCAGGTCAGCATATCCTTTCCATCCACAGTCCTGACCATCCTGGCCTCTGTCTTATGAGGTGCGACCTGTGAGAGGATGTGGTCATTCTCTGTCGTGATGGACTCGCAGCTGCCGTCATTTTCCCTTATTCTTACCAGCTCGTTCGGGAAGTCCATGCTGCACCAGCTGGCCAGAAGCTCAGTTCCTCCGTCTGTTCCGACAATGGCGAATGGAGAATTGAAATCGTACCACATGTCTTCCCCTGTAATGCGTACAATATCCTTTCCGTCAGTCTTGTAAATGGCCTGGAGACCCTCCGAGAGGGCATTGAAGTAAATCCATTTCCCGTCGGGGCTCCATACTGGGCCTGCCGCATTGTACTTGAAGTCAGCCGTGAGGTCTCGGATGTTCAGGATTTCCGGCATGCCATCATTGACATAGTTCAAATCGGCCACCATCAGCCTGGTCTTGTCGGCCTCATAGCCGTCCCTTTCCATGCTGATCCATGCTATGCGGCTGCCGTCCGGACTCCAGACAGGGTCGGTGTCATAGCCTCCGCCCATCGGGATGACCTTGCATTCTCCGCTCCCGACATTGTAGATGTATATTTCGGTGTCCGTGCTGAAAGCATACTGCCTGCCCGTTTTCTTGCGGCAGGAATAGGCGATGAACCTTCCGTCAGGGCTCCAGTCCAGCTGCTCGATTCCGCTGAAAGGCTCGGTCGGGAGCTCATAGATTTCCTTCTCTCCTGAGAGAATGTCAATGCTGGATTCTGTGTTTACAGGCTCGTCGAGAGCGGCTATGAATGTGTGCGGAACCTCCGTAACCCAATGATCCCAATGCCTGTACATCAGGTCGTCGGTCTTGTAGGCTGTGGCCTTGTCCAGTGCCGGGTCCGAGTCGGCCGGTGTGCTTACCGCACCCTTGACGGTGCTTACGAACATTATCCTGCTTCCGTCCGGAGAGAGCTTGAACTCGCTGATGCCGGCAGGAATGTCGGAAATCACGGTCTTCTTCACCAGTTTTGGGGAGTTGCCGCTCAAGCCCCTGACGGTGGCCTTCCGGAGCTGTCCCTTCTGGATGTACATTATGCCGCGTCCGCCGTCAGTCCATCTGGCGCAGCTTATGCTGCTGCCTTCCCTTGTGAGCTGTCTGCGGCAGGTTCCGTCCGCATTGACGAGGAAGAGGTTGCGGCAGCTGCGGTTGTCCGGTACGGATGTGTAGCTGACCCCGTAAAGAATTGTCTTTCCGTCCGGAGAGAGCTGCGGGTCAGAGAGCCGTCCCAGCGAAAGCATTACCTCCGGCGTCATCTTTCCGTCCTCGACGGCGATGTCGGACTGCCCGATGTATCCGGCGGCCTCCTTGTCGGAGCAGTTGGTGAAATTAGTCATTGCAATGGCGAATGCTGCGGCCAAATACAGGCCTTTTGTTGTAATTGAATGTGTCATAAGCGAATTGGCGGTTCCGGTTTCGGAACTTCTCTGCGAAGATAACGATAATTATTGATAAGTCGGGGATTTTCCGTAAATTTGAAGGTTATGCAAAGACCGGTTATATATCTTTATACTGACGGAGCGGCGAGCGGAAATCCCGGTCCGGGGGGCTTCGGCGTCGTGCTGAAATGCGCCGGGCTCACCAGGGAAATCAGCGGAGGCTTCCGTCTCACGACGAACAACAGGATGGAGCTTCTTGCCGTAATCGTGGGCCTGGAGGCCATAAGATGGGACAATGCGGAGGTGGAGGTCTGGAGCGACTCGTCGTACGTGGTGAAGGCCGTCACGGAGGGCTGGCTCCTTAATTGGGAGCGGAAAGGTTTTGTCAAGGTGAAGAATCCGGATCTCTGGGTCAGGTTCCTTAAGGTGTACAGAAGACACAGGGTCACATTCCACTGGCTCAAGGGACACGCCGGCCATCCTGAGAACGAGAGATGCGACGCCCTGGCCGTCAATGCGGGAGGAGGGGCGGCAGCTCGTGGTGAGGTCCTCCCTCCGGATGAGGTTTACGAGAGTGAAAATGCGGGCGGACAGCTGTTCCGATAATGCCCGCCTGTTGAAAATCCGCGGAAATTCCTTATATTTGAGAGATTTGTAAAATAATATACGATGATAAACAATAAAATTACTGTCGGCATCACCCAGGGTGACGGCAACGGAATAGGATATGAAGTGATAATCAAGGCTTTGGCAGACCAGAGGATTCTGGATTCATTCACTCCGGTAATCTACGGTTCATCCAAGGTTTTCGGTTTCTACCGCAAGCTCATACACAACCTTGACCCGCTCGACACATACGTCATCAATTCTGCAAAGGAAGCCAGACTGAAGAAGATAAACATACTCAACTGCCTGCCGGACAATATTTTCGTAGAGCCGGGACAGTCCACTCCGGAGTCTGCCAAGTCAGCCATCACCTCGCTTGAGAGGGCGGTGGCCGACCTCAAGGCCGGAGACATTGACGTGCTCGTGACAGCCCCTATCAACAAGAGGGCGATGTCTTCCGCCGGCTTCGGATTCACGGGCCATACGGAATATCTCAAGAAAGAGTTCGGAGTGTCTGACGTGGCGATGTTCATGATCAGCGAGCATCTCAAGATAGGAGTGGTCACTGGCCACATTCCGCTCAAGGATGTGCCTTCAAGCATAAGCAAGGAGAAGATTCTTACCAAGCTCCGCCTGATGGACGCTTCGCTGAGGAGGGATTTCGGAGTCACCAGGCCGAAGATTGCCGTTCTCGGCCTGAATCCTCACTGCGGCGACGACGGACTTCTCGGCAATGAGGAGGAAACCATCATCGCTCCGGCAGTGAAAGAGGCCAATGAGAATGGTATATTGGCATTCGGCCCTTATTCTCCTGACGGTTTCTTCGGCCTCGGAAATTACAGCAAGTTCGATGCGACACTTGCAATGTATCACGACCAGGGTCTCGCACCTTTCAAGGCCCTTGATTTCGAGGACGGAGTGAATTTCACCGCCGGCCTGCCGGTCATCAGGACATCTCCTGACCACGGTACGGCATTCTCAATGGCAGGAAGGGATGAGGCGGATCCTATGTCAATGATGTCCGCCATCTACGCCGCCATTGACATTTTCAAGCGCAGGATGGCCTATGACAGCCTCCAGGAAGGGAAGATGCCGGAGCGTCAGACTGACGACCGCCGACAGGACCGTCCGGGAAGGAATCAGATAGAATAGGATGTCTTCGGATGCAAATATTTCTGATATTCAATACCTTAAGGGGGTAGGGCCGAAAAGGGCCCTCCTCTTGGGCTCGGAACTTGGCGTCAAATCGGTATCAGACCTCATCCGCATTTACCCGTTCAGATACGTTGACCGCAGCTCGGTGATTCCCATTGCTGCGGTGAGATCGACTGCGGCCATGGTCCAGATCAGGGCTCAGGTGGTAAGCGTCACTCTGATTGACAAGGCGGGGAATGTTCTCGAACCTGCAGACGGCCAGATCAGGTTCAAGGCGGCGAACCGCATGTCTGTGATGGTCGCAGACGAGACAGGGATGATGGAGATGGTCTTCTTCAAGGGTCTTGGATTCCTGTGGCCGAAACTCCAGCCGGGCAAGGTCTTCGTGTTTTTCGGCAAGCCTTCCCTCTATGGCGGGAAATTCAATATGGTGCATCCGGAAATCGATGACCCCGGAGCGGGCGCTACACAGCCAATGGCTTCAATGACAGGTATTTACCCGTCCACGGAAAAGCTTCGCAATGCCGGAGTTACAGCCAAGGTCATGGGCAGGATAATGGCATCCGCCCTCGAGGCCGGGCTGCCTGCGGTATCTGAGACGCTGCCTGATTATGTCATGAGGGAGAAGGGCCTGGTGCCCCTGAATTACGCATTGCGCAACATTCATTTTCCGCAGGACCAGTCCGCATTGGCCAAGGCCGAATACAGGCTGAAGTTCGAGGAACTTTTCTTCCTTCAACTCTCGCTTCTCCGCCAGAAATATGTCAGGAGCCGCAATGAGAGGGGCATCCCGATGCCGAATGTAGGGGAGGCCTTCAACAAGTGCTATGCTGCATTGCCTTACAGCCTGACAAATGCTCAGAAACGGGTAATCAGGGAAATCCGGGAAGACATGCGGAGCGGAAAGCAGATGAACCGTCTCCTTCAGGGGGATGTGGGATCGGGAAAGACCATGGTGGCAGTGCTTTCCGCCCTGATTGCTTACGGCAACGGCTACCAGTCCTGCATTATGGCTCCGACGGAAGTGCTTGCACGTCAGCATTATACAAACATCATAAAGTACCTCAGGGACACCGGAGTCGAGGTCGCCGTGCTTACCGGCACGACAAAGACCAGGGAGAGGCGGGAGATTCTTGAACGTCTGGCATCCGGACAGGTAGGCATCATTGTCGGGACACATGCATTGATAGAAGACAATGTGGTATTCCGGAACCTCGGACTTGCCATAATCGATGAGCAGCACCGCTTTGGAGTGGAGCAGAGATCACGTCTTTGGGCCAAGTCGGCCATTCCTCCGCATATTCTGGTCATGACTGCGACACCGATTCCGAGGACATTGGCGATGACTCTCTACGGCGACCTGGACGTGTCCGTGATTGACGAGATGCCTCCGGGAAGGGTACCGGTAAAGACGATCCAGATAGTTGAGCGTCAGCGTCTTGAGCTATACCGCTTCATGAAGGGGCAGATTGCCGCGGGACGTCAGGCCTTCATTGTGTATCCGATGATCTTCGAGAATGAAAAAGTGGATTACAGGAATGTGGAGACCGGATATGAGGAAGTTGTCCAGGCCTTCCCGTTTCCGCCATACAAGGTGGCGATTGTGCACGGCCAGCAGAGCGACGAGGATAAGAAGTTCAATATGGACGCATTTGCGGCAGGCCGGGCCGACATACTGGTATCCACGACTGTAATCGAGGTCGGTGTGGATGTGCCCAATGCCAATGTCATGGTCATAGAGAGTCCGGAAAGGTTCGGACTAAGCCAGCTTCATCAGCTGCGTGGACGTGTCGGCAGGGGAGGAGGCGCTTCCTGGTGCGTACTCGTCAGGGGCACTAAGCTCAGTGAGGAGTCCCGGAAGAGACTTGACCTTCTCTGCAGTACCGAGGACGGATTCGTTCTTGCGGAGGAGGATATGAAAATGAGGGGGCCCGGGGATATGGAGGGAACCCAGCAGAGCGGTCTGCCTATTGAACTTTCCATTGCTTCCCTTGCCAGGGACGGGCGCCTGCTCGCTGAGGCCCGGGCCTATGCCGAGGTGGTTCTGGAGAGGGATCCGGAGCTTTCTTTGCCTCAGAATGCAAGGCTTCTGGCGGAACTCCGCAAGGGGAAATATGACAGGAAGGATTACGGAAAGATCAGTTGATACAGGTTTTGCTCCGGCAAAGCCGCAAATGGCGGAAATATGGTCACGGAACTCATCAGCAAATATGTCTGGCTGATTCAGACGGTGTCGAAGGCCGGCATCGAGGGGCTGTCTCTTGAGGAGATACAGTCCCGTTGGGAACGCAGGTGGGACTCTGCATATTCCAGGAGGACATTCTGCAACCACAGGGAAGCCGTTGCGGAGGTTTTCGGCATTGACATTGAATGCAACCGCTCCACGAGAAGATATTTCATCCGCTATCCGGATTCGCTCGAGGGCAATACCGCATGGATGGTCAACACCTTCACCGTCAAGAGCCTCCTTGAGCTGAGCCGCGAGAGGCTTTCGGGACGGGTGTCGGTGGAGAACATACCTTCCGGCCAGATTCATCTTGCAGACATAATGGCTGCGATGCTGGACAATGTCAAGATTGCCATATCGTATAAGAAATATTCAAGTGCGGCTCCCGAGAGCCTGACGGTAAGCCCCTATGCCCTGAAGGAGGATATGAAGCGCTGGTACCTCATAGGATTCACTGACGAGAGGAAGGCCATGAGGGTTTACGGACTTGACAGAATCTGCTCGCTGGCAGTGACAGGGGACAGGTTCAGGCTTCCGGCAGGATTCGATGTGGATGAATTGTTCTACGACAGCTACGGGGTTTATATCCATAACGGAGACCCGGCGGCAGAGGTGGTGCTGGAGTGCAGTCCTGACCAGGCCGGCTTCTTCAGGGATCTTCCTCTACACCATAGCCAGAAGATAAGGATGGAGGACGGCAAGGCAGTGATTTCTTTCCGGGCCGTTCCGAACACAAGAATGATAATGGATTTATGCTCTTTCGGCTCGAAAATCAGGATAGTCTCGCCTGCAGAGGTCAGGGATGCGGTTCTGGATGAGTTCAGGAAGGCATTGGAAAAGTATTGATCATGATGAAATTGCAGACTCCTGTCGATGTCGGGCGGAGCAATGTCCGTATATCGCTGAATGACAAGATAATGCTTCTCGGAAGCTGTTTCTCCGACAATATCGGGGAGAAGATGTCGCAGCTCGGCTTCGATGTCTGTGTCAACCCGTTCGGGCCGCTCTACAACCCAGTTTCCCTCACCAATGCCATCGGGCGTATGGCATCCGGCTTTCCTTTCCGCGAAGAGGAATGTGTCAGGATGGGCGCAGGCTCCGACCTGATCTGTTCATTCAGCCACCATACTGCGGCGGCCAGGGAAGACAGCGCGACTTTTCTGGCAGATGCCAATGCCAGGCTCACGGCTGCACACGACTTCTTCATCGAGGCTGATACACTGATACTTACGCTCGGTACTGCCTGGACATTCAGATGGAATGAGTCCGGTGAAACCGTGTCCAACTGCCTCAAAAGGCCGGCTGCCGAGTTTACCCGGGAGAGACTCTCCCTGGCCAATGCGGCAGCGGTGCTGAAATCAGTTGTGGCCAGGTTCGCCTCCGGAAGAGTACCCGGTGTCAAGCCAAAGAAATTCATTCTTACGGTGAGCCCGATACGCCATTTCAAGGACGGGGCGCACGGCAACCAGATAAGCAAAAGCATTCTCCTGATGGCGGCAGAGTCCCTGTGTGAGGCCTTCCCTGAAGCTTGCGTGTATTTCCCGAGCTACGAGATAATGATGGACGAGCTGCGGGACTACCGCTTCTATGCCGAGGATATGCTTCATCCCTCTTCCCAGGCCGTGGACTATATCTGGGAGAGGTTCTGCGATTTCGCATTGCCGGAAAACGAAAGACCTGCGCTGGAAGAAAACAGGAAGGCTTTCCTGAAATCCCGGCACAGGCCTGTTCTATATGGTTCCGGCAATTCTACTTCCGGAGATTTGCCGCAGCATTGAGCCCGGCTTCAAGGAATTCCACGAAACCGTCAACGTCGAGATTGTATCCGCGTACCGGAACGAGCTGCTCTCCTTCCGGTGAGAGGATGGTGTAGTTCGGCTGCGCATTGACTCCGAAATGCTCCCTGACATAGTAGGAGTTTACCCTTCCAAGGTCTTTGAGTACCTTTCCGTTCTCGGTTGTAACCCATTTGTCCTCAGGAAGTCTCATCTTGTCATCAGTATAGAGGGCCACGATCTCGAACTTGTTGCCGAGAAGGTTCAGCACCTCTGTCGCACTCCATACTCTCTGCTCCATCTCCCTGCAGTTCACGCATCCGTGTCCGGTGATGTCCACGAATACCGGCTTTCCGCTTGCCCTGGAAGCCTCAAGCGCATCTTCCACTGAGGTATAGCCTTTCAGCCCGTGAGGCAGGTCGATTGTTTTTCCGCTTTCGAACTGCAGGAGGGTTTCCTCCGCTTTACCTGTGGCATTGGACGGACCGGAATCGATGATGAAATCCTGGGTCTCAAGAGGCGGGAGATAGCCCGAAAGTGCCTTCAGAGGAGCTCCGAACATGCCCGGAATCATATAAACCACGAATGTGAAGTCAATGATGACGAGGGCGAGGCGGAAAACTCCGATATGCTCCACCTTGTCGTCAGCTTCGAACCGGATCTTGCCCAGGAGGTAGAGTCCGAGGAGGGTGAATGTCACAATCCAGATGGCGAGGTAGATTTCCCTGTCGAGAATGCCCCAGTGGTAGGTCTGGTCGGCAACGCTGAGGAACTTGAATCCGAGGGCCACTTCAATGAATCCGAGAACTACCTTAACGGAATTGAGCCAGCTTCCGCTCTTGAGCTTCTTGAGCAGGGAAGGGAACATTGCGAAAATCGTGAAAGGCAGGGCGAATGCCACCGAGAAGGCCAGCATTGTCACCATAGGGGTCCAGAATTCTCCCTGGGTGGACTTGATGAGGACGGAGCCTACGATCGGACCGGTACAGGAGAATGATACCAGAACGAGGGTGAGGGCCATGAAGAAGATGCCCGCAAGTCCTCCCTTGTCCGAGTTGCGGTCGCTCTTGTTGACCAGTGATGAAGGCAGCGTGATCTCGAAGGCCCCGAAGAATGATGCGGCGAACACCATGAATACAATGAAGAAGATGATGTTCGGGAGCCAGTGGGTGGCGAGCCAGTTGAATATGTCAGCCGTTACCGTCTCTCCTCCGAAGAGCCAGGTCAGGCCGATGATGATGGAGATTGGCAATGTGTACAGAAGCACGATGAAGAGGCCGTACATCGAGGCCTTGAACCTTCCCGCAGCAGGTGTTGATGAACCCTTCATGAAGAAGGATATGGTCATGGGAACCATAGGGAAGACGCAAGGGGTGAGAAGCATCGCGAAGCCCCAGAGTATCGCCTCCAGGATGAGGCCCCAGATCGATGTCCCCTTCTCGTCGTCCTCTGCGGTGACGGCAGCATTGTTTACTCCGGCATTTTCCGGAGCGGTGGCTGCCACGGTTTCGGCCGGCTTCCTGAGTTTCAGCTCAAAGTCTTGATACTCAGGTGATGCGCAGTCGTGGCCCTTGCAGCTTTTCCAGGATATTTCGCCCTTGAGCACCGCTGTTTCAGCATTCATCCTGAATCTGCGGCGGATGGTGAAGCTGTCGTAAATCACCCTGCTCCCGTTTTCATCGATGACATTGCCATCCTCCGTGATGTCACCTGTCGCGGTCAGGGCGGCATTCTCCTCGAAAGTGATTGTGTTTCCGTTGGCTGCATCGGTGATGCTGTATGTGTGCCAGCCTTCCAGAGGGGTCCCTTCGAAGATGACCTCGACTTCGCCGTCATTCCCGTACTCCGTCTTTATGTTCCAGGTGACAGTCTGCTCTGGCGCCTGTCCAAAAACAGTCAGCGCACCCCACAGGAGTGCGTAGACTGATATGAGCATCTTTGAGATAGTTCTCATGATAAAGTGATTTTATTTTGCGTATGCGACAGACCTGGTTTCCCGGATTACGGTGATCTTTACCTGTCCCGGATAGGTCATCTCGTTCTGGATCTTGAGGGCGATGTCTGCCGAGAGCTTTCCAGCCTGCTCGTCGCTTACCTCCTCGGCTCCGACGATGACCCTGAGCTCGCGGCCCGCCTGGATTGCATAGCTCTTGGTCACGCCCGGATATGAGGCGGCGAGGTCCTCCATTCCCTTGAGCCTCTTGATATAGGACTCGATAACCTCTCTTCTGGCTCCCGGACGTGCTCCGGAGATGGCGTCGCCGACCATCACGATAGGGGAGAGGAGGGATGTCATCTCAGTCTCCTCATGGTGGGAGCCGATGGCATTGCAGATTTCCGGCCTTTCCTTATACTGCTCGGCAAGCTTCATTCCGAGGAGAGCGTGTGGAAGCTCAGGATCGTCTTCAGATACCTTTCCTATATCGTGGAGAAGTCCAGCCCTCTTGGCTGTCTTTGGATTGAGGCCGAGTTCCGAAGCCATTATGGCGCAGATATTGGCCACCTCCCTTGAGTGCTGGAGAAGGTTCTGGCCATAGGAAGAACGGTATTTCATTCGTCCGATGAGTTTCACGAGCTCGATGTTCATGCCGTGAATTCCAAGGTCGATGCATGTCCTCTTTCCGGTTTCAAGTATCTCATCCTCAAGCTGTTTCTGTACCTTGGTCACTACCTCCTCGATGCGTGCCGGGTGGATTCTTCCGTCGATTACGAGCTGGTGGAGAGCAAGTCTTGCAACCTCCCTCCTGACAGGGTCGAATGCTGAAAGAAGGATTGCGTCAGGGGTGTCGTCAACCACGATTTCCACTCCCGTGGCAGCCTCCAGAGCGCGGATGTTCCTTCCTTCGCGGCCGATGATGCGGCCCTTGATCTCGTCATTCTCAATAGGGAACGTGGTGACGGCATTCTCAATCGCAGTCTCGGTCGCAGTCCTCTGTATGGTGGTGATGACGATTCTCTTGGCCTCCTTGGCGGCATTGAGCCTTGCGTCATCCATGGTGTCATTGATGTAGGCCTGAGCCTCGCTTCTGGCCTCCGCCTTCATGTTCTCCATGAGGATGTTCTTAGCTTCGGCTGCGGTGAGGCCGGCTATGCTCTCTATCTGCCTGTTGGCCTCCCTTCTCAATGCCTCGTATTCCTCGGCCTTCTTCTCGAGGGCCTCCTTCTGTGAAGCCAGTCCTGCCTTCAGGTTGTCATTCTCCGAAATCTTCCTCTGGAGATCCTTGGCCTGCTGGTTGAGGGAGTTCTCCTTCTGCCTGATCCTGTTCTCGGCGTCCCTGAGCTGGGCGTTCTTCTCATTCACCTGCTGCTCGTGGGCGCTCTTGAGCTGGAGGAACTTCTCCTTTGCCTGGAGTATTCTCTCTTTCTTTATGTTCTCTGCCTCAAGCTCGGCCTTCTCGATAATGCTGTCCTTCCGGCCCTTCATTATGATTCTGCGGATGCATACGTAGCCTGCGATACCGACCGCAGCTCCTGCCAATGCAATCCCAATTGATATCAATGCGCTCATTGTCAAATATATATTGGTTGTTAAACTTTTGTCCCAATCCCGCTGCCACAAAAAAAGGGCAGCCTTTCGGAAGCTGTCCTGCGGAATGAATGGAATATTGAAAAAAAGCCGTCAGCCTGTTTCTGTCAGAAAACCTGATAGACAAGATTTGAGCTCCGTGCCGGTTCAGCAATCCTATGTTCCGAAATCGGAATCCCGCGAAGGTACTTAGGCCCGCGCATTCCCGGCTCGAGAAAACCCGGTTCCGAAGAACGTGTTGATTTCAGCGAGTGCCGGCCGGCGGCTGATTTTCAATATTTTCCAAATATGAATCTGTCAATCCCTCAAGTGTGTCCCTTTCCTTCTCGATCGCCTCGATTCTCTTCTTCAGCGTGATGTTCCCTATGCTCTCGTTCAACGCCACCATTGTCAGAATCTCCGTCATTGCCTTTCCGGGGAATTTCTCGGTGTAGGTGGAGAGCAGCTTGTTCACAGAAACTCCGGCAAGGCGGTATATTTCCTCCTGCTCCGGGGAATTTGCGGTCAGAGCATATCTGCTCCCGCCAATGCAAATCGTAATTTTCTGCTCCATAACTATTTCTCCAACAAGGCAATGCAGCGGTCAATGCCGGTGATCATCTTATTGATTTTCTCCTTGGCTGCAGGATTGCTTCCGGCCGGGGCCGTGAATGCTTCCGTCAGCTTGAGGTTGTCCACTTGTCTTTCCAGATCCGCAATCTGCTTCCTGCATGATGCAATCTCGGCATCCCTGTCCCCGAGGTCGGAAAGCAACTTTCTGTTGCGCTGCCTTTCACCCTCGTAAAGCGCTATCAGCCTTTCGATATTTTTCCTTATATCTTCGAGCATCAGATCTGCCTGAAATTGTCCATACAATATGCAAAAATAAGTAAAAAACTTCGGAAATTCCAATAATTCAGAGGAAAATTGACGGGCGCGCCGTTCATTCTGCAGTCTCTTTCTTTTCGTATTCCGCAAGGCTGTGGCGGAATCGTCTCCAGAAGAAGATGCCGGCGCAGGTCAATCCTGCCGGGAAACCTATCCAGATGCCTGTTATTCCCAGCCCGGCCTTGAATCCCAGCAGCCAGGAGACGGGGATGCCGATGAGGTAGTAGCTGATGAATGCCGCCGCCATGATCGGCTTGACGTCGCATATGCCTCTGAGGGCATTGGCGAAGCACAGCTGGAGTCCGTCTCCGAACTGGTAGGAGAACAGCACGAAGAACACAGATACCGCCATTGCCGAAACTTCCTGCGAATCCGTGAAAATTCCGGCAGCTTCCCATCTGAAAATATAGAGCAGTGCGGAGAGTATGACCGAGATTCCGAGCATCATGAGATATCCCGTGCGGACATAACCGCGGACTCCCCGGTAATTCTTCTTCCCGAATTCTTCGCTCACGAGGATTGATACGGAGAAGGCCAGGCCCTGCATCATCATGAAGAAGAGCTGGGAAATCGTGATTGCGACCTGATGCGCCGCAAGAGCGGTGGCTCCCAGCCAGCCGACCATCACTGCGCTGAATGTGAACGAGGATGTCTCCATTCCCATCTGCAGGGCAAGGGGATAGCCCATGTCGAAGAGATTCCTCATGCCTTCCTTTTCAGGCCTGGCCTTCCTGTATGCGTCGGAATATCCGATGAACCTCCTGCTCCGGAAAATGTAGAGGGCGAAGCCTGCCAGCATTATTATTCTGGAGAACAGGGTGCTGATTCCGGCTCCTGTGAGACCGAGCTCCGGACAGCCGAGCTTTCCGTATATGAGAATCCAGTTGCCGGCTATGTTAAGGAGGTTGCCTCCGAGGAGGAAGAGCATCGAGACCACAGGGGCCTGCACTCCGTCGGTGAACTGCTTGAGCAGATTGAAGCCGAGGACCGGGACTGTGGATATGCCTATGAGAAGGTAGTATGGCCTGATGAGGGGCAGGAGTTCCGGGTCCTGGCCGAAATGGCCGAGGAAGGGGTATATCCCCAGGACAATCAGGGTGGCCACCGTGCCGAGTCTGACATTGATTCTTACTCCGTTGCGCAATGTCAGCCCGATGCCGGCCCTGTCCCCGGTGCCGTATTGGGCTCCGATTACCGGTGTCATTCCCATTGCGAAGCCGAGCTCGATGAGAATGAAGAGGTTCATCATGTTGTTCACGAATCCGGAGGCGGCCAGCTCAGGTACGCTGTGCCAGCCTATCATTATGTTGTCGGCGAAGGCCATGATTATGATGCAGGCCTGTCCGAGCATTATGGGGATTCCGATTCTGAGTATTCTGATGAACTTTTCCATAGTCATGGACCTGAATTTCCGGCCTGCAAAGTTACGTAATTTATCCGGATTAACTAAATTTGCATTTCCGGGCCGGCAGCGAAGCCATTCTCCCGCCACTCAGCGCAGTTTACGGCTTCAGAAACGGCCCCGACAATTGATTAAACTTTAGGTAAGATGAATCTGGAAGAAATGCCGGTACTGCTGCTGACAGGATATCTCGGCAGCGGCAAGACAACATTGGTCAACCATATCCTCTCGAATCGGAAGGGGATCAGGTTTGCGGTGATAGTCAATGATATAGGCGAGGTCAATATAGACGCGTCCCTCATTCGGAAAGGGGGAGTGGTGGCCCAGAAGGATGACAGCCTGGTGGCTCTGCAGAACGGCTGCATCTGCTGTACCCTGAAGGCTGACCTCATTCAGCAGCTCGATGAGCTGATGGCGAGCGGAAAGTTCGACTACATTGTCATAGAGGCCAGCGGTATCTGCGAGCCTGAACCTATTGCGCAGACCATCTGCAGCATCCCCGCTCTCGGACCTTCCTATGCGGTTCACGGCGTGCCGAGGCTGGACTGCATAGTCACGGTAGTGGATGCGTTGAGGATGCAGTCTGAATTCGGCTGCGGGGATGACCTCAAGAAGGACAATATTGACGAGGAGGATATCGAAAACCTTGTCATTCAGCAGATTGAGTTCTGCAACATCATTCTTCTGAACAAGGTTTCAGAGGTGGCCCCGGCGGAGCTGGAGCGCATCAGGAGAATCGTGCGGGAGCTCAATCCGGGGGCTGAAATCATTGAGGCTGATTTCGCGGATGTGGACCTGGACCTTCTCCTGAATACCTGGAGGTTCAGCTACAGGAGCACAGAGGGCTCGGCCGGCTGGGTCAGGGGGCTGGAGACTCCGGTTGCGGGGGATGAGGAACAAGGCCACCACGGGCACGATGACGGCCACGATGACGGGCACGGAGAGTGCGGGCACCATCACGATGATGATCACGAAGAGCACGAAGAGCATGAAGAGCACGGACATCATCACGGGCACGATGAACATCATCACCACCATCATCACGATGAGGGGGAGGCCGAGGAATACGGTATCGGCACATTCGTGTATTTCCGCCGTCCGGCCTTCGATATCAACAAGTTCGACTGGTTCGTCTCCAAAAAGCTGCCGAAGAATGTGATTCGTGCAAAGGGTCTGTGCTACTTTACCGAAGACCCGGACATGTCCTGCATTTTCGAGCAGGCCGGGAAGCAGATCCAGCTCCGCCAGGCAGGACAGTGGTATGCCACTGCACCGGAAGAGGAACTTGTGGAAATGATGAGGCAGGACCCTTCGATAATGAAGGATTGGGATCCTCATTACGGAGACAGGATGCAGAAGATTGTATTTATCGGCCAGAATATGGACAGGGAACAGATCACCCGCGATCTTGATGCGTGTCTCGCCCCTCAGGGTCCTGAAGAGCAATGATCTTCCTTGCTACAATGCTTGCCGCCTCTGCCACAATCTTCGGGCAGGGGCGTTTTTTATAATACTCTCCGGTCCTTTCAGACGGCTTGGCCTCCTCGTTGCCGGTCCTGCCCAGGCCAAGCAGCTCCCTGCAGATGATACTGCCCCCGTTCTTCTCCTTGAATTCGGCCGCAAATTCCTGAACGAGAGAGTAATTGGCCGTCCTTGCCTGCATGTCGGACGGGTTGTCGGCAGGGAGGATGAGTCCAGCTGCCATGACCATTCCGCTGAATCCTCCGCATACCTCACGCATTCTTCCCATTCCTCCTCCGAATCCGGAACCGATGCTTGCGAGGAACCGGCTGTCCGTCCCGGCATTGGCTTCAATGATGTCCGAGAATGAGAGGATGACAGCCTGGCAGCAGTTGTAACCCTTCCTGAAATAGTCTTCAGCCATCTGGCCCCTTTCTTCAGGGGAAAAGTTCTCTGGTAGTTTCAGTTTCATTGCGATAGAGTTTTCAGTAAATGTAATCAGTATACAGCACCCCTTCGAGGTGGTCGCATTCGTGCTGGAAGATGACGGCGGTGAATCCGGTTATGGTTTCCACGGTGTCGCGGCCCTCCGGCATGGCTGTGTAGCTGATGTCGATTTCCCTGTAGCGGGATACGGTTCCCCTTCGTCCCGGTACGCTCAGGCAGCCTTCAGGGCCCGGTTCCGGCTCGCCTCGCCTGGCTGTTATGCGGATGTTTGGATACACCTCGAAAGGCTCCCCTTCCTTGTCGAACCGCTGTACGGCGACCACTCTGCGGGAAATGCCGACCTGAGGCCCGGCTATTCCTACGCCGTCCTGATCCGGAGAGGTCACCGTAGCAACCATCTTTTCGGACAACTCTCGGAAGACATTGTCATTCAACTCTTTGCTTGTCAACTCTTTGCAATGTTTCCTCAATACGATGGAGTCTGCCTCCGAGTCCACGGTCAGCACGCGCATTGTTTCTCCCTGGCCGAGAATGATTTCCCTTTCTTCGCCGCTCCATCCTTTCCCGGTGCAGGAAATGGACGATGCCGATACTGCAATGATTGCTGTTGCGGCTGCCGCCGACAATATGATATTCTTCATTTTTCCGGATATGATGATAACTTGGCGAAGATACTACAATTCCGGTTATTTACGCCATATTTTTGGAATTGTTTGCTCGTATTGGAAATAAGCATTAATTTTGGACTTCGGGAGATTCATAAGAACACTGAAGACAAAACCACATAGAATGAAATCTGAATCATTGGCTATCTTAGCCCTTATTGCCCTGATTTCCACGGGATTTCAGGCTGAGGCCCAGGATGACTGGGCGAACATCGGAAGGTATCAGAAGGCGAATTCCGAAATGTCGGCAAGGCCGAAGGCCGTTTTCTTGGGTGACAGCATCACCGACTGCTGGTATGATGCCGACCCTGCTTTCTTCAATGACAATAATTTCGCCTGCCGCGGCATATCCGGACAGACGACGTCTCACATGCTTGTGCGCATGCGTAAGGATGTAGTGAATCTTGCGCCCAGGTATGTCGTCATTCTGGCCGGCACCAATGACATTGCCAGGAACAACGGCCGCATTGAACTTGAAGACATATTCTGCAATATCGTGTCAATGTGCGAGATAGCGAAGGCGAATGGAATCAGGCCCGTGATATGCTCTGTCCTTCCTGTCAAGCAATACAGATGGAGACCGGAGGTGACGGACTGCGCTGAGCAGATCATCCGTCTCAATTCAATGCTCAGGGACTACGCCCGTAAAAACAGGTTCAGATATGTCGATTATCATTCCGCAATGAAGGATGAGGAGAACGGCCTGCCTGCGAAATGGTCTTACGACGGCGTGCATCTGAACATTGACGGTTACAAAGTAGCCGAGGCCATCATTCTCGAAGCTCTGAAACGCTGATGGCGCCCGGTGGCGGAGTGAATGCATCTGGCATTATTGCGGACGGTATCGTCTTTTTTCAGATAACTTGAGAATAATCATTGCCATTATCCAAATTTTATGTATATTTGCAGTCCGCTTTCATGCGGGCGGCTTCATTCCGCAAAATAAGGATGGTTCGGTAGCTCAGCTGGATAGAGCAACAGCCTTCTAAGCTGTGGGTCT
>OBLI01000398.1_pt1 | contig 46123 bp, 47 predicted proteins | sample 1519701 | NCBI WGS metagenome assembly OBLI01 (sample SAMEA3663005, study PRJEB22513) | pig gut metagenome | biome: pig gut; feature: pig-associated habitat; material: faeces | place: France | collected 2012
TAATATTTGAAATATATTCTTTTTCTATTTCTATTGCTTTACAAATATCAGCCATCATATCACCTCTTATGCTTTCAGATAAATATCGCCATCATTACCTAAAGAGGAAGATGGTTCTGTGGTTCCAGTATAATATTTTTGAATCACAACATTTCCTGACACACCAAATATTGATTTACCAGAAATTATATTTCCAGGGACAAGATTTGCGTCACCCTTAATAGTTTGAGTACCAGTTAAATATTGCCCAAAAGCAATTGTTTGGTCAGAAGTAGTAGGAGTAAATGTTTCAGCAGACTTTGTATTTAATTGCAAAGTCGCCGTCTTGGAAGTGTCAATATACCCACTTGTAGTAACACCAGCAGTCACAATACCTGTACTTGTATCAATCGTTGGCATTTTTAAAGCACCCACAGGCATAGCTGAAACAGTAATATCGCCAGTAACATATGTACCAGCACTGACAACAGTTTGTGAACTTGTAGAAGGTGTAATAGTCGTAATTCCTTTGGTGGAGACAGCACTGCCAACATAAGTGGAAGAGATAGGATTCACAACAACCGTAGACAGGCCATCATATCCATCATCAGCAGAAACAGTTTGTGTAGACTCATTGGGTGTTACAGTCTTCTCTTGTAAAACAAGAGGTGTACTTTCTGACGGCACGTTGACTATAACCTCAGAAAAATACTTGCCACTTGTCGGTACATATGTACCATTCGCAGTAATTGATTTACTTTCAATAGAAATAGCTTCAACAGTTACTTCGGACAAATAACTCCCAGAAGTCGGCACAACTTTTTGTGCAAAAGTGGTCGGCGCAATAGATTTAGTTTCCGTTTTAATAGCATTTACAACAACAGAACTTAAAGCGTCATAACCTTCATCTGCTATAATTGTTTGCAATGTAGTAGACGGCGAAATGGTTTTAGATTGATAATTTGGTGTGTCCCCAGAAATAGCTACTTGCACGGAAGAAAAATATTTGCCATTGGTAGGAGTATAAGTACCGTTTGCTGTAATAATTTTTGTTTCAGTAGGAACAGCGGAAACAATTATTTTCCCGGTAGTATACACACCAGATTCAACCGCAATTTGTTCAGAAAATGAAGGAATAATTGTAGTTGCTTCTTGTGTGGGCAATTGTTTAGTATCTGCGTTAATTATTTCACTAGATTGATAACCATATGGATTAACAACAGTAGAAGTAATCAAGCCTGTTGAAGACACTTCTATTGAAGGTGTAGGTGCTTCAACCGTAGGTATTGTGCCAACATATTTTTTACCTTTGCTATATGATGAAACATCTAATAACATTTGTGAACCAGAAGTTAAGGTAGCATCACTTGTATCTGTTCCAGACGAAGCACCGCTTCCATCAAATGCTACCGAAACCCTAGCAATTTTATCTTCACCTAAAAACAGCATTTTGCCCTCCTATTTAACTCATATCAGATTCAGTCCAAGTTTTCAATATAACTTTGGTTACGGTGGGTCGGTTTGTTAAGGAATTATAATCGCCATCAAAATTACTAGTGCCAGCCCCAATATTTACTCTAGCTTGCGATTTTTGTTCGCTAGTCAATGCTTGCACAGTATATTTAATATCATTTAATTCAACAGCGCCAGTTTTCCCGTCAACGCTTGTAACGGGGTAAGGAGGGGCATTGTTAGGGCTATAACAAGTGTCAACATCCTTTTTACGAGGGGTAGATAAATCGTTATCATACAAACCTAAATTCTTGGGCATCCATGTCCCTCCTTAAATTTTTATTTTAATTATCCAAAGATAACAACACGGTAAGTGCCGGAAGCAAGAGAACCAGCAGACGCAGTATCATTGATAGTAATGGTCACGTTGTAATTGCTTTGATTAACAACAACATCAGCAATTACCATTTCGCCCGTAGACACCTGATACAACTGGACAATAATGCCAACATTAGACACACCATGGGTGCTTGCAGGAATAGACCAAGTGAAAGCACCACCAAAAGCAGTTAAAGCGCCATTGGTTGCGGTATATTTATGGAAAGATGCAGGGGCATTTTTCCACGTAGGCGCGCCAGACCCAGAAGACACAAGAATTTGACCAGACGTTCCAGCACCAGTTGGCGCATAAAAAGATGGGTCTTTTACAGCCGTGCCATTTAGCGTGATAGTGTTATTAGTAGCACCCGTGTCAATACCATTCAGCTTAGTCTTGTCGGCACTGGACATAGCGCCGCCAGTCGCAGTTGTAGCAACAGCCAACTTAATACCATCAGTGCCAACACTCAATCCATTACTTGCAACAATCTTAACACTAATTTTGTTGGAATTGTCAATGGTAATACCGTTACCCGCACTATATACAACAGCCAAAGATTCAACATTTAGATAAATATGGCTTTCAGAGCCTTGACCTTCTTTAGCATTGATAACAAAATCAATGTATTCAGTGCCAGCAGGGAAACCAGTTGCGTCACTACCAGTCGCCGTTTTTAATTGAGCATCCTTAACAAGATAGTCCTTTGGAATATCAATAGGAGTGCCAACATTTTCCCCGTTTTTGGTTAGATGGTAAGTAGCAAAAGCGTCACTGGATGGGGCTTCTGCTTTCACCATAGAGTAAGTATCGCCAGCAGGGATAGTTACCATTAGACCATCAGAAGCGATTGTAGCGGCATTTCCTACGCCCTTAGATAGATTGATACCAACAGTAGGATTGGTTGCTGTACCGCCAATAACAACACCCTTATTACCTTCTCCAACAGAAGCAACCTTATTATCGGCAGAAGATTGTGCGTTTTGTGCGGCAGTTAAGGCTTCACTTGCGGCTTTCTTTGCGCCATAAACAGTTGCTTTAGTAGAATCATCAGCTTCTGTACCAAGTACATTTGACGCAGAACCAGCGGGGTCAGCACCAATAGAAGCAGGAGTAATTGTCTGCTCTGCTACATTGGTAATATGTCCTGCTTCGTCCACAGTAATTTGAGCAACCTTAGAATCAGAACCATATTGACCTACTTCAACACCAGAAGTTTTATGCCCAATAGTGACAGTCTTATTTGTACTATCACCTTTAACTTGTGCCCATTTATTACCAGAGCTAATAGACACTGTATCAGTCTTAGCAGTCGCGTTAATTTTAACATCGGTAGTACTGCCTGTAACATCAGTTGTTACCGTGCTTTGTTTAGACACATTAACAACACTAAATGCGTTTTGGTTGACTTCGCCACCACCCGCAACCGCGTCCTTAACAGCAGTATCAAGCGCCTTAATAGCGGCTTCAAGTGTCATACCATTAGTCACATAGCCAGATTCAACAGGCACTAAACCATCAAGCGTCAATTCAATCGTCTTGGTGGTTGTCACATTACCAGTAGCATCAAGACCAGTAATGACAGCACCAGTTGTCGATTCTTGACTATACAATACGCCAACAGGCTTCCACTTTTCGCCATCATAGCGATAAATAAAATTATCTACGCTATTGAAATAAATTTGACCTTTAACTGCGTTTTGAGGAGCAACAGCTAAAGGTTGAATTACTGCATTTTGAATTTCGTTTTTGTTGAGATTTAAGTTTACAAGAAAATCCACTAAAATTCCCCCTTTTTAGTTACAAAACGCCTTACCGCTGAACGGAGCAGAAAAGGTCACAACTACCTTATTGGCATCAACATAATGAATATCGCCAACAACCGCACTATTTGCACTATCCACTATAAACACAGAAGGGTACTTATCTAAATTATGCTGGATTTCCCAAACATCGCTTTGCACCCTTTGATAATGCACATAGGTCTTATCATTGTCTAACTTGAAGTCTTTACTTGATTTATCGCCTTCCAATATCACGCCATTGATAGACGGTTTATTGGATAATTTATTATAGTCACTTTCAGTTGCATTGACAATACCCATATTTGCATTAAGATGTGTTGAACTTTCGCTCATATTGGCATTAAGATGTGTTGAATTTGAAAAACAAGCATTAAATGTTCCACAAGTACCTTTTTCGTCATACGAAACAATAACAGGAGAACGATTTACCATTTATCGTCACCCCTTAAAGTGTTGGAAACTGGGATAGCCCAAATAACACTAACAGGCTTCTGTCCGTTCTTGGTAGTTATTAAAATCTGAATATTTACTTGACTTGCAGTAAATGACATTGTTTCTTCTTGAGTCAAAGAACAAGACAATACTCCTTGTTGTTCAACCACAATATCTACGCCACTTTTATCAACTTTTCCTGCGCCAGAAGTAAACATAATATGAGAATTATCTAAATCAATTATATCTGTGTCCAAACAAACATTGAAGCTAAATTTTGGTGTTGCGCCGCGAAACACGATGTCTAAATCTTTACTACAATCTAAATTACAAGTAACAGCCAAAATTATCACCACTTTTCTTTATCGAGTCCAATATATTTGCACCTTAAAATCTACTTGTGGTAATGTCTTACAAGTAAACCTTACTTTCCCATCGAAAGAATAGACCCCCACAATAGGGTCAAGTGTATTAAACGCATTTTCTTGAAGTTGCATTTGTTCCGTTGTACCTTCAAGTATTTTATTAACCATAGGTGTATCTGATTCAAGAATATCTACTACATCAACAGTTTGTTGTAAATCTTGCCAATTATTAGCAGACAAAGTGACAATCTGCTTATATACTGAACCGATATTAAAGCCATCAATCTTCTCTAACAACGTTTGTGGATATAGACTAACATACCCATTCGCTGTCTTAACCTTCATAGTAAAACCTTTATTTGCCATATCCATCTACCCCCATAGTATAGAATACCAAGGCAATTTTGACGCTGGCTTCTGGCTTATTATGAATACGATAAATAGTAAGCGCATTTTCGCTAACTTCTATTTGACTAATAGTATTGTAGCTATTCTTATCACCGCTAACATAATGAACTTCAAATGGTGCGTCTACAATACGATTATTTGTCTGAATAGCAATCGTCTGAATTGTTTCAGTTGTAACAGGCACGTCTACTTCAAGAACTTGCGTTCCTCGAATATGCTCATCATTATCATTAACAATAGCGTTGACAGATGTACGAGGGAACAAGTCAAGATAGGTATTATTTTGTTTTGCAGAAAGACGAAATTCTATCAACTTACTCCCTCCTTATCTTACTAAAATTTTTATCGGCAAACTTTGTGTAATTTGTGAGTTAGCCGTAATTGTAATTTTGCCATTGGCAATAGTAACAGATTCAAGTTTATTATACTCAATCCATTGTGTATTGCTCATATTAGATTGTGGCATTATATTTACAATAGAATCAATAGTAATATGACTGTTGCTAACGTCAACTGACAAATTATTCCATTCGTTTGTTTGAATTATAGCTTGAAACTCAAACCCGACTTCTCTATATTGGTCTTTATCTACCCAATCAAAAATGGTATCAGGATACATTTCTTCCCAAGTACCATTTTGATACATCATAAACGTGCCAATAATCGGCGTATCGGCAAGATGTGTATAAGGGTCAGACTGTGTTTTGAACCAAATTTTGCCGTTGATTAGTTCTTCTGTTGGCGCAACATTGCTGACATAAATATTGGCTTTAACTACTCGTTCATACAATAGCCAAGTATCACTATTTGTAGGAAGAACATTAGTGTTGCTCTTTAGCGCAACATATATTTGTCCTTGATATACAACAAGGTCGTTAATGTTATACGCTTTACCAGAAGAATAATTGTATTGCTGACGAACATTTACGCCAGCCACACCTTGTTCTCCACGCAAGCCAACATATAACCAATAATTAGTGTCAGTAATAGGCGTATTCGCAGGAACGCCTTGCAACGCCATATACATTTCATTATCATAAGCAACAAAGTTCAGTTCCTTATATTCATTGCCAACAATCCATGTACCGACATTGCGATAATTGTCTACAAGACTTTGTAAAGTTTCTGATAAATCGGACAAAAACTTAATTACATTGTCATTGTACAAACTTTCAAGCGTTATAATTCCATTGACAAGCGTGTTAATACTGTCACCAATCCATGCCTTGCCTTGAAGCTGTGATTTATTATCAGAAAGTAAACGTAATGCTTGGCTATAATTGCCTACACTCATATATGATTCAAATTGCGTTCGTAGTGCTATATCAGCAATTTGAATATCCTGATATTTTAGCCACGGAAAAAGGCTATTAGGATTCGCCATAATAACCCTCCTTATGCTGTGCCTATAATCAAATTACCTTGACCATCATACGCTTCAAAGCCAGCGGTAATATTAGATGCGCTTGCAGGATTGATAAGTGGCTCAAGTTTGTAATATTTGGTCGGATTGCCAGCGGTATCAAACCAAAGTTCACCTTCGCTCTGATTGCTCGGTTCAGTATCTTGAATTGGGTATACAGTAACGCTATACGGCATAACCAACTTCCAAATACTGTCATTTGTACCGGGCTTTATATTGGTGTTTGATGCTAAAGATTGCCAAAGTGCGCCATCATAAGTAACTGCATTATCCTTCTGATAATCTTCGCTTGCATCCCACTCCGCACGGTAAGCCAGACCCACACCAGATACGCCCTGCTTACCTCTCTGCGTCATTACTCGCCAATAATTACCATTTGTAGGAGCAATGTCAGCAGGAGTATCAACAATGGCAATATAGATATTTGTCTTAGTTCCAACTGTATATGAAACAAGATTGTTCTTTTTATATGGTGTGCCAGAAGCCCATTCACTAATATAGCTAAAATTATCAATTAATGCTTTCCATGCTTGTTGACGCTGTTCAATATCATCGTTAATATCCGTAGAATAGAAACGTTCAATCGCAAGAATAGCTTCTGTTAATTTATTTAAGTCGGTTGCTTGAATAATCTTTTGCGATGCAGAAGAAATCTGTGCAAGATATTGATTTGCTAATACTTGGTCGCCAGCTTGCATAGCATCGGTATAGCCCTTAATAGCTGTGCCATCTCTTGCTTCGATATTCAAAAATGTCTTAAATACGTCTACTGAATCAGGAAACGAAGTCAAAGATAAATCGTTATAACGTGTTGACAAATAACCACTCCTTTCCTTTAATTTCCTTTTGCCTTACCAGCAATAAACTTGCCAGTACCAGCATTTTTGTAAAATTTTAACTCTACGCCATCATACATACCAATTTCGCCAGTCTCTTTATGACGAGCAGGAATAAGATTGCGTACAGCATTGTCATCATCATAAATAACAAGACTATGGATTCTAACACCCTTAGTCTTTAAGTCGGCTTTTCCACCTGTATTGCAAGCAAAAATATACAAACTATTGGCACAAGTAAATGTCCCAGTGTATGCGATTGTAACCGTTTTATCTGTATTCAGAGTGGTTACATTATCATCCTTATCCACTGTAAACGATTCTTCAAAATTTACTTCTGTAGCAAATTCAGCGTAAACATTGGCATATTCTGTACGATACTTTTTGTTATTGGTACGGAATGTATAATGTACTGTGCCATCCGCAGAATCACGAGCGCCAAACAATGCGCCTTCCTTGGTGTTTGGATATTGACTAACCTTGGCATAAACACGAGTATCTTGCTTTGGATTGAACCCAACATCAATCCATTGGTCGCCATCAGACTCAATATATTCAAGCAACTCATAATCTGTATCAGCTTCATTTTCACCATAGTATCTTGCCATAGTAACAGTCATGTCATCTGTTGGAGCAAGACCCTGCTGAATTGAAGTGATAAGATACTTACGCTTTTCGCCGTTACGATTCAATGTGTATTCAACAAGCATATTAACGTCAAGCCAATATACAGGAACACAACTTAATGTTACAGTATCATTCAGATTAGTATGAAGCCATAACTCATATTTAGCACGTTGCAATGCTAAATCGTCTGTTAGACAATTCGCATAATCATCATCATACAGTGGTAATCGAATACGACCTACTGAGCCATTTACATAATAAGGGCTTTTTTCATTTGTATCTTCAGCGAAACCATATGCTTGCAAATGTCCAAGCCATCGCCAATAAGTCGTTTTATACTGGACACAAAAATAAACATCGCCTTCTTCGGCAATGATATTAGTATCAGTACCGTCATCATTCTTAATCGGCAAAACAGCAAGGTCATTGATTTTTAGCTTTGGCGCAGTTAAACCCTTATTGTTTTTCATTGTAAAGCCATACACTACATTTTCGGTATAGGCTGTTACATCTTCAATGGTTAGCTTAATAGTATTGTCAGTAACTTCCGCAGTATCAGAATAATGTGCTGGTTCGTGAGTTCGTCCCCATACCTCAATGCTATTCTTTACATTCTGGAAGTCAACTTCAATCTTTTCATTGGTAACGATTGGAATAAACGTAGTATCGTCAACAACAACCGGGTCGTTTTCGCCAGTTGGCTTACGCTTATAAAAGAACGTGCCATTTACGTCAAAATATATCTCATAATATGGGTATATATCCCTTAGTCCTGACAACAAATCATATACAGTTGCGCCTTGACTAAATTCAAGGTCTGTAGGAATTACACTTGGAAATGGTGCTTCTTCAACAACATATTGTGTAAAACCGCCTAAAGCCAATGTATCAATGATTGTCTGACGAATGTTTTCGCCAGCTTTAAGCACAACAGGAACACCCTTCAAATAACCATTTCGTATACCAGTCAATTTTGCCATAAGGTCAAGCAAACTGAAAGATACTGTATTAGTTTCTGGCGCATATTCATAGCTTGGAGCGTCAATAATATAAATGCCACAATTTACATATTCAATTTCGCCTGTTCGCATTGATTGTGTGCCGACAAGTAAACGAATATATTTATCAAGCCATACTCTTGCGCCACTGGCTACTTCAAAACTGGTATCTTTTACCGCAAGAACAATACTCGCTGTTCTTCGTATATCGGCAGTAGAATCAATAGATATGCTACCAGAAGTACAAACTCCTGATATTTCATCTACAGTTTGAAATTGATAATTCAATAATTCAACCTTAATAAAACGAGATTGAACCGATTGAACAGAAGTTTGAAATTGTGCAAGTGTTACTGGCATATTTCTTCCTCCTTATGATGGCGCGTCAATAATGCCATTGTAGTACAAATCATTTTGGTCATCGGCATTACCAATCTCCGTCCATGTAATAGTCATAGAAGGTACGCGCAAACCAGAAGATTCAGCATAAGAAATCTGAATATCATCGGTAATAGCTACCAACCACTTAGCGCCAGTCCAATCGCGCAAAATCTTTGGCTTTTTATCTGCAAGAAAATCCTTGAGTTTACGCTTCTTTTCATTGGTTTTTGCACTGTCTATAATGCCAGTGTTTTCAAATTCATCGTCAAGCACAATGCCAGAGATAGAGCCTGTATCATAGCTTAACAAACCATTAGAAATAACGATAGGATATTTTCTGCCTAACGGTTGGAATGTGCCAACATTTACCTTGCGCGCATTCGTGCCATATTGCACATCATATAAAAATCGGTAACAAGTATCAGCGTCACCAATAAACACACCTTCAAGGTCAGACATAATACTGTTAATGATATAGTCACCTTCGGCGTTATTCAGCACTGGAACAAAAGCGTATTCATATTCTACACCATGCGTATTTGTTCTATCTTCAAAAGCAAAAGATAAGTCAGATACAGAATGAATAGGAACAGATTTTAGCGTCAGCCAATCAAACGTGCCACGAACACGGCGTTTAATCTTGACTTCAGTAATCTGATTCAAAGCAAACTCTACATTGCCAGCTTCAATGTTGCCGTCAAATGTAGCGTCCATAATAGTATCATAATCCCAAACGGTTGGAAGTGAAACATTAAATGGCTCAGATACATTCTTCGTTACACTGAATTGGTCAAAAATAGCATTTGTTACTCTTGTTGTCTTAATATCATTAACTTGTGCAGGAGTTGGATTTAAGCAATCTTGACCCGCAAACGCACTTAGTCCTATAAACTGAAACATAAATCCACTCCTTTCTTATTCTACAATCGCAAAATGTGTTTGATAAATGTTGTTAATTCGTCTTAGCCAAAAACAATAATATGAACTGTCTGGCAGAATATCAAGATAATCACTAAAGATATAATACTTCATTCCGCTGATAGATTCAACATATACTTCCATATACGCTTGCTTATCTTGAGCGGTTTGGTCTTTATATCCTTCTCGATAATCTACTACAACCGTTTGACCATTAGTATTACTAAAGCGAATTAAAGTTGAGTTAGGATTTGCGCCCCTAAACCATAATTTTGTCGTAAAATCGCTGGAAACATTGTAACCTTGATTCCATTCAACATAACTGTTATTTTGGCGTAAATCCACTTCTTTATTATTTATATATGTTGGGGGGTCGGGTTGACTTACACCCTCAATCAAAATCATATTAGAAGTAACAGTAATATAACCATCTTTGCAATGATTTTCAAGTTCTATCTGCGAATAAATACTTGGATTGATATATCGTGTATTAAACCGTACTTGTCCTGTCGTTACTGTAGTCCCATTGATTGTTAGACCAACAATTTCAATAAAATATTCGGTTGTATTCTCAAAGCCGTTAAACAAATAACTGCCATCATACGGCGGTACGCCATCTTCTACATACACTGTTCCAGAAGTAGAAATTAACGTCTTTGTACTATCATACAAATTAACTACATAGCTATTTAATCTTTCTCCTTCAGCTTGGTTATAACTAAATTCAAAGTTGAATGAAGCATTATCAATAATTGCAGTAACAGGAAAATTCGTCATTACAATACTTGGGGCAGAATAGCACCAAAATTGAATAGGAATAGATTCTGCTGATTCTACTCCATTACCATCAATCACGATAATAGTTGCATTATAATAGTTACCATTGGTCAGAGAACCAGCAGGTAACGTATGTTCAAACTTAAATGTAGTTTGTTGCTGTTGATAAACAATCGAATTATCTGTTTGTTTTCTAATGGTTAGCTTGTTTGCTGTAACTTGAGCACCAGACCCATATACAGTAAACGTAAAGGTATGAGCCTGTGTAGCGTCAAACGCAACCTGTGTATTTAACACTGGTCTTGGTAAAACCATTGCCATACCTCCTTACATAAAAAATGTTAAATTGGCATTGCCTTGGGGAATGAATACTTTAACAATTTTACCAGCTTTTATTGGATTGTCGCCATACTGTTTGATAGAATGAACTTGTCCATTATATCTTACATTCCAATTAGTTCCATTCTGTCCAATGACAAACCCATCATAAATTTTCGTAGTATTACTAATTGCTTCTTTAAGCAACAAATTAAAGCCCTCAAGCATAGCTTGTACAGCTTCTTGGTTCATTTCGTCCATAATGCCCTCCTATATAAAAGAGGGGTGAGCATTACGCTCACGCCCTCCCCATAGTCGTTTTATACTGCACAACATTACGCCAGAAATTATTCTTGAGATAATTAGCAAAACCTTCACCATCCACAACATTGGGTAGAGAAGGATTGAAGTTTTCTATGCAAATTGTCACACCAGAATTTTCAGTTTGTGCGCCTGTGATAGCAGATACAATATCGCTCGGTCTGGTTTGTCCCCATTCAAACAGATTAGCTGTCATATTGTGAGGAACAATACCTTCGCCTTGACCGAGTACGCGCAATTCTGCGCCTTCTTCACCAACGAGCGAAATACCTGCCGCATTATATTTAGTACCAGAAGCCTTCTTTGAATAAGTGCCCTTATAATTAGACTTGTTTGTATTAGAAGTTTTCTGAGAAGTGTAAGAGCCGTCCTTATTAACGCCAGTAATAGTGTAAGTACCACCGTTGGTAACTACCTTGTCACCAACGTTTAAGCCAGAAGGCGCTTTACCACCAACAGATTGGTAAGTTTTTCCAGAAGAACTTGAACCACCAGAAGAAGAACCGCCTTTATTAAGCCCAAGACCACCAGTTACAGCGCCAACGACCGTGCCAATAGCACCACCGACAGCACCGCCAATAGCACCACCAGCGGCAATACCTGCACCAGTACCAATAATTGCACCAGCACCCGCGCCAGCAGTACCCTTCTTATTATCGTAAGAAGGCAGGTCTTTACCCAATTCATCTTCTTTTTTAAGCTCGATAAGCTTCCCCATAATTTCGGCATACTTATCAACATAATCTTGTAGATTACCAAGGCGTTCTTTCCAGTTATCGGCTTCAAGGTCAATACCAAGTTTCTGTAGAACATTAAGTTCCTTCTGCTTCTTTTCGTAGTCAGAAACAACCTTGCCCCATTCGTCCTTGTATTTCTCCCATGCGTCAATCTGGTCATCAATAGCCTTTAGAGCCGCTTCTTTCTGCTTTTCAAGATTTTCCTTTTCTTTTTTGAGTGCTTGTTCGCGCTCAATCTTTTCAAGGTTAGTCTTAGCTTCAGAAATTTCGTCCATATCGTTAATATATTGGAATCGACCATTCTGATAAACCATGACTTTCGTAGAACGAGCACGAGCCAAAGCATCAAGTGCTTCTTCCTTTTCAATCTGGTCGTCAAGTTCATCGTTCGCCTTTTCAAGCGCGTCAATTTTATCGTCCCAATATTTTTCAACGGTATCACGTTGTTCGTTTAATTTGTCGATTTCTTCTTGAGCCTTATCAGCTACAAGGTCAAACAAATCCTCATAAACTTCTTGCCATTCTTCAAGTTCTTTAATCTGAGCCTTTTTGGCTTCTTCCCAAGCCTTCTTTTCAGCTTCGGTGGCTTTCTTTGTGGCTTCTTTACGCTTTTCAAGGTAATACTTGTAGCTAATCTCGCCACGAGCATACCATTCGTCCATCCATTTTTCAACACGATGCCATGCTTCAATTTCGGAGTCAGCGCCCCAATCTTCAAGGTCATTGCGGTCATTAATGTAATCTTTGGATTTCTGATAGCGTTCGTCAAAAGCCTTTTCTTGGTAGGAAGTTATGTCATCTTGAAGTCCCCACCAATCCTTTTGGATTTTACGGATTTCTTCAGAATCATCATTAAACCCTTGGCTTCTCCACCAATTTGCTTGCTGATTAAGTTGCTTCTGATAAGCCTTGCTCATCTTAATGAGTTCAGCGTAAGAAGCACCTTGCTTTTGACGCAAGAAAATATGGTGTTCGGTTATATCGTTAGCTTCTTCAAAAACTTTTTTCTGCTTTTTCTGTGCGTCTGTTAGTCCGTCTGTTGCTTCAGTGGCTTTGGAACTTGCAGAAGCATTAGCAGACTTAGCAGAAGTATTGGCTTTAGTCGCCTTAGTATTAGCATGAGTAGCCTTAGTGGTAGAACCAAAAGAAGAAGTAAGTTTATTGTTGCTAACAATTTGCTTACCATCGTATTTAGATTTTATATCACTGAGTTGGAAAGAACCCGTAGGCTTGGCATAAAATTGACCACTAACCGAAGTTTTACCGCTACCGTTTTTACCAGCAGAAAATCCGTCTAATTGTCCCTTACGAATCATTGCTGTAACGTCCGCAGGGATAATGGTGTCGCCTTTATCTACATGGGTAATTTCTGCTCCATGCTTACCAAGAAGTTCTTTCTTGCCGTCCTTTGTAATACGGAACTCTGCGCCTTCCTCACCAACAAGAGCGTTTCCAGAAGATTGCATACGCATTGGAGTAGTACCATCAAGGTTTTTGCCGTCAGCATAAGCAGGAATTTGACCAACAGCTTTATGAACTGTAACCTTACCACCAACTGTGCTTGGTTTATTCGTTTCCGTATAATTTACAACAACGTTTATTTTCTTATGCTGAAGGCTACTTACATAAGAAGAGACAGAACTCAAAGAAGAATTAAGATTATCAACAGAACCTTTGGTACTATCTACAGAACTTTTCAGTCCATTAAGATTTTTCTGATTAGCTTGGTCAACGGCTTGACCTGTTTTATTAACAGCGTCAGTAGCGTTATCAGCACTGGTTACAACAAGCCCCATATTGTCAGCCGTAGTCTTAAACGCACCTTCAACAGCAATCTCAGTTGTGTTGAGTTTACCGTTAATAGAGTTTTTCAAAGCATCTACAACTTTTTGAGCCGCATCATCAGCACCAGATACATCTACGTTATTAAAGAAATTGGCGAGAAGAGTTTGACCTTCAGCGCTATCTTCATTTACACCGTTAAGAATTGCTTGTTTTAGTTTTTCACCAGCTTCTTCTCCACCTTCGATTTGAATTTTATTACCGTCAACAGTAATATCATCCATATCTTTTAATTTATCGGTGACAGAAGAAAAATCCCAATTACCAGAATCATCTATATATTGCTGTAAATTCTGAACATAATGATAAACGTTTTCAAGTTGCGCTTCTGCATCTTCAGCATTAACATCAAAATCAATTTGTGTTCCTGTGATTTCAGCAGTTTGTTCATTAACCGTATTAACAAAATCTACCGCTTTTTGCTTAGCTTCATCTGTACTCAGGTTAATTTTAACTTCGCCAGTACCAAGACTACCACCAAATACATCAGTGTCTTTAGAGCCAATAAGCGTCTTAAACTTGTCGTTTACTACATCAAGCCCATCTGCCAACTTTTGTAAGTTAGCAGTAGTGCCATCAACAGACTCGCCTATATCAATACTACCATACTGTTGCATATAGTCAATAAGCGACTTTAGACCTGTTTCAGAAAGTCCAAGTTTATCAGCCAATTCACCAAAATCGTCAATAGTAACTTCAAGGTCGCCTGTTTCAATAGAGCCTGTCATAGAAACAAGACCTTGTAAATCTTCTGAAGTAGACTTAGAAATGGTTTCAAGTTGACCGAAGAATTTACTTACGCCATCTACGCCTTCAGCAAAATAAGATTTATAGTTGCCAATAATAGTACCAGTTTTATTAAATTCAGTATTACTCTTAGCAACACTGTCAGCCATTTTAATAAGGTTCTTATCAGCCGTACCATAAACGCCTTCAAGAGCGGCTTTATATGCTTTGGCGTTTTTCACACCATCAGATTGACTTTTTTCAATATAGTCAATCATGGTAAGTTGATTTTCGATGCTTTCAGCGAAATTAGTATTTAATGCTTCATTAAAATCATTAGTAGCTTGTGTAGCATCATCAATCGTACCATAGTATTCTTTATAGGCTTCAGTAATATAATTGATTGCGTCTGCCCCAGACATACCAGATAGAATAGCCGCCAGACCCTCTGCATTCTGACCAGACAGCCGAAGCATATCTTGTAATTTAGTGAGTGTATCATCACTTAGTGATTGTAACCATTCACCCATAGAATCAGCGTCTTTAGGCTTAATTTCTACATCTGCGATAGAACGCATTTGTGCTTCAAGAGTTTCTGCTGAATGAGCGATTTCTTCTTGCTTCTTCTGATAATCGTCCCAAGCGTCAACAACAGCTTGTGCATCTGCGGGCAAACCGCCCATTTGTTCGCCAAGTTTTCTAAGATTTTCTACTTGTTCGGCAGTAGACGCATTAAGAGTGGCATAAGATTCATCAAGTTTTTGATTTTCTTCATCCAATTCTTTAGCATTATCTGCGCCTTTAAGAATTTCTTTAGAATTTTTAGAAATTTGGTCTTTTAATGCTTCAAGATTTTTAATATTATCTTGAATTTCTTCAAGTCCAGTTTTCTTGGTAGTACCGCTATCAGAAATATTATACTGATTTTGTTCGTTTTGAAGTTTTTGTAACTCTTTTCGAGCAGATTCTAATTCACTATATTTAGATTTTGCGGCTTCAGATGACTTATCATCCATAGCCTCCCACTCGTTATTAAGAGTTTGAACTTTATTGGTTGTTTCTTCAATTTTTGATTGAAGTTTATTATACTGGTCTACATTAAAATCTCTGGTAGTATCATCGATTTCAACTTCGTGTTCAGACCCAGAGCCAAAAGATTTCTCGTAAGACTTTTGGGCTTCTTGTGCCAATAGTTTTTCATTAGCTTCAATTTCTTGCTTTAGAACATCGAGATGCGCTTGTTCTGATTCAGTTAAACTTCCCTTGTCAGCAAGTGACTGATATTCCGATTTTAGACTGGAAACCTTATCAGCAAGACCGTCAACTACCTGTTGTTGTTCTTCGGCAGTCACATTAAAATGTCGATAAGCCACTGCGCCACCTATAAGAGCGGCGGTAAGAGCAGTAATACCAATAGCCAAAGGATTGAGAGAAGTAATAGCTGTAATAGCAGACGAAGCCATTCCTGACAACGCACTGGCAGAAGCTGTCATCGGGCCAGCCATACCAGTAGCAGACATACGCATATCGTTGAAAATACCCATCAAATTGGTGAATATCGAACCAATTCTACCGCCAGCATTCATCAACTCGGTAATGGCTCTTTGTCCAGCGCTCATGCCTGTGAACATCTGAAGCAATACTCTTGCCGTATTACCAAAAATAGCAGAAGCCGCTCTCATAGTAGTAGAGAACAGCACAAATTTAACTATTGCTCTACCTACACCAGTATCAGCAAGTTTGGTAAAAGCGTTGACCAAATTCAACACTTCTGATACCATTTCTTTGGTAATTACAGCGTTAGCAAGTTCTTGGAAAGAAGCCTTTAGAGCCGCAACCTTGGACTCAAGGCTATCCATATATGCCGTATTTTCCTTTGCGGCTGAACCTGCGGAATTAAGTGCTACATCTTGAGCCTTTACTACAGAATCCCAGTTTGAGAGAAGTGAAGCAAGGTTCTGAGACTGATTTGCCTTAAATTAAAGTAAGTTAAAAGTTTCTTGCAATTTATTTATATAAGTTCCTGTATTAAAAAGCCAAAAAGGTATTCTTAAAAGAATATAATCATGTTCCTTTGCATAATCTTCTTTTATTTTATCTCTTTCTTTCTGGCACTCTAAATCTTCTTTGCTTGTCCACTGAGTAACATAATAATGTTGTCCACCATCAACTTCGATTAGTATAATTTGGTTATGCCAATCACACTTAAAATCAAATGGTAATGAACGTTTATTACGACAATCGGGAAAACGATATTGAGTTTGAAAAGGAATGTCATGTTCTTCAAGCCATTCACGAGTCATTAACTCAAGCCGAGATTCACGCTTAGAGCATTCTGGACAACGATAACGATTCAATGAAAGAATTTGATTTGCTTCTACTGTATAGTATTTCCCACATCGGCATTGTACCTTAAATCGTGTGCTATTTTTCCCTGCAATTTGTGAAATAATTTTTAATTGCAAATTATTATTATCACAAACTTTTTGCAAATTGGAAACAGCATAAGGGTTAGTGGAAGAAAATTTGTTTGACCCACTATTACCATTATTCAAAGACCCTAAACTTATATCATATTCAAGTCCTTCTGCATCTTTGCAATGTAGCCTTGCGTGTCCACCTTGACAATCAAAATTTTTAGAATCTTCTAATAATTCAAACCCTTTTGCTAAATAGATTTTTTTAATTTCTTCATAAGAATATTTTCTATTTTCAGCAGATAGTTTATTAGAACACTCTGAACAAAAATGCTTTTGGTCTGGCTGTCCAATCCAATGACACCATTTCTTTTTATACGATTTTCCGCACCGAGGGCAAATAAACTCAATTTTATTTACAGAAGAATTTACTAATTCTTCATCTGAAGAAAGAATACAAACATTATTTTGAACCGTAGTTGCATAAAGACGCATATTATCAGCCTTAAATGGATTTTTCTTGCTCCATTTGTCAAATTCTTTCGTTCTTAAATCTGCAATATGGTCATGGTAATTTAGATAATATTTATATCCTTCTTTATCAATACAAGGAACTTTTTGCTTATGTTGGTTATTAGAGCCAAAGGTTCTAAACCTCTTTCTCTAAATTTTTCTGCATAATTTATCATTAACTTACTTCTTTCGTTGACTATATCTCCACTATTAAATAGTGTCAGTGCGCTTCGGATTTCTCCTACTCTACTCGCTTCGTCCGTTAAAACGTCTTATTCTATTTATATTATACTATAAATAGTTACATTTGTCAAGAAAATAATTCTTGATTGCTTTCGATAGTCGATGAAGGTTATACCGTATTTCAACGGCATCTTCCCTGCGGATTGACCATATATCCTTATCTCTTTTACGATACTTCGGTTAATTACTCCGAACCCTTATCTATGTTACCATGATAAGTTCGTGTATAAGGCTCTTAGGCAACTGCATACGCAGTTAAAGCGTTTTCAACATACTCCGCTTTCTTTCCCGCCATTTCACACTGAAGGGGCACAATACTCAATCTACCCGCTTGTATGTTTAGAAAATAAGACTGCTCATTCTTAGATAGTCCGTCCCATTGTTTAGAAACGTCACCTAAGATTTCATACAGACTTCTTAATTCGCCTTCTTGGTCATAAATCGCAATATTATGGTCATTATACCAATTAGTTAATTTTTGACCTGTGCTTGAGCTTTCATCAACAACTTGGTTAAGACGGCTCTGCACAGACACCAATGCACGGCTACCCTTAGACGCATTACGAGTAACTTCGGTAATGCCAGTAAGCATTGCCAAAGATTGCTCAAATGTATTATTGCCTACTGCAAGTGCGGCAGACATATTGCCAAGGTTTGTAGCAAGGTCGCCAGACGAAACCGCAAAATTGTTAGAAACGGCGTTCACCGCGTCTACGATATGGATGGCATTGTCAGCTTCAATGCCAAACGCTTTCATTTGTGCGATAATAAACGAAGCAGAATCACCAGCAGATAGCGATTCATCCGCTACGTTTTGAAACATCAAATTTGTTACAATAGATTTTCAAGGATTTTAATGTATTCTTTATTCTTAAACACTGTATAGTCAAGACGAAGTAACTGAATATTTTTATCAATACAGTATTTAGTTTTAATACTGTCTCTATATTGAATTTCTTTTACTTCGCTTTCTGCAAACAAATGTCCGTGGAGTTTAATATTACTTTTGAAGTGTTAGATTCCATCTACTTCTATACAAGTATTATAATCAGGTAAATAAAAATCAAAGGGCAACGCTCTTTTTAATTTACAATCTGTAAATCTTTTTTGGGTTTCAAAAACGATTTCTTTGCGTTCAAGCCAATGTCTAACTTTTATTTCCAAATTTGATTCAACTTTTACACAAGCATTGCATCTTGTCTTTTGTCCTTTTTTCCAGACTTCAAGTGGCACTTCAAATAATTCTCCACATTCGGAACATTCACATTTCAAATAAACACGATTTTTCTTAGCCTTTCCTGCAACTACATACTTCCAATCTTGAACCAAAGGTAATTCAAGTTCAACATTAGTTTCTCTATATTTTGCTAAATTATACATAAAATTTTCTTCGTTACAAGAAGGCGAAAACCGTGCATATTCTTTAACATTTAATCTTAAAGAATCTAAAGATACTTTTACTTTATATCCTTCTTTATCATAGCAAGACATTCTCGTCATATTGTTTTTATAACAATAATCAATAATTGTATATCCTTTTTCGCTAAATCTTTGTCTAACTTCAGATTCACTTAAAGGATTGTTATTCATTTTTTCTTTAGAGATGTGCCATGCCATAATTTATATTTTTCCTTTATAAAAATCTATTATTTCTCATATTTTCATATGAGTTCAGACTATATCTTCAACTACGAGAGTTGTTGGGCGCTTCGGATTTCTCCTACTCTACTCGCTTCGTCCGTTAAAACGTCTTATTCTATTTATATTATACTATAAATAGTTACATTTGTCAAGAAAATAATTCTTGATTGCTTTCGATAGTCGTTGAGCCTTAATATATATTGCAATATATTCTTGGTTGCTGATTGTCTTGTCTATAAGATTTAGATTTCCAGCAGTTCACCCAATTTACAGTATATGTCGCCATATACCCAGCCTGTTTCTCAAGCTGAAACTTGCGCTAAGTTCGCAGAATCTTCATCATTGAAAGAGTTCTTACGGAACTCAGTCGCACCTTCTACCATTTCCGACAGTTATCTTTTATCCCACCAGCTTTTAGAATAAATCTCCTTGGATTTTTCATCATTTCTTTGTGCCTTATAATGCACAATAAAGAACTTGCCAGTACGGAAATAATTAACCGTACCACCAATAAGCCAGAAGAAACACTGAACAACAAAACATTCAGCCAACGTCTTAATAATCTCCATGATATTCAACTCCTTTTATAAGTTTATTATATCATATTATTTAACGTTGTCAAGATAATTCTATAAGATTTCTCTTACAGCCCGAATACTTCTTTTCCCTATATATTTTGGAGGGAAGTGAACTTTTACTCTGTTGACACATCCCTCATCAGGACTTCGCGCCCAAACTGCCATTTTATATAAATACTTTACACTATTGACATTTCTATATCAACACTATACAATATTTATATCAATACTTAGGCGTTTCCACCATATATCATCCTTACTGTTTTTTGAGTTTCCATACCGTCACACTTAGGCATATCTCATCCTTATGTTGTGGTAGTAAGGCTCTTAGGCTTTCAAGGGTTTTGAACACTTCTCAGTGCATATTTACCATCTATACACTCTGGTTATTATTAGCCAGTACGAGCAACGGTAGAACCAAGGTCTTGTAATTTATTTACATATTGGTCTAAACTATCTCCACTTAAATCAGATACTTTCTTGAAGTCTGTAAGAGAGGAGTCCATTTCAAAAGTCTGCTCTGCAAAACTTTTAATGGTATCAATACAAGCGTTTAGAACAACGTTCCATTCTTGGTAAGAAAGCGTAGATTCTTCAACTGCGGTCGCTGTGTCACGAATTTGCTCAGAAGCATTTTGAGCACCTTGTGTTAATTGCAATAATTGGTTATTTGCATTATTACCACCACCGCCACTACCGATACTATTGAAATTATCGGTAGCGGTTCTCAAGTTTTGCCCTAATTGCTCTGCTTGTTGCGTAGCATTACCGAAGTTGACGTTTGCGTTAATATTGCCAAACGCAGTTCTTAAACGTGTTTGTAAATCATCAATCTGATTATTTACTTGATTTAAGTTAATGCTTAAAGGAACATCCTTAACCGCATTTTCAAGTTTAGATTTTATTTCGCTAATTTGCGAATCAATTTGCGAAGTTTTTAATTCAGTATCAATAGAAATCTTAAAATCTGCCATAAACTCACTCCTTCACTTTTGGGTTTTTGGCAAAGCGAACTTTGCTTATCTGTGAGTATGCTACCAGAATAGCGTCAGCAATATCGTCATCGTTCTTCTTGCTACAAGGTGACACCCACTTTAGTTCAAGACCGAATTGTTCATTTGCTTTTTCTATTGACTTTCTTTTCATTTCATCCCTACGAGTACCAGCTTTCGTACCATCAAAAAGTCCAATCGGACTTCTCCACGCGCTTGGTAAAATAAACTCGGTAGGAATATTCATAGAAGATGTTACTCCTAATAACATTCCTTGCACAGCACCAAGGATAACCAAGGTTTTATTACCTCGCTTACCCATCAAAGGAACATCTTCTAATATCACCTTATTAACATGATACTTCTCTAACAGTTGCTTAATGAAAGGCGCGATTTGCTGAGTGCGGTCGCGCCAATCATCACCATTAGGTCTAAAGCACCCATAATCAATAAGGTCAGTACCATTGAATATACTCCACCCTACCGCAGTGGTTGAAGCATCAATACCACAATAAACCATAGTTATCCTCAATTCTGTACTATACCTTATTTTTATCTTTCTATTGGCAATCCTGCTTGTCTACAGCCTTGATAAAACCATTCTTTAATAGCATCTTCACCACAAGCGTCTAACAAGGCTTGCCATGCGTCACGAGCTTGTGTCCAAACGCCTTCACCGTAAATCTTACCCGCCAGACCTTGATATACAATTTCTGCCAAATAAGGAACAGCTTCGTCAGTTAAGTTAGAATGAGCACTAATTTTACTTGGGTCATATTCAAACGTTGCATGACCGCTTGCACCAGAAGCATTGGCTTCGCCTTTCCATGCTTCTCGTAATTCAAAAGTACGCGAATACATTTGAGGTGAATAAACAGCATATACTATCTGATTAACAACTTGCTCGTTCTTTTCCTTAATCTTTTCCACTGTATACTTTAACGCGCTTTGAATTGCAGGAGCGCATATTGCCATTAAGGCTTCAATGCTTGTTATCGCCATCGTTCATTGCCTTGCGTGCAAATTTCTGCACTGCATTCTTTCCAACAGGTGTGTCCATAAACTTATTGACTTCGCTAAGAATTTGAGCAAGCGCACGCTGAATAGATTCATGATATTCAAGAGCGTCATAAATTCTATAAACGTTGTCAACATGAAGCGTTACTTCGTCAATAAGACCACACTGTAAAAGTTCGTCATGTGTATGCTTTTCAATTTCTTCAACGGTCATATCCGTAGCATGAATAAGAATCAGCATATCAATATTCTGTTGGCGTTCAGCCCAAGTATGAAATTTCATAGTTGCTTCAGCAATTTGCTGAATCTGAGCATAAGTCAAATAACGATTAACGGTGACACCATACTTCTCAAGGTATGTAGTTTCTTTCTCTGGAATAATTGCCATTTCCTTTCAGTCCCTTTCTTTCATTACAAGAGATTAAAATGTTTTGCAACATAAGCACCAACAACCACACCAGTGAGGATAATTGTTGGTAAATTTGTTTTAATATAAGTTAAGAAATCAAATTGTCCTCTTTCTTCAAGGTCATCAAGTCGATTGTTTAATTTCTTATTAGATTCTACAGAATTTTTCTGCAACATTTCAATCGCCTTTGATTGTTCGTCCATTTTTGCATTCATTTGCACCATAGACAACTGAACTGCGTCAAGAGTAGCATCTAATTTTTCACTTACTTTAATTTCTCTCTCTATCATTTCCTGCATAAACGGTCGGGTGCTTTCTAATTCTTTCACTCTTTCAGACAGGTCATTTACCTTATGATATAAGATACCGATGTCATCTGCCATTTAGCAACCCTCCCATCATTCCTTTAATCGCCATGTTCCATTCTTTAATTTTGTCGCTTTGACATAAAGTGGAACGTGGTCAAAAGGATTTGGAACAATAACTGCTTGTTCTCCAATTTCAATATAAAGTTTGCCTTTTCGTTCTTGAATAACTCTGCGATAGCCAGCAGGAATTTTGGCTTTTATCTTTTGTGGACAATCGTCAGGCATATATCTTGACGGCTTATATCCTTGAATTTTTTCGCAGTACATCATATAAGGGCAAACAGAATTGGTAACTTTGCACAAATTACCATTAGTATATTCACACATAATGTTGCCCCCCTGTTATGAAAAAATAGGGAGAAAGGAATAACCTTCCTCCCTATTCAGATTAACCAACAGTTACGGTAGCGTATGCGGGTGGTACGTTCGGATAATTGGTAAGTGTAATAGAAATTACAGCAGTACCAGAAGTAGAACCAGCACTCACAATACCAGTATTAGCACCAACAGTAGTACCAGTTGCGGTAGAAGCAGGAGCGTCTACAACAGCGAAAGTAAAGTTAGAGTTATCCTTACGCTGAGAAGCGATTGCGCCGCCAAATACCGCGCGAACAATTAGAGTATCAGTACCAGAAGTAGCAACATCAAGGTCAGCGTTCTCACAAGCGAGTGCTACAACATCGTCTTGCCACTTAGAGCCAAAAATTTCCTGAGTCATAGTGCCATATACCGGGTCTACTTCACAAGTCTCGGTATCAGCATATGCCAGTGCCTTACCAGACAGAGAAACGGTTGCCGCAGAAGCTGCCGCCCACGCCAGATTTTGTGCGCCTAATGTTCACATAGAGTCGTTAATTCTATGCCGTTCTTTTATGAACTGCTCATGCTTTCACATGAGAGCAGACTATATGTTCATCTTATGTAATAAGAGTTGCATTTTTCAGCCCACTTGGGCTTACCTTCCCACAAGGAAGTAGTCGTTGGGGGTTTTCCATATCTTTATAGACTTAGGACTTTCCCTGCTAAAGACCCATTTACATTCACTTAGGATTTAACCTTATGAATATCCTACAAATTTTTTCTACTTTCGTAACTACACAGCTTATCGTTTCCAATTACTGTTTGAGTTTTGTAGGCTTTAGGGATTCAAAGCATTTAACGCAAAGCTTATACCAGTCACCTGATATAAGTGGCGTTATTTTCAAGCACACCGCTTGAAAATTTTACCATCGAGTTGGAACTGAGGAATATCAGTAATTAGACGACCATACTTAGCAGTAGAAGCCGCTACATCAGCGGTAGAACCAGAGAACAAGTCGTTAATTAGAACAAGGTGCAGTACCTTTGGAACGAACTGAGCCTTAATAGTAATAGACTTAGCGTTCTCATTCTGATAGAAATACTTAACACAATAATGCTCATTTTCCTTTGCGCCAGGAATATTCATCTTCTTCTGGTTAGCGTCAATAGTACCAATAGCCCAATCAGCATCAGAAGGCTTCTTATACCAGCCGATATAAGAACCAGAGAAAGCGATTGGCTTGTTAGTTAGTGTTACTGCGCCACCAACTGCACCAACAACAACCTCTTCTTCAGTTACAGAAATGCCACCTTGCTCAAGGTTTACACCAAGGTTTGCGGCAACGTACTGAAGGTTAAACATTGCATCAGTAATAGAAACGGTCAGTGAAGAATCATGGAAGTATTGACCATAGAGCAGGTTGCCCTGACCACCGCGTACTTCCTCGGCGGTGATAGAAGAATCGAAAGTGGTATCACTTAGAGTAGTACCAACACCAATCAAGTCCTGACCGTAGAAAAACAGCGCACGAGCGGGGCCAGCGGTGAAAATATTAGCAGAAGCCATACTTTAATTTCCTCCTTGTATAAATAGTTGTTCCAGAGAATCACCACGACTTGTATCAGTAGACGCATTAGTGAAGCTACCTTCGCCACCCATCTGCTTAACAAGTTGGTCTTTCTCTGTAATATATCCATCGAATTTACCCTTCTTTTTATGGAAAATCCAATGTTCAAGTTCATTGCCCTTGCCACCAAAAAGTGCCACGGGACGAACCGTTGTAAATTCAATTTCGCCACAAACTTCATCAAAAAGCATAATATGAGAACGCAACGTCATCTCAAGCTGTTCTTTCTTGGATAAGCCACAATGAGCCGTAATAATTGCACACTTTCGCTCAAAAGTCGGCATATCAATATCTTTGTTTCTCAGCCTGTCAGTTTCTTCCATTGCTTTTTTCAAGTCTGGGTTAATATACTCATCATCATATTTTGGAATATTCTGGTAGAGAATAATTCTCCGAATATCTTCAAAATCTTTGTGAGTAATTTTTATTCCTGCTTCTTCATCCACTATTAACGGCTTGTTAGTTTGTTCATTAAAAGTTATCGCAGGATGCTCTAACCCTAAACAAAGTTTCAAAATATTGACAAACTTTTGGACAAAAACTGGCGCTTCAGCCATCATACCAATAATAAATTCAAGATAACTCATAGAAATTACCTTTGCATCATTGATACTATTCTTGTCAAATGCTATAATGTCAATACTGGATTGAAAAACAAGTCCATGTTTTACATCAACAGGAATAATGTTAATAGTGTTACCCCCCTTACATTTATAGGGGACTGGTTCATCGTAAGCAAAATATACTTCTTTGAGGTATTGTAAATCAATCGCCACAAGCAACATCCTTACCAGAATCGCCCACAAGCGTACTCATATAAAGTTGAACACCTGTAAATGTTTTACTATTTCCTATTGTGCTTCGTGCAAGATTGTATCTTGACATATCATCGCTGAAGGTTAGTTTACCAATACCAGCTACATATGCACCATTAAGCACAGCCATAGCGCGGTGAATAAACAAATCTCCACGAGATACAGGAATATTTTCATACTCTACCAAAGACATTTGACCACCATACAAGAAATCAAATGCATATACTGGCGTTGCTACATACAATTCTTTAGCATGAATATAATAATCATAAATTTTCAAAATACACTTGCTTTCAGCCATAACATCTTCCACAAGGGGAGTAAGAAAGATGCTATAATCTGCTTGCGCCCCAGTTTTCCAAATAAGGTTTAACTTCTCCGCAAAAGTAAGGTCTGGTTTGCTTAAAGCATCGTAGCTATTATACTTTAGCAGTTTCCAGATAATTTCATCATTTTTTGCTAAATACGTTAAAATGTTATATGGAATTTGAGGTAATGCTTTCATACTGTTATACATATTATCACCTTACCCCATCATACTGAGTGCTTTAATATTAAATTGTGCTGATACATGACCGTAACTCTCTGTATCACCTTCAACATACAATGTCTGTATGTCTTTTAATGGATTGATACATTCAATAGTCATAGTAGTCCCATCACTGGATAGACGCAAGACCTTATTATTGGTCACACCCTTATCCAATGTACATACAAGATTAGTAAGTTTTTCGTTGTTTACACTAAATTGTGCGTACTTAACTTCAAACTGCCTAATACTATCGAACGCATTTTCCATTGTTACAACTGGAACAATCTCTTGGTTGTCGGCAACTGTAACTTTAACTTCGGCGTAAACATCATAATTACCTTTAAGCTGTGCCTTAATAGTGGTTACGCCTTTCCCGACAACTCGCAATTTTTCGCCATTAACTGCGATAACAGCAGTGTCACTTGAACTCCATACCACAGGTCTGTCAACTTGTTCACCATTAAGAGTAACACAAGCTACAATATCAAGAGATTCAATAGTATCAGGAACGGCAAAGTCAGAATGATTGAGAACCACAGCGTAATCATAAGTGCCATTGTTAGCTACTTGATGTACCAAATCATCACCGTCATGCAATTCATCGAGTGACAAATCAAGATAAAGAATAGTTGGTTCTTTTTCTTCTACATTTGCCATTAGCGCATTTTGATATGCAGTTAATTTGAACGCACGCCCACCGATAACAAAACGTTTATTATATGTAAACAAACGCATAGTATCTGGATTGGCTTGAACAATAACAATCGCATGGTTATTTGGTGTAATAATGGCGTTTGATACTTGCACTGAAGGTGCAGTCATATCGTAATCAAGTACACATGGAGCAGTAAAGATTGAGCCGTTTTCTGGGTCGATAATTCTGAGAAAGTTTGTGCAACGGCGAATAGTATTACCACCTACTACACCATCAGAAGGATTCACGAAATCAGAAATCCAGTAGTTGTTGTCATACTTAAAATAAGTACCGCGCTCTGGAAAGTAATCTAACTCTCTGTACATTAGTGAACGATAATCAGTACCATTTTTCATAAAAGTAGTAGTAGTGCCAATAACCTTATTCATCCACACATGAACTTTATGGTAGGTATCTGCACCAATGTAATCTTGTTCTTCTACAATGGTTTCGACAGCAGTATTTTCCCACTGGTCATCAATAAAGGCTTGTTGTACCCCTCTATATGCGTCATTAGGAGTCATACACATATCCATAGCCATTTCATTCTCAAAAAATTTGTTAGCCATTGGCTCACTCCTTTTCAAGAATATGGATAATATCAAACACTACTCGTCTTACAGTGTCATGGTGTGCGTCTGCACCCAGTAAATACAATCCTTTTAGATAAGCACTAATATCGCTATGGTTCTGACCAAAATACCGTACATATAGCTTATCTACATAACTAAGGTAAGAATCCAGCGTAGCAGAAGTATCGTTATCATCAATCGCCTTTTCATATTGAACAAGCACATTGAAGATTTCATCAATTCTATCCATTATAGACCTCCAATCTTATCAAGGTCTTGCACCAGATAATCATTGATTTTCTGATATGCTGATTCACGCTTTGTGTTGATAATCACTTGTTCTTCCTTCATATGCTGTGCAGGAGAATGCGTGCTAAACGAAGATGTTTGCATTTTTGCGGCGTTTTGCGCCGAATCATTTGTTTCACGTTCCCACCATTCAAGCACCCAAAAACAAGCAAGAATATCAATCTCAGTAGGCGTAAGGTCAGATACAAACTCACGAGTTTCTTCATTATATTCCAAACTTTGCCAGCAATCATTGGCAAAGTTTGGAATAGCATTTAGCAGAAAGCCGTCGCACCAAGCATTGTAACCTTCAAGTGACCTATTATAGATTTTGCCAAGTTTCCAGTCATGTACCTTTCGTGTAGCCAAATCTTCTACACGGTCAAAAGGAGTACCCATTGGTTATTCCTCCTTGGCATTTTGCATTTCAAGCAAGTCCTTACCACTTAGCTTAGACAGAGTGATAAGAATATTACCATCAACTTCTTGCCCCTTATCCAACTTATCACAAATCATATCAAGAATAATCTGCTTCTGATTGTCATTAGCGCCCTTATATGCTTCAATAGCATACTTTGGGTCATTATCCAGTAGATGTTGCAGTTGGTCTTTGCTAAGTAGATAACGATAAATGTCCGTTAGATTGTGGTCTGCACGGAACTGCTCATCGTCAATATAGATACTACCAGAACGTACCATATTACTCATATTAGCCACAATAATACTTGCTTCGGTTTCCAAGAAATCTTGGTAATTAAACTGACCGTCAATCTTCCAAATAGTAGAACCACGAAGCACCGCCATACCATTAGTCATATTAACGATACGAATAAGACGTTCATTTTTCTTAGTAGGAGTTGACACAGAAGGCGCAGTCATAGAACTCATCAGCAGTTGCATTTGAGCCTTAATGTCTGCAAGTTCCTTCTTTAGCGCGTCATTTTCAGCTTCTACATTTTGCATCTGTACTTGTGCTTCAGTTTCGGTAGTTTCTACCTTCTTTGGACGACCACGCCCAGTAGACTTAGTTTCAGCCATTTTATATTTTCCTTTCGTTCCTTTAATTTCATGTGAATAGTAAAAGAGAACTCAATTAAGAGTCCTCTTTATCAATTACTTTATACCAATATCGTCTATCTGCATAACGTAGACCCTTGTCAATAAATTCTTGTGGCATTTTAGTATGTCCAGACAAATAACAAGCCGTAGACATTCTTTTTAGACCGTAGTATCTATCACAAGCGCTCATAGAAGGGAAATAATGATTATCGCAAATTACCGCTTTGTCATTCATAGAAGAAGTATCTTCGATATATTCAGCTTTAACACCGTAATATCCAAGCCCTCTATCTTTATAAAATGACGGCATAGAATTTTCTCCGCGAAGCCATGCGTAAATTTGTCGGCTTTTACCCAATTCCAAATACTCAGCACATTTTGCGATTGAATCAAATATAATTCCATCACAAATTACTTTTGTGTTATGCCAAGAATTTTGGCGCATCTTTTCTATGGATTGTTGAGTATGTTTTCTACCCATAGCCACTTTCCTTAATTTTTCAATAGCTTCAAGAGAATGATGCTGACCTTTATTCGTAGGTGATACACCTTTGCGCGCTTCACTTAAATGCTCACGCCACTCTGGTGTAAACACTCTCCGTTTGCAAGCATCTCTCATTTTTTTACGAGATTCTTCGGTAAATACTTGACCGCCTTCACCACCGAAAGTATGATTATAACCATACTTAGGGTTGACGCTATCATATTTATTGATAAGGTCTTTTTCCATTTGTTGTGCTTCTTCAAAAGTTAGATTTTCTGCAACAATTTCATGCGTGAAATTATCCCAACCATACTTTTGAATAGCGCTCCAAAAATGCTTGTTATTTTTATAACGCTGACCTTTTAACCCCCAACGCTTATTAACATTTCGACTTGTAATGCCAATATAACGATGATTGTTAATTTTATTAGTATGTACATATACACAAAATAACTTTTCTTTTGCAGTGTTTTTCATTAAAAGTACCGCCTTTATTTTATATGTATATTATATCATACTTTTGGCATAAAGTCAAGGTTTAATTACTGGTTAATAGTGTAGACACCAGCATACGCCGCTGACGCATAGAGGAAACCCCATTCCACACGTTGAGTGTAGTTGGTAGTCAGGTCTGCATTGTCGTAGAACTGGTTAGAGTTAGATAGGGTTGTAGTCATTACACCCTTCAGTAGCTTATCCTGAGATGGGCTAATAACATAAATCTTATCATCAGGCAGAACCAGTTCACCAGCCTTAGTAACAGCATTATCCAGCTTCATTACGGTGTAACCCATAATATTGCGGAGTAGTTCGATAGAACCATTGCCTTCACCATCTACGTTCATACGATAGCCAGAAGTAGAATCTGGTAGTACGTTCATCAGAGCGGTTGCAGACCCAGCAATAATCGGCTTTACGCCACCGTTACGGTACTGAACGGTTTCGCACATCTTAACAAGAGTTTTCATGTCAAATGCGCCATTTACATTCAGAGAACCGCTTGGAATAGTAGCAAGACCGCCGTTTAGAGCAATCAGAGCGTCAGTGTACATCTCGGTCTGAATAGACAGCATTACCCATGCCATGAAGTCAGCAATGTTTACACGACCAGACAGTACATTGTACATCTTCTCAAAGATAGTAATAATGTGCTCTTCTGGGGTCAGAGTAACATCAGAATTGAACTTTCTCTGACGGAAAGAAGTACGTTCCGCACGACCGCCCTTAGAAACAACATAGAAAGAACGTGGCTGAATAGTGAACTTGGTAATATCACCAAAGCCTTGGGTACGGAAATCAGCAAATAGATTAAACTGTGGTAGAATAGTCACAGGAATAATTGCACGGATGGTGGAGTCAACGATACTCATTGCCGCCCAAGAAACAGACGGGTTGCCAATCCAAGCATTAACGTCAAGACCTTCACGAGCGAAGTGAGACTTGTGCTCTACTTCAGCCATAAAAGCCTTGTGCATTAGTTCCTTGTTATCTGCAGTCTTTTCGCCATCGCAGAAATAGCGCATAGCGGCATCATAGAAGCCAGTCTGAGAATCAGCCGCAAACTTTACAAGTTCAGGATTCATAATCATATATATCTACTCTCCTTTCAATTAGTGATAGTTCTTCATGCAACGAAGGTATACAGCAGGTACTTCTTCCATGCCGCAAGAGAAAGTGCCAAAACCTTCTACGCGGAAATAAGCACCAGAAGCGGGTGCACTTGACTGTACAGCGCCATACTTACCATTAGCGGCAACAGGAATAAACTTATCAACATCACCAGCGGCAGGAAGTGCGTTAGCGGCAAATACTTCCTTAGTTACCTTGATTACGTCTACGCCGCCCATAAGAGCCTTGACAGACATTGCTTTACCCTTCGGATTGAAGAAGTAACGCGGGTCATCGTGAAGCTGAGACTCAAGGTCATAACCTACTTCTGGGGACGCAACAATCCATACGTTATCAGCGCCAGCTCCGGCAGGAACTACTTCGTACTCAAAGCCCTCTACTGCACCAGTGCCAGTAACACGGTTAATCTTCTTTAGGGTAACAAGCTGACCATTATCGAGGTCGGTGGTAGTGCAAACGCCAGCCATGTTTAGGGCATCATTATCCCAGTACATGGTAGAACTACCATCAAGAATAGCATGATTCATAGCCATAATTATCTAATCTCCTTTACTTAGTTATATTTTGATTTCATTTGTGACCAAAAATCGGTCGGTACATTTGGTTCAGTTTCGGTTGGTGCAGAGAAAGACCAAACAGTGTTGGTCTGCTTCTTTAGACCCTTCTTCTGAATAGCAGAGAAGCAAGTAGCCTTAACCTTGTTAGACCACGCATCAAAATTGGTAGTATCACAAGCAAGACCTTCTTCGCGCAGTTCGGCAAACTTAGTGTTATCAATAAAGTCCTTAACGTCTGCCATTACTTTCTCAACATCCTTAGAAAGACTTTCTTTCTCAATACTAGCCTTGAACTCACGAAGGTCGGAAAGTTCTGCTTCTTGCTCAGATAGCTTCTTATCCTTTTCCATAATGATGTTTTCTTTTTCTTCAACATCAGCTTGGAGTTCAGCAAGTTTCTTTTCCATTTCTTCTACAGACATTTTTGCTGGCTCTGAGCCATCATCGCCTTCCTTTTTCTCAGGAACGACGCACTTTTTGACTTCTTCAGCGTTCTCTGGCTCAGCAAACTTCTTTGTGTTCTCAGTAGGAACAAAATCAACCTTTATTTCGGTGATTTCGTCAACAACAGTTAGACCATCTTCTGTATAATTAAAATCAAGACGATACTTCTTAACTGCGTCACGGTCATCAACAATAATAGCAAATTTTTGATTATCCTCTTCATAGATACCATCAATGTAATAGTACCAAGAATGGTCATTCATAACAGAACGCAGAGCGCTCCATAGGTTGCCAATGTCAACAGCGGCAAATTCAATTTCCTTAGACATTTTCTTTTCCTCCTTTCCTTCAGAGTCAAGACCAAGTTTCTTATAAATCTTTTCAATTTTAGAAACTACTGCGGTTTCTTCTTCTTTTTTAGCATATCCAAGCGCAGAAGATAGCGCACCACGATTATAAACAAACGTGTCGCCCTTTAACTGCATAATTGGATATTTGAGATGTTCGGATGGAGATTCTTCCCATCCACTTTCAACCAATGCGTAAACTGATTTTACAAGACTGGATTTGTTAGAAGCGTCCATAATCTTATCACGCATTGAAGCCTTATCAACAGAACCCCAATCATCGTCTGACATAGCTTCTTTGGACTTATCTACTTTGTAAGATTTATCAGCCATAGCGCGTTTCCTTTCATTTACAAACTTAGTTAAATCGGTGAGTCCACCAATAGCTTGTGCAAAGAAACTATCAGCTTCTTCGGCTGAAAAACGTGTAAAAGTAATATCTGATTGAGGACAACTGGGACTAACTGACTGACCCAAAACAGTACAGCCTACAATACGAAATCCCACAAGGTCATTTTCATTTTCTTCAGTTCCCCAAGTCATCATCTCTACACTAACTGAACGATTATTATTCCGTTCAAACATTTCACAGAAATTCTTAGCGTAGATTTTACTAATAACTACGTCTACATACGCTCGTAGATAACCGTCCTCATCTTCAACAAATTCTACTTCTTGATTGTCTGGAATACGCCCGACAATTTGTTCTTTATCAGTGTGAGTAGAAGCGTCATATACTGCGGTCATATCTGCCACAAGCCATTTATTAAGAATGGTTGGCGCAGATTCACGAAGCACTTCTTCAGAAATAATTAGTCCATGAGCATTAGGGCGTGTGCTTAGAAAACCAAGACGCGCCAAACAAAACTCATCTTCTGCATAATCATCAGCTTGAATACGCTGAATATCGTCTACCGCAAAAGTATATTTCTTTTCCAATATTCTGACTCACCTCCTTCTGTTTTAAGATTATATTAAGACTTAAAGGTCGATATTATGTTTCTTTAACGCCTTAATCAACTTATTAGTAATACGCCAATATACTACACCAGAAAAATCTTTCCACTCAGGTGAAAATCCTGCTTGGTGTACTTTTAGAATAATATCTGGGTCATCAGTATATTTATAATCATTTAGATTTGAAGGCTCACCGATTCTGCACATATTACTTTTCTCCTAAAATCCAGAATTTATAAACATGAATATCATAACTTGGATTATCACCATAAAGGTCAATCTTATCAGCAAGCAGAATGCCTTGTTCTGGGAATTTATTATAATCTTCCAAAACGTCTAAAAGGTCAGCATAAACATGAATATCATTATTAACCATAGCTACCTTACAAGCACCCATAAGCATAGTTTGATACTCAAGTAATAGTTCTTCAAGACGATGAATAATATCGCTTACAGACTGATAATCTTCTTTACCGTCTGGTGTAGCAGGATAGTATACTGGAATATTATAGCGTTCGAGACATTTTTCTCCCAAAACATCTGCCAAAATCGGAAAATAATGAGCAATATTAAGATGAATCAAATTAGCTGTATTATTATAAGCAAATTTAACACCCAGCACACTAACCATACGGTCAATCTTGCGATTCATAAAGAATGCTTGACCAATAAGCTGTTCAACAGCATCTTGTGTTTTTTGTGTTACAATCATTAGATACCTTCCTCACTATCTCTATTCAATTCGCCCGAATCGGACAAATCTCCATCTTCTTTCTTGGGTCTGCCACTTTCACCAGCACTACCAGCATTAGCCGTATTAACGTTCATAAGCAACTGGCTATATTCTTCAACCCAGCCCGTATACTTACTTTCCGCAAGGCTACGTTCAAATACTTGTGGTTCAACACCAATAGCTGAAGCCCACTGTGAAGCATTCATAACCAAACCTTTATCAGCCATCTTAGTCAGTTTATCAAATCGCTTTTCACGTTCAAACGGATAAGAGCATCCATCAAAAGTAAAGTGGAATTTATACTTCTTTGTCAACTTATTAACAAAGAAGTCAAGAAAATTCTCAAATTGATAATACAGTGGCTTCATAGTATTATATTGGTCAATAATACCTGCTTCAATTTCAGCATTACTCATTCGGTCAGACGAATAAATAACACGGCTGATACCAGAACCAACGCCAGCGGTAGTAGCAAGCGCATTTTCATACATATCGCTATTGCTATCAGTAAACTGATAGAATTTGGTGTTTTCAAGCGGTAGTGCCGCAATCTTTAGCAAACTGCCAAGACCAGCTTTTGCCTTTGCCATAAAACCGCCAAGGGTTTTTGGGTCAATAGCAAATTGGTTAGCCTTTTGAGATTTTGCACTATCGAACAATCGAATCTCACCCGCAAGAATAGCCGAAGCACTAATAATATCCTTATCTCGCTGTAACTTCTGGATTTCGGCAGAAGTAATAGCGTCTTTCAAGAAAGGAGAAAGATATGGAGTAGTATTAAAGTTCTCTGGATTTTGCTTAAATCTTTTATATTTTATAATTTTACATTACAATTTCGGCATATTTACAGCCATTAAGCAATTTATCTATTTGCTCGTCAATTTGTTCAAAAGTAGGAATAGGGTCTTTTTTCGCACCCTTAATTCTTAGCACTTTATATCCTTGAGATTGTACAAAGTTGTTTCTTCTAATATCTCGTTGTTTGTCTTGATGCCAAAACATTCCATCATATTCAACGTCAATCTTAGTACCTTCTATATCCACAACACAATCCAAAGAACAATTACCGCAAGGAACTTCTAATTCACAATTACCGTAATTTTTCAATAAAATTTCATAAACTGCAAGTTGTGGTTTAGAAGTAGGATTAGTGCCGTTTTGAAATTTTGTGTTCAAAACTTTTTTGTAAAATTCTGGTACTTGAAGAGCATGTTCAACCCCATACTTTTCTTTCATAGTTTGACGAGATTTTGCTTGTACTTCCGAAGTTTGCATAGCCCAATCACAGCCATACTTTTGACGATTACTCGCTTTAATTTTTTCTCGAATGTTTGGGATGCTTGCGGCGTTGCGCACGCCAAACCGTTCAAGCATAGTTTGTTCGTGTTTAATTTTACGGCATTTAACACAACAGTCCCCAAGTTTTTCATCATGATATTTCAAATAATCTCTGTATTCAACTGTTTTAACAATATCACAATAGTCACATTTAACTTGAATTTTAGCATGACTACCTTCGGTCAAATCTTTTGTTTTTACGGTAATCTTAGTCCCTCTCGGAATTGATAACCTGCCTTTGCTATCAATGCGTCTTGGAATTTTATATCCTTTAGATTCATAATAATCTACATCTTTAAAAGAAAACGTAAAAGTAACCTCTTCAGTTAGCAACATTGTACAACCTCCTTTCTTTTTAATTTTAATTGTAATGTAATACGAACGCTACTTCGTTATAGGATTTACAATCCCTCATGCTTTCGCATGAGAATAGACTATATCTTCATTCACACAGAATGAGCACCACTTCGGCTACCAATCGCTTGTAGCCTACTCCCTTATGGGATAGTCGTTGAGCCTTACCCTATTCGGGTCTTGGTTGCTGATTGCCCAATTCCCATAATTTTCAAACTTTCACGCTTAGTTTTATTTCATACTTACGTTGTAGTTTATAGGACTCTAAGGGTTTTCCAGCAGTTCGATGCTTTTTACTTGAGCTATTTGGTTTAACCCAAGCACCGTCCTCGGGGGAAGTCTGTCCCCAATAAGCATATTTACCAGTACGTCTATTTAACGGTTGAGTAGGACGATAATTATATAATCTACCATCACCGTCAATAAACATTTGACGATACATCTTAGCCATCGAAGGGTCGAATCCTTCAATATCGACACCGGGATTTAGGAAATAGCTGTAATCAAAATCATATAGCAAACCTTTCTCCCAATATCCTGTGAGCATACAGTATTGTTGTGGCATTATTTGTAGCGCATATTTCATACCTTGATTCTTCCACTTAGTCTTTCTGAACCAAGTAAAGTAAACACCATGTAGTAGAACTTCAACTACACATTTTCTAAACTCGTCTTTATACTTAAATTTATCCAGAAAATCATATACTCGCTTCTTATCTTCTTCATATTCTTTAGAATTGTAATCTTGCTGAGAATAAGCATTAGTACAAGTCATAGACAAGTCAAAAGCAAGCACATTTGCATAACTATATAGAGTACGCTTAAATACCATATCATAGTTATTCATAAAATCCATAAAGGATTGCAACGTGCCAGCATCTTCTTTATAAGATGACAATGCTTGTTGAATAGATTCAAGTGAAGGAATACGAGGATTATTGTTTAGATTTTGCAATAGCTGATTGCTCATCATTGGAGAATACATACCGTATTCACCTGACATAGCGGCAATAGCTTGTGCAAAATCAATGACGTCCTGTACGTCCTGCTTTGAAATAGAATCTGCCAATCAAATCCTCCTTTCTTTAATAATCACCATACAAGCTGAATTGAATCAATATCAAATTCATCTTGTGCTATATCTTTATTCCATCTGTTTTCAATTAAAGTAGCAATATAATTACCATAGGCTAAAGCAACAATACGGTCTTTTGTACCATTTAGCGGCTCAGAAAGACGTACCTTGTCTTGCTTAAACTCAGCTTTAAGGTTTACTGCTTCTTTTATCAATTCTTCTGTGTGATTGTATGGAGCACAAGCAACGCCATACTGTTCAGAAGTCATTTTGAAATATTCGCCATTGTCAACTAAAGTTTCTTGGAAATCATTAGTGTCAATCAGGAATTTAACATTACCATACTCAAGTTGACGGCGCATCTCTTTCCACACAATATCGTTAAGTGTTGAAGAACCCTTAACAGGAATAATACAAGGAATAGCGTGTGGGTCAACTGTACGCATTTTATAATCTTCAATTTTGCTATCAATAGCCACTGCTGAAACATATTCAGTTTTATCACTGATAGTAAAACCGTGACTATTCCATGCACGTCCTCTTTCTGGATGCTCCCAAGGTTGAGTAAATAAATTATAAATTACTTCACCACCAGATTGTTGGTCATCAACAATATAGTCGGCATTATACTTATATATTATCAGATTCGTGATATAATCCAGCATCTTTCCATTTGAATCCGTATGCTGAATTTTCATAGCCTTTAGCACATCTAAGAATAGGAGTAGCACCTTTCGGATGCCCGATACTTCTTGCGGCTTCAGAAGCGGAAACATAAGTACAAATATAGTCTCCTTCTAAAGTGTAACATTCAACTTTTCTCATTCTTCTGTTCCTATTCGGGTTTTTGTTCATTGCTTCGCTCATTTTCTTCTTTGTTTCGGGTGTATGATTTTTACCCTTCCAAGAATGCTCATGAGTTTTCCAATATTCTTTGAAAAATTCAGAAGTTGCTTGTTTTTCTTCTTCTGTATATTTATGATGATTAGACCAAATTTCAGGATGATTTTCATGTAATTGCATGGCTTTCTCAGACATTAGTTCTTTTGTTTCTTTTGAATGAGTTCTGCCAAGCCAAATTGTTTCGCCATTAGCTATTCTATCAAGCATTCTCTCGGAACACGCTTGCTTATATTCTTCGCTTCTTTTTACACCGCGACAGCTACCTGCGATTTTGCAAATATTATATCCATAATCAGAATTATAAGACTGAAAATAATCCATCCAATATTGTTCTCGTTCATTCAACTTCTCTTTAGGAACGTCTTTTTCAAGAATTGTTATTTCAAAATTATCTATTCCATATTTATTTACAGCTTTTTTCATATAATCATTAAAATCATTTTGATTATATCTAACAAATCGTTCTCCAAGGTCTTGTGTTTGACCTACATACTTTTTGTTATTGATTAAATTTGTCCATAAATAAACACAAGAGTATCGAAATTTCTTATTGTGCTTAATTTCATAACATTTCATATCACTTATTAACCTTTCTGCAAAAAAGTTAATATATAATAGGGATAATCTTCATTATTGCAGTAAATCAGAAAGGTAGCTACTCCCTGTCTCCCTGTTATATTCTGTAAACAAGTTCGTTATTCTTGTCTGCTTTCGCCTTCATATTTCTATGAAGAATAGACCATATCTTCTTCCATTTCTGGAAGTCTACTACTTCGGGGCACTTGCCCCTACTCCCTTACGGGATGGTCGTTGAGCCTTGCTCTGTTCGAGCCTTGGTTGCTGATTGTCCAATCTATATTGTTTTCAAACATTCACACTTAGGCATATTTCATCCTTATGTTGTAGTCAATATAGCTCTAAGGATATTCCAGCAGTTAAGTAGATTTATTACTCCTATGTTACCATAGGAGAGGACAATAATGTTCATCCCAATATAGTTCACGAATACGATTTACTGCGCCAGTAGAATCAGAAGCCTCCCAACCTTGAATATAATCAACATGACGCTCAAAATGATTTTCTTTCCAATGCAAAGACATACAAATAATAATCGTATTGTCGTTTGCTTTTCGACCAGCACCCTTTACTGTATTAGCAAATGCGTAGTCAACAAGAATTAAACGTACTTCATCTTCGCCCTTCGGTGGATTGTAAGGCGCGGTTTGAGTTATAACTTCGATATTTGTTGGAGGAACAAATGCTTTTTCAAGCGTTTGGTTTTCTTTGAATTGCTGAATGGTAAAATAGGCGTGTTCATTTTCACCTATCGCTTCATTAAGATACTCCATACGGAAAGAAAATTCTTCTGTAGTCTTTTTAGCACGGCGATAATCGCCCCATGTCTTTAGACCATTATCAATATTATCGAAAAAATCTGAAGCAAAAACATTGAACACTGTCTTTTTATCGTCAAACCAGCCTTTAACACATTCCTTCCAAAGTCCATACCACCATTGATATTTATATTTGGAAGAAGTTAGATAAATGGCTTTTGATTCTTCAAGCCAACGTGGGTTGTTTGCATATTCTGGATTGTTGTTCAAAAACACTGGCTGACGCGGATAAAGCATACCGTCAAAGATTTGGTCAATACTCGCCTTCTTCATAATAGCCACTTCGTCATAAATTGTGAAATTACTCCGCACACCTCTCGAACTCTCAACGGGAGCAAGAACACGCAATACACTATTGTTCAGCGTATTTTCAATCTTATAGCCGTCTTGTGGTTTAGTAATAACAAGCCACTGCTTTTCATAAAGATACAGCAAATATGGTGATAATTTTTTAACCAATTCGCTTAATATCTTATCTTCTACAATTTTGTTTGCTTGGTCAATGGTAGAAGCAGTAACAACAATCCAACAGTTTGGGTAAAGCATCAGTTTACAAATTGCGGCAAGAGCGGTAATAAACGACTTTGCGCCACCACGCCCAGCACGCCAAAAGAACACATCGGATGTGCCAATCTCATGCAACGCTTCACGCTGATATGGCTTTAGACCAATACCAAGATAAAACTCTGCATATATATCCCAATTACGTCTAAATAATGTGTCCCATTCAATTACTTTTTCTTCTTGCTCTTTTTCAAGCAAATCAGCACCGCTAACTGTCCCTCGGAGTTCTTTCGCCATAAACTTACGGCGAATGCCACCCATAGCTGGTAAGCTATTTCCCATATTATCCCTCCTGCAATGTTACGTCAGGATATTCACGAGAACCAGTTACAGCATTTCTAAGAGAACGCTTTAGCATTGCTTTTTCTTTCTCGTAACCTACCATGTCAAGATATTTCTGTAAATCTTCACACTCGGCAGGTTTGCTATATTCAATCATAGCGACTTTCTTTTCAAAAGCCTTCTGCTCATCGCTAATGTTTTTAGACTGAAAATCATTTAATTTAAGCAAAGCCAGTTGCTTATTCAAAGCATCTTGTGCTTTACTAATCTCAGCACCGTCACCCGATTCATTAGCTTTACGCAAACGCAATTCGCATTTGCACAAATCGCGGTAACGATTCATTAAGTTAGTGTCCATTTCAAGAATATCAGCGGTATATTCATCAAAGGTTCTGTTCAAAAAATCATAAGAATCTCTGTCAATCTTACCGTCAATTCCTGTAAATTTACCCCACTTCTCAATTTCTTCCTTCATATTCTTCAACGGTTTTTGTTCAGTGCGAATTTTTTCCGCTTCTACTTCAACCGTCTTTAGAAAATCAGTCAGCATATTAGTAGACTGCAAAAAACCAGTATACGGTTCATTCCATTGTGCCATAAAACTAAGATATGTCACAAATAAACTTGGCTTCTTTGTAGAAGCGTCTTGAAGCCTAAGAATAGCTTTCTCATAAATTTCATTGATAAATGGAATATTTACTTGGGCTAACAGTAACCACAAGCCTGCGGCTTCGCTTTTCGTTTCAGCAATATATCTCTTTAACAGTATATTGCAACAGTTACGGCAAATAGGAATATACTTATCGTGATATGGGGCAGGACTTTCATTGAAATAGTTCGCTAACTTAACAGTTCCGCAAATAGGACAACATCGGTCGGTTCTGCGTAACTGTTTTGGGGGCGTAGTTGCCATTTCAAATTTTCCTTTCTTTCAAAATAACAAGGGCAGGAACTATTGCTCCCGCCCTGTTTTTCCAACGCTGTGCAGTATCGTGTCGAAGAACGACTTACACCGAGATAGGGCTTACGCCCAAGACCAACTCCTTTCATGCTTTAGTGAAAATTTCACAAGTGGACAAAAGTAGTGACCTCCTTACGTTGTTTATTCTACAATCTGACATATCCTATGCCAGATTACTTTGTACAAAATTCTTCAAATTGCTCTAATGTATTATCACCACATCCATATAAATTATGAAAAGCATTGTGGCAATCTTCGCATAGAGTAATTCCATTATTTATATCAGTGCGCTGTTCTACACACCAATTATATCCGTTTTTATGATGTACAATCAATTTCGCTTGCTTGTTTGTCTTTCCGCAAATTTGGCAACAATAGTTATCTCTTTTTAGCACTTGTTTAACAAAGTTCTTAAAAGCGTAAGTTTTTCGGAAAGCAATTTTTTGGTCGGTATAACCACCCTTCCAATTATATGCTTTTTCACCCTTATGAAAATCCTTACAACACTCGCTACATAGACCCGTAACACTTCTCATAAACGCTTCAATAGAAGTGGTAACTATATGTCCGCATTTACCGTAGCACCATTTTATATCTTTAACTGAAGCAATATCTTTTGCTTCAAACAAAGGAATAAAACCTTTTTCTTCTATTTTCTTAATAGCTTCATCATAATCTATTCTTAATGGTTCAGACGCTATTATTTGAGCGCACGATTTACACATACAAACATTTGCCGATGCTTTAATACAAGCAAAACTTTTATAGATTGTTTTGTGGCATTTTATGCAAGAAAATTCTAATTTAACATATAAAGAAGATTTTTGTTGCTCTTTTTTTGAACGTTCAAATTCTTCTTTAGATGTTAAAATACAATATTCTTCTCCACGTTCATCAAGATGTTTTATAATATCTTCATAGGTCAAACTTTTCATTAACTTTATAAACCTCGCAATTTTATAAAATTATAAAAAGACCAATAATCCATTCATGCGAGTAAATGGAAAAGGAAGCTACCCTCTGTCTTGGTCTTAATATTTCAATATTTAATTCAAATAATAAATTTTATTCATTTCTTCGCCATCTTCACTAAAAAGCGCAAAATAAGCACCAGCACGATTATGCTTTAGCAAAGTTTTAGCAAAAGTATCTGTACCACACATAGACGGTACACGAATAATTCTCTTAGACCCTACATTGCCTACACCCACTGCTTTTGAAGATTCACTATGATAATGAGCACCGTAGCAAGCATCAATACTCACATTGTAAAGATTTTCAAAATACTCCATAAGTTCTTGCAAATCTTTAGTTTCGCCATGAGCAAATACTAAGTTCTCATTAAAAACAGTAGTGAAATAAACATCGCCATATGGTTCAACATTGATATTAGGACAATCTTGTAATCTTAATTTAATAAACTCATAGACAATGTATTCAATGTTTTCATCAGGAAAACTATCACCGCGTTGAGATAAGAAACGTAAACGACCATGATTTCCCGGCACGAGAGCAAAATCTACTGGAACTTGCAATCTTTCTTGTAGCGCAAGCATCCATTCCGCAAAAAATTCTGCATACTCGATTGCACTTTTAACTACTGGTTGACGGAGTTTGGTTAAAGAAGTAACGCGAAGCAGATTTTCCAAACAATCACCCATTGAAACAATCTTTAACTTATCAAACTTGTATTCGTCCGCTTCAATCTTTGCCAGCAAACTCCACATACGAGCACGGAAAGTTTCTTTGCTATACTCATTAACCGTTTCACCAAAAAGCCCACTCAAAGAAAAATTACTGTCATAGTGAGCGTCAGCAATAGTTAATAGCCCCACTCGCTCTGTTGGTTTAGTATGCGTAATCTTTACTACTTTTACAGGTTCAAGTTGTGCAACCGCTTCTTTAATTTGTTCAGCCAGAAGTTCAGTTCTACTTCTTGAACGATAATATTCTTGTGCTTCTCGGTTTACGTCTGATAGCTTCTTCCGTTCCTTAACTAATTCTTCTTTTGCTTCAATAAGACGATTAACTCTATCTTCATCATTTAGAGTTTTAATCTCATCTTCGTCAAGTCGCTCTAAAAATTCGCCAAACAGCACAGCGCATCGTCTTAGGGTTTCGTCAGAATAAATCTTTTCACCAACAATCGCTTTACACCATTCAGTGTAAGAAATTTCATCGTTTTGCAGAGCCTTAGTTGCTTCTTCAACGAAAGCAAGATAAGACTGCGTTTCCTGTCGTTCCATTGTTATTTTCCTTTCGTTGATGATTCCTCAATGGGTGAGCTAAACCCCAATTTATATACCCACCCATCGGAGGAATCCCGTATTTCTCTCCATAATAGACACACTTTCAAAAAAGATAAAATGCGTTTTTGCAATTTTAATCTATGCTATTTTGTTTATTTTGAGAAATATTTTCAATATTTGTAACTTTTTCACTCTGAACGAGCGTACAAAACTTGCGCTTTTGCTTTAATCTTTTGGCTCTTGCTTTCTTGCAACATTCATCAGAACAGAACCGATGATTACTTTGCAATGAAATAAATCTATCTCCGCATTCTTCACAAACCTTACCAAGACTTGCCGTATTCTTTTTCAAATTTTCAACAAGTATGTCTCCAAAAGAAGCCCATAATGTTTTCTTCATGTTATTTGTCTTAATGGTGTAAAGATACATAACCAACGTATTAACTACCACGTTAATATCTTCATTGGTTTCTTCAAGAATATGTTTACGAATTTGTTGAAACATATACATATCTTCCTGCTTTGCGTTTTCGGCTTCAGTATTAAACAAATATTGGTGTCGATTCCAATAGTTATATCTTTCAACTATCTGATTATCTTCACTAATACTAAAACCATAATCAAGATTCATCAACATACGATAATCAAAATTATCACACATTTTCACAAACTTGACTCGATTATTGGGGATTGACTGACAAATACGATTCATGGTAGAATTATTTGGTGGTTCTACTTGTGATTTTTCCTTATCTTTGGCATAAATGAAAAAATATGGCGGCTTTGCTTTGGTATATCGTTTCATCATTTCTTCAACTTCAAAAGGTGGGTCAACTTTCCACAGCGTCTTAGCATAGTCAATAACTTGATTATTGATATAAGTAAACAACTTGACTGTCTTTAGAGCGTTATCATAGTCCTTTGTCAAATTAGGACTATTCCATACTTTTGTAATCTGATTGCTAATTACACCAATATTGCCACCTGTATAAGCCTTGGTCATACTATGGTAAATATTGTCAGGAGAGATAGCACCAACCTTTGCTTTCTTCAAATCATAAGAAAGTGTGCAAATTCCTTCCATATTACGTTTTGCTATGGAAGTCAACAGTTTATCTTTAATGACCAAACTTTTGTCTCCGTCCACATCAAATTGAAGAATCCTTGAAATCAAATCATGACAACTGGTATACACACATTTCGTTTCCCCAAACCACTTGTTCAAATCTTCATTCTTTACATTTTTACGAATCGCCCATTCACGATACAAATGCGGGCTTCTCAAACAAGCAACTTCATCACCGTTACTAAACTGCGTAGTAAACACTTCACCATCTTGAAGCAATCCCTTTGGGTTCGCTTCATCAAGAAACAACCATTCACAAAATGCGTATAGGTCAGGAGATAAAAAGAGATATTTGCCATTCACTCTTAAACGCCCTGATTTTGCTTGCTTAATCAAACTTTTTTTAGTTTCTTTCAAAATATCACGGCTATATTGGTCACGCATAAGTTCTGGATAAATCATTAACGCTTCTTGCACATAACTTGGATTTTTGTTATATGAAGTTGCGCCAATCAATTTCATAGAAGTTTGAAAATCATTACCAATAGCTTCAATTTCTTCAACTGTTTCTTTGGTCAATGTAGCAATTTCTTCATCGGTCATATCAGTAAGCGTTTGAAGCATCTGATAATTGATTCTGGCGCGAGGAATATCTTGTTCTTCCATGTTACAATAGCACACTTCACAACGATATTGCTTAAACTTTTGCTTGTAATCTTCCCATGATTGATAAAACTTATACATCTTAAACTGACTTTTTGTGAAAATATACCGAATATCTTCAGCAAGAATATCATGGTCTTGACCGTAAATATCAGTTACTATTGCTTTGCCACCACATTTTTCTTGAATAAACTTGTCAAAAGGAAAATACACAAGCAAACCCTTAACCCACGGAGCGCGAACCATTCTCGTAGGTTTATCCAGCATTATTCCACAACCATCCATGTGAGGAATTACTGTACCAGTAACTTCACGCTTAATGCTGTAATCTGCAGAAATGTGGTCAACCTCAGTTTGAATTTCTGTTTCAAAGTCATCAACTACAATCGACTTATCAATATCAAAATCTTCCCAAACGTCTGTAGCAGAATTACCAAGAGCAAGATAGGCAAGAAATTTATTCTCATTTGTGCCACCAGCTTCGTTAATTTCTTCAACGGTTAGTCCGCACATCATTCGCATCTTAATACGATTAAAAGTTGATTCTTTTATAAAAACTGCCTTTTTTTGACGGATTTGCCCTGCTGAAGCCGTAAGAAAAATATATTTTTCTCCGTTGTATATAAACCCATCACGAACAATGTTATGAAATACTTGAAAGAAATAAACGCTGATAACAAAAATATCTTCAGACAACTGATTGCGTTCAATTCCAATAGCACGAGTAAGCGAACTAACAAACAATGAAATAACATTTTTATCCTTCAAAACTTCTGGATTCAATGTGCGTGGTTCGGTACTTTCCAAACGCTTATTGAGTAATTGCTCAAGTTGCTCTTTTTCTTTCTTAATTACTCGATTGATACACGCTGTACCCCATGAATATTCAGTTTCTTTTTCTTTATACTTGCGATTAACTGCTCGTAGCTTATACAGTTTCAATAAACGCTTATGAATAAATTGCTCAGATTCATCATAAAATGCGTCCGTACCCACCGAATAAGCATGAATTTGATTTGTTAGGCTCATTGTTGCTCACCCTTGTACTTCTTCTTTAGCCGCTCTTGACGCTTACTTTCCATCTCTCGTCGTTTCTGTAAGCGCAAAGTATATGATTCACTTAATGACTTCTTATGACGAATTGTATCTTCGTCAAGTGTGTCATCAAAAAAATTTCTGTTATAACTCATTTCTGTCCAAGCCATTTTTCTCACCTCGGTTCTATTATTTATTATAACTATTGTAGCACATTTTTACAAAAAAGTCAAGTCATACTCCGTTCATATTTTATTCACAAATTATTTACAATTTAGGTCTTGACTTTTTAACAATTATG
>OBLI01000401.1_pt1 | contig 46073 bp, 32 predicted proteins | sample 1519701 | NCBI WGS metagenome assembly OBLI01 (sample SAMEA3663005, study PRJEB22513) | pig gut metagenome | biome: pig gut; feature: pig-associated habitat; material: faeces | place: France | collected 2012
CGTTGCCGTCGTCGTCCTTTTCTACAATCTTTATTTTTGCACTTGTGCCGTCGGCAATGTCCGTTACATCAGCGCAAAGAAAGACTTCATAGCCTACAAGTGCCTTCGTTATTGTCCTGCCGTTTTCATCTTCCCAGCGCGGGCTTGAGATTTTCGGGCTCTTTTCTTCTGCGTTGCTTTCTTCTGTGTCTTTCTGACTTTCTGTCTGGTTTCCGCTTGCAGAGGTTGCAGCCGCGGTCTCTTCCTGTGCATTTGTACCCTGTCTGTCTATCCGTTCCCTGTCGATTGCGCTTATGCTTCTGTTGTTGCTCACTCCGCAGAAGTTCCTTTTAAGATAGCACGTTATGAAGTATCCGTCCTGAACGCTGAAGTCGTGCTCCACTGAGTAGACAAGATACTCGCCGTCGCTGTGCCTTCCAAGGTATTTCACCGTGAGCCTGTTGCCCGGCCTTATGCGGCAGTTTCCTTCCGTCTTTGCCTCGCAGCTCTGGAACTGCAATGACCTGCCCAGAAGAACGCTTTTCGCCACCTCAAGGGCGTCCTTCTCGTCTGTGAAACTGCTGGAGCTGAGCTGCCCGACCTTATGGGAATCATAGCCTTTCGCATTGTCCTCCCAGCTGTATTCTCCGCCGATTTTCAGAGGCACATCCTTCATTGTTGCTGTCGCCGTGAAGCCAGAGCATTTCCTCATGTCCCAGCCTGTCGCTGTTACCGCGGAGAGCTGTGCGGCAAGGTCAGTCTTTGTCCTTGCGCTGATTATTGTTTTTCCCCATTCAAGGACAACATCATCGTCTGTCGGCGTTATCTCTGTCTTTACATGGACAGTATTTCCGTGGCAGTAGACTGTCTTTCCGTATTTTCCCGCCAGGTACATGATGTAGCCATAGTCCGTGAAATTTTTCTGCTCGATATAATTGTATTCAGGGCCGAACTCCTCCACGTCGGCATTCAGATTGTATCCTTGCACTATATCCCTGATTATGCCTGCCGGTGTCTTGTGCTCAAACGATGCGCATCTTGTTCCCTTGTTTAGCCTGTGGAGCTTTGAATGCATTTTTACCTCCATAAGGGGAGCGCTGTATTCATCAAGACAGGGCGCAAATCCTGTAACTTCTCCGGCGAACACTTCCTGCACGTCATCTTTATATCCAAGATGTATTGAGACCTCGCTTCCTATTGCAAATGCGCCGTCCTTGCCAAAGTCTGCGGATGAAATATCGAACAGCAGGCTCGCAGTTCCTGCAGAGTCCAGACTGTCATGTATATAAATTCTTTTCAGCGCGCCCTCGTAGCCTGTGCCAAGCCTCACTCCGTCAACATAGGCTATCCAGACCGGCGTAAGTGTTCTGTTCTCTCCTGGCATTTTGCAATACCTCTTGTTTTATAAAGTTGGTAATTTTGGCTATTTAGCCTAAATTTTTAATTTTAGAAAAAAAATATAAAAAACGCATAATTTAATTACTGCAAAAAGATTAAAAGGAATCACGCGTATGTATAACCAAATTTATAGCACATCTAAAGAATTTTTGAAATCCCTGCTATTTACACAGATTTTATGAGAGGTTTTCCTAGCTACTTGCATCACAACTTCCCAGCTAGTTGTGCCGCAACTTCCATGGTAAATGCGACGCAACTAGCTGGGTAACTGTGCCTCAAATCAGTTGGAGTTTTTCTTTTTTGCCCAGGAGCGTCCGAACAGTTCTCCACCACCGGCATAAAGCTCTATTACCCTATGATTTTCAATCGTTTTCTTTAGCTCATCGCTTTCGTATGAATTTTTCTTGTCGAACGAGACAAAAATCTGCTTTCTGGAATTTTCGTATTCCTCAAAAACTTTTATGACACGGTTATCGCTCAAATTTTTGAACAGGACTGAATCGTGAATCACAAACGGAAGTTTTGTAAGCTCAAGAATCGCAAGGTCATACAAAATCATGCTCACATAGGCAGTTCCCGCGCCACCATCTTTTGGAGCATAAAAATTGTAGCTTGACGCAGAATTTAAATTGAGGCAAGGCGCATAACTGTCATTGCCGTTTACCTTGCCGCTAAGCTCCTCCAGCTTCAGGTTGATTTTTGAAACAATTTCTTCAAGGATTGAAAGTTTTTTATCGTCAAGTTCAATTTTCATTTCTTTTAAGCGGCTTGAAATCTGCTTGGAATTTCTATAAAAAACAATCTGTCCTTCTAGCTCGTTTTTTTGGATTGAAACCGCGGCGTATTGCTCAAGAACTTTTTTTGGAATTGAAACAGGAACGCTAAGCTCTGTAAGTTCCTGCATCGCTTCTATCAAACTTTTTTCGATTTCGGATATTTTATCTTCAAGCTTTAAAAGTTCTTCCTCTGTCTCTTTTTTTAGGATTTTTGTAATCTGCTTATGGAAATTCTGTATTTCTTCAAGATGCGGAATGTTTACGTCAGGGAAAAACGATTTAAGCTCGTCAAAATTTTCTTTTTGAATTTTATCTTCAGAGCCAAGATTAGATTCCAGGATTGATTTTTCATTCAGAAGTTTTGTCCTGTTTCTTTTTAAAACCGTAATTTGTCTTTCAAGTTCTGCCGCCTGTGCCGCCCGCTGAGCATCAACAGTTTCTGTCTGTATTTTGTTTGCCTCGGCAATTTGCAAAAGCTCATTCTTTAACTGGTCAACTCTGATTTCTGATTCTTTCAGCTGAGACAGATTTTTTATCTTTCCGTCTTTTACGATTTTTGATTTTTCAACAGAGGAAAACTCGTCTTTTTCTGATTGAATTGCATCTGATTTTTCTTCAAGATTTTTTATTTCTTCATATTCTTCAAAAAGCTTTATAAGATTCCGCAAGATTCCTGTTTTTCCGCCGTTATGCCCTTCAACGCCGACAATATTTTTGATTTCGCAGGAATCTTTTCCAAAAATGCGGACAAATGGTGTTACAACATCTCTGAATGACAAGCCTGTTTCTGCTAGATTATATTTTTCAAGTAGGAAATTCTTAAAGTCAACATCGCTGATTTTTTTTGTTATATTGAAATTTTCATCGCAGACTGCAACTTCTTTAGGATTTTCTGTCGAGCGCAAAAAATAATATGGCTTGTTGTCAAATTCAAGACAGAAATTTATTTTATGGTTTCCGGCTTCCTCCAAAAATCCTTTTTGCAAGCAATAACCGTTTCCGCAAAAGCAGAAATCCACAGCAAACAGAAAAGTGCTTTTCCCGATAGAATTTTCCGCATTGTCCTCGCCAAGACAAATATTCAGTCCCGGAAAAAATTCAATTCTTCCGCGTGAAAGTCCTTTTTCTATGAATTTTTCACATTCAATGAATTTCAGCATAATTCTATCTCCTCCGACTCCGGGTCGAATTTTATTTTTCCAAGCACAAAAAGAACTGCAAGACAGTCTGCAAAATCGTTTGTATTTTTAAACATTTTCTTGTTTGTCTTATAAAGGGTGGCCGGACTATGGCTTTTTTCTTCCAAGGATTTTAGAATAGGCACAAGTTTTGAAAGGCTGCTTTCTTTATATGTGAATATCTTTGAAGGAAGTTTCATTGTTGCGCCACCTCCGTAAAAATTTCGCAAGACTGGACAAAATAGCTTGCAAGAATCTGGCAGGCAATATGGCTGGTTTTTGACATATTATAAAACCGTTCTGAAATCGCCTCAAAGATTTGAGTTTTTTCAATTTTTTCTGACTCCAAATTTTCATAGATACGCTTTATAGACCTGCGAAATTTTGTCTCGTTGAAATTTTCTTTTTCAACTTTCTGCTTCAGAAGCTCGTTTATGAAGTTAAAGTATTTTACAACGCGGGGTTTTATCTCATCTTCCAGCTGATGTTCTGACGGAAGAAATTTTTTCTTAAGCTCAACCGGGCTATAATTCAGTTCGCTGAGTTCTGAACTTTCCGCATTTGTGATTTTTTCTATCAAGGTTGTTATGTCCTGCTCGATTTTTTCTTCTGATGCAAGCTCTGAAATATTTTCTTTTTCCTGCATCCGCCGCTTGATTTCAGCAAGCCTTAAAATATCATGTTCAGTTTTTTGCATATTGAATTTTGCGGCACATTTCGGACAGACTGCAAGCAAATTGCTTAATCTGTCGTAAGATTTCTGCGGATTTATCTGGATTATCTGAAAGTACGGCTGTTTTTCATCATCTTTTTTGACATAAAGAGGCTTTGAGCACTCCAGTAGCGGACACAAGCTGTTGCATTCCTGTAGAAGGCTTAATCCGTATTTTTGCTCCAAGTCTTTTTTCCCGGAGTTTGTATTTAAAGAAACTTTCTCCTGCTTTTTTCCTGACGCAATATCTGAGATGATTTGAAGAAATATATCCGCGCATTTTTCAGGAAGCAGTTTTATATCAAACCCTTCAATTCCTAATTCCTTTGCTAAATTTGTTTTCAAATCAACTGACAAGGAATCTATCTTGTCGATAAATTCCGTTGAATCAAAATTTGATTTTATAACCCCTGCATTTTTCTTGCTTATTTTTTTTGAGCCATTAAAATATCCGCTCAACGTACTTGTATCCATTTCTAAAAACGGATTGTTTTGATTGCAAAAAAAATCATCTTTATTTGAGCTTACAAGACTTAAAAGTTCCAGCACAAATTTAGGATATTCGTCACCTGAACCAATATAAGAATATAAAATTCTAGAAAAATCAGAAAATTCCAACTGCGCTCCCTCTTATTCATTTGGCCATTTTTAGCCAACGCTGGCCAGTGGCGGCCAACTTCTTTTTAAAATCGACAGTATCTTAGTTTCTGTAAGACAAAACTAAGCGTCTTGCAGGCTGCGTTGCAGTCTATTTAATCATTATACCATATTTTTTGAGTTTTATCAGAAAGTGTGGTTTTCGAGGTGGCCATGGCTACTATTGCCTCGGAGTTCAAGAACTCCACAAACAAAATCAGTGTTTCAATCCGCAAGCTTGTCTATGAGGAAACTGAGACATTCGTGGGTCGTGTTTCACGGAATACAGTGAACATTGACAATCTTATAACGGAGATTTGCGAAAAAAATCCCGCTTACAATGAGTATGAACTGAAAAAGTTCGCAAAAGATTTAAAGGCGGGGATTCTTTCAAATCTGTCAAACGCAAAATCTGTAAACCTGCTGGACTTAGGAACGCTTTACATCGCACTTTCAGGCGGAATGAAGATTGCTCCAAAGACAGCAAGTGAAATTGCTTCTCTTACGGTTAAATTTTCGCCTTCAAAAACCTTGACTGAATCAGTCGGAAAACTGGAAATTGACAAGATTGTCTATGCGGATTCTGTTCCGCTTATAAGCAAAGTCAAGTGTCTTTGGGAAGGTCTTGCAGAGAAGACTGTTAAATCTGGAAAACTTGTGAGCATCACAGGAGACAGGCTAAAGCTGGAAGGCGCTGAATGCGGCTTGTATTTCTGCCCTGTTGCTGAAAATGGCACAACAGAGACAGATGAAACAAAATGGATTAAGTGCGTTGTAACAAGGAATCTTCCAAAAACACTGGAAGCCTATGTTCCAGACAATCTTACAGCAGGCGAAAAGTATGCGGTTGCCATAAAAACAAGACCTACAGCAGACGGTGTATATTCTTTTGGGTTCAGTGAAAACCTGAAAGTCGCTGAATAATTTTTACCTCCGCACCATTTTGCATAAAAGCAAACAGTGCGGAGGTCTTTCCCTATAATATAAATGAGTTTTTCGGTTTTAAATCTCTTATAGATAACATTAAATACTTTCGCTATAAAACCTTGTGCTGACAACACATTTTTCACATTTATGCGTATTAACAAGTCTTTCCATTCGCTTTTCGGCTGCTGATTTTATATTTGGAGCGGCATCTTTAGAAACAACAATCCGTGGAAAATAAATTCTCTCCAGCCCCTTGCCTTTCATATAGTCCATTGTTGCCAACAGCTGCTCAAAAGCATGGGCTTTATCGCAACCTTTTAGCTCCACAAGATATAAATTTTTCTCATCTATAACATCAAGAGCAAAATCACATCTTTCGCCTGAAGTTATCAAGTCGCCGTCAACATGAATTTTAAGCACAGACTTCTCATTTGGATTTTTGGCTTCATATTTTCTGCCATTTTCAGAGAATACAATAACTTTATCACAAACTGGCTTTTTTTTACGCCCAGGAAATTCAATTTCCATTCGAAAACTCCATATCAGAAAGTTTTGAATAGATTGCATTTATTTCTTCTGAACAGCCGTCAATTTCTTTTGGATCTATCTGCTTTATGTCGTCTGCCTTTATTGAGTGAATTTCTCCATTTTTTACAACATAGGCAGAGACTTTGTCATAATCTATCTGTTTTTGTTTTTCCACCAGAGAATCCGCCATAAATCCTTTTTTTTGCAAAGTCGCAGCATAAATGCTATTGTTTATAGTTTCAAGAATATACGGACTGTGGGTTGTAATAATAAGTTTGTTTTGAATATTTTCATTTAAGCTTGAAAGCAAAAACTGAATTATATTTTTCTGAGAATTTGGAAAAAGATTCTGCTCAGGCTCTTCCACAACATTAATAAAGAAAGAATTAAACGCCCTGTTCTTGTCAAGAACTTTTTCAAATTCCTTCTGTTCATTTACATTTTTGAATTTTAATTCTCTGCTTCTTTTTTTTATAGTATCAATAAAATATTTTGTTACAAGAAACAGCGGAACTGCTGATTGAAAACCACTTGCCGCTTCGTTCAAAGAAACTGTATATTTTTCCGACTGCAACTCAATCTTATTCTTCCGCCTATTATAATGAATGCTAAGTTCTTCTATTGGAAGAACTGAATTTTGAACTTCTTGCGAATTAATCACTTCATCATACACATACAAGAAATCTTGCATAGAATCTGGCAGAAGCGGAAGCTGTGCAAAGCGGTCTACAATACCGACAAGATTCCGTTCAGACGGTAAATACTGGATTTGAGGACGAATATATTTTTCAGCGTTTTTAGTTTTAAAAGAAAGTTTTTTATGGCTTAATGCAATATGCACAAAGTCCGTTGAGTATTCTACCTCACTCTCATCATTCAGAAATGATTCAATCCGCTGATATGAAAGAAGATTTTTAAGAAAAGTCAATGTCTCAACTTCTTTGATTGTCTTTTTTCCGACAAGAACAGCTTTCTCCACCCAACAGAGCGATGAAAACAATTTAGCAACCGTACTTTTTCCAGCCCCCTGAGAGCCTACAAAAAGAGTCAAATCACTAACATCAAAAAAGCCATCTTTTGAATCTTTAAATCCTTTATCTATTGGACCGAAATTCTTTATGCGGAGTTTAGTCATAATTCAAACGTATCCTTTTTTCTTGTAGAAATCCAAAGAGCAATTCGCCCCCAATTACGCATTAAGCATTGCAAATTATTTCATCAATATAATCAGAATAGTAACATATTTTTTTTATTAAGTCAGCGGAACTGTTCAAGTATTGGATGTATTAATATCGCATGGCAGAAAAATTTTTTTACGGTGCTCAACACTTTCAACATAGTCCAAAAATATTTTTCTGAGCATTTATTTATCGTTTTTTATTGTCTGCAATCTATTTTACTATATAAAATAAAATCTGAAATAACTTGCTCCAAAGATACGTTTAATCATTTCCCACAAAAAAGCACCGCCTCACATAAAGCGAAACGGTGCCTGTTCAATTATATTTTATACTTTGTCAGTTCAAGCCTTAAACAGCACGACTTTTCCTTACCTCTTATCCCCTGTAAAAGTTAATCAAGCATCCTGCCTGAATAATCTTTCGCTCGTCGTCGGTCATGTCGCCGGTCGCAAGGTCAAACTCGGCGGTTGTGCCGTCGGCGCGGACTGCGTAGGCTTTTACGCCAGGAAGTTTTTCCGCAATCATCTTTTTTGCGCCCGGAACAAAAATGTAGTCGCCGTTCGCAAACGGAAGATTCTCTGTCGCCGCAGCGTCTCCTTGTTTATAAAGGAACGGAATCATTCCCCAGTTAATCAGGTTCGAGCGGTAGCGTTTTGTGGCGTAGTCGCTTGCAATGTTCGCGCTCGCTCCCAAAACTCTCTGGCAGCTTGCCGCCTGCTCGCGCGCTGAGCCGTCGCCCGGCTTAACAGCGTAGATTGTAGAGCCAAGACCGGCCTTTTCAATTCTTCCCTTGAACTCAGGATACTTTTCCTCAAGGATTTTTTGTGCGCGGCTAACTTCCGCCTTGACCTCTTCCGACCTGTCGCGGACAGCCTTTGCACGTCCAACATAGGCAGGATCTTTGCGGCTCAAAGTGAACTCCGCAAGTCCAAGAGGATTTGAGCGGAAGCTTGAAGTCTCGCCCGAAGGAATAAGCTCGTCCGTAGTTGTAACCGGGTCGTGGATTTCAGATACAACCTTGAGCAGAATGTCGTCAGAAAGCGGCTGCATCTCCGGCCAGTCCTTGATGTTCGGTCCGAACTGAATCTGGACTTCCGGATGCGCAACGCCCTTTGAGTCGTAAACGCGCTTCTCATAGATTGTCTTGTCAAAGAAATATTTTTTCTTGCTGAACTCGCCGTCAGCCAAGTCTGTGGCGGCAGTCAAAAAGCCCTTGTTTGCGGCAGTCGCAGCGATTGACCGCGCATCCATAAGCGCAACAGAGGCAAGCTGACCGTTCTGGATTTTCGAGCCTTCGCGGTTCGGAAAGTTTCTTGTTGAATGGCGGATTGAAAGAGCGCCGTTGGCAGGAGTGTCGCCCGCGCCAAAGCAAGGTCCGCAGAAAGCAGTCTTAACGATTGCGCCCGCGTCAACAAGCGAGGCGAACGCTCCGTTCTTCATAAGCTCCATGTAGACCGGCATTGAAGCAGGATAAACGTTCAAAAGGAATTTTCCGTTTCCAGTGTCCTTTCCCTTTAGGATGTCGGCAGCCGCGCAGATGTTCTCAAAACCGCCGCCGGCGCAGCCTGCGATAACGCCCTGGTCAACGTAAAGCTTTCCGTCAATCACCTTGTTTTTGAGCGTAAAGTTCACCTTGTCGCCGAACGAAACTCTCGCGCGCTTTTCAGTCTCATCAAGAATATCCATAAGATTCTTGTTAACTTCTTCTATTGTATATGCGCAAGACGGATGGAACGGAAGCGCAATCATCGGGCGGATTTCACCCAAGTCAAGCTCAATCGCGCCGTCGTAATAAGCGTCAGCGCCCGGATTCAATTCCTTGTAGTCGCCTTCCCTTCCGTGAATTGAATAGAACTCGCGGATTTTCTCGTCAGTTGACCAGATTGAAGAAAGACAGGTTGTCTCAGTCGTCATAACGTCAATGCCGATTCTAAAGTCAGCGGAAAGATTCGCAACTCCAGGGCCCACAAATTCCATCACCTTGTTCTTAACGTAGCCGTTCGCAAAAACAGCCTTGATAATCGCAAGAGCAACGTCCTGAGGGCCGACGCCCGGAACAGGAGAACCGGTCAGGTAAACCGCGATAACGCCCGGCATATTAACATCGTAAGTCTTTCCCAGAAGCTGCTTTGCAAGCTCGCCGCCGCCCTCGCCAATCGCCATAGTTCCAAGCGCGCCGTACCGGGTGTGGCTGTCTGAACCCAAAATCATGTCGCCGCACTTCGCAAGCATCTCGCGCGCAAACTGGTGGATTACAGCCTGATGCGGAGGAACATAGATTCCGCCGTATTTCTGGGCGCAAGTAAGCCCGAACATGTGGTCGTCCTCGTTAATCGTTCCGCCAACCGCGCAGAGCGAGTTGTGGCAGTTCGTCAAAACATAAGGAATCGGAAACTTTTCAAGCCCCGAAGCGCGCGCCGTCTGAATAATTCCAACATAAGTAATATCGTGCGAAGTAATTTTGTCAAATTTGATTTTCAGTTTGGAAGCATCGCCCGAAGTATTGTGCCTCTGCAAGATAGAATAAGAAATAGTGTTTTTAGCACAGTCAGCCGGATTTTTGCCCGGCACGGACTCAACTAATTTTCCGCCCGAAAGAAAAGCGCCGTTTTCCCAAAGTTTCATAAGATTCCTCGAATTGTCAAAAAGATAAATATATAGAAGAGATTAGCATAAAACGCGGATTTTCTCAACGCTCGTTATTTCTGATAAAAAAACTGCCCGACCCTTTTTATGTGGTCAATCAAATCTTGGATTGTGAGTTTTTAAAAAATCGATATGTCAACTTTTGTTGGAAGCAAGGAACCGTCAAAATCGTTTACAAGTTTTAAAAGAACAGAACTTGGAATTTCTTCATCAAGTATCGTCAAATCTATATCGGAACCTTTGCGGAAATTTCCTTCTGCACGGCTTTCATAAACAACGATTTTTTTATCTGCGGATATTTTGCGAATATTTCATTTATGATTTTTTATGATTTTTTCTTATTTTAAAGTCAGTCCAAAAACCATTACAATTTTTCTTCCATAAAAAATATATCTGTTTAATTTTAAACTTTACTAGAATAAGAACAAATACTATCATGTTGTACAATGTTTTATCTGAAAACAAAAAAAAACATTTTAATTTTTACACTGATTGCATCCGCAGTTGTATTTTCTGCCTGTCACTTCGGAACAGATGAAAGTTTTGAACTGAGCATAAAGGACACAACAAAAGACACTGCATTTGTAATTGGTTTTACATTTGATGACTCAACAAAATCTTACGCACGAATTAATCCTGGAACAATCGCAACAATAAACTGTGAGCAGGAAGTTACAAAAATCGAATTCTTTTCAGGAATAAATTTACAGACTAAAGAAATGTATTTAAAGTCAACCTACAGCCACAGAATAAAACATACAACCACGCTCACAATTTCAGAAATTTCAGACGGAAAATATGTTGTGAAATAATCTGAATTAAAACCGCAATGTAAGCGAGGCTGTAACAGGCTGGTCAAAAAGATTTGAAAGTGAAACGTTTGGAGCGTCTGTCTCGTAATCTTTAGGCGAGCCGGTTGTGTTTCCTTCTGGATTCAAAGAAAGCTGTCTTGTATATGAAGCACCTATCTGGAAAACCGCATTCTCATTCATTTCGGCTTTAACACCAAGAGCGAATCCAGTTTCGTTTACAGTTCCGTGCAAGTTTCGTCCGCCACTATGCATTTCGCTCATGTGGTCAAAATTCGCCCAGTAAAATCCGCATTTAAAACCAACGATAAACTGAACATTTTCTGTAACATCATAAAGTGCTGAAAAAGGAACACTAACGCGCCACTCTGTGTTTCCGTTTTCTGGGATCCAGTTTGTGTTTTCTACAAGTTTTCCAACTCCGTCTTCTTCAAGTTCAGAAATCCTTTTGTTTACGGAATTATCCGCAGTGTTTACGCAGTTGAAATTCATCATAAATGACGGACGCAAGCCAAATTTTAAATTGTCAAGAATATTCCATTTCCAGCCAGCCCAAAAAGAAAATCCCTGCATCGGAGCAAGCCCCGAAACTTCATTTACAGCGGAAGGATATTTGAGAGTCGGCATTACAGTATAAGTTCCGCCCACTCCACGCATTCCATCCGGTGAAAAATCCAGCTTTAAAATAAAAGGAATTTGCGCCACATCAAGACAAAGAGATTTCCAGTATCTGAATTTTCCTTCCGCCTCAAATCCAAGCTTAATAGGAACTGATTCAAAAGTTTTTCCGATTTCAACTTTAGGAGCGGCAGTGCCAAGTCCTTTGTAAACATTTTTGTCGTAATAGCTTGCGCGCACTCCAAGTCCAAGAGACGGAATGCCTGCCATTATGCAAACGTCCATATCGGTCAGATTGTGAGGCCACGCCTTGTGATTCATTATTTTTGCATTGTAGCCTGCGCCCCAGTAAATCCCAAGAAAATTCGCAGCCCAGGCAAAATTAATCGCATCATCATAAAGTCCGGTGTGAAAATAATAATTGTCATCAAGCTGATTCTGCCAGTAGCGCACATCGAACATATCGCCGTACTGCGAACGGAAAACTCCGAATGAACACTCTTCTACAGTTCCAGAAGCATGAGAAAAAACTTCAGTTCCCAAAAAAACAAATAAAAATAAAAAAACTCCCAAAGCCTTCCAATTTTTTAACTTTAATCCGAACATAAATTTAAAACACCAAACCTTTTGTAATTTAGAAAACAGTCCAAAACAAGCGTATCAAAACGAAAACAATCAGCACGCATTTCTGTCATAAATTGAATGCAACTCTAGACAATATATTCGCTCAATATACTACACAAGATTTTTTTCGGCAAGCACCTTTGAATTTGAATAAACTCAGCGGACATACCGTGTCTGAATATACTTTATCACAAAATGCGAAAGTATAGTCATTCCCGTGTCAAGCCCGATAATGACATTAAATTATAAAACTCGAAATCAAGGACAGTTAAGTTATTTTTTATAGACTCTTTTTTTCAATCAGCTATGCAAGCCCTTTCTGCATTTCATCGCTTTGCTTTTCAATCATTCTCGCAAGTTTATTTTGCAGTTCACAGTTTCTCTTATTTCTGTTTTCCAGTAAAAACTTTGTGTCCAAGGTTACAGCGTGGATTGTGTGGTAATTTTTGCTGCCATCGTGCCAGTCGCTTGCCGCATATCCGATGTATTGCAACTTTTTTTCCATATTATTAGCCGGCAGAATGAACACATTGAAAATATCACTGTGCCTGAACTGGCATTTTTCGCGCCGCTCGGAATCAAAAGTCTTTATGTCAGCGTCTATGTATTGCGCATAAGTAATCTGCTTTTGGATTGAATCAGTTCCAGGTATTGAGCCGTGAATTAGAACGCTTTCCTGCTCGCTCTCGTTTTCTTCAGAATCCAGTTTTCGGAGCATTGTGTAGCTGTAATATTTTGAATCGATAATGAAGCATTTCCGCCTGTTTTGCTCCAAAGGATTTTCTGCAATCATAATTGTATCAGGCCGCAAAGGAGCGTTATTCTTTGGTTTTCTGCCTGGAAAATTCCATCTTGAAGCAGGATAAAAATATTCTTCTTTTTCCGTTTGCCCAACCGTTCCAAAAGCTGAATCAACCAGACTTTCCCAGACAACCTGAAAACAGTTTGTTCCGTAGCTGGCTTCTTTTGTCTCGCTTTCAGAATCAAAATTGTTTATAAAATCAAGAAGATTGGAAAAAAGTTCAATGCTCGATTCAAGATAAGTAGAGTCGATTTTTTCCTGCAAGACCTGTATGTAATATTTTTTATTTTTTGAAACATCATCTTCATCAAGCAGGCCTTTTTCGGGAACAGACGGAGTGTAAAGAAAACCGAAAATCTCAAAGCATTTGTAAACGCAGTATTTGTGAATCTCGGTTATAAGCTGATTTTCCTGAATGCGGTTCTTGCGGATAATAAAATCCAAAAATGCAAGTCCGCTCTCTGAAACCGTAGGCTTTATGTTTTTTATTGTGCGGCTCCAGCTGATTTTTCCGCTGCAGGATTTTGCGTATAAAGTTTCCTTTTCAAAATAATAAGAGCCTCTGTCTAAAAAATCTTCTATTATATAAAGCATAGATTTTATTGGAAAATCGCACTTTAGCTCGCCGTTCAGAACAGAAACCCGCTCGCCATTTTTATTTGAAGTGCAAAGAGCGATTGAGTTTATCAGGTTCAGGATTTCGTTCCGCTCTTCCTTTTTGATTCTTGAGGCAGACAAGCTTGGTTTTTCAGGAAAATATCCCATCGGAAAAGTTACAGTCCGTTCCGACTGCGTGATTTTTATTCCCACAAAGTCGCTTCCATTCTGCGCAGTTTTTAGAGAAATCTGGATTTCTTTAGATAATAATTTTTCCGGCATAAAAATTGAAATTCCAGAAATTATTCAGACTGCGCAAGTTGTTCTGGAGATTCAGTCAGCGGACTGTTGCTTTGCTTTAGTGCACTGACTAAATCTGAATTAAAGCAGTTTTTAAAGGCGTCTGCGCCTTTGAAGTTTAAAAGCAAATCGCCAAAAGTTTTTATTTCAGCTAGAAAAATCTCTTCTGGATTACGCTTGAAAATATCGTTCCAAAGATATTTCAGTACTTTGTTGGCAAAATCAGACTCAGGGATTTTTTCGAGTTTATCTGTTTCAGGAATTTCTTCAGCTTTGTCAGTTTCAGAATCCGCCTTAACAAAGAAAAGCCCTAGCTGCTTGTCTTCAGCATTGGAAAATGAAATTTTAGAGTCAGAAATCCTTTCATTTATCTTGTCGCGAAAAACTCCCCATTTTATATTTGTCTCCCCTATTTTCAAGTCATACTGATTTTTTTGAGAATCTTCCATATCATCATATTTTATATTGTTCGGAATATATTCCATTTTCCATCTGCGCTGAAAAGCATTGTCAAGCATAAAAACATTCTGGTCGCTTGTATTCATCGTGGCAAGAATGGAAAGATTCGGTGGAAGACGGATTCCCGTATTTTCAGAAAAATGAATTCCGTTTACATCAGCAGATTTATTTGTATCATTTCCATTGCATACTTTTAATATGTAATGGTTTATATCATCATCCATAAAAAAATACTCGCTCCAGCCTTTACCATAAGTATTCAAAGCACCATCACCTGCTTTTTCGCTAATAGTTTGACCTTTTTTTATTCTATCCAAAAGTTGAAAAGTTTCTCCAAAAATTGAAGCAGCATTTCCTCGGTTTATCTCTTCAATTATTAAAACATATTGATTACAAGAATGTTTTATTGCGTTGGCAAGTATTTTTGTAAAAGGTCCGGGAACAAAATTATATTCAATAGTTTTATCAGCATTTACTTTTGGCAAAATTTGTCCAATAAAATCTGAATTAGTATAATCAGGATGAAAAACCGTTCTTATGACTTGATGCTCTTCTGATTCAATCTTAAATTCTTTAGGATTCTTTAACATTTCCCCGATTTTATGGCTTTTTCCGCAACCGGGAACTCCGTAGAAAATAATTTGCTTTGGATTTGTGTAAGGAGATGCTGAAGAGTCATTTTTTCCATCAAAATTCTTAAAAAATGATTTTTTATCATCTCTGCCTATATTTATTTCCATTTTTGATTTTCCTTTTTCTGTAAGAGAAATTTTATCATTCTCAACTTTTAAAAAACTTGAATAGTTATTTATTAAATTCCTTAAAATATCAATTTCACCGATTTCATCTTTGAATGTTAGCTTCAATAATTCTTGAAAATTTGAAGATTCGTTATTTAATTTTAGATTCTCTGCTAAAGTCTGTTCAAAAAATAATGGCCTTTCAATCTCCTTAAAACCTTTTTTGGTATAAGGATTGGGAACATAATATAGACTAAACCAATGATGAAGATATTTATCAGCTTCTTCTATTGAAATATTATTTTTAAATCTTGGATGATAAATTTTATCATCGTCTATAAAGTAAAGTGCCAACTGACAAGCAAGTTGATATGGTGTGCGAAAAAATTCACTTCCGAATTTAGATTTTGCCATTAAATCTCTAAATTCATCTTCCGGCATTTCATTTTTAGGAAGTTCTTCAACAATTTCACACACTGTTTCAGGTGTTGCATTTCGCCATCGACAGATTGGATCAGCCATTATTATCTCCAATAAGATGAGGATAACTTTCCAAAACAGAATTCATAATGTTAATTAGAACATCAACAACAATTGAATTTCCCGCCTGCTGATAAGCAGAAGTGTCTGAAACAGGAATCACAAAGTCGTCCGAAAATCCCATAAGTCGGAAACATTCACGCGGAGTAAGCTTTCTAAGCCGTCCATCCGTTGTAACGTAATTGTCAACTCCAGCCCGATGCATTTTGTGCATTGTTGTCAAAAGTGGACGAGCAACTTCCAAGTCTGTTTTTGGTCTTGAGTAAAAGCCTTTTGTTCCTGTTGCAAGAACATATTTTCTAACTTTTTCCGACAAGAAATATTTTTCCAAATCCTTTTTTATTTTCTGCTTTGCTTCATCCTCGCTCTGAAAGACAAAATCCCCATGCCAGTTGAACTGCTGATTTTTCTTTTGGCAAAGCTGAATGTCGCCGTCAATCTGTGTGTACCGTTTTGTGAGATTTTTTTCGTCTGTTACAAAATCCACGCCTTTTTTAGGAAGAAAATAACCGCCAGGCGCATTGTCAAGAAGAAAATCCTGCATTTTCTTTTTCAGTTCTATTGGTTTTGGAAACTCAAATTCCTTTTCAAGTTTCAAATCATTTCTAAAACCGACAACAAAAACTCTTTCACGGTTCTGCGGAATTCCATAGTCTTTCGCATTTAGAACTTTATATTTCCAGTTATAGTTTAAATCCGTAAAGACTTTCTGGACTGTTTCCCAAGTTCTGCCCTCGTCATTGCTCAAAAGAGCCTTCACATTTTCATAAATAAAAACTTTCGGGCGGATTTCTTTTACAAGTCTAGCGTACTCATAAAAAAGAGTTCCTCGTGTATCAGCAAGCCCGCGCTGTTTTCCAACCAAGCTGAACGACTGGCAAGGACTTCCGCCGACGAACAAATCAACCTGATTTTCATACTGTTTTCCATCAAGAAAAGAAACGTTCCAATGAAAATCCTTGTCATCAATTTTATAGTTTGCCTTATAAGTTTTTTTGACTTTGTTGCTTTCTTCCTTATTCTTATAAAGAGCGTCAACAAATTTCTTCTTTTCAGAATAATCAGGAATTTTTGAAAGTTCCTTTAAGATTTTGAAAGAATTGATTTTCTCGTGCAACATTCCTGTCCGCTGGCAAATGTCTTTTATCTTTCTTGTAATCTTGTTTTCCGTTGAATTTGAAAGACTCATCGATTTATAAACTCTTACTTCTTCATTTGTCTTTGAAAGAATCAGGTCAAGTTCGGATTTATAAAGCTTGTCTTCATCTGATTGAACTTCAATTTTATTTATTTCTTTCGTAAGTTCAGAAAGTTCATTTTCAATTTCAGAAATATTTTCAGGAATCTTCTTTGAAAGAACATCTACATCTCCGTTGTCGCAGGCAAAAACAATGTCATGAGGAATATTCATTCTATCCAAAGTATGTTCAATCGCACCGATTCCGCTAAAAACAGTTGCAAGGTGAAGTTTTTTCTGCTCATTTAAACGAGCGTTTTTTTGGACAGGTTTTTCGTTCATTTTTCTTCTCCATCTACTGCCGACAATGTAATTTTCTTGTACGCATTTTTCTTTGCGTCTGGATGAGGTTCAAGACCAATAATCGTTATATCATTCTGATTAGGCGCGTACACCCAAAATAATCTTCCTGCTGCTGGCTTATTATTTTCTAAATAAGATTCCCACACTTTCATTTCATAACGCTTTGAAAGGGCTTCAATATCATGAGTGTGAAGTCCTGTATGGCGCGGATTTGCAGAAAGAAGACGCATTGCCTTTCCAAGTTTTTGATAAAGCAAAACTTCATCTTTCGAGGCTGTCTTTTCCTTTACTTTTTTCTTTAATGAATCCCAAAATTCTTTCATTTCTGGAATTCCTAGGCGAATATTGAACAAAATTATGCCTCGAATTCCGTTAAATCAAGTGGTTCGGAAGCATTTCCATTTTTTAGGTTTTTAACTGAAGAATCCATCATGTCAAGCGTTGCCTGTGAGACTTCAAAAGGAACAACAAGTTCACGAGGCTCAAGAACAATCCGACCGTCCGCAAATTCCTGAACATGATAGTATTCATATTTTGAATTTCTGAGAGTTATTCTTTTCTTCATGTCTGTCTTTGTATCGTAGGTTTTTACGGCTGTCATTGACATATTTTCTCCGTAGTGGGAAATCCCACTATCTATAGAATACGTCATTTTACTGAAAAACTCAAGGAATTTCTGTCCCAAAAAACGCTCGTTAAAAAGGACAGGTTTTCAGTTCAAACGAAATGATTTTTACCAAGTTTTCCTTGTTCTCAGCAAGCTATAAGCAAAACATACCCACTTTGTCAGGTAAATTTAGTAAATATATTTATTTTTTGTAAAAAATTTAAATTTTACTTGATACAGATTTATTATAAAAATATACTGTTTGTGAGGAATATTTTTTATGGAACAAAAACTTTCAGAAACTGACAGAAAATTATTTTATGTAAAGCTTCCTTTGCTGCTGCTTTTATCTTCGTTTTCACCATTCTTGCTGGCTCCAGTTTACCTATATATTACTGGAATTGCCACAATTGATGAATTTATTACCATCCTGCTTTCACCTTACACTATTCTTGCATATGTGATTGCGGTTTTGTGCCCGTTTGCTTTTTACAGGTTTCTTCGGAAAAATATAGAAACTTATGACGGAACAGATGAAGTCATTAGGAAAATAAATCTTCTATTGAAATATTCCGGAAAAATAATTTTTGCAATAAATTTAGTTTTGGGAATTGCAATACCTTTTCTTGCCTGCTTTGTGATTCATTTAAAAGACACGCAGTTTGCAGCATTTGAAGGAAGTTCTCCGTATCTTTCAATCATTCTTATCTGCACAGGCTTTATGCTTCTCTACGGAATCAGCTTTTACACAGTTTTCAACAGCCGCTTCGAGCACTTCCTGCACTGGCTTCCGTTTGATAAATCCGTTGTAACTTCATCAAACCGCGAGCGAATCATCTTGATGACGCTTGTAAATCTTTTGGGCTGCTTTCTAATTATCACGGCATCTTTTTTGGTTCCCAGTGTTGCATCCGACTCTTCGGTTTCCGGCGTTCTGAAAGTTATTTTCCCAGCGGCGGTATTCAGTTTTATTTCAGTAGGATTTACAACTTCAGTTACCGCTTACGACATAAAGAACAACCTTCAGCAGGAAAAAGCTATTTTGGGTGCGCTTGCCGAAAAAAACTATGCCATAAAACATGCGCAGGTTGTTACAAGAAACGACTTCGGAATCATCATAAACGACTTGAACAACGCATACAGAATCATAAGAACTATTTTTCAGGAAATCAGCAAGGACGTAAATTCCACGCTGTCTGTTTCATCTGAAGTTTCTGAGCACGTTGACCAGTCAATTTCAGAAATCGCAAACGTAAAGAGCATTTCAAATTCTGTAAAAAATGAAATGACAAATCAGGTTGCTTCTGTTGAAGAGACGAGCGCGACAGTTGAAGAAATCATCAAGCACATCCGCCATTTGAACGATGAAATTGAAAAGCAGACATCTGCAATTGACCAGTCGTCGGCCGCGATCGAGCAGATGGTTGCGAACGTAAACGGTGTAACTTCAAGCCTTAAGAAAAACAACGGCACAGTCCAGGAGCTTGAAAGCGCATCTGAAGCCGGAATGAAAAAAGTCCACATTGCAAGCGAGCTTTCCGAAGAAGTTCTGGAAAAATCAACCTTGCTTATGGACGCAAGCAAAGTAATTCAGGACATTGCAAGCCAGACAAACCTTCTTTCCATGAACGCGGCGATTGAAGCTGCCCATGCCGGTGAATTCGGAAAAGGATTCTCCGTTGTTGCGGACGAAATCAGAAAGCTTGCCGAGCAGAGCAATGAGCGCGCAAAATCCATTGAAACAAACCTGCGAAGTCTTTCTGAATCAATCAATTCGGTTGCCACAAACGCAAACGAAGTTTCTGTTCAGTTCAACAATATTTATTCTCTCATAAAGAAAGTTCAGAACGAGGAGCTTATAATTTCCAACGCAATGACAGAACAGACTGAAGGCAACAAGCAGATTCTTGAAGGAATCAGCCGGTTGACAGAATCAACAACAACTGTAAAGGACGGCGCGGCGGAAATGCTGAAAGGCGGCGAGCAGATTTCAATTGAAATGAAAAACCTGAACAAAGTTACTTCAGAAACAAACACAAAAGTAAATTCGATTAACGAATCTGTTCAAAAAGTTACAGAAACTTTAGCGGATTCAAAAGAACACGTTCTGGAAAATTCTGCAAATGTAAAGTCATTAAGCGAAAAAATGTCGGACTTTAAATTTTAACTTTTGCTATTGACACTGCTCCCCTTTTCCGTGCATACTGCAAAAAGCAAAGGGGGAGTAGTTACTTCCTTAAGAATCAACAGCCGGCTCTTTGAGTCTGGTTCTTAGGCTTCGGCTTGACCGGAGAAACAAGACCTTTTGCCTGATTATCCTGTTTGTTTCAGGGTGACCGGGCAAAGGGTCTTTTTTTTTGCGGCGGCGGATTTTACAGACGGAGGTTTTGAAATGGAACGGATTTTGGATTATTTTTTAAGCGGAATCGGGGCGATGACCTGGCAGAATTTTGCGATGATTGCGATAGGCGCGCTGCTGATTTTTCTTGCGGTCTACAAAAACTACGAGCCGATGCTGCTCTTGCCGATTGGTTTTGGCGCGATTCTGGTGAATCTTCCGCTGGCGGTTGTGCTTGGAACGGCTGAGCATCCCGGAGCGCTTCAGATTCTTTTTGACTGCGGAATTATGACGGAACTTTTTCCGCTGCTGATTTTTGTGGGCGTAGGTGCGATGATTGACTTTAAGCCGCTGCTTGAACGTCCGTGGCTTTTAGTTTTCGGGATTGTGGCGCATTTCGGGATTTTTATTGCGGCGGCGGTCGCATACTGGGGATTCGGTTTCAGCATAAAAGAAGCGCTGAGCATCGGTGTTATAGGAGCGGCGGACGGTCCTACCGCGATTGTTGTGGCAAGCCGTTTCGCAAAAAATCTTTTGGGACAGATTACGGTTGTCGCCTATTCGTACATGAGCCTTGTTCCTATTATAATGCCTCCTGTAATCAAGCTTCTTACAACAAAAAAAGAGCGCACCACTAGAATCCAGGCGAAAAACAAGAACATTCCGCATTGGGTGATGGTCGTTTTTCCGGTGGCGGTTACGGTTGCGGTAAGCATTCTTGTTCCGGACGCGGCGGCTTTAATCGGTTTTTTGATGTTCGGAAATTTAATCCGTGAGTGCGGTGTTCTTGAAAAACTTTCGTCGGCGGCACAGAACGAGCTTTCAAACATTGTGACTTTGCTTCTGGGAATCAGCGTGGGAGCGAGCATGACGGCGCAGAATTTTCTTAACGTTCAGACGCTCCTGATTATGCTTTTGGGGCTGATTGCATTCGCAGGCGACACAGTCTGCGGAATCCTGTTCGCGAAATTCCTGAACCTGTTTCGCAAAAAAGGAAACAAGCTGAATCCGATGATTGGCGCGTGCGGAATCTCTGCGTTTCCTATGGCAAGCCGCGTGGTGCAGAAACTTGCCCTTGAGGAAGACAACCAGAACTTTATCCTTATGCACGCGGTTAGCGCGAACGTCTCAGGGCAAATCGGGTCGCTTGTTATAGGCGGAATAATAATGGGATTTTTGGGCGGAATGTAGGCAATGTCAACAGGAATAATGATTGCAGGGCCGTCCGGAAGCGGAAAAAGCTCGCTTGGGAAAATCGTCGCGGAAAAACTGGGCTTTCCGTATTTTGATGTGGACGATTATATTTGGAAGAAAGACACGAGCGCGCCATACACTCAGATGTATTCAAAGGCGGAAAAGATAAGATTGCTGAAAAGCGGCATTGAGCCTTATGAGCATTTTGTGATGGCAGGCTCGATGAGCTCCTTTCATCAGGCGTTCGACGACAATTTTGAGATGATGGTCTTTATTTACGCCGAGCCTGAAATCCGTTTGCGGCGCGTCCACAAAAGGGCAATGGAACGGTTCGGCAAAAGAATACTTGAAGGCGGAGATTTGTACGAAAGCCACCAAAAATTTCTGGAAAGCAACCGAAGATACGAAAGCGACAGCTCTCCGAATCTTGGCGAACAGAAAGAATAGATGAAAAGTCTTCCGTGCGTAAAAATCGAGCTGGACGGAGGCAGAAGCCTCGAAAGCAACGCTCAAATCATTGTAGAGAAATGGAATAAAATGAAGGGAGAAGTTAAAATCTAAAAAGGAGCAAAAAAATGTGCGAAGAATGTTACTCAGACGAAAACAGAATTACTCCGCTGCTGAATCCCTTGGACTGTCTGGAAAACCACACTCAATATATCTGCGGAACTTGCGGACGCTGCATCTGCATTGAATGCGACCCGAAAAGAGGCCTGCAAAGATGGAATTTTCCCTTCAAGTCATTGAAAATCGCAAAACTTTATTTGCGGACAGCCGACTTCACAACAAAAAGCTCATGCGGCATTTACGAGATTGAAAACAGCAAAGCTAGGCTATCTTATAAAATTTTCGCCGCAAGCGAAGATCTGGAACTCTTCCTCAAAAAGAACAAGGACAAAAAATGCAGACAAATGTCCCCTGTTTTCAGCGTTGAAGAATACAAAGAATATCCGCACACACAAGTGCGAAAACTGACTTCCGATGAAATAAAAAAATATATGAGCGAACGATGAATTTCAGTTTAGGAGTTTTGTTTATCCGCTGTGCCGGATGTGATATACTCGGCTTGGCGAATCAGAATTTTTTACTTCAATAAATCTTCATGAACAAAAAGGAAACATTTCAGAAATGAAAGACAGACTAAAGTCAAAGAAAAACACGGATTCAGGCATTGACAGCATAAAATACAGATTGGGAAAACTTGAGGACATCGAAACAATCACCGTCCTGATTCAGGAGGCGATTAAGGAAATGGAAAAGCACGACATATATCAGTGGGACGGGCTTTACCCGACAGCGGAAGATTTTGCGGCTGACATAAAAAAAGAAAATCTGTACGTCGCGGAGGAAAATGGAAAAATAATCGCCTTGTACGTGATAAGCGGTGAATCAAATGAGGCGTACAACAATGCCGAATGGAATAACAAAGCATTCTATAATATAAAAAAAATTTAAATTATCTGAATCTAAAAAACAATCAGCGGAATATTTCGGTTGATTGTTTTTTCTTTTCAAGGAAAACTCTATAAAAAAAAATAACATCAATTATAGAAATATTCTTATTGGAGGGTTAAAATGAAAACAATCGGACTTATCGGTGGAATGAGTTGGGAAACTACAATTCCATATTATAAAATCATAAATGAAGAAATCAAGACAAAACTTGGCGGACTTCATTCTGCAAAAATAATTCTTTACAGTGTTGACTTCGATTAAATTGAAAAATGTCAGTCCTGTGGAAATTGGGAAAAAAGCGCTTTCATTCTTGGAGAAGCTGCAAAAAAACTTGAAATTTCAAGGAGCAGATTTTATTTTAGTCTGCACCAACACAATGCACAAAGTTTATATGCAGATCCAGTCAATGATAAAAATTCCTGTGATCCATATTGCCGATGCAACAGCTTCCGAACTGAAAAAAAGAAAAACTTTCAATGCCGGACTTCTTGGAACAACGAACCTCGGCGCATATTTCATCAGCACGACCAGCAGCCACTACGACTGGGCGCTAAAAAAACTGAAGGCGCACAGAAAGATTGTCGCAAGTAAGTAGAGAAAATCATCGCTGAAAATGTGGTCATTGAGTTTACCGAAATGAATCACTGCATTTTCTTCAAAATCATTCTATAATAATAAGAACGGAGGCAAGCCATGTCCTATGAAACAGTCTTGGAACACTTCTCTATGTTTTCAAGAAAAACGCCTGCATGATTCCTTATCTTGAAAATCAATCGGAATTTCTGTAATAACCGAAATGGAGCTTCTTTCGTTTCCCAAAATAACAGATATAGAAGAAATGTTTTTCAAAAGAATGATTGAAAACTGCGATGTAATTTCTCTTGATGAGAATGTAAAAAGGCAGGCTATCAAAATCAGAAGAACTTACGGAATACAAAATCCGACTTCAACAGGACTTCCCCATGATTACACTAAAACCCGTAACGCAAAACGAAAAGGAACTTCTCTGGAACATCAATCAAAAGTATTTGTACGAGATGACAAAATATTATCCGGACGAGATGGATGAGAACGGAAATTATCACTACGGATATTTTGAAGCGTATTTTACCGAGCCGGCGCGTAAGGCGTATTTAATCTACAGCGGGCAGAATCTGGCAGGGTTCGCAATGCTGAATCCGCACTCGTACATCGGGCACAAGGTGGATTTTGTGATTGCGGAATTCTGCGTTTTTCCGGCATACCGCAGGCAGCACATCGCCCAAAAAGCCAGTGAATTTATCTTGAAAAAACATCCGGGCAAATGGGAAATCAAATTCAACGGGAACAACTTAGGCGCAAAAAAACTGTGGGAAAAAGTCACGCAAAAATACAATCCTGCGGTTCATCACATTAATGATGATGAAACTGTCCTGGAATTTTCAAACTGCTGAATCGGTGCTTATCGAACTCGCTTAAACTAGTCATTGCCGTGCTTGACAGGGGAATTTCTTTGCACGGATTATCAACCAATTTTCTTTCAAAAACATTGCAGGGACAAGTCCGATAATGACATAAAAAGTACTTTTGGGAGATTTTCTTCCACAAGCTTCTGCTTATGTTTTGAGTTGATTGCAAATGATTTTTTCAAGCTAGAAATTTTCCTTTTTATGCATTCTGTAAGTTGTTCTATTTTAATATATGTCAGTTTGAATATAAAAAAAACGACCGCAAGAAAAACTTACGGCCGTTGAATAAAACCTATAGGAGATGTGTGTAGATGATAATAGCTATTGAAAGCACTATTGGAATTCCATACTTAATGAACTTACGGAAACTTTCTCCTTTGCCTCGTACTATGATATTTTGTACAATGGCAAGAACCACAGGAATTATTACAGTCGGTGGAAATTGAAAAATCCAAAGAAATCTTTCCAATCTCTCGGGATTGCCCTCCATGAACCATTTTGCCCCAATCATATAGATTAGCCAGCCGATGGACATTACTATCGAGCGGTATATAAATGCGCCCACATCATCCCTGTAATACCACAACTCATAACGTTCTTCATCAATTGTGTCCTGTTCCTGCTGTCCTGATTCGCAATAGCATTTTTCTGAGCAGTATCCGCCATTCCATTTTAGCGGTCTGTATTTTCCGCAGTAATTGCAATATCCATAATTGTTTTCTGACATAAAAAAACTCCTGCCATGTTATTTACATTTTATGCATGTAAATTGTATTGTTCATATAATCCTAAACCAGTTAAATCAGTAATTGAGACTATAGAGCCGTCATCCGCAGTCGCAATCTCAAAAACACCATAGTATCTATGATGCGAATTTCGCTCTCCAGTTCGCTTTGTAATTTCGCCAGTATAATCGTCGATGGTAAGAAAAACCACTGTTGTTTTTCCTACGGCAAGGCAGCCCGAAAGATTTTCCTTGAGCCAGACGTTAAGTTCGTCAGAGAATGGAAGGCATCTATCAGGATTTGATTCAATTCTCGTTTTACAAGATTGAATTTTGTCCTGAACTTCGTTTTCTGCTATGGCATACATATAAACATGCCTCATTAATGATTCTTCAAGTTTGAAGTTTTTACTTGCCGAAGAGAATTCATTCGTTTCACTATTGTTAGTAACAGTCCATTCGACAAATGATTTTTTGTATTTGTCATTTCGTTTTACCGTATCAATTCCTATAAAAATTCCAAAACCAAGCACTGCTGCAACAAGAACAGCAGACAGAATAGAAACAATTTTATACCAAAGTTTAGGCCAGTGGTTCAGATGCCAGTTCCCGATTTTCCCAATCAGAATCTTGACTTTGCTGTTTGAAGCTCTATTTGCATGGAATTCTTTGAGCAAGGCTGTGTATTCGGAACAATATTCTTCAAACTGTGAACCAAACTGCTCAAGATTTGATGCAATTTCATCGTTTTCATAATTTTTGTTCATTTCTATTTTAAAATTCTTCCGGTCTATGCTAAGCACAAAATTCTTGCAGAGAGCCTGTATTTTTTGTGTTGCTGTTTCCACCTTCTTTTTCGGAACAATAAATTCGCTCTTTGCTGAATAAGATAGTTTTGCGGAATATATATCATTTGAAGTCAAAGCAGCGGCAATCTTTCCCTTGAATTTTTTCGCCTTGATTTTGCGTGCGGCTGAATACAAAATGCTTTTAGGTGTTTTTACAAACTGTTGCTTTTCATAAGTTTTGCCTTCTTTCTTTATAAGTTCCTCGAATTTTTCAAACTGTTTTCTGTAGACGTTCTGAATAAAGAAAAGCCTTGAGAAAAGCTCGTCTTTTGTACCCTGCGACAATGTTATCTGGGAATTTTTGATTGTGCTCAAGAATTCAACGCTTTCGTTCATGAGATTAAGCTCGTAAACATCAAGAATGAAATTTTCGATTTTATTTGCAAGGACTTCTTTTTCGTTTTCCGCCTTTTTTAAGCAGGATTCAGCCGCATTCATTTGTCTCTTCAAATTGTCAACCTGCCCTTTATAGCGGTTTAATTCTGCTTTTGCCATAGCCTCACGCTTTTTTGCTTCATTATAACCTAGTCGGTCTACAATAATTTTTTGGCGGGGAGCGGCACCTTTTCCGCCAGCAGTTTGCATACCATTAAACATACCACTCATTATCCTCATAATCCATGCAGGCATCCATATCTCTTTGAGCATCACTGACTGCCTGTTCTGCAGCGTCATACTGGTCTTTAACAGCATCATACTGGGATTTTTTTTTCATCATATTCAGCCTGAAATTTTTGAATTTTCGCCTCTATTTCGGGCATTACCGCATTGTTCCATTTTATTGCATAGTTTGCCGAAGCCTTTCCCACTGCATCAGCCGTTTCCTGCTCCCAACTAACGCACATTCCTTTCCAAGTTGCTAGAGCCGACTTTGCTCCTGCCTCTGCATTTGATGCTGTAACTGACTGTTGCAGAGCCGACAATGCACTTTGATTTACACTCATTATTTTTGCCTCCATTTTTTCAGCATGACTTATATCAGTAGCGAAATTATATGCTACGAAAAGGAAATTTTTGCATGAAATCCTACAAGAAAGATTATGAAATTTCACATAAAAAATTGTGAAAAATTCATGAGCAACGTTTTTTTATAGGCAAAACACCGCAATTTAAACCGCTACTTATTCTCAGAATTTAGAAAACATTTTCTGTGTACGCTTGTAGCTGGTCTTTAAAAAATGCGGGTAAAACAAATATCTACAGAATGGGGGATTATGTTCAGTTCCTCTGCAATTTGAGCCTTTGATTTTCGCTCAAGTAGTTTCCTGAAAACATTCTTCTTTTATTATAATCAGCTATTTGATAATTTTAACTATTGCCTGTTGTCATATTTTCAGAAGTAAATAAAGAATTTTCTCAAGATACAATTAAGGCAATACTTTGGCGTGACGGATTTGAAATGTACTATCCGAAAAAGCATGGAGAATCCCGGTTACTGCGTCTACCGCTTCACCGCACAAAGCGTAAACTATTACCACGGACTTGCCAACATGACGCTTCAGATTGAAGAAATTGGATAATAAATATTAAAAAACAGTCCGTAAAAAGCGGAATCCCTTTTTACTCGTCAGTTCCCATTTCAAGAATAAGATTTACTATATTCTCTTCAATCTTCAAACGCTTTGCAATTTCAGCATTTTTCCATCCGTCTTTTTTCAGCTTAATAACATTCGATTTTAGCTGCGGAGTAATATTTGAACCAGTTACAGCAGATGGCTTGCCTCCAACTTCCTTCGCTGTAATATCATGAAGAAGTTTCAACTTGCTATCAGCATCAGAATAAAGTTTTTGCAGCCTGACTTCTGTGTTAAGAATTCCATCACGCGAATCTTTGATTTTCGCAATACGTTCTTCCGCATCATCAATCAAACTTTGCAAAGAAGTTATTTTATCAACGGCATCATTAATTTTTCCGCTGTTCTTCATAATCTTATCAATATGGTTTTGCATTGACTTGATTTCATCCGGCAGAGAATTAACTTTGCCTGAGCATTCTTCAAGACGTTTTTCAAGCTGTGAAATATTTTCAAAAGACCTGTCAACTTCTTCTGCGACACGATCGTAAGTTTCTTTTTTATTTTCTATCCGCTCAAGTTTTGACTGAACATTTGAAATGCTGTCCTGAAATTTTCCAACCTTTGCCTGCATATTTAAAATATCATCGCTCATAGAAGTGAGTTCCTGAATCTTTGAATCCATGCCACTGCTCAAATTCATAAGCGTATTGAATTTATATTCAATGCTGTCCAAACGAGATTTATCCGAGCTATACGCATTCAAACGTGAATTAACATCATCGCCGAACTTTTCAAGACGCTTCGCCTGAGCAGACAAGTCATTTAATTTTTCTTCAAAATTTTTCACTGCTGAAATTTTTTTGTTTAAATCATCAATAGAAGTTTCAAGCTGTTTTTTCAAAATATCTGCTTTGTCAAAGACCGCCGTTTCAGTTTTGAAAGTTCCAATGCTTTTGTTGATTTCATCAATTTGGAACTGAAGCTTATTCGCCTCCTCGCCGATTTTATCAAAGGCATTGTTGTAAACACGCATATATTCGTCAGTCTGCTTGTCAAATCTGCTTTTGAGTTCCTTGCTTTTTTTGTCAGCATAATCTTCCTGGTCAGCCGTTGATTTCTTTACATTTGCAAGCATATTTTCATATTGCTCACGGAAATCAGCAAGAGCCGCCTTGGACTTTTTATCGTAATCATCAAGAACATCTGTAGCTTTATTTGCCGCAACAGAAAAATCTTTTTGCAAGTCATTTATTTTTTGATCATTTGTATCGGCAAGAAGCTTGAGCTGATCTTCAATTTGCTGCGAGGCATCCTCGTATTTTCCTTTAAGACTGTTTTTCCAAGCTGTAAATTCCTGCACAGCCGCATCGATTGTTGCCGACTGAGATTCCTGCTTTGAAAGAAGAATCTCGCGGAAATTTTCAAACTTGGAATTCAAATCATTCTCAATTTTATCAAGCTGACCATTCATGCGCTCATTATAACTGTCAGTTTCTGTCTTTAAATATTCATCCGCATTTTCAATCGTTTTTTGAATTTCGTTTCTATACTGCTCAATAAAATCATGAATTTTCTGATTCACTGTATTAATCTGCTCCTGAATAGTTGTCTGACCGGAAAGCAACGCTGTCTGGAATTTCTTTTCCTGTTCAAGTGTTTTCTTTGTAAGTTCGGAAATTCGTTTTGCAAGAGCATCATCATATTGCTTCTCCAAAGCTGCACGTTTAACTTCATACTCAGCTGTAAAATCAGAAAACTGCGCGTCAAATTTATTTTTCCAGTCAGAAAGTTTTAGAACAACATCATCCTGACGTTTTGCAAGATCAGTTGTAAATGAATCTTCGAACACTTTGACTTTTGCGCTAAGTTTAGCAGCGGAATCTTTTTTAATTTCATCAAGTGAAGTCTGAACAGAATCCAAGTCAACTTTTAGTTTTTCATATTTTGCAACAATTGATTTTTCAAAGTCAGCCTGAGTTTTTTCCGCGCCTTCAGAAAATTTTTCAAAGTCGCCTATAACTTTTTTCTGGCTTTGATCCATAAGTTTTCTTAAAGATGATTCAAGTTTGTCAACGTCAGCTCCGGCAGTATTCAATTTTTTAAACCTATACTCCATTTCTTTTTTGTAAGCATCGAGCTGCTTGTCCAAGGCTTCAAGATATTTTGTCTGGCGGGCATCACATTCAGCGGCAACATTTTTTGTAGAGGAAAGCAAACTTCCATTAAGTTCATCAATCTGATTTTGCATTGACAAAGAAAATTCCTTGAGTTTTTCAGAATTGCTTTCATTTTCATTTTCAATTCGCTCGGAAATTTCTTTTGCATTATTTTCAATTTGCTCGTAGCGGGAAAGAATAGAAGAAAGCGTTTCGTCAATATTTTCCTTTATCGATTTTGTCTGCGCATCAAGAGAACCAAGGGAAGTTTTTATATCGGAATGCATTTCGTCCACGCGCTTTTGAACATCGCCTTTGTACTTGTCAAGATTTGCAGAACTCAAACTGCTGAATTTTTCATAAGCATCGTTTTCATCTTTTTCTGCTTTTTCAAGTATAGAAGAAAATATTCCGTTGTATTTTTTTTCAAGTTCAGAAGACTGATTTTCAACAGAATTCTGCAAAGCTTCCAATTTTTCAGAATTAACTTTCACATCCTGCTTTAACGCCAATGTAATTTCATTTACATTTTCTGTTGCTCTTGAAATCTGTTCTTGAACTTTTTCAATTGCAGTTTTCGCATCTAAAACAAGGCTGTCAGTTTTTTCTTCAATCTGCTTTTGCGCATCTTCAACATAAGCAAGAGCGTTTCCAGAAACTTCATCCGTTTTTGTAGAAATTATTTTCTGGACATCTTCAAAACGACTCTTTGCATCTACAATCGCATCTTCTGAAAGAGACTGAATTTCATTTGTGCGCTGATTAATAAGTTCCTGCAAACCGCGGATTTTGTTTTCAAGCTCTTCTTTTAAAGAGTTAGTATTCTGCTCAATTTTTTGCGTGTACTCAGAAGTTGTGGACTTATACTGCTCCATCGCTCCGTAAGTTTGAGTTTCAACATTATTTTCAAGATCAGCAAGTTTCTTTTCAATTTCCTGAGCACGTTCATGAATTTGACGTTCAAGAGCCTCTGTTCGTTCCGCAAGTTCTTTGCGCAAAACATCAGTTCTATCTTCAATATCCTGCGTATAACTTGAAGTCGTCGTTTTGTATTTTTCAATGGCTTGCGCTGTCTGATTTTTTACATCTTCTGTAAGATTTGAAAGTTTTCTGCGGACATCATCTTCAAGTCCGTCTGTGCGGTTTTTAATTTCAGTGGAAATTGAAAGAGCCTTGTTATTTATGTCTTCAAGTTTCTTTTTAAATATGCTGTCAATCGAATCAAACTTATCAATTAAACTTGTATTAAGTGCTGCTGTTTTCTGGCGGATTTCATTTTCAATTTTTGAAATAGAATTTTCAAATGAAGTGTTTGAAGCTCCTGTTTTTTGTTTTATTTTTGCATTAAGCTCATCAACATTTTTATCCAAATCAGCATCAAGGGAACGCATTTTTTCCTTGAGTTTTGAATCCAAATTTGAAGACTTTTCATTGAACAAAGCAATAAGCGCCTGGGATTTTTTCTTCATTTCGGATTCTGCATTTTCATTATTTAAATCCAAAGATTCTTTCAGCTTCTTTGTTTTTAAATCATAGTTTTCTTCAAGCTCTCGTGTTTTATCTTCAAAAAACTGAATAACGTTACGGCTTTTATCTGCAAAGGTCGAATCCATGGAAGAACATTTTTCCTCATAAGATTTTGAAAGATCCTTCATTTTTTCTTCAATATTCGAGAACATATCGGAGTAGCTTTGCTCTAAAGAATTTTCAAGGTCAGAAGTTTTTGAGTTGTATTCAGTTTCAAGGGAAGCCACGTTAGTTTTGAAAAACTCTTCCAACCGTGAAGTTTTTTCTTCCAACTGAGAATCAAGTGAAGAAATTTCAGAATTGAGCCGCTCCGAAAAATCAGAAATATTCGACTCAAGTTCAGAAGAGAAAATATCAGATTTTTGTTTCACATTGTCTTCAAAGACTGAAGTCTTGTCCTCAAAAATTTTCGCTTGCTTTGTGAAAGTTTCAAGCAAGGAAGAAAATTTATTTTCCAATTCATTTTGAAGAGAATCAGCGCGCTCTTTATAACCGGCTTCAATAGAATTTGAAGTTTCATTGAAATAAGATTCAATCTGTGAAAGTTTTTCTGAAAATTTATTTTGAATGCCTGACGATGACTGCTCAAGTTTTTCTTCAATTTCAGAAATTCTTCCAGAACATTCGTCTTCAATCCTTGAAGTAGAATTTTCAACAATGTCAGAAAGTTCTTTTATTTTGTCAGCAAACTCACTTTCAAAAGTTCCTGCGGATTCATTTATTTTATCTTCAAGCGCACCAGTTTTTTCAGCAAGAGAATTATCAAGACCAGCAACGGCATCTTCCAAACGTGAATCAAAGTTTTCAGAACTTTCTTTTAAGTCCTGCTCAAGCGATTCAATTTTTTCAGTCCAAGTGCCGGTAAGAACATTTGTACGCGCGTCAATCATTTCTGAAATGCGTTGTGTGCGCTCATTGAATTTTTCTTCAATTGCGGAAGTCTGCTCTTTCAAAGAATCACTGAATATTTTTGTTTTATCATCGAGGCTTTTTTGCGTTTCAGAAATTCTTGAATCAATAATCGCAGTGATTTGTTTTGTCTGAGCTTCAACTTCATCAAGACAAGCGGAAGTTCTTTTTTGAGATTCATCTTTGAGTTTTGCAAACGACTCGTCTTCAAGCCGCTTTGCATTTTCAATCGCCTTGGAATATGCCTGACGGATGTCGTCTTCAATTTTTTCCATAATAGCCTGATTTTGCTTTATGGCTTTTTCTGTTGTCGCATCAATTTCCGAAGCGCGCTGCTCATACTGATTCAGCAAATCAGAACCAATCGTCTTGAGCTGCTCAGAATTTTTTACAGAGAATTGTTTTGTAACATCAGAAACTTTTTTCTCTACAGCTTCAAGAATTTGATTTTGGCGGGAAAGCCTGGAATTTACTTTGTCCACAACAAGGGCTTCTTTTTTTACAGAATCAAGATTTTGTTCAACTGCGGCTGTCATTTCCATAAGATTCTGCAAAACTTTATCATAAGCTTCAATTTTATTTTTTATGTTCTCAATATTCTGAACAGGATTTTCAAAATTTTCTGTAGTCTGGCGGCACTCGTCAATCTGCATCTGCATTCTTTTTATCGCAGCCTTAACTTGAATATCTTTTGTGTCCAAATCGTTTGCAAGAAGTTTTATAGATTCCGTCTGCTTTTCAAAATACTCATCGAATTCAGCCTGACGCTGGTTTGCATAGCGTTTGACTTTTTCCATTGAATTTTCATTTTTACCAGTCTGCTGAATAACAACAGAAACAATCGCAGACAAAACTACCGCAATGACAATTCCTAATATAGTAATCACTTTTTATTTCCCGCCCAAATTTATTTAAAAAGAAGTTTTATCTATTTTAACACAATTTTTTCAAGCTGACGATAATTTTTAAATGAAATATCAGCCTCTGGAAGTTTTATTCCAAACATCCGGCGAAAACCAGTTAAAATATATGCGCTTTTCATTTTTGCATTGTTTGCGCCAAGAACATCGTATTTTTTGCTGTTTCCCACATAAAGAATTTTTTCCGGCGGAACATCAAGTTTTCTGCTCAAAATTCCAAAAGAATAAACAGAAGGTTTTAAAGCTCCCGATTCTTCTGAGCCAATGCAAACATCGCAAAGTTCTTTTATTCCCCAAATATCACCTTTTTGTGACGGCGGAAAATCAGAAAGAATTCCGATTTTTAATCCGGCAGATTTCATGTTTTTTATACATTCGTAAGCATGACTGTACGGTTTTATCTTTTTGAAAAATTTTTTTATTCCTTCATAGCAAACATCATTTATGATTTTTTTTGATTCAGCAACAGGAAATTTTGTTTCCTCCGCAAAAAGCCTTGCCTGAAATTCATAAAAATCAGACAGCGGCGCAGTCCTATGAAGAATCTTGCGGATTTTATTATAATGAAGATAAAACTTTAAATGCTTGATCACATACAGCGGCATAAGAAGATAAAGTCTCCAAGACGGATAAAGAGTTCCGTCAATATCAAATGCGACTGCTTCTATTCCTTCGAACATACATTCCAATTATATAAAAATAATTATCGAATCTCAAGCGTATAATCAAAAGAAGCCGTTCCGTCCAGTCCGGAAGATTCCTCGGAAAATCTCCAAAGTTGAATTTGTTCTTTTATTTCAGCCTGAATCTGCAGAGGCAAAAGCGATGACGGTAGTATGGAAATTCCTGTTACAGGAACAGTTCCGTCCGCACGAACTTTAAAACGGACAATTACTTTTTTTGTTTCATCAACAAGTTTTGCGTTTTCTTCTGAAATAAATATAACAGGATTTTTTGGATACAAAAGCTCTCTTGATTTTCCGTCTGACATTTTTATAGAAAGTTTTCCGCCTGAATTTTGAGAAGCAACAGATGTCTTGCTTTTTATATTTCCAGAAACAGATGAAGAAAAAGTATTTTTAATATTAGCCAAAGAACTTTTTGTCTCTTCTGAAACATCTGCGTTTCCACTTCCAGCCGATTCGGAAGAAGATGAAACTCCAGAAGTTTTTTCAGCTGAACTTTTTGCAGCAGTTCCTTCAACTGAACTTTTTACAGAAGATTTATTTTGCGCTTCGGAAATATTTTTGCTTTGCACAGTTTGCGAATCGTCAAAAAAACTTTCATTCCATTCAGCAGTTTTTTTTGCAGAAGAATTGTTTTCCGCCATAAGCTGCTCAACGCTTTTTTTAATTTTTGGCTCTTCAAAAGTTTTTTGTTTTTCAGAAGAAACAGGCAATCCATTTTTTACAATTTTATTTTTTTGAGAACTTGATTTTTCTTCAGGAATTTTCTTTGGCTCAACAGGTTTTATTTTTTCAACATCTTTAGAACTTTGATTTTTTGAAGGAACATCTTTTTTCTGTAAAGTAGTTTCCTGCAAAGATTTTTTTTCAACAGGAAAAGAGGCAAGATTTATCGTCAAGACTTGAAATTTTTCCTGAGGTTTAAATTTTACAGCAAGAGAAAAAATCAAAAAAGCCAAAAAGAAAAATGCAGTAAACGCAAAAGCAATCGCATTTCCGCGCCGTTCAAGACTTGTCATTTTTTTCCGCTCGTCCTCAAACTGACAAAAGCAAAGCCGCTCATTCTGATTATATCAAACAGCTCAACAATTTTTCCGTTTTTTACATTTTCATCCGCCGAAATTAAAACAGGAAAATTTTTGCGCTCAATTTCTTTTGTGTCAAAATTTGAAAGCAAAGCTGCCAATTCTTTTTCAGAAACTTTTTCATCGTTAAACCAAAGAGCTCCATTTTCTTCTACTGAAATTGTTATACCGCTTGATTCCGCTCCGGACGAAGTAGAACTTTTTGGCAAATTAACATTTATCGCAGGAAGCAAATTGAATGTTGTGGAAACTAAAAAAAACAAAATGAGCTGAAAAATAACATCAAGCATAGGAGACAAATCAACCACCGGGTTTGTTTTTTTTCGCGCGGAAACTTTCATTTTAAGCCTCGCCTTTTTTTGTAAGACGGAACAAAACAGAAGTAACAGTCTGCTCCATTCTCGTAATGCTGTGATTGACTTGAGAATTAAAATAGCTGCTAAAAATAATCGCAGGAATTGCAACAACAAGTCCGGCAACAGTAGTAACTAAAGCCTCAGCAATCGCACCGGCAAGCAAAGCGGGATCTCCCATTGTGCCACCATTTCCAAGCACACCAAAAGCCTTGATATTTCCAGTAACAGTGCCCAGCAATCCAAGCAAAGTTGAAACATTTGAAATTGTGTTCAATGCAGAGAGATTATTTTCAAATTCAGGAACAGCGAGATCAAGTTTCGACTGAATAAATTCCTTCAAATCACGCTCTGAAAAATTTCTATGTTCAACAGCACTTTTTACAACCTTTGCACAAGGAGTATCTGCAAGAACACAAACCGACTCCGCAGTCTTAAAATCATTTTTCAAAATACAACTTTCAATATCACTGTTGAATTTTTCATCACGCTTCTTTATTGAAAAAAAATAATGAAACCGCTCAACAATAATAAACACAGCAACCAATCCGCAAGCAATAATCGGAACCATAACAATTCCGCCGCTCTTTAAAATCTCAAACATTTTTAGCTCCTATAAAAAATCAAAATAAAAGTTTCAAATTAAAAATAAAATTTTGCAAACAAAGATGCGCAACCAGCACGAACAAGATAATCAGTTTTCATAAAATCTCTATCTTTGCCGGCAAACAATTTTATGGCATCGGAAAGTTCAAAAGAAAGTTTTATAGACTCTTTTACATTGTAATAAACTTCACCGCCAAGCAAAGGACATTTATCGGAATCTGAACCAATATCTTCCTGCAAGGAAACTGAAAAGCCCCAAGATTTTTCTTTTGAATCAAATGAAATGGAAGTTGAAATATAATTTTTAAATTCATCAGCCGGAACATGAATCCAATGCGATTTCCATCCTGCACTCAAAGTAAAAACATTCCACAAATAAGAAAATCCTGAATCAGTAGAAAAAAGAGTTCTATCTGACGAAGCTATCTCAAAAATTCCAGAATCTATTTTCGAATCATAAACGGCTTCCCAAGTTCCGTTTTCAAAAGCAGTTTTTCTAAATTCCGCAGAAGAATAAATTGAAGCAAATTTTGAAACAGGAACAGAAATTTTCGCATTTGCGAACCAATCAGAAACTTCAGAAGGTAAAGAAACAAGCTGCGAAAATTTGTATTTATTTTCAAGTTCTGAAAGTGAATTCAAATACGTGTCAAGACCTCCGTGAACTTCAAAAGAAAAACTATTTTTCAAAGGAGAATCTTTTCCTGCAAAAGAAATTCCTGCATCAAAGAACGGAACAGAATTTCTTGTTCCCATTTCAGTTCCGCTAGCAATTCCTCCCGATGCTGAAATTTCAAGAAAATCATTCTTCCATCCAGCAGACGCAGAAGCTTCCGCTCTAAAAATATTTTCAATTTCAACAGAATCAAAATTTCCAGCTAGAGTTCCATAATCAAGTTTGCCATTCAAACCAAAAAAGAAGTTTTTTCCGCTCCATGAAAAATTTAAATTTTGATTCAAATATACAACATCAATATTTTTTTCTTGTTTCAAAAAATCATTTTTACCGTCAGCGATTCCAGCATATCGGTTGTACCAAGAGCCGCCAGTTTTAGATTCAAATCCAAATCCATGTGAAAATTTTTTTCTTACAGAAAAATTTCCAAAAGCTTCTTGAGAATTCAAATCATAAAAAAACGGACTTACGGACTGAAGACCGGTTTCATTTTTTTTGTATTCGCCGCCAATTACAAAATCCGTACTTTTTGCAGTAATAGTTTTTTCAGCGAAAAGCCTTGTACTGCTGTTAAAAAATCCATCACCAGCCTTGTGCTTTCCATATCCATTTTTGCTAAGATGTGAAAATTCAATTTTAAACGGATTTTCTCCAATGGATTTATAAACAGAAAAATCTCCGATAAAATCTCCCGGGAATCCGCCTCCAACAAGTCCTTGCGCAAAAATTGTCTTTGCCTCTCCAAAAGAAAAATCAGCAACCGGCTCTTCATCAAAACTGACATTTTCTTCTGCAAAAACAGGAAGAACAGAATCAAATTTCTTATCATCTGGAACAATTTTAGAAAAATCGGGCAACGCATCTTTTCCGGCTGCAACAACTTCGCCAGAAACAGTCGTTGTTATATCTGGCAAAGTTACATTTTCAGTTTGAGAAAATAAAGGCGCAGAAAAAAAAGCAACACAAAATAAATAAAATATATTCTTAACATTTTTCATTTTAACTTTCACTTGCTCCTAATTATTTTTTATAAACTTCTGGGCAGCGGATTTGTAACTGCTTTTCGGATAAAGTTCCAGCAAAGTTTTTGCGGAATTTTCAGAATCAGCATAAAGTTTTGCGGCATCAAAAGATTCTGCCGCTCCATAAATTGCTTTTTGCGCAAGCTCATCATTTTCAGACTTTCTAGCAAACTCGGCACATACCAAGAATCTTTGCGCGGCTTCTTTATTTTTATTCAGAAACCTCAAATATCTTGCGCAGACAAATGCAGTTCTTGCAGCATAAGAACTTTCAGCAGCCTGATTTTTTTCAGATGATTGAATTTTAAAAAGAGATTCCGCAAGTTCAAAAACTTCTTTTTTCGGCTGTTCATTTTGGATTAAAAATTCTGCAAGTTCAGTTCCTGCTATTCTGCCTTCAAAAGTTGCAGTTTTAGAATTTTCAACGTAACGCTTTTCAAGCAATGCAAGGTCTGAATTTTCTCCAGAAATCAAATTCTTCAAGAAACTGATTTTTTGTTCCGCAGTCTTTCTTTGCTCTTCAGAATCAGCAATTAAAAGAATAAATTTCTGCTGTTCAAGCGCATCTTCGTATTTTTTCTGCTCTTCAAAAATTTCTGAAAGATTTTTTCTAGCATTATAAATGAAAGTGCTTTTTGGAAAATTTTCCACAAGAATTTTATATTGCAAAACTGATTTTTCAATTTGCGCCAGTTTTCTATACGAATCAGCGGAACAATAATACGAGGCATCAATAAATTTTCCTTTAGGAAATTTTCTTTGATATTCGGAAAAACGCATTGCTGCAGTTTCATAATTCTTTAAATTGTAATACAAATCCGCGCGTCTAAAAGAACTTTCATCCGCAAAAGGAGAATTATAAAATTTATTTTGAATCTCAGAAAAAATTTTGTCAGCTTCAGAAATTTTTCCAATACGTGAATTCAAAAGCGCAATCTGATAACGGCAACGAATAGAAAACACAGAAGTATTCTTTGCATAAGGCTCAAGAAATTTTATAGCGTCCTGATATTTTTCTGAATCAGAATAAATAGAAGCGCAAAGCAAAACTGAATTTTCTTTTTCTTCCTGCGATGAAAAAAAACTCAAGGCTTTCTTTGCCTGAACGATTGCATTTTCAAAATCAAAATTTTTTAACGCAGAATTTGCAGATACAATACAAGATGAATAGCACAAAGAACTTTCTGGATATTTTTCAGAAAAATTTTTAAGAGCATTAAAAGCTTCTGCAGATTCTCCCATTTTATATAAGGAATATCCGTAATAGAATTCCGCAAATGAAATTTTAGAAGACTTTGAATTTTCTGCAATAAACTTAAAAAATCCAGTTGAAGAATTTTTCCAGTCTTGCATATTAAATGAAGCCAAAGCGGAAATGTAAACTGCATCAGAAACAGAAGAAGAATCCGCAACTTTTTTACATTCGCTCATATTTCCAAGTGAAAAAAGTATTTTTGCGTAATCATATTTTTGTTCATTGTTCAGCTGCGATTTCTCAAAAAAGTTTTTATAAATTTTTTCAGCAGATTCAAGATTCCCATTTTCAGCGAGACATCTTGCATATAAAATTTTCTGTGCAAAAAAATACTTGCTTTCTGCATCAGAATTTTCTTTTGATTTTTCTATAAGAGAAATTGCCTGTTTTGATTTTCCTGTTGAATAAAGTCCCAGGCAATAATAATAGAACGATTTTTGCTTAATCTGCTTTTTTTCTGGAGAAGTTTTTTCATAAGCATTTTTTGCATGAACAAGAGAATTTTTAAAATCACTCAAAGCCGCATACTGTTGTGCATAAGCAAGCTCATATTCCGCATAATATTTTTTGTCAATTCTTTTTGCTGAATAATAATCAAGAATTGCAATTTTATTTTCAGAAGCAAGTTCGGCTTTATAAAGCCCTATCAGCGATGAATATTTTTTTTCTGAATCAGAGTCCTCCGCATTTGAAAAATATTTTTGCGCGGAATCAAAATCATTTTTTTCAAAAGAGTCAATTCCAAGCCGAATCCAAAATTCTGACAAAAGTGAATTTTCACATGACAATGCAGATTTCGCTTTTTCAAGCAGCAACGGAAAGTCTTCTGTAGAAACATAACACGCTTTTTGCAATGCCTGGGCAGACAAAGGAAGTTCCGCATTTAAAGCGATTTTTTCATAACAAGCAAAAGCATCTTTTTTTTGTCCAAGTTTTTCAAAAGCATTTCCTGCGGCAAAAGAAACATTCCAGTAGCAAGAAATATTTTGCGGCGAAAGTTCTTCATATTTTTTTACAAGCTTTGAATATTCATTTTCGTTTGTGTAGCAGTCAAAAAGAATTTGCAATGAGCTGCAAAAAATATCATTTTCGTATTCGTTGCTAGAAACTATTGATTCAAAAATCGGAATGCATTTTTCATATTGATGCAAAGAGTAATTGCAAAGTCCTGCATAATAAATTGAATTTCTATAAACGAAATTTATTTCTTTGTTTTTTTTATTGAAGCCAGAAGAAATTGAAGAAGAATTATAAAAAGAATTCAATGCCGCATTAAAATCTTCCAACGAAAATTCTGAACGGCCTTTCCAGTAATTGGAAAAAATTTTCGTTTCATTTTTTTCAGATGAAGACAATTCATTCAAAGTTTGAATCGAGTCTTCAAAACGTCCAAGATAAAAAAAGCTTTCACCTTTGCAAAGCAAGGCTTTTTCCAAAAATGGAGAAGAAGAAAAATCTTTTTGCAGACGAGAAGAGTATTCAATGACAGCAGGATAATCCGCGCCGGAATAAGCCGAATGTATTTTCTTGAACAATGCGGAGTCTTTTGAAATAGAAAAGCAAGCTCCGCCAGCCACAACGAAAAAACATAAGAATAAATTTTTTAGAACTTTATTTTTTTTCATAAGGGAAAAAAGCCTCTAACGACTTTACTCGCTCCAGATGGATGTATGCGTCTTTATATTTTTTCACAAATTTTTCCAATGAAATTTCTTTTCCTTGCTCAAAAACAAAGCAGCCGAATTTTCCATTGTTGTCAAAATAAGGAAAGAAAACCGCGCAATTATTAAATACAAGCTCATCAGGCTTTAAGCAAGAACCTTGGCGAATTGCGGCAAGGTAAAACCAAGATGGCTCTGTTACCGCAAGAACGTAAAGCACAGATTTTATTTTTTCAATTGAATATCCTGTATTTTTTATGTAGCCAGAAGAAGTTGAAATTTTTCCGCCTGAAACTTCAGATGCAAAATAATTTTTATTCACGTCAAGCCCGGCAGATTTAAAATCAACATTTCTTCTTGAGCGGACTGAATATGCCTTTGCCGCAAGATTTCTGCACCAGTCCAAAGTAAAATACAAATTCCATTCCTGCGACATTACTCCGATTTTTCCAACAGAATCAAATTCAACAGTCGGCTCTGTCAAATCAGAAATCGAAGTTCCAAGCCCAGTTGCAGGCTCAACAATTCCATCGACAATCCATTTTAAAAATCCTGCACCCGACAAATAAAGTTTTTTTTCATCAAGCGAAATTTCAAATCCACTTTCATCTTTTAAAATGTAATCTTTGCCGGTAATAACAGATTTCAGTTTTCCTTTGGAATCGTAGCAAGCATCTTCAGTAAAAACAATTGAATCCAAATTCGATTTTATAATTCCCGCCATCATAAGTGAATCACGGTAGAGTCCAGTTTCAACAGAAACTTTTTCCCATGGAAGAGTCTTTTGAGTCCAGTTTTTTACATCCTGAAATCCAGCTGTATAAATACGCTCAAACGGAACTCCAAGCGGAACAGATTTTGCGGCGAAAGAGCCAAACACGCTCATGTCAACCAAAGTTTTCTGAGCCTGCGGACGGAATACAAGAAAAACATCCGGATCAGGATTAAAATGCCATTCAACACGCAAAGGCTTTCCGCTGTTTTTTTCCCTAAAAAGAACCCAGCTTCCTGCCGCCCCTTTTGGATAAACTGCCGCACGGACAATTCTGTGTCTGTCTCCGTTTATCAAATCAACATCAAGTTCCGAACGTGGAGCAACAATCACTGAAACTTCAGTTTCGTTTTCTTCCATTCGGATTTGAAAAGTTTCGCCGATTCTGTTTTTTCTTAAGTCTTCTTTATAATTTCTAACTTCGGAAACTGGTGCGGAAATCCATGAGTCAACTATAGTCCGCCGAATTTCCGCAGAATCTGGAATTGCAAAAGAGTTGTATTCAGCAAACGCAATTCCAAAAAATAAAAAGACAAAAGAGAAAGCTAAAATTTTTATTTTCAAAATAAGCTCCAGTCAATTTTATAAACAATGCAAAAGCCTTTAGATTACAGGCACATCTTTCATTTCAACAGGCTCTGGATCTATGAAAGCGCCTTCCGCCATTTGAATTTCCGGCTTAACAACTTTTTTATCCGGCTGATGAATCATTCCGTCCGCCTCTTCGTCCGGATGCTTGCCAACAGGTGCGTTGCTCAAAAGAAGCTTCAGACGGTTCAGTTGGTTAACTTCACTTGAGCCCGGATCATAGTCAATCGCAGAAACATTCGACTCAGGATAACGACGGCGCAATTCCTTTATCATTCCTTTTCCTGTAACGTGGTTCGGAAGACAAGCAAAAGGCTGAACACACGCAATGCTAGGGCAGCCAGAATGAATCAGCTCGACCATTTCCGCAGTAAGGAACCAACCTTCGCCAGTTATGTTTCCAAGCTGAACAATATCGTCAACGCCTTTCATCATGTCGTAAATCAAATTCGGCGGATCAAAACGGTGGCTTTTTTTAAGCTGTTTTTTTATGTATCCGCGGAAAAGCTCAACAGCCCAAACCATAAGACGCGCATTTTTTTCAGTTTTCTTGTCGAACGCAAGCTGTCTGTGCCGGAAAATTCCAGTGCTGAAAGTATAAAACAAAAAGTCTGCCAAATCCGGCATAACGCATTCCGCGCCTTCACTTTCAATTACATTTACAATGTCGTTATTCGCAGTCGGATGGAACTTAACAAGAATTTCACCAACAACACCGACACGCGGCTTTTTTACAGGAAGCAGAGGCAGATTGTCAAAGTCCTTTATAATTCCGCGGATAAGCTTTCTATATTTAAACACGGAAAGCGATTTCAATGCGATTTCACATCTTGCATTCCATTTTTCATAAAGAGCATTTGCGCTTCCAGAAACAGCTTCGTAAGGGCGGGTTCTATACAAAACGCGCATAAGCAAATCGCCAAGCATAATGGAACGGACAAGCCTAATAAGCATTCCCGGAGTATAAGTCCAGCCCGGATTTTTTTCAAATCCCTGAGTGCTCATAGAAATAACCGGAATCTTGCTGAACCCTGCGTCATTCAAGGCACGGCGGATAAATCCAATGTAGTTTGTAGCTCGGCATCCGCCTCCAGTCTGCGTAATAATCAGGCTCGTATTGTTCAAATCGAATTTTCCGCTTTGAAGAGCAGCAATCATCTGGCCTGCAACAAGAATAGAAGGATAGCAAGCGTCGTTGTTTACATATTTAAGTCCAGTTTCAACAGCCATCGGATCTACAGCGTCAAGGACAACAAAATTGTAGCCGGAATACTCCATAGCTTTCTGAAGAAGCTTAAAGTGAATCGGGCTCATCTGCGGTCCGATAATTGTGTGCTTCTTTTTCATTTCCTTGGTGAAAACCTGACGTTTATACGAAGCTGGTTTTATAGAAAGCTTTGTTCTGTTCCTTTCGCGGGCTTTTACAGCGGCAATCAAAGAGCGGATTCTAATTCTTACTGCGCCAAGATTCGAGCCTTCATCAATTTTTATGAGCGTGTACATTCTGCTTTTTGACTTCATAATTTCATCAACTTGATCAGAAGTAACGGCATCAAGTCCGCAGCCAAAAGATGTAAGCTGAACAAGCTCCAAGTTTGCCATTCCGCTTACAAAAGCTCCTGCACGGTAAAGCCTGTTATGATAAGTCCACTGGTCAATAATTCTTAACGGACGCTCAATAGAACCAAGGTGCGCAACCGAATCTTCCGTGAACACAGCCATTCCCAAGCCGTTTATCATTTCTGGAATTCCGTGGTTGATTTCCGGGTCAAGATGATAAGGACGTCCTGCAAGAACAATTCCATTTGCACCACGGCGGATTGTCTCTTCTAGGGCTTCTTCGCCTTTTTCCTGAACATCTTTCCTGAATTTTTCCTGCTCAGCCCAAGCTGCATCCACAGCTTCATTTATTTTCTGACGGGTAAGCTTTTTAAACTTAAGGGAAAGCTCTTCAAAAAGACGCTCCTTTAAACGCTGCTTGTCATAAACCGGCAGGAACGGATTCATAAACAAAACAGAATCGTCCTGACGAAGCTGCTCAATGTTATTGCGCAAAACTTCAGGATAGCTTGTAACAATCGGGCAGTTGTAATGATTTCCAGCTCCCGGATCCTCTTTTGTTTCGTAAGGAACGCACGGATAGAAAATAAATTTTATCCCCTGCTGAAGAAGACTTTCCACATGACCGTGGGAAATTTTTCCAGGATAGCAAACGCTTTCCGAGGGAATTGTCTCAAGGCCTTTTTCATAAATTGCACGGCTAGAACGAGGAGAAAGGCGCACACGGAATCCAAGCTTTGTAAAGAAAGTAAACCACAGCGGATAATTTTCATACATATTCAAAACGCGCGGAATTCCAACGTCCCCCATAACAGCTTCATCCGGCTTAAGCGGAATATAATGTCCAAAAAGCCTCTTGTATTTCCATTCAAAAAGGTTCGGAAGATTTTTTTCAGTTTCATCTTCGGAAGGCTTGTTGCTTGCATCTACAACTGAAGTTTTTTCTTCAAGTTCTGCTCCGCGCTCACATCTGTTTCCTGTAACAAATTTTCTTACAGCGCGTTTTTCTCCGACTTCAGTTCCAGAAGTAGAGAATGTATTTATTGTAAGAAGACAATTGTTAGAGCATTTTCCGCAGCGGCGAAGCTCAAGGTCAACTTTAAATGACTCAAGCTGATTCAAAGTCGCAATGCCGCTTTTTACAAATTTAGGAGTCTGGTCAGGATCATCCGGCTTTGGACGGCGTAAATCTTCCCACTGATCCATCGCAATAAGCGCAGAACCGTAAGCTCCCATAAGCCCCGCAACATCAGGACGATAAACGTTTACACCGGCAATTTTTTCAAACGCACGAAGAACCGCATCATTAAAGAAAGTTCCGCCTTGAACAACAACTTTTTTTCCAATATCGCTTGCCTTGCGAAGTTTTATTACTTTAAAGAGCGCGTTTTTTATTACCGAATAAGAAAGTCCTGCTGAAATGTCCGCAACTTCCGCGCCTTCCTTTTGAGCCTGCTTTACACGGCTGTTCATAAAAACCGTGCAGCGAGTTCCAAGGTCAACTGGCTTTTTTGCCATAAGCGCAATCTTTGAAAATTCCTGAACGCTCATTCCCATTGTGCGCGCAAAATTGTCAAGGAACGAACCGCAACCCGCAGAGCAGGCTTCATTAAGCTGAATGGAAACAATCGCGCCGTCTTTCATTCTAAGGCACTTCATATCCTGTCCGCCTATGTCCAAAAGGAATTCAACGCCAGGAACAAAAAAATCCGCCGCCCGGTAATGAGTTATAGTTTCAACTTCGCCAGCATCAACTCCAAGGGCAGCCTGAAATAAAGCTTCGCCGTAACCTGTAGAAACAGAACGCGCAATATAGCATTTTTCAGGAAGAATTTTATAAAGGCTTTTTAGAACTTTTACAGCCAAGTCAACAGGATTTCCTGCATTCACATCGTAGAAACGCCACAAAATGCGTCCCTTTGTATCAATCAGAACAGCCTTTGTTGTTGTAGAGCCGGCATCAAGTCCAAGGAAAACAGGACCTTCAGTTGACTCCAAGTCTCCAGTGCTGGCTTTTTCCTGTGAATGGCGCTTATTGAATTCGTCAAGTTCTTCATGAGTTGTAAACAACGGCTCAAGTCGCTGAACTTCCTGCATTTCTGCGCCAACAAGATTTTTAAGGCTTTCCCTGAACTGTTTTATAGTAGGAAATGTTCCATTTTTGCTAGAAGGAGTTACGCATTTTATTTCCCGTTCAGCTGAATAAGCCGCACCCGAAGCAACAAAAAGCTGGCTGTTTTCTGGAACAATTGTCTGCTCCGCCCCAAGCTTCAATGTAATTACAAAGCGTTCCCTAAGCTGATCCAAAAAGTGAAGCGGTCCGCCCAAAAATGCGACATTCCCGCGGATCGGCTTTCCGCAAGCAAGCCCAGAAATTGTCTGGCTTACAACTGCCTGAAAAATAGAAGCCGCAATATCTTCACGGCGCGCACCTTCATTAATCAAAGGCTGAACATCAGTCTTTGCAAAAACTCCGCAACGGGCGGCAATTGGATAAATTGTGGTTGCTCCGCGGGCAAGCTCATTAAGTCCGGAAGCATCAGTTTCCAAAAGAGCCGCCATCTGATCAATAAAAGCTCCAGTTCCGCCGGCGCAAGTTCCGTTCATGCGCTGTTCAACTCCGCCTTTAAAATAAGTGATTTTCGCATCTTCGCCGCCAAGCTCAATCACAACATCCGTCTGCGGAATAATTTTTCTTACAGCGGTAGTAGCGGCAACAACTTCCTGAATAAACGGAATATTCAGCCACTGAGAAACAGAAAGTCCGCCAGAACCAGTAACCTTAACACTAACAGTCTGATTTTCCTTCGCCGGAAGAACTTCTTCAAGCGAATCAAAGGCTTTATTTACAACAGTAATAATTGTATTTCTAATATCAGCCCGGTGCCGCTCATAAGCTCCGTACAAAAGCTCATCATTTTCTCCAAGCGCAACAACTTTTACCGTGGTTGAACCAACATCGATTCCCATCCTGATTGGACGGACTGCAGGAGTCAATGAAGAAATCTCACCTAAGCTATTATTTTCCATATAAAAGTCACCTTTTTTATTTAAAAATAAGAATTCATATTATAATATATAGGAATACAATCAAAAATTCAACGTGAAAAATACAGAGGAACAGGGCAAACGCATTATAAATAATTTAAGTAAAGTTTGCGCGAAGGAACGGTTTC
>OBLI01000403.1_pt1 | contig 45946 bp, 41 predicted proteins | sample 1519701 | NCBI WGS metagenome assembly OBLI01 (sample SAMEA3663005, study PRJEB22513) | pig gut metagenome | biome: pig gut; feature: pig-associated habitat; material: faeces | place: France | collected 2012
GTTTAAGAAAAACTATCAGTTAGAATGAGAAATTTTGTGCTTTTCCTTATTTTGGCATTATGTTTTGGTGCAAAAAATTGCACCCTACCGGCTTGGTTTAACCCACGATTGCTTAGCTATTTTATGATTTTATATATACTTTTTCAAATTTATTATGTTTTGTAAAACCATAACAATCTTTAATTGTCATTGGGCACAAAAGAAAATCGTACGAGCCTGTTGCCAAATAAGAGTTTTTATCTATTTTACCTGAAAGTTTTTGGGCAAAATCTTCTGCTGTTTTCCAAAGATATGGCCAACAATTTCTACAAAAAATTATATTTGTTTCATTTGGGATTTTGTCTACATAAGAGTTTATATCTTCTGTTATAAAAACAACTTTATCTTGCAATATTGGATTAAGTTTAAATTGTGTCAATAATTCTCGATTATCAGTTCCCCCAATTTTATCTGAAATAAAACTTTTGTCCGTTCTTGTCATAAATTTGTTTAGTTGATTATTAGTAATTGTATTAATTTTTAATTCATCGTCTGCTGATAAACTTATAAAACCTTTTCGGGCATTACGAGTAATTTTTTTGTCGAAATCAACAGCTATTATTGGGAAATACTTTTGAGCTTTTTCTAAACCCAATTTAGAAATTAAAAGCATAGCAATGCTGTATGCCTCAGAACCATCAGAGCAAGCAAGAGAGAATATATTTACTTTTGATGTGTTTTCATATTTTTTAATTGCATTGTCAAAAAAGGATTTCCAAGGAAAATCCTCCTTAAAAAAACAGGTTGAAGCTTCATAACAATCGCCAAGCGAATAACTAGGCTTTACAACCTTTCTATACGAAGTTCCGAAGTTTATATCATAGTAGTGATTATCAATTTTCATACAAATACTAAAACCTATCAAAATTTTTTTTGCTATTTATCAAACTTACTGTGCTTTCTTCTCAAATCGAGTGTCAAAATACAATAAGGCTTATTTATAAGTCCCTAATTTTTACCTGTTTTAGAATATTTTGTTACAGTCCCGTTAGAACTACGTTTGTAAGTATATTGCTTCTGACCTTTAGAATTGTAAACATCAGTTTTACCATTTGAGTAAGTTTTTGTATAACCGGTGGTTCTTCCTTTTGCATTCTTGATATAATGTTTTTCATAAGCAAACGCCGGCATGGCGATTAGAGAAAATAGGATTGTTAGTAGTAAAAGTTTTTTCATTTTTAGTTCCTTTATTTTAAATCAATAAATAAAAGTGTCTCATTTACAGGACTATTGTCATTTAAATCAAAATGAGATTTTAAATGGATATTAATTTTTAAATTTTCTTCAAGGATAGAGTATAATTTAAATATAAATAAAAAGTTTGTATAGCGTAAATGCTTGCAAACTTTTTTTGCAAATATATTCCTAATTTGCCCCACATTCTGTTTAATATATAATAAAAACATTATGAAACATAGAGATAACGTACGAAATTTTTGCATTATTGCACACATAGATCATGGGAAATCAACCCTTGCAGATAGGCTTTTAGAAGCAACCGGAACAATTGCACAGCGTGATATGCAGGCGCAGTTGCTTGATACAATGGACATTGAGCGAGAACGTGGTATTACGATTAAGCTCAATGCCGCTAGAATGAATTATACCGCCAAAAATGGCGAAAAATATATTTTTAACTTGATTGATACTCCGGGGCACGTAGATTTTTCTTACGAAGTTTCACGCTCTCTTGCTGCTTGCGAAGGTGCTTTACTTATCGTTGACGCAACTCAAGGTGTAGAAGCTCAAACTCTAGCCAATGTTTATATGGCAATTGAACAGAATTTGGAAATTATTCCGGTAATCAACAAAATTGACCTTCCTTCTGCCGATGTGGATAGAGTTAAGGAAGAAATTGAAGAAATTTTGGGAATTGACACATCTATGGCAATTCCGGTTAGTGCAAAAACAGGGCTCAACATTGGAGAAGTATTAGAAGCTATTGTTAAATTTGTTCCACCTCCTGTTGATACTACAGAAAAGCCACTAAGAGCCTTAGTTTTCGATAGTGCGTATGACCCTTATTTAGGAACGTTGTGTTTCTTTAAAATTATGGACGGCAAAATGAAGCTAGGTGATAAAGTTAAGTTTATGGCTTCTGGTAAAGAGTACGAAATCACTGAACTTGGCTATTTAACACCACATAGAGTTCAAGTAGAAGAGCTTGTATGCGGTGACGTAGGTTATTTTGCCGGTTCTATAAAAGAAATTACCAGATTTGTAGGTGATACGGTTACTCACGTGGAAACACCTGCTGATGAACCTCTCCCTGGGTACAAAGAAGCTTTGCCAATGGTATTTTCCGGCATGTATCCTGTAGATAACGAGGACTATCATGAACTTAAAGAAGCTTTGGAAAAATTAAAACTTAGTGACAGTTCAATTACGTTTGAACCTGAAACATCAAGTGCTCTGGGTTTTGGTTTCCGTTGCGGTTTCTTGGGTATGTTACATATGGAAATTGCTCAAGAAAGATTGGAAAGGGAATATAATCTTTCTATCGTAACGACTGCACCTTCTGTAGTTTATAGAGTGCATAAAACTAATGGTGAGATTGTTGAGATTGATAACCCTGCGAATCTTCCTGCTGCACAATATCGTGAGTATATTGAAGAACCTTATGTTAAAGTTTCTATTATTACTCCAAACGAGTATGTTGGCACTTTGATGGATTTGTGCCAAACCAAACGTGGTATTTTTATTAATATGAACTATCTTGACAAAGTTCGTGTTGATTTGATTTATCATTTGCCTTTGAGCGAAGTTATTACAGATTTTTATGACCAATTGAAATCACGTTCAAAAGGTTATGCAAGTTTGGATTACGAATTTCAAGATTACAAGCGCTCAAAGCTTATCAAGCTTGATGTAATGCTTGCCGGAGAGGTTGTTGACGCACTTTCTGTAATTTGTCACGAAGATAACGCATATTATATCGGACAAAAATTGACTGAAAAGTTGAAAACAATTATTCCGCGTCAAATGTTTGAGGTTCCTATTCAGGCTGCAATTGGCGGAAGAGTTATTGCCAGAACAAATATTAAAGCTTTGAGAAAAAGTGTTCTGGATAAATGTTACGGCGGTGATATTTCACGTAAACGTAAACTTCTTGAAAAACAGAAAAAAGGTAAAAAACGTATGAAGGCTATCGGACGTGTAGAAGTTCCACAAGAAGCATTCATGGCAGTTTTGAGCCTTGAAGACGAGGCGTAATCTAATAAAATTGTGACTTGAAGGTGTCTATTTTAAATTTTTAGCTTGCCACGAAAATCATAGATTTTCTCGCAATGACTCTTATTAATAAAAAACTAAATAAGGTCGGTGAAATTTTTCACCGACCTTATTTTAAACTTGATATTAAACTAAATCTTAGTAGATAATAGTCAATACTTCGTCTGGGTTCAAGCTAGAATCGTTAGTTGTGTTAGGAACGAAGATATATTTAGCTTCGTCAACGAATTCGTAGCAGATACCGAATACACCAGAAGCAGCAAGCTTAGTGATGTTGTAAACACCTTTACCAACTGTGATAAAGCTGCTACCAACACTCTTCAAGCCTTTAACTGGGTGTAATGATGCTGTATCAGCAAATGCGTCAGACCAGTTGTCACCGTATTCTTCAACACCGTTAGCAACTACTTCAGCAGCAGAAGATGCAGAACGTCCGGCAACACCGGCAACTCTGCCTACCATTGAGAATGGAGCGCCAAGAACTCTTGAAACTACGTTAGGGTTCTTAGATACGTCAACAGATGCTGATGAAAGTTGTTTAGGGAATTCAGCACAGTTGTCGCCGTTTTTGATGTTTTTGAATTCAACTTCTACATAACCAGGGTTCTTAACACCAGGTCTAGAAACTGCAGATACGATACCTTTAACAGTAGAACCTGCTGGGTAGCAAACTCCGCCGATTGTAGCATCTTCAACAGTCTTAGCTGTGAATGTATCACCAACGTTAGAAGTTCTAGCGCTGATTCTTTCGCTTAACTTAATTTTCAATTCTACTGGTTGGTACTTAGTAGCGCAATTTGCGATACCGTTTGATGTATCAATTTTGAAACCAGCCTTCATAGCGCCTAACATGTAAGCAACTTGTTCTTTTGACAAGTATTCATCATTAACAACTTTATCTTTGTTTTCAATGCTGTTCAAGATACCAGATGCGATAACTTCGTTAGCTGCACCTTTTGCCCAATCAGGAACATATTTTACAGCTTGACCTTCAAATACAGGAGCTGCATTTTTATCCGCAGAAACATCCATCATTTTAGCGAAAGTAGCGAATACTTCAGCCTTAGTGATAGGTTGATCTGGTTTGAATGTTAAATCTGGGTAACCAATCATAACGTCAGCTGTCAAAGCTCTGTCGATTTGGTCTTTTGCCCAATAGTCGCTTGCTACGTCAGTGTATTTGTTAGGAGCAGTCGCTTGCAAGTTCAAGCCGTCAGCAATAATGTATGCCAATTCAGAACGTAATACAGGCATTTTAGGGTTGAATAAGCCGGCTCTTCTTGCATCCATTTTACCCTTCATCTTGTTAAGCATTTGTTTTGCTTCACGAGCGATAACAACATTTTGCTTCCCTTCAATAGTTTTTGCTGTGCAAGGTTTGTAAACTTTTCCACCGATAACTACATTACTATCAGTGTTAACCATTGACTGACCTTGAGTACCAAACAATGTTGGATGAGCGTATGCTTGTACATCAGCAGGTTCACCAGCCATTGCAACACAAGAAGTAACGCAAACTGCGCCAAGTGTTGCTAACATTTTTTTAGATAGTTTCATACTTCTCCTTTCTAATTCACTTTCCATTTTACCTGAAAGTCTATACTCGTAATTAAACCATATAATGTATTTTTCTTATCATACAAGCTTATTTTTTAGGCAACAGATAGGCTTGCGGATAACAATAATCTTCTCTGAAACCTATTCTTCTGTACATTTTCAGTGCTTTATAGTTATTGGTTTCGGTAGTAACATTGATTTCGCTAAAAGCTCTTTTGCCAAGCTTTGTCCAATCGACAATGGTCTTGATGGAGCGATTTAATAAATGTTCTGAAAAGCCATGACCTCTGTGCTCTTTTTCGATTGCAACAAGTGGTAAGTTTGCAATCTTACCGCCGGTCACATTTGCAAAAGCAAAACCAACCGGTGTATCTTTGTACAATAAAACTGAAGTTACATCAGGCAAAAACTCGCCATAAACATTTTCTACAACCTTATTAATAATATCTTTAGTGCCTTCTATTGACTTAAATCTTGTATCATAGATGGCATCCTGTGTATCGCGGAAAGATTCGTGTATTACTCGGATTGCATCATCTCTGAATGAATCTTCGTAACTTACTATTTTATAATTTTCCGAACGTTCAGAAAGCTTCATGTTTTCCAAAATTCTTTCAGAAGATGCGTTGCCCATCATAAATCTTAAGACGGCAAGACCAATGTATTTGAAACCGAATTTTGCAATATCAGCGGTGAATACTGACTGATGTCCAATCATAGGGTAAGAAACAACCTTGCTTTGACGTTCTGTTTCTGTCAATTCCAAGAATTTTTCAAGAAGTAATTTAACTTTCGTAACTTCGTCTTCTGTTCCAAGGCAATGAATAAGGTTTAACTCAATAGATTCAGATATTGAAGTTGTATAAACCAAAAAAGCAGTTGGAATTTCATTCTCTTTAAGAACAATACATTGCATGTACTTCTTTTCAACAGCGTCAATAAATTCTTCGTAAGGAAGTGGTTCTAATTCAAACTTGTATTCACTTACTGCCTTTGCCTTGAAGTCATTGTAAACTCCTGCAAAGATTTTAGATATATTTCCGTTTAGTAACTCTGTTTCGTACGCTGTTTCTGCCATAATTGTCCTTTACATTAAATGGTGCATTTTTTCACGCTTTGTATTTATGTAGCGTTCATTATATTTATTAACCTCCGATTTAAGGTTAATATTCTCGTGTATCGTTAAACCATAACCCTTTAATCCAACAATTTTTTTAGGGTTATTGGTTATTAGATTAAAATTATTGAAACCCAAATCCGATATGATTTGAGCGCCGACTCCATAATTTCTCAAATCAGGTGCAAAACCCAATGAAACATTCGCTTCAACGGTATCTTGTCCTTGTTCTTGAAGCTTGTATGTCTTAAGCTTGTTAATCAGTCCGATTCCTCTGCCTTCGTGATCTCTTATATAGATTACTGCGCCTTTACCGTATTCATTGACCATTTTTAGGGCAGTATGTAATTGCCAATTGCAGTCACATTTAAGGCTGTGGAAGATATCTCCGGTTAAACATTCACTGTGCACACGAATTAGCGGAATCTTGTCGCTGCCATCATCTTTGACTAATGCCACATGTTCACATCCGGTGATTGTATCGGTGTATCCAATTATATTAAAATCGCCAAATTGTGTTGGTAAAAATACTTCAACTTCACGTTTTACAAACTTTTCACGTTTCAAGCGATACGCAATTAAGTCTGCAACTGTTATAAACTTGATATTATGCTTTTCTGCAAATTTATGCAAATCATCTCTGCGAGACATTTCGCCATTGTCTTTCATGATTTCGCACATAATTCCGGCTTCTCTATGTCCGCAAAGTTTTGCCAAATCAACGACAGCTTCTGTGTGACCGCATCTTTTAAGAACTCCGCCTTTTTTTGCAACACAAGGGAATAAGTGTCCTGGGCGGCGCAAGTCAGAAGGTTGAGCGTCAGGTGCAATAGCGACTTCAATGGTTTTGGCTCTATCAAACGCTGAAACTCCGGTCGTGACTCCATATTTAGGATGAGCATCAATACTGAGTGCAAAAGCCGTTTGCATACTTTCTGTATTTTTTGCGACCATTTGCGGTAAATCCAGTTGTTCTGCGATTTCTTGGGAAATTGCAAGACATACAATTCCGCGGCATTCTTTAGTTATAAAGTTAACAAGCTCCGGAGTGACAAATTGTGCTGAGCAGATTAGGTCGCCTTCGTTTTCTCGGTCTTCATCGTCAGCAACAATGATAGGTTTACCTAACTTGAAATCTTCCAATGCTTCTTCAATTGTATTAAATTGATTTGTCATAATTAGCAGAATCCGTTTCTTTGTAAAAAATCTATACTTATTCCTGAACTATTATCTCTCGTTGATAAAAATTTTTCAACATATTTGGCTAAAATGTCGACTTCTATGTTTACATAATCGCCGACCTTTAAGTCAATCAGGTTTGTATTTTCAAATGTGTGCGGGATAACAGCAATTGTTATTTTTTGCCCTTGAATGTCCGCAATAGTAAGGCTTATACCGTTAATTGCAATTGAGTCTTTTTTTACCACATATTTTACTTGTTCTTTTGTGAGTTCGATTTCCAAATCGCAAAATTCATCGTGTTTTTTTATGTTGCTTACTTTGGCAATGCTGTCAGTATGACCGGAAACGATATGACCACCAAACCTTCCATTTGCAGGCATTGCACGTTCCAGATTGACGATAGAACCGCTTTTTAGCTTTCCAAGAGTTGTGACTCTTAGAGTTTCAGCTGATGTATCTGCTGTAAAGGAATTGGCTTCCAGTTTTGTTGCTGTAAGACACACACCACTTACGCATATACTGTCACCAATTTTAGAATTTTCTAATACTTTTGAACATTTTATGACGATTTTTTTATTGTCTATGGTCAAAATTTGACCTTTTTCTTCTATAATACCCGTGAACATGTGCCAATTGTACCATGGTTTTGCGAGTTTGTACAGAGGATGGGAGAGTTGATAAGCAACTTTCCACTTTTAATTTTCAACTTTCACCTTCTCACCCAAATAGAGGGTTGAAATCCTTACCCACATAGGCTATAATGTTATATATAGTATATACTCAATAAAAAAGGATTTTTATTATGGCGTCTACAATATCGTTTAGCGGTTTGGCTTCCGGCTTAGATACCTCTTCGTGGGTAGAAGCTTTAGTTAGCGTAAAGAAGGAAGAAGCAACCACTTTACAGACTAATTTAAAATCAATACAAACAACAAAAACAACATTAACAGATACAAAAAGTAAGTTTACATCATTAAGAACAGCGATAGAAAAACTTACTGACGCTAAGTTTGGCGGTTCTTTTGACTTGTTTGCAAAGAATTCTGCCACTTCGTCTAATAATGACATCTTTTCTGCTACGGTTACAAGTAATGCAGCAAGACAAACTTATGATATTAAAGTTCAACAGTTAGCTACATATACAAAAGCAACTTCTAAAGATGCTGCAAGTGCAGTAGCTGACGATTCAACAAAACTTTCAAATCTTGGTATTACCAGTGGTTCTCTTACTACATATGTAAATGGTAAGAAAACGACTATTAATATCGGCAAAGATGATACTTTAGGTGATTTGAAATCGAGACTTGCAGAAGCAGGGATTAAAACAGAAATTGATGGTAATGGTGTTTTGAAGTTATCTGCACAAAATAGTGGTGATACTATTCATATTGGTGCAACAACCGACGGTACAAACTTGACTTCATTGGTTGGTTTGACAGCTCAAGAAGACGGAACATATGCTTCTACAAACTCTTTGTTTAAAGCATCTGTATCATCAAAATTAACAGCAGAAGATTCAGGTTTTAATGAACAAATCAAAGCGGGCACATTTACTATAGGTGATGCAACTTTCACAATTGATAATAAAACAACATTATCTTCATTGATTTCAGAAATTAATAATAACGATAAAGCTCAAGCTTATGCATATTGGGATGATGCAAGCGGAAAACTTTCTATCACTTCTAAAAAAGAAGGTGCATCTTACATTAATATTGAGGCAGGAACAAGCAACTTTACTGATGTAATGGGATTTACAACTTCTGAATATGATTCAGAGGGTAAAGTAGTTTCTTCTAAGATGTACACAGAAGCTCAAGAACTTGGCTTGAATGCGATTTTCTCAGTTAACGGTACACAAATGACGTCAACTTCTAATACAGTAACTTCTGATATTTCAAGAATGGACGGAGTTACATTGACGTTGAAGCGTGCTAATACAGAGGATGATGGTAATACAACATTAAAGGTTTCTCAGGATACTTCTCAATTGAAGGAAGCTGTTAAATCTTTTATTACTGCATATAATGAAACAATTGCTAAGGTTGATGAAGTTACTGCAAGTGGTGCAGATTTACATGGTGAAACATCTTTGACAAGTTTAAACAGGACTTTGAAACGTTATTCAACAAGTTCTAATTCAAATGACGGTGTTTATAAGTTATTATCTGATATTGGTATAAAGACGGCATCAGCTGATGGCAATAATCTTTCTGCTGATACATATGAATTATCATTAGATGAAGACAAATTTATGAAAGCCTTGGAAGAAAATCCGGATTCTGTTAAATCAATTTTAACTGGTGATACTGGTGTTCTTTCAATGATGGAAGATACTATCGAACAAAGCTTGAAGGCTTCTGTAGGATTTTTTGATGTAAAAACTTCTACTTTGGATTCTAATATCAAGAAGATGGAAGAAAAAATTACAAAGAAAAATACAGGTATAACGACTTATAAGTCACAATTAGAAGCAAAATTCCAGAAGATGGAACAGGCAATTGCTTCAATGCAACAGAATTACAGTTCGTTCTTATCATCATAAGATATAAAAAACCGGAGGTTCGAATGACTTCCGGTTTTTTTAATTTTGTGTTAAATTTAGGTGAGTTGGAGTAATGTAATTCTGTTTTTATGTATGATTTAACAAAAATATTGCCGCATAAACCACCTATGATACTTCTTGATGATGTTTTGGAAGTAGATATTGGGCAGAACAAACTTACTGCAATGTTTAAGGTTGAACCAAATAAGGTTTTTTACGAACGGAAACTTGGAATAAATACGCTTGTCGGAATAGAGTTTATGGCACAAGCAATCGGATGTTATGCTTATTTTAAGAATGATTGTGTTGAACCAAAACCGGGGTTACTTCTTGGAACAAGACTTTATAATAACAAAACAGATTATTTTAGGGACGGAAAAGAATATATTGTAAAAGTGCACGAAATTTTTACGGATAATGAAATTGTTGTTTTTGACTGTTTAATATATGATAAAAGAGGTGTGGAAATTGCGAGCGCAACGATTAATGCTTATCAGGGCGACAATATAGAGGAGCTTCTCAAAAGTGAATAAATGGGTTTTAGTGACAGGAGCAAGTAGAGGTATTGGCAAAGAAACCGCTTTATATCTTGCATCTAACGGTTATAATATAGTTTTGCACTGTTCAAATGATGTTACAAGATTAGATAACTTAAAAAAAGAAATTGAATCAAAAGCTGTTCAGGCAAGGGCACTTGCTTTTGATATAAAAAATCGTGCGCAGGTTGAACAAGTTTTGACAAATGATATTGAAGTTAATGGAATGTATTATGGTGTAGTCTTGAATGCCGGAATCGCAAAGGATAATCCTTTCCCTGCTATGGAAGAAGATGAGTGGGATGATGTTTTGCGTACAAATTTAGATGGGTTTTATAATGTTTTAAAACCCTTAATTATGCCATTTATTCAACAGAAAAAAGGCAGAATAGTTGTTATGTCATCAATTTCAGGTCAATGCGGTAATCGTGGACAAGTGAATTATAGCGCTTCAAAGGCAGGGTTGATAGGAGCAGCAAAAGCATTGAGCCAAGAGGTAGCAAAGCGTAAGATTACAGTAAACTGTATTGCTCCTGGGATAATAGAAACCGATATGACTGAGGATTTGCCGGAAGAATCGATAAAACAAATTCCTATGCGCAGAATGGGACAGGCAAGAGAAGTTGCAAGTCTTGTGAATTATTTAATGAGCGAAGATGCAGGATATATTACGGGGCAAATAATTGGTGTCAATGGAGGGCTCTATTTATGAGAAGAGTAGTCGTAACCGGCATGGGAATCGCATCTCCTTTGGGTTCTACTATAAAATCGGCATTTGACAGGCTTAAAAAATACGAAAATTGTATCGAACATTGGGATAGACTTGATGAATATGAGCGTTTAAATACATCTTTAGGTTCTTTTGTTAGTGGGTTTGAAGTTCCTGAACATTTTACAAGAAAAGTTCGCAGGACAATGGGAAATGTATCTTTGATGGCGACTGTTACAGCGGAAGAAGCACTTATGGATGCCGGATTGCTTGGCGATGATATTATCACAAATGGTAGAACAGGTGTGAGTTATGGGTCTTCGACAGGCTCTTTGGATGCGATTTTGGATTTTTATTCAATGTGTATTGATAAAGAGGTGAAACTTTTGAATTCAGGCTCTTACATAAAGATGATGCCACAAACTGCAGCTGTAAATATTTCTCTGTACTTTAAAACGCACGGTCGCTTGATTCCAACATCTACGGCTTGCACATCCGGTGCGATGGGGATAGGTTATGCATATGAAGCGATTAAGGACGGATACGCTGATGTTATGATAGCAGGCGGAGCGGAAGAAATTCATCCGACGCAGGTTGGAGTGTTTGATACTTTGTATGCTACAAGTAGTAAGAACGATACACCAAAACTTACTCCATCACCATTTGATAAAAATCGTGACGGACTTGTAATTGGAGAAGGCGCAGGGACTTTGATACTTGAAGAGTATGAAAGAGCGAAAGCAAGAGGTGCAAAGATTTATGCAGAAATTGCGGGCTTTGCGACTAATACTGATGGAGCTCATATAACGAATCCAAATAAAGATATGATGGCGGAGGTTATGCGCCAATCTTTGAATTGTGCGGGTGTTTCTGCGAAAGAGATTGGGTATGTTAATGCGCACGGAACCGGTACTGTGAATGGTGATATAGCGGAGAGCTTGGCGGCAGAAACTGTGTTTGGGCAAAATATTCCAATAAGCACTATTAAGAGCTATACAGGACATACGCTTGGCGCTTGCGGTGCAATAGAAGCGATACTTTCGATTGAGATGATGAATAACAAATGGTTTGCACCGACGCTGAATCTAAATGAACTTGACGAAAACTGCGGTCAGCTGGATTATATAATAAAAGAAGGCAGAATTATTGATACAGAGTATGTAATGACTAATAATTTTGCATTTGGTGGAATTAATACATCAATAATCTTAAAAAGGGTTTAAGTTTATGAAAAAAGTTTTATTGCTATTATGCGTGGTTTTTGTGTTTATGGTTAGTGTTTGTTTTGCCTTTGAACGTCCAAGGTGGGTAGGACAACCGATTTACGTATATGTTCCGCAGTATGGACAAATGAGTACGTTGATGAAGCAAGCATTTATGGCTTGGGAAAAGAAATCGGATTCAACCGTGCGTTTTCAATTTATTGATAATACCAGCAATGCTAATATTGAAGTAGAATTTGTTGATTTTGTTGCAAATTGCAATGATGCTAATGCTGTTGGTTGTACTGAAATAATGACAAGGGGTGGGAATTATTATAAAGCATACGTTACAATAGGAACTAAGCAATATTTGAGAAAATTTGAAGGTGGACAGTACGTCAGGAAAATTATTACAAGACCTAAGGAAAATATTTATGGTGTAATGTTGCATGAAGCCGGACACGCAATCGGTTTAGGACATTCTGATGTTCCAAAAAGTATTATGTATCCTTATGATTTAGACACAATGCAATATCTGACGAATGAAGATTTGAAATTGTTGTATAAGAAATATCATTAATTAAAAGCGAAAATAAATTTCGTTTTTATTTTGACAAAAACTTTTTTATGCTAACAATCGAACTTCTGAAACAGGTATTAAAAAAGGGCTTGAAACTAATTCTTGCCCTAATAATAAAAAACTCTACCCGCCAAAGACGCTGGAGGTTATACTTTACAAATTCACATTTTGTCAATCATTGAAATGCAATGTTTTTGGTGGAAAAGTTTACCGAGAATAATTTAAAAACGCTAAAATTCATATTTTAAAGCGAGTTGATTTTATGTTATTATTTGCACAAATGGGCAATGTACGCAAAGAAATATTTTTAAAAGGCAAAAAGCGAACAGATGATATTATAAGTTGCGTGAGAAGTGGCAGATTTTATAAAATTACTTTTAAAAGTCACAAAACATACACTTACAGTTATTTCGATGTAAAAATTATTGAACCAAGTAAAGAAGAACTTTTTATAGACAATCGTTTAGACTATTTTAAAAGCATTGCAGATAAAATTGGGCTTGAACATACGACGGACAAAGGATTGAAGTTCAATATTTTACTTAAAAATTATAGAATGATAGAAAAAGTAGTTCCCGAAACTATATTATATAATTTTTTAAAAGGAGAGTTGCCTGTTAAAGAAAAAAAACAAGATAGTTGTCTAGCTTCATTTTTTAAAATTATAAAGCCAATTAAAAATGAAGAAAAAGAATTTACAATATTTCCTTTTGGATTTAATATTAGCCAAAAGCAAGCAGTAGATAATGCACTAGATAATAATCTATCCATTATTGAAGGACCGCCCGGAACAGGGAAAACACAAACTATTTTAAATATAATCGCAAATGCAGTTATACGAGGTGAGAGTATTGCTGTTGTGTCAAGCAATAATTCTGCGACAAAAAATATAATTGATAAGTTGAAAAAGTATGAAGTAGATTATATTTCAGCATATTTGGGTAACACAGAAAACAAAGAAGAGTTTATTAAATCACAAACGGCGGTACCTCAGATGCAAGGCTGGAAGCTTGAGAACTCTATAATTAAAGAAATTCAAGAATCTTTAAAACAAAGATATAAACACTTACAAGAAAAGTTGGAACAGCAGAAGGAATTATCTGTTCTTAAACAAGAGTTATCTGCGTATAAAATAGAATATTCACACCATCTGAAATATATTGAACAATTTAACATAAAAGAAATTCCACAAGATATAGCAAATATTAAATCCGCAGATAAAGCTCTTGAAATGAGTTTCTTTATTGAAATCGCAGACGAAGAATATAAAAACAATGATAATAAATTTATTGAATTTATAAAAGCTATTATTGAATTTTTTAAAATTAAAAGATTTAGAAGAACAATAGCTGAACAGCTTCTGAAAAAATACACAAAAGAATGTTTAATTGCTTTGTATCAGCAAAAATTTTATGAAATCAAAATTTTTGAAAAAGAAAATAGTGTTGAGAAATTAGAAAATGAACTAAATTCTTTTGATTTCAGTGCCAAAATGAAAGAATATTCAGAACTTTCAACTCAAATATTTAAAGCTAAATTGTCAGAAAAATATACTTTACAAAAAAGAAAAACATACACAATTGATGAATTACAAACAAAATCAGAAGATTTTATAAAAGATTATCCTGTTGTTTTAAGTACGACATATTCTTTAAGAACTTGTTTATCGAAAGATGTAATGTATGATTATGTAATTGTAGATGAAGCTTCGCAGGTTGATTTATGTACAGGAGTCTTGGCATTGTCTTGTGCTAAAAAGACAGTAATTGTAGGCGACTTAAAACAATTACCTAATGTTGTAGATTCAAAAGATGCGAAATTAACCGATGAGGTTTTTAATAATTTTGATATCCCTGAAGTTTACAGATATAAAAATCATTGCTTATTATCTTCTATATCAGAATTGTTTAAACAGGCTCCTCACACATTATTAAAAGAACATTATCGTTGTCATCCGAGGATTATAGAATTTTGTAATAAAAAATTCTATAATAATGAACTAATTATTTTAAGTAATATAAAAAGTGATAAAAATCCCCTAATGGTTTATAAAACAGTCGCTGGAAATCATTCAAGAGATAATGTAAATCAAAGGCAAATTGATGTAATAAAAAACGAAATAATACCTAATGAAAATCTTTGTACAACGGATAATTCACTTGGAATTGTTACCCCATACAGAAATCAGACGAATGCTTTGCAAAATCAATTCAAAGGTATGGGGGTTAAAGCCGATACAGTAGATAAATTCCAAGGGCAAGAAAATAAAGTTATTATTTTATCAACAGTAGATAATAATATAAGAGATTTTACAGATAACCCAAATCGTTTAAATGTTGCGATATCAAGAGCCATAGAACAATTAATTGTCGTCATTAATGGAAACGAGCAACGAAAAGACACAATTATAAATGAACTGGTAAAATATATTGAATACAATAATTGTGAAGTAAAAGACAGTAAAATCTTTTCAGTATTTGACTTACTTTATAAACATTATGCACAACAAAGAAAGAATTTCTTAAAGAAATATAATAAAATCTCTGAATATGATAGTGAAAATATTATGTATGCTTTACTTCAAGATATTCTTGAAAAATATAATGGAAGTTATGAAGTTGCGGTTCATGTACCATTAAATATGATAATCAGAGATTATAGTTTAATGACAAATGAGGAAAAAAAATATGCCAAAAACGATTGGACTCATGTTGATTTCTTAATTTATAAGACAATTGATAAATCTCCGGTATTAGCAATAGAAGTTGACGGCTTTAAATATCACAAAGAAAGTAGCAAACAGGCAAAAAGGGATGAATTAAAGAATATAATCTTTGAAAAATATGATATTCAATTGTGCAGATTTAGTACTACAGGAAGTAATGAAAAAGAAAAACTTACTCAAATATTACACGAAAAAATAGGAGGTATGTAATGAAAAAAGCATTTGCGTATTTTTGTGTTGCTGTTATAGCAACAGTCGCATTTTTTATTGGAAAATCCTGCCAAAATGTAGGAAGGTACCAAATACTAATGCATCCAGTGGTAAGAGCAGACCAATATTTACTTGATACAAAAACAGGTCATGTTTGGCATTTGGTAGAAGATCAAAAAGATAAACTTTTAATTTGGGAACCAATGCTAAAATCTAATCCAAGTATTGAAGAATTGACATCATCAGAAGAAAAATAAATAAAAGGTTTCTTCTAACTTCTTCCGACTTCAAAAAAATAGTATTAAAGCAAGGCTTTCAACTATCAAAAATCCATTTATTGAAATATTAATAAGAGAATTTTGGTTAAGTAAGCACACAGAATGGTCTGATTCTCTGATTAATATAGTTTTTCGGACACTTTTGAAATTGATTTTTGCTATTCTTAATCGCTATGTTTGGCTTTGTGTTTGAATTGTATCCTCTTCCCCAAGTCTGAGAGTCGGGGTTTTGAAAAGTCCAGAATGTCCGGTTATTAGGATGAAAATGTCCGGTATCTTTCCATAAAATTTTATAAAATTGCCGAGTTTCCCTATTATATTTGAGTTACAGCCAAGTGCAAAAAGCGGACATTTTGGGTAATTTGTTAATTAGAAATTATACCCAGCTCGGAAGAACCCCGTAAATTGTGCCTTTTAGAATTTTATTTAATTTGTATATTTTCATAATATTTACCCCTAAGTCGGAAGTAATTTTTCTAGTGGGAAATCGCTTCCCTGAGTTTATTTTATAAATATTTTATCGAAATAAATTCTAAAACTTATGTATGACTTTTCTAAAAGTATGTGTAAAAAATATCGGATTAATTTTACCCCTCAAAGCTGGAAGCAGAATTGAGAAAAAATGCTAGATTTTTGCAAAATTTTAAGTTCAAACTGTATTTAAATTGCGTTTTAAAATAGTTTTATGGGTGTTTTATAAAATTTTCTGCTTAAAATTCAGATATAATCGGACACAAAACAACATATTTCCCCCTCAATGACTTCCCTTTTGAGAGAAACCAGTCTAACATACAGTAGCTTTAATAATAAATAAGGATACGGTATGGCAGACATTAATAATAATGATATTTGGATTGATGTTGAAACATTAGCGAAACTCAAAAACATTACCCGTAGAGCTGTTCGGCTTGCACTAAATCAGAATAAATATGAATACAAAGTTGAAAATATTCGCGGTGGAAAAACATACAAAATAAAATTATCCACGGTTGAAGAAGAACTTCAGCTTAAATATTTTCAGGAATATTATGATGATTATAAAACTTGTGATAACGAGGTTATTGAATTATCTAATCTCAATATTAAACAAGAAAAACTAATCTCTGAAAACCAAAGAAAAATTGCACTTGCAAAATATGACCTTATTTATGCTTGGCTTGATTTTAGAAAAGAATATAAAAGGGACAAGTTGAAAACTGGCGGCAACATTCCCGATAAAGAATTCTTGCAATTATACAATACAGGGATGTTTCAAGAAGAGATTTTTAAAATCTTGGGCCAAGTCTCAATCGGTTCACTTTATCGCTGGCGTGCGTTATTAGATTACAACAAAGATTGGACAGCACTTGTTGGGCAATATAAATATTCAACAAGAAAAGAATACCGAACAACCTTAAATGAAGAACAGATAAAAATATTTATACAGATTTTGTTATCACCAAGTGCGTTTTCAATAGGTAAAGCGATTTCATTAACCAAGCATATTTTAAAAGAACGCGGTCAGGAGATTTTACCTAAAGATATTACGTTCAGGCGGTATGCGGAGTGGTTCAGGGATAATAATTTCGATAAATGGACACTTGCAAGAGACGGCGAAAAAGCATTAAAAGATAAAGTGAGCCCCTTTATAGTCAGAAACGCAGCACTTTTAAAGCCAGGGCAAGTTCTTGTCGCAGACGGGCATACACTTAACTTCCAAGTGATAAACCCGTTCACAGGCAAACCCTGCAGAGCAACTTTGCTTGGCTTCTTGGATTGGAAATCGGGCGGTCTTGTTGGGTATGACATTATGCTTGAAGAGTGTACACAAAATATCGCATCAGCCCTAAGGAATGCGATTTTAAAAATGGATCATATTCCTGAATATGTTTACCAAGATAATGGCAGAGCTTTCAAAAGCAAATTTTTTAACGGGGATAAAAAATTCGAGGAATTAGGATTCACCGGTGTTTACAACAAACTCGGAATAAAACCTGTCTATGCCACACCATATAACGCTCGAGCCAAAGTTATCGAGCGTTTCTTTTTGGATTTTCAGGAAAGTTTTGAAAAGTTGATTCCAAGCTATATCGGCACAAGCATTGAAAACAAGCCAGCATATTTAATGAGGAACGAAAAATTACATAAAAATATCCATGAAAAATACAGTTTTACTCCAACTATTGAACAGGCACTTAAAATGATTGAAAAATGGCTTGAATTTAAGCATTCTCAGCCCTGTCCGAATGCCAAAGATAAAACGATTCAAGAAGTTTTAAATGAAATAGAAAAACAAAATATCAATGAAAACTCGCTTGATGATTTGATGATGGCGCAAGAGATTAAATCAATCGGCAGAAACGGAATCAGATTTTTAAAAGCAGATTATTTTGATGAGGCACTATATGGAATCAAAGAAAAAACGGTTATAAAGTACAGTTTGTTTGACCTTTCATATATCAAGGTTTATTCAATGAAGGGTGAATTTATCTGTAAGGCAAACCGCATAACAGAAACTCATCCGCTTGCTTATCAAATGGGCGATATCAAAGATATCGAGGACTATAAGCAAAAGATTGAAAAGCAACAGAAGCTTCGCAGGAAAACGATTAAGGCGGTTCGGGAACATTTTAACTTAGAAGATATGGATTATCTTGAAAAAGAGCTGATGCAAAATATCCGATTACCTCAACCCGAACCGATTAAAGAAATAACTATTCAACCTGAACCAAAACCGAAAAAGGATTTTGAACCGAAAGTTAAAACCTCAATAGTCGCAAGACCGATATTTAAATCTTCCTATGAACGCTACGAATGGCATATGCAAAACGGCTGTATCTGCCAAGAAGACAGGACATGGCTAACTAATTACATAAAATCAGACGAATACAAAGAAATATACGGAAAGGAGCAGTAATGAAAAAGGTCTTCGTAAAAACAAAGAATGTAAAACAACTAATCTCGATGATGAATCGCCTGCGAGAAAGAGAAGACGGAGTCCCAGGAATGGGGCTTGTTTATGGCGAACCGGGACTTGGCAAAACTTACGCGATTACTTGGTGGGCAGCACAAAATGATGCCATATTAATCAGGAGTGCCAATCTTATGTCAGCGAGGTGGTTACTTGAAGAAATGGTTGAAGAATTAGGAGAGATTCCTTACAACAAGTTCTCCGATATCTTCAATCAAGTAGTAGCACAATTAATCAAAACCCCAAGAACCATTATTGTAGATGAAACGGACTATCTGACTATTGATTCTCGGGCGGTTGAAACTTTAAGGGATATTCACGATAAAACGAATGTTCCTATTGTTTTAGTCGGAATGGGTGCGGCAAATAAAAGGCTCCAACGGCACAAACATTTATATGACAGATTGTTAGAAATAATAAAATTTGAACCGTTTTCTAAACAAGATATAACTTCAATAATCGACCAATTATCAGAAGTTCCGTTTACGGATTGTGCCAAAAAGCTTTTATACACTCGCACAAATCGTTTCAGGCAATTGGTAAAAACTATCAGTAAAGCGGAACAGGTCGCAAAATCAAACGGAATAAAAGAAATAGACGAAATAACATTGAAGGAGGTGCTAAAAAATGACGATGCTGACGCAGAAGAAATTGAACTTACAAATGAAAATTCTTAAAATAGCAAAAGGGCTTAATAAATTTACTCTGCCTGACATTCTGCCAATGCTTGAAGAAAATGAAAAGACAATTCAAAAAGCACTCAACGATTTGGAAAATTTGAATCAAATTAAAAAGATATCAAATACAGAATATCTATATACAAATTTTAAAAAGCGTGTGAATAAACCAGTCCCCACAAGTCAAAGCAGTGACTCAGATATTTGGCTCACGATACCCGAGGTTGCTCGGCTACTGAATATTCAAGAAGAAACGGTAAAAAGGAATTGTCTTAAAGGGAATTATGTCGTAAAACCTAACAAAGAGCCTGATTTAGAAGGTAAGTATTTAATCAAACGCTCATCTCTCAAACTCTACGATTTTTTAGAAGATTCCGAACGGCGTTCGATGGATAAAGAAGTCAAGAAACTTTTCCATAACAAAGAGGAAGAACGCTTGTATGTTGTGGCATCAGACAGAGGCAAAGAATTTATATATAGATACTTAAAACTTTTTAAACTGACAGAAGGAATGAATTGCAGAGAACTGCGGAGCTTTTTGGAAATAATTCCGCTAAAGAATCCCAAGCTAAAGGTTTCATATTCGGCTTTTCATTCCAAACGCAAAAAGTACCAAACAGAAGGTATGATGGGGATATTCCCCAAATATTTCATGCCGGCTAATAAAACCGAAGAACCCGAAGTCCGCAGGAATTTAAACCGCCTGCCGAAAGTCTATAATTTAGCAACGACAGAGCAAATTGAGATTGTTTATAAATGCTTCTGTTTCGGAATTCCGGCTTCTCAAACCGCAAAAATAGCAAATCTGGGAAACACAACAACAGAAACTTTTTATCAATTTATTAGGGCTAAAATTTATGATAAACAATATCAGGAACTAGTTGAGCATTTTGACTCCGACCCACAAATTCCGCAAGTTAGAATTTTTATGAACAATGTTTCAATATGCTTGTATTGCTATAATGACAATGTTTTTATCACTCAAAAACCTCTAAAATCAAAGTTGCCGCAACGACGCCAACAACCTGAGGAAGTCAAAGAAGCACGAAGAATGTATAATATTCTTTACCGCAAAAAGTTTATGGCAAGTATGCGAAAATACCTCGACCACCACCTTTCTGTATTTTTATGGAAAGAACTCAACCCTAATTTTGAAGATCAGCTGAATTTAATTTATGAAATGATACATATTTAATAGAGATATGCTTAATTTATTGGAAATAAACCATGTTCCAAATTTATTATATTAATGTTTTCGGTATTATTTGGATATTTATCATCATTTTCAAATATTATAATTTGTTCGTTAGTAAGTTTTTTTATTGAACTATAAAATAAATTATGAGTTTCTTTTGATAAATCTTCATTTTTGCTATTAGTATTTTTTTTCTTTTTGTATGTTGTTAAAGGTGAATCAATTACAACAAATCCTGGATGTTGAAGTTTATTTTTTATACAATAATTCATAAATCCTATTAGAAATGCTGTATATAATATTGCTCTTATTCCTTGTCCAAAAGTACTACGATCTCGTCCATTGACTTTGATATCACATTTTTTAGTGTCAAATTCAACCGATAGTTCTTTATCGTTATTACTTGCAAAATTAATATCCCATTCAACAAGTAAAGATTTAATTTCCTTCTCTAATAATAAAATATTATTTTGAGTATCTTCATCAGATAATATATCGTCAAGCTTTAGTTCTTTATTTTTACTATTATCCTGTTGGACAATATCTTTTACACTATTAATATCAGATATATATTTATTTTTTTGTAAAACCAATCTTTCTTTATCATTTTGCAATACTTGGTATTCTATATATTTAGATATTAATGTTTCGTTTTTAATTACTTCAGGTTCAATATTAAGATTATAATTTTTGATATTAATTTCGATTTCGTTATTAATCGATTTTAGGTCTTCTTCCAAGTTTTTTATCGTATCCATGGTATCAGATATACTATTTTCTAGATCTTTCATATTGCTATGTATTTTGTTTCTTTCATATTCAACCGCTTGCTTAACATCATCATAATCCATAATATCTTCTGTTATTGTTTTTGCACCACACAATGGGCAGTCCAAATCATTAAGATTATGAATATGTGTGTTCCCTTCACTAATAAACGCAATGCGTTCTAAATCTTTTTTATAATATGTTTTTAATAAATGGAATCGATTATAAAGCATATGATTTTGATCTAATTCATTTTTTATATCTTGATGTTTTTTTGTTAAATCATTCATATTTTTTTCAAAACGAGAGATTATTATTTTTAAATCATTTTTTTTGACTTTTATATGGTCAATTTCAGATTCTTTAAAATCTAATTTAAGAATATCTTCTTCAGCTTGTTTTATTTCATTCTCTGTATTTGCTAATTGCTTTTCTATATAATCCTTTATGGATGATTCACGCGCTTTTGTGATTTCATTACTTTCAATATTTTCATATAATGAATAATCTACATTTTCATCGACTAAACATTTAAATACACTTCTCCCTCTTGCCGCTTCACTGTACTGTAAAGACAATATTGGAGATTTTGTTTCTTTAGAAATATCATCCTCATTTACAAAAAACAGCTTTTTTATATCAGAAATAGTTAAAGTTCCAGGACTGGAAAGTCTGTTCAAAACTTTTTTTTCAGAAATTCCCAAAATATTGATTAATTTCTGAGAGAGTTTTTTCTTACTGAAAGAATCGCAAATTGTTGTTTCATTTATATGCTCAATATCAGAGTCATAAAAATAACATTTTGAATTTGTTTTTCTTGTTCTTTTTACTGTAATAAATTTTTCCGTATTAAATAATTCCAGATAATATGTATCGTAACCTTTACTTTCTGGTACACTTTGCTCTTCATCAGGAGCTTCTGATCCACCAAGAATAAAATAAATTATCTTATATAAATAAGATTTACCACAATCAGAACCCCCTAATACAATATTAAGTCCTTTATCAAAGGGAAGGTTTATTGTTTTTTTATTATCGCCTTTTATAGCAACTTTTGATATATAAAATCTTTTGGTCATAATTAAGCCATCCTTACGCTTTGAGAACTAAAACTTTTATTTTTTAATTCTTTGTAAAATATATCATTTAATTGTTTTTCTGAAATATTATAAAAAGAATTTATAACCCATCCGGCTTTTTCTTTTAAATCATTTGCCATTTTACTTTTTAAATTCTCTGTTAACACATTTGTAAGTCTATTTGCTTTATAAAAAATACCATTTGATTTATACTCTACATCAATAAGTCCCTTTTTCCATAACATATCAATTGCGTTAACTATTTTTTCTTTATTTACTTGAAATTCAAAGAATCGGTATGGGGAATTCGGCAAAATACTATCTTGTGTATTATCTATATCACCAGAATGGGTCAATAGATAATCAAAATACACTAATTTATCAAGATTATAAGAATTTACTTCTTTACATACTAAAAGGATGAGTATCCTTAAACCAATTTCAATTGTACTGTTATATATAGCCTTATTTGTCATTATTCACCCATTTAACCCTATTTTCGTTTGCTAAATAATGACAAAAACCCTGCTTGGAAGAACTGTCTATCGCTTTATATAATTCATTTGATTCTGAAATATGACAAGCCCTTGCTTCTTTTAAGCTATTATTCAGTTTTTCATAGCCAGTATCAATTTTTTCGTTTTCAACTGTATCTATAATAGAATTATAAATATCTTCTTCAATATCTTTAAATGGCTTTTCATTTCTGCAAGCATCTCTGGTTATTCTTTCTAGAGCTTCTGTCGAATAGTAAAATTTTCGTTGCCTTTTGAAATGACCAACATATTGCTCCGGTATATTGTCTTTTTTTATTATAGAATTTGCTTTTTCTGAATATACATCTAACAATTGTTTTACATAGTTATTTTCGGCCTCTTTTATATCATTAGGGATATTAACTTCATAATCAGGATTTAACTTGATATCTTGTTTAAATCTAAAACTAAAATAATTTGTAGTTTTAAATTGTTCAATAAATTTATTTGGCGAAATTTCTTTAAAAATAGAAAAATCTATTTTAGAATTAATATATTCTGTAATTTCAACTTTAAATTTTAGAGCATCATCGGGGAGTTCTTTTGCGTAATTCTCCCAATTATTTATGATATCTTGTTTAAGTTCATCTTGCTTATAATATATTAAGTCATTTGATAAAGTTGACAAACCTTTTGGGGATAAAAAATAATATGATTGAGGAATAGGGTATTCTTTTTTATACGTATAATAACATAACTTAGATATTTCTTTTTTCACTACTGCTGGTTCAATTGACACATTATAATGCTTGCATTGATAATTATCCCACTTCAGTCTGTCGTTTGTATAATATGCACATACATCCCGTCCCTTGTCTCCTCTGCCACCCAAGCGTTTTATGTCATCGTATTTTTTTTGTTTTTTTAAGTACCCTTCAATCCAATCTTGTATGACTTCTTCATATGTGTTTGGATCAAAAGAATCAAGAATTTGCGTTTCTGTTAAACCAGAGCGTTCATATATGTGTATTTTTTCTGACAATACATTATACCCCTACTTATAAAGGAACACCTTATTGTAATAATATCATGTAAAGATTATTAAAGGAATTTTTATAAATATTTATTAAGGGGAATGCGTGTTTACAGGATTTAATGTAAATATTAAAATAAATTCATGGACATTTTAGACAGACTTGCAAAATCAAAATTTAGGAGCAGATTTAAACTTCGGGCAAAGGAACTTGAATATATCAAGGACAAAGGACTTGATACGATTTATTCTCATGCTTGTGATTTTATTCGTGATAGAGTTGCTCCGGCAGAACCTACGAATGACGGCAAACAAACCCCAATGCGAGGGCATCCTGTTTTTATTGCGCAACACGCAACCGCTACTTGTTGCCGCGGCTGTATAGAAAAATGGCACAAATTTCCAAAAGGCAGAGAACTAACTAAATCCGAGCAAGAATATCTTGTTTCAGTAATTATAAAATGGATAAAAAAACAGCAACATCATGACTAGCTACATGGGGAATTGACGCATACAAATACTTCTAATATTATTATAGGGTGTATTAACAACACAGGCATTTGTTTACTATCATAAATATTATAGTTATTTATAAAGTTAAAAACTATGCTTATAGGCTAATATAATATTAATAATTAGGGATTTTGTAAGTATGATTCAAAGGTATTATATTGAGTGTCCTGTGTGCGGGAACGTAACAGTAGTAAGAATACAGGCAGGATTTCTGGATTGGCATCCGGTAAGATTTAATTGCGGAAATTGTAAAATATCATTATACGGAGAAACATTTTTTGAGACACCTAATATAACTTTGAAAATGCATAGGGGCAAAATTATCAATGAAGTACAAAATCCAAGTTTTTTACTTCCAGTATCAGGAGAGATTTTATGCCCAAAATTAACACCAATTAAATCAAATGATGAAATATGTACAAAAATGTCCCCTTTTATTAATATAATCAGCTTAATGGGGTTTGATAAATATGAGGAGTTTAAACAGTATATAACAAATTGTCTTGATTATATTTTAGAAAACCAAAATCATTTTATTGTTTGCAATCAATTGCATTTTTTAAAGCAGGATAATTATTTAAAAAATGAATTGTCATATCTCCCTGAAAAATTGTATCCATTAAATAATGAAGCAGATTTGTATCGTGCGTTTCATTTTATCAATAGAGAATTTTATGAAATTATAAATAAAGAACAAGCAATGGCTATTGCAACCCTTGTATTTAAAGAAATCAATGATTTTATACAAAATAATAAAACTGAGTTTTTAAATCTAGTACAGTACTTCGATAATACTGGCTTGCTCGATAAATGGGAGTATAATATATTTCAACTATCCAAACAAATAATTGAAAATTTTTATAAATTTATACCCATAATAGCTAAAAAATATTATACTCAAGATATTAGTCAACTGGAACAAACTTATTCTATAAATACAATTAGTTTTGAAGAAATAGAACCAATATATTTTAAGTGTTATGAATTACTTTCTGATATGTTGCCAATATTAATGGCATACAATAATCTTAAATATCGAAATAATTTTGAAACAATGAAACTCGGAATAAAATTTAGAAAAAAGGATATAAAAACAATAACTGATTATATTGCGATTGATTCAAAAGGATTTCGTATAGATTGTATTGATGGAAAAGAAATGTTTGATAATATTGTGTATAATACATTTGATAGAGCTATAAGAAATTCCATTGGACACTTCAATTATGAAATTTTAACTCAAGATGTATTTAATCAAACTATATTATTTAAAGATTTAAAAGATAACAATAAAAATGAAACGAGAAGTTTGCTAAAAATATGTATCGAAATGTGGCAAATGTTTTTAGCAATAAATGATGTCGCTGAAATAATTTATCAAACAAAAAAAATATCATACATAACAAAAGGAATTATACCAACTGTAAAAATGTAATTCTGAATATGGAATATACAATGTTACTTTAGTCAATTTATTTTTCAAAATCATCTTCAAACCCTCTTATATTATCAAGTTCAATATTGTATCGTTTGCCAGTTTTATCAACACAAGTTGCAAAATCGACTGTTTTATCAGCATATTTGTTTTCCCATAAACAAATCAATAAACCGATTTCTTGTGTTTTCAAGTTCAAAATCTTTGTCCCGTATAACTTATAATCTTTTTCAATCATAGTTTACCCTTTCGTTATTGTAATATCTGCGTATATCTCGTCTGGTTTCTCAGGATCAATCAAAAAATCTTTATCGAATACATATCTTTCACCATCCGGTGCAATACAGCCAACAATATTGTGTTCACCAAAACAAATAACTGTAAATTCTTCGCTATCTTTTTCAAACCAACCCTTGAGCTTTTTTAATCTGTACTTTTTACCGATTTCAATCATAGTATGCTCCTTTCAAGCTACACTATTCATCGCTCTTTCAGAAGCAAACATCAACTTAAAATCCAGAAAACGTATCATTCAGATACATTTGGGACTTGATGTTTCTGCGAAACAGAGTTATCCTGTGTGTACCAAAACTTTATTTACCCCGAGGTTAATTATGAAAAAACAAACATTGGCACAAGATGCCTTTAAACTTTATGCCGAAAAATTTATGTCGTTAGAAGATATCGCAAGGCAGCTTCATTTAAACGAAAGAACACTCCGCCGATGGAAAAAGTCTGATGATTGGGAAACCAAAAGAGCAGAATATCTTCGGACTAAAACGACCTTGCATTCTGATTTATATGATTTTACCTACAGTTTGATAAATTCTATTGAGAAGGATATGGAGAATAACGGTAAAGTCGAGCCTGCAAGGTATTATGCTGTTACTAAAATGCTGAAATTGATTGGGGCGGTCAAATCTTACGAGGATGAAGTGATAAGTGAAAAACAAATACCTAAAGAGGAAAAGCCGAAAGGCTTAACACCGGATGTTATACGAGAAATTGAGGAACAAATTCTCGGCATAACTCACGAAGAAATTTGTGAACACGATTTGAACACCGATTAAACACCTTTTAAACGGCATTTAAATCTTTAAATTCTTTTTCATGGCCGATAAAGAATGCGTTTAGCACATCTGCATCATTTCGCAGGTGCTTAACAACTGGCGCAAGATTGTAGCATTTTTCAATCTCTGGTTGGTTAGCAACGAAATAATCTATAACGACAGCTGTGTTATAAATATTTTCCGACCACTTGCTTAACTGCTTGAACTCCTTTGGAGTAATATTAAATCCGACTTTTTCCATACATAAAACCTCCTTTGCCACACAACATTAGCGTAAAAGTGCAAAGAAAGCATTGAAATCTTTACATAGCAACACATTCGGTTGATTTCCTATTTATTGTAATCGATTAATATTCATGACCGAAAGGAGCACAATATGATTGAAAAAGATTATCAATTATACGGGACAAAGATTTTGAATTTAAAAACGCAAGAAATCGGTTTGCTGATTTGCATTTTGCAAAACAAATTTGCCGATAAAACTGTCGATTTTGCAACTTGCGTTAATAAAACAGGCAAAAGATACAACATTGAGCTTGATAATATAAGAGGCTTTGAAGATGATTTTGAAAAATAAAATTCAAATTTAAAGATATATTAATAACTGTATAATAATCTTTTTTTGTTATATATTTATATCATGGAGAAGTATAGCATAGAAAAATTTACTAATAGAATTATTGAAGATGATTGTTTAAATATTTTACCTTCAATACCTGATAAGTCTGTCGATATGATATTATGTGATTTGCCGTATGGTACAACACAGAATAAATGGGATAGTGTAATACCTTTAGATAAACTTTGGAAACAATATAATAGAATTATCAAAGATAATGGAGTTATTGCATTAACATCTCAAGGTGTTTTTACGGCAAAACTAATTTTAAGCAATGAACAGTATTTTAAATATAAAATTGTTTGGGAAAAATCCAAATCAACTAATTTTTTAAATGCAAAAAAGCAACCTCTCAGAAAACATGAAGATATTTGCATTTTTTATAAAAATCAACCAATATATAATCCGCAAATGATCAAAGGAGAACCATACGATAAAGGTGTAAGAAAATCTCAATTAACAGGTAGTTATGGTGATTTTAATCCTGTCCACGTAAAAAGCGATGGGTTAAGATATCCAACAGATATTGTTTATTTTAAAACAGCAGAATCTGAAGGAGAAGTTTTTCACCCAACACAAAAACCTGTGTCATTAGGGCAATATTTAATCAGAACATATACAAACGAAGGTGATATTGTTTTGGATAATTCTTTTGGTAGTGGAAGCTTTTTAGTTGCCGCAATAAAAGAAAAACGTAATTTTATTGGTATAGAAAAAAATATTGACGCTGAGCTATTTAAAAATAAAAAAATAGATTACATTAGAGTTGCTCACGAAAGAATAATAGAAACTTATGATAGTATGGGTTTATATCCATACAGTTATTTCAAAAATAATCATTTTAAAAATAAAAAAGAAAACGTAAAAGAATTAGCATTATGCCAGTAGTAAACATTAATGAAAGAAGTTGGGGAATTGATTTAATTTCCTGCATAAATGAATTTTTGATTGATAAGGAACTAGTAATCAAAAGAGCAGGTGGAGAAAATAGTTTAAAAGCTCCTAAAAATACAATGTTTCCTGATGTATTGCTTTTTGGAGATAGTCAGTCTGCGAGAGTATTACAAGGCTGGGAATTAAAAATGCCTGACACAGACATTGACGATGAAGAATTCATAAATAATGCTCATACAAAAGCAAAAATATTAAAATTAAATAGTTTTTTATTATGGAATGTTAATTATGCAAGACTTTATATGATTGGCGATGAAGATTCTATACATGTTGTGAAAGAATGGTCATTATCACGAATTTTAACAACAAGACGAGAGGTGAAGGATAGCAGAGAATTATGGCTAAACTTACTTAAAACTATAATAATAGATGTAAATGAATATATCAATACTGGGACAATTCGCTCTGCAAAAATTTCAGAATCGTTAACTTCAGATGATATTGTAAATTTTATTGTGGATAACAACCAAATACTAATTGATGAATATTTGAACAAAATAGCTAGTGATTCAAACTTTCAAGACAGTATTAATCTGTGGTGGAATTCGGTAAAGGCAGAATATCCAGAAGATACGAATTGTTTGGAAATACTTGCTAATATAAATATTTTATCTTGGATTAATAAATTCATTTTTGCAAATTTAATAAAGCGACATTTTACACAAGCTAATTCAATAGAAAATATAATTTACGAAACAACCATACAAGAAGCTATTGATATAATCGAAAATATATCCAGAAATTGTGATTTTTGGAATATTTTTAAAAAACAACTAGGAAATGAAATTCTCCCTGATTTATTGTGGAATGATTTAAAAATTTTAAATTCATTTTTAATAGATGCACAAGTTCAAAATATAGATCAATCTGATTGGCAACATATATTTGAAAGCATTATATCTACAAAGCATAGAAAATTGTATGGACAATATGCGACTCCTCAAAAACTTGCCAAATTGCTTGTTAATCTTACTGTTAATAATAAAAATTTAAAAGTACTTGACCCATGTTGCGGAACCGGAACAATTGCGAAAGAAGTTCTTAATTTAAAAAAACAGTACTGTACAAATAAAGAAGCCATATATGAAAAGATTTGGGCAAGTGATAAAATAGCATTTCCTTTGCAGTTAGCAACTGTTTCTTTATTTGCTCCTGATGAATCAAGAGAAATTATAAATATTTTTCAAGAAGATGTAGCGAATTTGAATATTGGAAATAATATTACTTTTTATGATCCAACTTCTGGAAGAGAAATTCAAAAGACGCTACCTCAATTTGATTATATTGTATCTAATTTACCTTTTGTAAAAGGACAAGATATTCCAGAATATAATGAATCTATACGTTCTATAAATGATTTTATTGTGCAAAATATTGGTGAAATTTATAGGTTGGATTCAAGAGCCGACATAGCATATTATATTCCTTTTAAATTATGGACAATTCTCAATAATGAAAGTAAGCTAGGAATTATAATTTCTAATTCATGGTTGGGGACTACTGCAGGTAAAAAATTCAGAGAAGCTTTGTTAAAATATTTTGACATAGAAAATGTAGTAACGTCCGGCAATGGAAGATGGTTTGATAATGCTAAAGTTGTTACAAACATTTTAGTATTAAAGAAAAATATATCTATAAATAATGACCCTATAATCAATGAAAATAAAATATGTTTTTCAACATTAAAACAAAAAATAGAAGATTTAGATATTGATAGTAATATTACATATATAAGAGATAACAATAGTAGGGACAATAATATTGTAAGAAAAGTAATGTACTCTTTACAAGAAATAAATGATCTGGAAGCACTTGGGGTACAATGGTCAGCGTTATTCACTGATTTAAAATGGCTTAACAATTTATCTCAAAAACTCGTACCTATCAATACTTTTTTTAATATTGGAAGAGGAGAACGACGTGGTTGGGATGCTCTTTTCTATCCAGAAACTGAAAATAGTATTGAACCAGAGTTTTTAAAACCTTTTTTAAAAACAATCCGATCCGTTGATAGTTTAATTGCATCTTCAGATGGTATGGCTTTCTGTTGCAATAAAGATATGGAGACCCTTAGATGTCATTACAGAGGAGCCTATGCTTGGATCAATAAATTTATAAATGCACGCAATAATACAAATAGACCATTACCAGAAGTGTTAAGTAGACCTAATATGTACTGGTACGAAATGAAAGATGATACAACTGCAGATTTAATTACAAGTATAAATCCCGATGATCGCATTTTTGTTGCAAAGTTCGATACTCCAACATTTGTAAACCAAAGGCTCATTAGATTTACTAAAAATAGCAACGAAATAGATGTAACAATTGCACATGCACTACTGAATAGTTTGTTAGGAATCTTTTATATAGAAATGCTAGGTTTTGGTCGTGGTGAAGGAGTTTTAGATTTAAGTTCTTCAAAACTATCTGCATATCTGCATATATTAAATTATAATTTATTAAATGAAAATGCAAAACAAAGAATTATTAATGCTTTTCAACCTTTAATAATTAGAGATGTCAAACCATTAACAGAAGAACTAGAAAGTGCAGATAGAATCGAATTTGATCAAGTGGTGTTAGATGCTTTTGGAATATCTTCTGAAAAAGAAAACATTATAAAATCTCTAATGGAAATATATAATATTAGGAAAGCTGTTAGACGATAGACTTTTTTAATTAAATATTTCTGGATAATTTATCTTAATTGTTTCTAATACTTCTTTCAATTCCAAAGAAACTTTTTTCAAGATACTATTTTTTATATGTATTGAATTAGCATCAAGTGTTATATATTGTCTAAGGCTTGGTTTACTAAAGATTATAGCATCTTCTCTTGTAAAGCCATATTTTTGAAGCATTATTACTAATTTATTTGAAGTTCCATATTCAACATATTCGTACCAGTCATTTACAGGTTGTTGTTTATGACATTTTAAGTAAGTTTCAGAAAATCTCAAAAAATACATAGAAAATTTATAATTGATTATATTATCAATATTTTTCATTGTTTCGTTGATTACAATATTTTTATGCTCAACTGAATTATTAAAATTTACTAATTCCGTATGTTTTGAATCTCTAATTAAGCACTTGTGATCATTATTATATAAAAGAGCTCTTCTTATAATTTCACGTAGACCATTTCCCTGCATCCATTGTAATAATATTACAGTATAATAATTTAATCTGTTCCCTTTCCCAAGAGTTTCTTTTTCAAAAACAGACCATTGGAATATATCAGATAGGCTATTTAAAAAATTCAAACAACTAGTATATTCAAAATCTGATGGATAATTAATTTGTGTATTTTTAATTGCGTTGAACAATGAGGTTTTTTGCTTGATTGAGATATTTATATCGTCATCTTCTTGACTATAATTTTTAAATATATTCTTGATATCAATTATATTTTGTGGTGATAACGCCTTTGCATTTTCAAAATCTTTTACAATATAACTTTTATTATTGGTACATATATCATGCAATAACATATTTAGACATTTAATGGCATACTCATAGGTTGCTTCCGTTAACTTTTTATCACTATATTTTTCCCCACTTTCAAGTAAATTTGTTTTTCCTTTAAGGAGACATTCTACAATATATTTTTTTGTTCTTGTAGTGATTGCTTTAGTAGGAAGTAATGTTTGATTAGGTAAATTTTTTAATAAAACTTTGTTAAAATAATTTTGAGTTTTTTCATCATCTATGATAACAATTACATTACCGAATTCATTAAGAGATACTCGACCAGCTCTTCCGATCAAATTAAATGCATCTACTGTTGAAAGTTCGGAACGTCCTTTCTTATAGTCAAAAACAAAAAGATTATCTACAGGAACATTCACTCCTTCAAGAAGAGTACTAGTACAGAAGCAATATTTAATATAGCCCAAACGTAAAAGATTTTCTATTTTAACCCTAATATCAGATGGCAAAGCTCCAATATGGTAAGCAATGCCACATCTAACAAGTGAAGCTAGATAATATTCTTCATGTATTCTATTTTCAATATCTTTAGCAACCTTTTCTAATTCATTTTGTACTTCTTTAGGAATATTTAATATATTATTTTTTTCTATAAATTCTTTTAATTCGATTGCCTGATTTATGGCTTTTGCGGTAGAAGAAACATAAATCAAATTGCACTTTTCTCCTCCTAAATTTAATAAAATATCTATCCTGCTTTTATAATTTATTTTAATAAAGTCATTTTTTTGAAATTTATTTAGAACAGAATTATATATGGATATGCTTTTATGAACTAAATCAACATAAATCTTGTTTTGAGTTACAGGAGAAAATTTAAAAGAATGTCCAGAGGATATACTGTCACTAAAGTAGTTTGTAAGTTCTAGATATATATCAGGGTTGGGGATAACTGGCGAAGAAAAGTATATTCGTACATCATTACTTCCTTTTAGCATATCGAGAATTTTATAGTATATTATACTTCGCTTATCCTTACTTGAGATTTTATGTGCTTCGTCTATAAACAAAAACTGGAACTTAAGATCAGGATTTTCAAGCATTGAATAATATAATCTTTCCGGCGTTAATATAGCAATATATTTTTCGTTATTTGTTATTGATGCTAAAGTCGTTACTACTCTGTGCTTATCAGTTCCAATAAAATTCTTAAATTCTCTAATCATTTTAGTAGCGATCTCAGAAATCAAAGCACGAGTTGGAACCAATATTACAAAATTATCTGGTGTATTACTTTGTAATTTTTTCAATATAAATTTTGTGATTACAAATGTTTTTCCCATAGATGTTGGCGCTGAAAAACTATAATATTGGCTATTTTCAATAGATTTAAATACAGTAATTTGGGTATCAAAAAATGATTTATTTGAATTTGGAATAGTATTTTGAATTTTATGAGTGTTAAATACTAAATCTGATAAAAAATTATCATCCGTATTAGATAACTCGTTTTTACTCCTTAAAAGTTCTATTGATGCAAAATTTGAAACATTTTTATATACATTTTCTTTGAATATTTTTACAATCTCCTCATTAGGAAATATTTGAGAGAGAATAATTACGATTTGTTGAGCTATATTTTGGTGTTCTTCGAATTCTGACAGTGATAAAATATCAGCATATCTTAACAGTTTATTATATTTTGTGTCATATTCATCGGTGTTTTTATTTATCAATTTTATTGTATAGTTTAGAAGTAATTTATTGAACAACTCCTGAAAACTTTGTTCTTGGAGTATATTTTTATATAAAAAACTTGCAAAATTATTAGCCATTTCTAATATCTCCCCAAGAAAAATTAAATTCTTTTTTCGTTAGCTGATCCATAATAACTTTTCTATCTTTTAGTGCATTATGAAATGGTAGGAAATAAAAGTTAAACTCATAATTGCTGATATTATATTTTTTTATTTCTTCTATGATTTTTTGCTTGTATCCTAAAACTTGTTTTAAATTTGCTTCTTTAACATTTTGTTTGTAATTATCATTATCATCGTCAGAACCGTCATAATCTGTACTATATCCAATAAAAATACCAAAAATTGTTTCTTTTTCTTCTGTATTATCACCTAACAAGTATTTTTTTAGTATTTCAGCTTCATCATCTTCAACTAATTGATTCATAAGATGTGTGTCAAGAAGCTTAATATCTTGAGTATTAGTACTTATATATTTATTTATAGAGGTAAATGCTTCTTCAATTCCTTTTTTTAGTTCATTTTTTATTTTGGCTTCTCCGATAATTAATTGTAGTATTTTTTTGCCAGCATTATTTGTTCTAAATTTAAAATGAATACCGTCTGCACCCTTTATATAATCATTTGAGCTTGTTTTTAGTTCAACTTTACTAAATAGTTTTGGGGCTTGTAAATCTTGCTCTAAGAATAAATATAATAAAATTTCTCCAAGTTCTCCGCCAGCTCCAGAGTCTTTATCAGAATTTATATTTCTTAAATGCTCTAATGCTTCAAGTATTAATGTTTTAGATTCTGCTTCAGCAAGATTTTTACGCCTATCAAAAACATATTGACATATATTATCAAGTACATATTTATATAATTTGTCATAAGAAAAAAGCTTATCATGAGTTTTTAAGATATAAAGATTTAAAGCATTATTATGCCCGCCATATGAAATATTTTCTGAAGTTAGTTTTTCAAAAATATTAAAACCATTTGCTTTTGAAGTGTTTTCAAAATTAACTCCCATCTAACATATCCTTTAACTTTATAGCATCTTACACCAAATTTAATCTAAAAATAGTTAATATTCAATATTTTAAGAATTATTTAATAAAGAAACACCTAATAATATAAAATTTATCAAAAAAGTATCAGTAACTTTGAGAGTAAATTATCTGGGAGTTTAAGAATTTGTATCAGGGAGTTTTGAAATTCTTCCCCCTAATTGCACGCAAAATTGAAATTCTCTCAAACTTCCGGGGGTACTTTTCTCAATCTCTCTGATAATTTATACTGGATATGTCTGGTGAATTTCTTAAAATATGTTCAGAAATTACAGAACTCTATAAATTTGCGAATAATGAAGAAAAACAAAAATTAATCAATTATGTACTTCAGAACTTTTTGGTCGAAGGTGAAACCTTGCACTATGAGTACAAAATGCCATTCAATTTCTTCGCATTAGGATTAAATTGTACTAAAAAACTCCCCAGGTTGGACTCGAACCAACAACCTACCGGTTAACAGCCGGTTGCTCCGCCATTGAGCTACTGAGGATTATTTCTCGTATTCAGTTTACTATTCTATAGTATCAAATAATTTTTTTTTGTAAAGGGGTAAATTTAAAAAATCTCTTAAATTTTATAAAAATTTTAGCAAGCAATCTTTAGTAGGTGTCAAAAATAGACAATTTAATTTTCATCCTTAAATCATATACGCATGTCTAGTTTTTAATTTTAAGCCAAGGATAAATAATAATCGTATGAAAAAAATATTAAGCATATTAATACTGATGATATTTACAGTTTTTCAAGTTAATGCTGCAACGTTTCAGGGTGGTGTTGCAGAGCAGGGGCGTGGAAATTCCAGCAGAATTGTTGACAAACAAACCGGTGAGGGTGTTGGCGGTGCCAAAATAACTTTGCCAAAACAAAATTACACCACAAAAACTGACTCAAGTGGTTTTTTTGAATTAGATACACATATCGATGGTACAAGCATAATGTCTGTTCAAAAAGAAAACTACAAGCCTTTTTCTATGACAATTAATGACAAAACACTCAATGCGCCAATTGTTGTTGGCATAGAAAAATCCAATGCCTCTGATTTATCACTGGACGCTAACATGTATCACTTAGGTGATGATAGTTATTCAGATATGTCAGCTAATGCAGGTGAGTTCAGAATGCAGGCTATTGGACCATTTTATACCAAACGTTTTACGCTTAAAAATCTGAATTTATCTAAGCCCGCATACCTTGTAATTGGCTCAATCATAGGCATTGATACTGCTATGGCACGTTCTATGGGGCAAAATAAAATTCCGAACGCTTTTGCCTCACCGCCTGAAGTATATTTTAACGGTAACAAGATTTCTGAAATCCAACTCAATGGTGATGGACAAAAGATTAAGTTACCTTCTTCTTTGATTCGAAAAAATCAAGTTAATGAAATAACCATAAAAACCGGTCGAAACCTAATGCAAACTGCGTATGTAGATTATGATGATATAGAATTTATGAACTTGATTATAGAAAACTAGTCATGGTAAAGATCAAGTTTTTATTGTAACATATACAGCAATGACGTTGCACTATTAATGTACCAAACTAGTAAATTCACTGTTTTAAAACAACTTTCCAGTTACGAATGCTGATTACTGTGTCTACGTGTGTAACACCGTGCACAGCACATCTAGAATCTGATTCAAAGCTTGTGAGCGGTGTGAAATCTGATTTTTCTCTTCTTCGCTTAATTCAGCCATAGTTGTAGTTCGTCCTTCAACCAAAAATATTGGATCATATCCAAAACCGTTGGAGCCGGCAGGTTCTTGAGTGATACTACCTTTACAAATACCTTTACAAGCAAACGCAACTTCACCTTGCGGATTAATCAATGTCATTGCACAGACAAATTCTGCAGTTCTATCAGTTTTATCTTTCATTTCTGTTAGAACTCGCTCAATGCGTTTTTGAGGAGTTTCGGCATATCTTGCAGAAAAAAGCCCCGGGGCACCATCAAGCGCTTCTATACATAATCCCGAATCATCAGCCAACGCCCAACTTTTAGTGAGTTTCCAGGCTGCCATGGCTTTAATTCTAGAATTCTCCTCAAAAGTTTTACCATCTTCAATCGGGTCAAAACCTTCCGGAGGAAGCACGAATTCAATATCGCATTCTTTTCCGTATTTTGTTTTTACAATATCATTAATCTCTTGAACCTTGTGCTTGTTTGATGATGCTAAAACTATTTTCATTAATCCCTCTTATTATAATAATTAAGCTCTTTATTAGTATCCAGAATTTTTCCTTTGCAATTAAAAATCCCATTTTTTAAGCCCATTTTTGAAAGTCTGTATTTTAAGCTTACTAACAAAACTTCAAGTCCGTATTTGCAAGAACGGACAAAGTTAATAGATGAAGCATCCGGAAAATATTTTGTCGGACAAGAAATTTCGCCAATCTTAAAACCTTGATATAAAAGTAAAGCAAGCATTTCGTTATCAAATATAAAATCATTGCTGCAAGCTTCCAATGGTAATGTTTCAAGAATCTTTCTTGTAAAACCTCTAAAGCCTGTATGGTATTCTGACAATTTTTCACCAAGGAAAAAGTTTTCAAATCCGGTTAAAAACTTGTTTGATACATATTTGTATAGTGGCATTCCGCCTTTTAATGCTGAGCGTCCAAGCATTCTGGAAGCAATTACAGCATCATATTCTTCAAATGCCATCATAGAGGCAATTGCAGGAATGAGTTTTGGAGTGTATTGGTAATCCGGATGTAACATAATTACAATATCTGCTCCAGCTTTTAATGCAGCACGATAACAGGATTTTTGATTGCCACCGTAACCTTTATTCTTTTCATGTACTATTGTTGTAATATTAAGTTTTTTAGCGATTTCTTTCGTTTTGTCAGAAGAGAAATCGTCGACAAGGATAATCTCGTCGACGAAATTTTGATAAATCTCATTATAAGTTTTCTCTAAAGTTTTTTCTGCATTATATGCAGGCATTATAATTACAACTTTTTTGTTGTTTATCATGTCTAACCGAAACCTTAACTTTCTACAGCCTCTTCTTCTTTTTCTTCAGCGTTTCTGATAGAAGATTTGTCAGATGTTAAAGCTTTGTCTTTAAATTTCTGAACTTGTCTTTGTAATTTGTCTGCCAACAAATCTACGCTTGCATACATTGATTCTGCTGCTTCTTCACAATGAACAACACCAGTATTCATTTTGCAAGAAACTTCTGCTACGTGTTTGCCTGTTGCAGCAGGGTTTTTGATTACAGACAAAACCACATCAATTCCGGTAATTTGGTCATAATGGTTAGCCACTTTGCCGATTTTTTCTTTTACATAAGCTTTGATAGCATCTGTAATCTCAATGTTTTTACCATTTACGTGTATATACATTAACACCTCCTATGTACTACATATTCTATTGTACAACATTTTATTGTATTTTTAAAGCCCTTTTGAGGAAAGTTTAACGCTTCTATAATCTTTTACATGCCATTCGGATATTAGCTTTATGACATCCAATAATATACTAAAACGGCAGCTACAGAGAAGATTAAAGAAGTAAGCGCAAATTCTTTCACAATTCTCAATTCAGAATGTCCACATAATTCAAAATGGTGGTGAATTGGTGACATTTTAAAAATTCTTTTGCCGGTTAATTTGAAGCTTGTTACCTGTAATATTACAGAAAGTGTTTCTACAACAAATATTCCGCCAAATAGTGCAAGAAGTAGTTCACATCTTCCGATTACCGCAAGTGTTCCCAGCAATCCACCTAGTGCTAAAGAACCTGTATCGCCCATAAAAACTTGAGCTTTTGGTTTATTATATCTCAAGAAACCTATCAAAGCACCGATTACTGTTGCAGCAATGATTGCCGCAGCATCATGCCCATCGCGTAAAGCTAAGTAACCGCAAGCTGCAAATGCCGGAATTCCCGTCGCAGCAGCAAGTCCATCCAAACCGTCTGTTAAGTTATAAGCATTAGATGCGCCAGTTACAACAAAAACGGTAAAAATAGGATATAAAATTCCTAAATCAAATGTGTGGCTGCCTAATGTAATAACAGTTCCATATGTGTTCATTGCATAGATTGTCGGAATCAGTGCAATTAGGATTTGTCTAACTAATTTTCCCTTTGGGCTAAGTCCTTTGTTTTCGTGTCCTTTGATTTTTAAATAGTCATCCTGAAAACCGGCAAGAGTCATAAAAAGAAGAGTTATTAGTATAATCCAAGCGGATGTATCCATGTGTTGCGCCATAAATAATGTGATTATTGAGGCTATAACTACGGCAGCTATGATAAAAACACCACCGGTTGTCGGAGTTCCGGCTTTTTGGGCATGAGCTTCCGGTGCAACATCCAAAATATATTGACCAATGGTTTTTTTTCTCAAAAAATCTATGTAAGGAACACCAAATAACAAACATAGAACCATGCTCATCAAAAGTGCAACTGCCAACATTATTAACATAAAACTTCTCCTTTTATCAAAGTAACATAATAATATTACCGCAAATAAGAGGAGTGTACAAATACGATTGGCATGATATTCATTTAACCTTGCATTAATTCTTCATAATTAAGATGATGCTCTCGTGCGTAATCAATAAATTTTGCTTCTTGTTCGGTTAATCGTTTTGTGAATTTTAATACTTTGCCGGTAATACATTTACGTCCACTATTTTCACGTGCACCGCCCCACTTTGCAATATTTTTTTCAACTTCTGCATTAATTTCAGCTTGACGTTCCTTCGATAATGATTTAATTAAATCTTCGTTAGTTATCCTGTTCATTTAATAACTCCTTATATTTGTGAATATTGGCTAGTGCTTGTTTAATATATCTTTTAGGTGCTTTTTGAGTCTTTTTTAATGTAATAAAACCTATTATGATAATTCTTTTGCGTTCTTTGTCATATTGAAAATATGCGCGTACACCTTTTGGTTTTATTTCATACAAATCATTCCCTAAGTCATTGATGTTTTTATATTGTTTGCCTAATATTTCAAACGACTTAACTGCTTCTAATATTTTGTTCTGATACTCAATATCAAGTTCATGAAATTGTTTTATGGCTTCAGGTGTATATTCTGCATAAAATAGTTTTTTTATATTCCATTGATATTATTATAACATGATTGCGTTACGTTTTCAAGCGGTTGATATTTACTTCTCTTGATTTGTTGTAATTGTACAAATGGAGCTATCTTGAAGATATTTGTTCCAAGCTTTTGAAACTGGATTCTTTTGAGCGGATTCTAAATCGGAAAAATCCGGCTTAGAGTCAGAGTATTTTTGCATCAAATTATAAGCATCTATAACAGATGCTAACTCAAGTGTTTGAGCTTTATTGAAGCGACATGTAATATCAGAAGAGATGTTCATAAACTTTATGGATTCCTTGTAAACACACCTGTCTCCTTGTAATCCGACAATTTGTTTTGTTGACTGTACATTCATACCAGCTGTTTGAACTTGTCCGCTGTCAGAAAATGGAGTGCAATTTTTCAGAGCTTTAGAAAAATCTGCTTCTCCGGAAATTGCACTCAAACAAAAAAATAATAGTATCGCAGAAAAAATAAAGATTCTTTTATTAATCATATTTCTGCCTACTTGTTTAATGCAGCTTTCAAACGCGCCAATGAACGAGCTAATGCTGCTTGAGCTCTATCTGCATCAATCTTAGCACTATTGTCTGCCAATCTTGCTTCTGCTCTGTCTTTTGCGGCATTTGCTCTTGTTACATCGATGTCACAGCCGTCTTCACAAACATCTGTAAGAATAGTAGCTTCGTTATTTTTGAACTGAAAAATTCCGCCCATAGTAGCAAAATATTTATACTTGTCCCCAACTTTAGCTTTTGTTACACCTATTTCAAGAGCGGTAGTAAGCGGAATGTGGTCTTTCAAGATACCAAGCTGACCGCCTGTAGTTTGTACCACCAATTCATCAACTTCACCATCAAATACTATGCGTTCGTGTGTGATTATTTTTAGTTTCATAAAAAAATCCTTTATTTAGAAGTCTTTAAGTCATTAAGTCGCTAAGTTCATTATAAAAATTTTTTAAATACGAACTTAACGACTTAACGTCCTAACGACTTAAAGTCTTTATTGTAACGTTTTTGCCTTTTCAACAGCTTCTTCAATTGTACCAACCATGTAGAAGGCTTGTTCCGGCAAGTCGTCATGTTTACCTTCGATGATTTCTTTGAAGCCTCTGATTGTATCATCAAGTTTAACGTATTTACCAGCAATACCAGAGAACTGTTCTGCTACGAAGAATGGTTGTGACAAGAATCTTTGAATTTTTCTCGCTCTGTTTACGGTTTCCTTATCTTCGTCAGATAATTCATCCATACCAAGAATTGCGATAATATCTTGTAACTCTTTGTATTTTTGAAGAATTTCAAGAACTTTTCTTGTAGTTTCGTAGTGTTCATCACCAATGATATTTGGATCCAATACTCTTGAACTTGAAGCCAACGGATCAACAGCAGGATAAATACCCAAAGATGCGATTTGTCTTGACAATACTGTAGACGCATCCAAGTGAGAGAAAGTTGTAGCCGGAGCTGGGTCAGTCAAGTCATCGGCTGGAACGTAAATTGCTTGTACAGAAGTAATTGAACCATCTTTTGTAGAAGTAATGCGTTCTTGCAATTCACCCATTTCAGTAGCAAGTGTAGGTTGATAACCAACTGCTGACGGCATACGTCCTAATAGAGCTGATACTTCTGAACCTGCTTGTGTGAATCTGAAGATGTTATCAATGAATAACAATACGTCTTGTTTAGAGAAATCTCTAAAGTATTCAGCAGCAGTAAGAGCAGAAAGCCCAACTCTCATACGAGCTCCTGGTGGCTCGTTCATCTGACCGTAAATCAGACCAACTTTGTCAAGTACACCGGATTCTTTAAATTCATTCCAAAGGTCGTTACCTTCACGAGTTCTTTCACCAACACCACCGAATACAGATACACCGTTGTGTGCCATTGCGATGTTGTGAATTAATTCTTGAATCAAAACGGTTTTACCAACACCGGCACCACCAAATAGACCAATTTTACCACCCTTTTGATAAGGTTGAAGAAGATCGATTGCTTTGATACCTGTTTCAAGAATTTCAATATCTGTGTTTTGTTCAATCAAAGAAGGAGATTCTCTGTGGATTGGCAAGTAATCGTTAGTTTCAATAGGACCTGCATTGTCAACAGGTTCACCTACAACGTTAAGAATTCTGCCTAAGATAGCTTTACCAACAGGAATCTTAATAGGTTCACCGGTATTCTCAACCTTCATGCCTCTTTTTAAACCGTCTGTAGAAGACATAGCAACAGTTCTAACTCTATTTGAGCCAAGCATTTGTTGAACTTCTGCAACAATGTAAGAACCATCTTCTTTGTAAATCTTTAAAGCGTTATAAATCTCAGGAAGTTCGCCCTGTGCGAATTCTACGTCGATAACAGGTCCGATAATCTGAGTAATTAATCCTTCATTTTTGTTTAAAGTTTCCATTAATCTTTCCTCATCTCTCTTCGTTGAGTTAATTATATAATATAAAAACTTTATTTACAACGAGTAATTGAGCATAAAATTTAGAGGACGAAATTTACCGAACGGTAAATTTCGTCCCAAAAACTACCTAATCTTAACCAATTTTTACTGCTCGGTAAAATTATTAATCCAAATTTATTTTTTAGCAGGAAAAACGATAATCGGCAAGCCTTCTTCTTGAGCTTTTTTAAGATACTCTTCCGGAATATTATCTAAATCAATTGTAAATATACCGGAAATTTCAGGGTTTGAAACTAAGATTTCATTATGATATTGATTGACTAAAATCGTTTGTTCAGAATTTAAAAATGTTCTATAAGCATTTGCCAATTCTATGTCAAATTTTTCAATATTTTCTATAGTAAAAGGCATATCACCTAGTTTATTTTTGATGTTTTCCATTCGTTGAATATACTTGATATCGTTAGATGTTAACATAGGCTTATTTTTATTGACATAATTGTTTACATAATTCTTTACTTTAGAGAATAGATTATTTTGTTCCGGATATAAGATAGCTTTCAATTGTTCACTTATATATGTACGTTGTTTAAATTTTTCACCTCTATTAGCAGCTGATTGTACACCTCTATCACGAAAATATTCTATTACAATATCAGGAATGTTTTTCCCAATTGACCAAATATCAGTAGGATAACCAACATATTGTTTATTATTATCTACATTAAAACAAAAGCCGTTTTTAAATTGCTTAACTGGTCCATATTGTGAATTTGTGACATAACATGAGCAAATAACTTTGTCATCTCCTGCTAATTTAAAGAAATCAAAATTTGCAAAATTAGCATCACGACTGCCTCCAGTTATATATCCAACATCAGGAGCATGTGTGAAAACTTGTAAATCTGGTATTTCTTCTGCATTTATAACTTTAATATTATAATTTAAGTCACCGCGCTCGATAGTTTGACTAATTGCCATGTTTTGATATGTACTTTTGGGTGTTTGAGGCAGAATAAAATCATTGGCTTTAATTTGATTAATTCGATCTTCAAGAATTTTATCAAAATGTCTGGTAAAGCCATTAGGGTATTCGGAAGAATACAAAATTTTTGCTAATTCAAAAGTATTTGAATTTTTTAATTTTGTAGCAATTAAATCAAATTCATTTTGGCGTTTTTGACCGGTTAATTCCTGTACTCCAATTTGTTTTCTAGTTAAATCTTTTGTGGTATTCATAAATCTTTCTGGGGCATCGGAAAGTTCAACGATGGAATATAATTTTTGCAATCCTTCTTCCGATAAATCAAATCTTTTTGCTATAAAGTAAACATCAAAAGCTGCATCCGAACGTGAATTGATAGCTTTGTCGGTTTTATTAAACATTGTAGCAAGTATCAAAATCTTTTTATCTTCATTAGATAAATGCTTAAAATGATTATTTTCTATAACTTGTTTAATGTTTTTTATAACATTTGAGAAGCTGTTATTATTATCAATTTGATTTAAAATTTCTGGACAAAATTTCATAAGATTATTTAATGATTTTGTTAATTCTTCTGAGTTAGAAATCTCTACAGAATTTGAGTTTACATACTTTTCAACAAGATTTTTTAATTCGTTGTACTCTTTATTGTATTTTGTTGAAGTAACATTATTGTTAGTATTAGGATAACCAATTAATTTATTATCTCTAATTTTAAATCCGAATTCTTCTTGGAGTTTAAATCTTTCATTTTCTGGCATGTTTTTTAGTATATTCATTACTTGATTTATAAAATCAGTATGTGAAATAGATAATTTTATATTGCCAATATTTTTTGTTTTAATATTATTCAAGCTTTGTTCAAATTGTAAAATACTAGTATTAAACATTTTTACTTGTTCATTGCTTAATTTTTCAAACGATAAATTCATGCTATTCGAAAGGCTTTTCATTAAATGTGTATAATCATTTGTACTATTAGGCATAAATGGCATATATTCTTTTATAGATGTCATTTCACCAGCTTCAATTGCTTTTTTATTTTGTAATAATACATTTAGTAAATTTCTTTTTTCTGGTTTAGAAAGCTCATAAATATCTTTTTTCTTGATAATATTTGTTGAAGATGATAATACAGCTAGTTCTGAATCTGTAAGTTTTAAAACTTTATTTTTTTCAAGTAATTTATTTAATTTTGCAACATTTTCTACTTCAATATTGCCATTTTTCAATATTGGAATTATTTGTTCTAAGTATAAACCTTTAGATTCAAAATTTAAACAGAGGTCTTCTACCGTTTTTATTGCATTTTCATTGTTTACGTATTCTAAGATTTCACTAATTTTATCAAGTGGAAGTTTACTTTTTTCTACAAGTGTTCGGGCTAGTGCTACACTTTTTTCTTCTTGTAAAGATGATGTGCGACATTTTTTAGTGAAAAGTGCAAGTTCATTTTTGGGAACTGAGTCCTTTTTGCACAATTCATCTAAAAATAGTTTACTTTCTTCTTTGTAAAAATCATTATACCAACTTAAAAATGTTGGTATATCATTTTTTGGAAAATCTGAATTATTTAATATAATATCCAGTACTTTTTTATTATCTTTTTTGTATCGAATGATAATACTAGGTAATATGTTATCGAATTCTGTATTGTCTTTATATTTTAAATATAACTCTTTTATTTCAGATATACTTTCATCAGGGTGTAAAACACGAACTAATATAGCTCCATTGCTGTCTTTCTTATCCAAAAGAATTTTAAATGCTAAATCTATATCTACGTTATCAGCGCATTGCAGAAAAATATCTAACCTAGTGTTATTATAGTTTAAATAACTGGTTTTAGTTTCTTCTAAATTTTTTGTATTAGCAATTAAATCAAAAATCTTAGATTTATTTTGTATAGAAAGCTTTTTATTAAATAATATTATATCTAAATTTTCTTGAATATTTTTATTATTATGTAGTTCTTTGTGAGTAATATAATAGTTAAAACCGTCAATGATATTTTGAGTCTGCTGTTTATCTTCTATATTCATTAATAATGAATGCAATGTTGAAAAATGTCTTTTCTCCTGTTGTAGATTTTTATTATTATATAATTCTTCATGACTCAAAAAGGTATCTAATATTTCAAGACGATGTTGTCCTCTTAATGGGTGTAATACCCTATCTTTCACACGTGTTATTAAATTCTCAAAGTCAGAATAAGGGGTGTCACATTTTTTTAATAAAGAGTTGATATTTTTTTTAACCCATTCATTGCCATGAAGCGAAGGATTGTTATCAATCTTGTCTAATATTGTTTGTGAAGAAAGTCTATTAGTATAATTCGCATCAATTTTCACATTGTCTTTACCAAAAACTTTTTGTGCACCTTTGCCGGCAGCTTTCATACCGCCACCAATAGCAGGAGCGAATAATGCACCGCCGACACCGCCTTCGATAGCGCCATCAAGCATTGTTTCTGCATCCCAATCAGAATCCAATCCGGCTCTAAAACCACCATCAATAGCGCCACCCAAAGCTCCGTCTGTAGCCATTTCAGCAGCCA
>OBLI01000405.1_pt1 | contig 45808 bp, 44 predicted proteins | sample 1519701 | NCBI WGS metagenome assembly OBLI01 (sample SAMEA3663005, study PRJEB22513) | pig gut metagenome | biome: pig gut; feature: pig-associated habitat; material: faeces | place: France | collected 2012
TCCCTTTTTTTCATACGTGTACACTCGAGGAGTTAAGTTTTATCGGACAGCAATAATTTTGAATAGTATTTTCATGAGTCCTCATTAGCATTATCACTGCCCTCACTTGAAAAACCGTGAATGCTATCTATATATGGCTAATTTATAGAACCCATCTTAAAGGTATTAAAGCGCAGGGGTGCGGCGACTCCGCCGCACCCCTGACATTGGCGCCAATGTATTGACGCTGGGTGTTGTGCGCCTGTTACTCTATTATTTTCTTGTGGTTGCGGATATATATGCCCTTGCGATGGTTGGGAATTATGCGCTGACCATTGAGATTATAGAAAATAGGGGCGCCGAGTTTGGCATCGGATGCATCCACAGAATGGATGGATGATGAGAGATAGTCTATAGATACTGGGGCGCAGGCCTTCGACTCACCATTGTTGTAGACGGCACTTACGGCATATCCGTAGATGCCGGGAGCATCAAGGCGGTGACTGAAGGTGGTGGCGGTGATGGGCGCTTCATTGATGCTGCCAGTACATGCCACCGCTTTTCCATTCACGCTGACAAGATAGATATTATATCCTTCTAACTGAGTGTCGGTAGGAAGGGTACCAGCGGATTTATAGGTGATATCATCAATCATCAAAGCGTAGGTGTCGAATGAGGTGTGGCGAATGGCGAAATGCTTGGCACCAGCAGGCAATGAGGCTGAAAACTCTGTCCAATCCTCGGGCACCTGATTATTCTCGGGATAGTTGGTCACCTCGGTGATGCGCACGAAATCGGAAATGGCAGTGCCTCCCATGGAGTAATAAACCTCGAAGGACTCAGGATAGCCGCTGGTGAAACTTTTGGCCCAGAATGAGATGGTCTGGGCATCGCCCGATAGTACAGGAGAGACAAGCCAGTTGTCGTTTTGCCCATTGGCACTGAAGGCCACGAGCATCTGACGACCGCTGTGGGGCTTGCAGTCAATCAGGTATTCATTGGGCACTCCGGCAGCAGCGGGATTGAAGAGTTGGAATGCCATGGGTTGCGTGCGGTAGGGGTTGTTGACATCCTTGAGGAATGAATAGGTCTTGAGTCCATCCACATCATACATGGTCCATCCGCCGAAGTCGCTGATGGTAAGGGTGGGGTAGGCGCTATTCTCAAATTTCTCCGTACGCACCTTGGCCTCTGTAAGCGACAGATAGTCGGGGGCTGTCCAATGCAGGCTTGCACCATCGGCAATGGCAGAGCCCGAGAGGGCACCAACAGTAGGATGGGCTGGGAATGAGACCTTGTAGGAACTCCGCAGCGTGTAGAGGGTATCGGTAGACCCATCGATAGCCACAGAGAGAGCAAAGGAGTTGTCTACTGCAGAGGTGACTCCTATGGGCAAAGAGATATGCACGGGTATGATGGAGTCTGAAGGGATGGGCTCTATGGGCGCAGAGATGGTGATGCCATCATCCTGGCAGAAGGTGAGCATTGCATCCGAAACGGTGGACAGTCCGCTGTTTTCTATGTATGCAGTGAGCGATAGTGTGTCGCCCATGGCAATAGTGCGGGGATACTGGGCTGATGCTATGCGCAGTGATGGGGTGGCTAAGTCGTGGATATGGATATTGTCTATGCAGACAGCGCTGGAGGAGGGTTGGGTGTTGCGCAGGCGCAGAGCCATGCGAATATAATCCGCCGACTTATAACCGCTCAGGTCGATACGTATGAGTTGCCAGGTGCTGCAGTCAGACTCTATGCTCTTGACCACCTCAAAGGGTTGACCATTGCTGCTGACAAGAACTTCCAAACAGGGAGTATAACCGAGATAATGCAAATCCAATACTGGCGATGACGACTGTGAAAGGTCGGCTTTTACCGACTGGATGCCTATCATGCCACCCTGCTCGGATGCCTTGAGATAGAGATAACCATTGTCGCCATCCTGAGAGGAGAGATAGACGGTATTGCCCGAATCATCCACGTATAATCCCAACGTATTGTCATCGTATAATTTTACATCTACATTGCTGCTCGACTCAGGGTCTATAAGCCATTGGTGATTTTGAGACTTATCGGCAAAACTCTCGCTGAAAGGTAGCAGATAAGGTGCTCCCACCACTACCACATCGCTACGTGTGGCAAGGGAGTAATAGATCTCGTCAACACCCGCCGTAATCTCGTATGCTATGAAATCTTGCTTTACCACATTGCCCAGGTCGAGGGTAATAGTAGTGTCGGTGGTGTTTGCGATGGCAGGATCATATAAACTACCAAAGGCATCAAAGATATAGTATGTAACCTTTGACACGTCTACAAATCCGCCGCTTTCGCCAACAGAACTCACGGGATCCCATGAGAGGGTTACATGCTTATAATCGTCAGACAGGGAGATGCGCACGTTTTCCACCGGCTTGGGATTGTCGGGGTCGGTGGCAGAAATGCCAGCACGCACCTTGGCCAAGGCATCCTTTATGCCAGCTCTTGAAGTATCAGTGGCTGAAACATTTACAGAGATAAGGGTAGCTAACAGCATCATAGATGCAAACAAAATCTTTTTCATATCATTGTGTTTTTTTTATGGTTATGGTATATAATGAATATATGCAGACTCCATCAGTTTCGACGCCTCCTACCGACAAGGAGCACGCTTTGTCTTCTCTATTCCTATAAGCGCAAAATAGAAAACCACTGCCGATATCCAGCCACCCAGCACATCTATGGCGTAGTGGGCATAGATATATACCGTGGATAGGCATAAAAGGATATAAAGGGGCAAAAGACCAAGGATGAGGCTACGGCTGCGCGCACGCCATGCCAACAGCATCACTATGGTGCTCACTCCCACATGGCTCGAAGGGAAGGCGGCGGTGGGGCGCTCGCCTGCATCGTGGGCGGCACGCACCATGTCATAGAAGAATCCCGACTGCCAACCGGGTGTGGCAAGGGCTTCGGTATGAGTGGCGAAATAGGTGCCCACAGAGGTGAAATGGCCTGCCTCTACGGCATCCATGCCAATGGCGGGATAGTAATACTGAGGACCAGCCACTGGCACAAGGATATAGATGATATAATATAGGAAAAAGGATGTGAGAATGATGTTGGCTGCGCTCACAAACTTTTCGGGGCGTATGAAATAATAATATATGACTATGGCCACAATCATGGGGTAATAGCTCACATAGCCCAGACACATCAGTTCGCTCACTATGGGATGGGAGAAATGACGAGAGAAGAGCAATGAGGGCTGACAGCCAAACAGCGACTGCTCCCACGAGGCGAAGAGATGGTCGAGATTGGGTAACACACAATTGAACTCGTAGGTCTCAGGATACCACCACGACAGCATGGCCAACTGCAAGAGCACACGGCACAGAAGGGTGAAGCGGCAGGGCAGCAATCTGTAGACCGCCCAAAGGGCAGCAGTGAGGGCCACCACACGCAGACGACCCCATATCATCGTTTCAGGACTTTCGATGCGAGTGTATAGAAAAAGCAGGATGACCAGTGTGATGGCGATATATCCCAGCAGGGCATACTCAAAAGAGAGCAAACCCTTGACAGGGCGGCGCTCAAGGGTGAAGAGGCTCAGTAGTTTTTTCATAACCATCCGTTATCCTTATACCATTTGATGCTTAGTTTCACTCCCGCAGCCAAACCATAACGTGGCGTGTAACCCAATTCGCGCTGTGCCGCACCAATATCGCAACGCCAGTTTCGCTGGCGCATGATATGGTATTTGTCGGCATTCAAGGCACTGACCTTCCCCGTGAGACGACCATAATATTCGCCTACGGTGGTTACCACACGTAGCACCCACAGGGGCGCTTTGATGCGCAACAGCCATGGACGGCCCAACTCATCATGGATGAGGTCGCTGAATGTGCGCGACGAATAGACATGACCATCGCTGAGGAAATACTTATGACCTGTCTGGCCATTGGTGAGGGCCAGCATCACCGCCTGTACCATGTCGGCCACATAGATGAAGGTGAGATCCTGCGGACGGTAACCTACGCTGAAATCTGTATGTCCCTTGATACTCTTGGCCATGAGGAAATAGTCGCGCTCGCGAGGACCGTATACTCCCGTGGGGCGCAAGATGATGTATGGCAGTTGACCTGCCAGACTCTCGAGATAACCCTCGGCCTCGAGTTTGCTGCGACCATAGGCCGTGTTGGGACAGGGAGTATCATCATCGGTGATGTCGGTATAGGGATAATCCTCATGTATGGGACCCATGACGCTGAGGCTGCTCACAAACACGAAACGCTCCAATGGCATGGCACTGTCTATGAGTGCCAAAGCGAGATTATGGGTGCCCACGGCATTGATGGTATGAAAATCATCGGCATTGGCACACTTGGTGGCTCCAGCGGCGTGCACCACATAACGGAACCCCACACCACCAGTCTCTTGGCACACCTGACGGAAGGCTTCGGCCATCTGAAGACGGTCGGAGAGATTGAGATTGATGAAATGAATGCGAGGGTCGCTGAGCCACTGGCGGCTGCTCGTGGAGCGCACCGCCGCCCATACCTCATAGCCCTGCGAGAGAGCCTCTTCTACGATATAACTGCCGATGAAACCAGTAGCACCAGTAACAAGCAGAGTCTTGGTGTTGTCTTGTGACATATTATTTCGATATTAATATTGATCTATTTCTCAGGTTCGGCATGTATGCCGATGTATGTATGTTGGCCGAAGCGCTCGCGCAGTCGGCGCTCAATGTTGACAGTGTGGGCATGCGACTCATAAAGGGTCATCTGGGCAGGCATGCGCAAGTGCATGTCGATGGCAATACGCGAACCGATGCGGCGGGTGCGCAGATGATGGATGCAAGACACCGACGGTTCGGATGAGGCTATGCTCACTATCTCATCCTCAACAGACTGGGGCAGACTGCGCTCAAGAAGATCGTCGCCAGCGGTATGGATTATCTTGACCGCGCTCACCACTATCATCACACTAACCACCACTGCCGCTATGGGATCGAGAACAGACCAGCGGGCACCCAGCAACAAGGCTCCGCCTATGCCCAGGGCTGTGCCCACAGACGAAAGGGCATCGCTGCGGTGATGCCACGCATTGGCTATCACCGACTGGGAGTCAACACGCTTGCCCACCCGTATGGTATATCTGTATATCCACTCTTTCGACAGAATGCTCACCAATGCCGCTGCCAGAGCTATCACTCCCGGTTGGGGGATGGGGTGCCCATGCATAAACATGATGATATGCATGATGCCATTATAGCAGATGTTGATGCCCACACCGAGCAGAGCCACACCAATGATTACCGTGGCCAGGGTTTCATACTTGCCATGACCATAGTCGTGGCATGAGTCCTCAGGCTTGCTGCTCAGTCGCACAAACAGCAGCACGATGATGTCTGTGAGGAAATCAGACAATGAATGGACAGCATCGGCTATCATGGCAGTAGAATGCCCGAAGATGCCAGCGGCAAACTTCACCGATACCAGTAGCATGTTGACAAAACTGCCCACAAGTGTAACATGGTAGATGCTCTTTTCGCGACTCTTTTTATCCATTTTGTTAATCTTTGGTTGCAAAGTTACTATTTTTATATAAAAAACGCATGGGAAAGGTACAAAATACGTATTTTTTTTGTTACTTTGCATAGGTGAACAGTCATTATATCTCAAAATTCTTACTATTATGGGAAAAAAGAAAGCAGGCAAGAGAATGTCAAAAAAGGATGTGGAACAGAAACTGATAGGACTCTTTCAGCAGTATCCGCAGCAAGTATTCTCGTTGAAACAGATATTCAAAACACTTAAACTCGATACGCACCCTCTTAAGATGGTGGCCATAGATGTAATGGAAGAGATGGCATGGGACGACTATCTGACCAAATGCAGCGAATATACTTATATGCTCAATACTAAGACGCAACTGCAGGAGGGTATATTCAGACGTAAGGTTAACGGCAAAAACAGTTTCATTCCAAGCGATGGAAGCCAGCCTATCTTTGTGGCAGAGAGAAACTCTATGGCTGCCATGGATGGCGATACTGTGCAGGTGGTGATAAATGCAAGGCGAGAAAAGCATATCAAGGAGGCTGTGGTGACGGCAATAATCAAAAGGGCACACGACCAACTGGTGGGCACACTCAACGTGAGCAAGGATATGGCCATTGTGGTGACACAGAATAATCTGTTTGCCAATGATATCATTGTGCCAAAACGCAAACTCAAGGGTGGCAAGACCGGAGATAAGGTGGTAGTGAAAGTGACCGAATGGCCAGATACCATACACCGCAATATCATGGCCGAAGTGGTGGATGTGCTGGGAGAGAAGGGCGACAATGATGTGGAGATGAACTCCATATTGGCGCAGTATGGACTGCCATACCGATACCCGAAGAATGTGGAGGAAGCGGCAGATAAAATCAATGCCACCATAACCGAACAGGATATCAAGGAGAGGGAAGACTTCAGAGATGTGTTTACATGCACCATAGACCCGAAGGATGCCAAGGACTTCGACGACGCTCTATCCATAAGGAAAACAACAGACGGTCTGTGGGAAGTGGGAGTGCATATTGCCGACGTGTCGCATTATGTGACCGAAGGGTCGGTGATAGACAAGGAGGCGGTGAAGAGGGCAACAAGCATATACCTCGTTGACCGAACCATCCCAATGCTGCCAGAACGACTCTGTAATTTCATCTGCTCGCTCAGACCAGATGAGGAGAAACTGGCATACAGCGTGATATTCGAAATGAACGACGATGCCGAAATCAAACACTGGCATCTGGCTCACACCGTGATAAAGAGCAACAGGAGATATGCATACGAGGAGGTGCAGAAAATTCTCGAAGACAATGGTGTGATAGACGGACAGGGAGAGGGGGCTCCAGTGAGACCCGACGGGCAGTATACAGGCGAAAATGCTGAGATGCTGCTGCAACTCGACAGGTTGGCCAAGGCGGCACGAAAGGCACGATTCAAAAATGGTGCCGTGAAATTTGACAGGGAGGAACTGCATTTCGATGTGGACGACAATGGAAAACCAATAAGATGCTATTTCAAGAAGTCTAAAGATGCCAACAAACTCATCGAGGAGTTTATGCTACTGGCCAACAAAACAGTGGCAGAGAGCATAGGAAAAGTGAAGAAAGGGGGAAAGGCCAAAACTCTGCCTTACCGTATACATGACCAACCAGACCCAACGAAACTCGAAACACTGCGCTCGTTTGTGGTGAAATTCGGATATAAAATGAAAACGGCCGGCACCAAGGGGGCAATCACCAAAAGCCTTAACAAACTCATGGACGACTGCCAGGGAAAGAAGGAGCAGAAACTCATTGAGACAGTGGCACTCAGAGCTATGATGAAGGCCAAATACAGCGTGCACAACATAGGGCACTATGGACTGGCCTTTGACTATTATACTCATTTCACATCGCCAATCAGACGATACCCAGATACCATGGTGCACAGACTGCTCACCAAATATCAGCAGGGTGGCAGGTCGGCAAACAAAGAACATTATGAGGAACTCTGCGAGCATTGCAGCGATATGGAACTGGTGGCACAAAATGCTGAACGAGACTCCATAAAATTCAAGATGGTGGAGTTTATGGCCGACAAGATAGGTGAGGAGTATGATGCTCATATCAGTGGCATACAGAGTTATGGCATCTATTGCGAAATAGACGACAACCACTGCGAAGGCATGGTGGCAATGAGAGACCTGGATGACGACTACTATGATTTCGATGAGCGAAACTATTGCCTCGTGGGGCGACGTTACCATCATAAATTCCAACTCGGAGACCCCGTAAGGATACGTGTGGCCAGAGCTAACGTTGAAAGAAGACAACTTGATTTCGAGATAGTACAATAATGATCAAATATACAAAGAAGGAAGAGATATGGAATACGTGGTCGCATGCCGCTGGCATTGTGGGCGGTGTGGTCATGGGAATACTCTTTCTCGTGTTGTGCTTCAAGGGCGACAATACCTGGGCCAGCGTGGGAGTGATTCTCTATCTCTTTGGCATGATGGCTTCTTATGTGGCATCCACGGCTTATCATGCCACTCCGCGCACAAGCAAATGGAAAGAAAGACTGAGAAAATGGGACCATGCCGCCATCTATTGGCATATAGCCGGAAGCTATTCGCCTCTAACCCTTGTGGCGCTCAGACAGAGCGGCGGATGGGGATGGGGTCTCTTCATCTTTGTGTGGGTTTGTGCCATTGTGGGCACGGTGATGTCTTTCGTTAAACTCAAAGACCACAGCAATCTCGAAACCCTGTGCTTTGTGGGTATGGGACTGTCGGTGCTGGTGGCTTTCAAACCGCTCATCGACTGTGTGAGCCCTGCTGCCGTGATATGGATAGTGGCAGAGGGTGTGGCTTATATTACTGGCGCCCTCTTCTATAGCCTAAACAAACGCAGGTATATGCACTCGGTGTTTCATTTCTTTGTGCTAATAGGCAGTGCATGCCATATCGTGGCGGTATGGGATGTGCTGATGGACTATCTGTGATTGATGATTGATGAATGATGATTGATTATTGATGTGCCTTACAAGGTATCTTTTTCCTTGTGCCTTGTGCGCAACACTACTCCTATCACTGCCAGAAGTATCATCAGACATCCTATGGCTATCCTCACAGTGATCGTTTCGTCAAACACCATGACACCGATAAACAGGGCTGTCACAGGTTCGAGAGCACCGATGATGGCACTGTAGGTAGGACCGATATTGCGGATGGCTATATTGATAAACAATATGGGTATCACGGTGGGCATGAGGGCTACACCCAACACGTTGACAATGCAAAACATAGTGGGCTCAAGAGGAACCAAACGGCTGCCGAAACCCGTAAACGCACAAAACATCATGCAGCCCGAGAGCAAAACCCAGAACGTAAGGGTGCCAGACGGCACAGAGGCCAGCATGGAGCGGTTGACACCTACTATATATACCGAATAGCATAATGATGAGGCTGCTACCAAGGCTACGCCTTTGGCACTGAGGGGTTCGCCGCCCTTGCCATTGTAGAGCAGGAATATGCCTGCCGTGGCCACGGCTATGCACATGTATACAAGCCACGAGGCACGCTCGCGGAAAAAGACCATCATGATAACAGCCACTAATATGGGATAGATGAAAAGGATGGAGCAGGCTATGCCAGCATCCATATATAGGAAACTCTCATAAAGAGTTTGCGACGACATAGCAAAAATCAGTCCCGCTATCACTACAGGGGGTAGATTGCGGCGCGAGGGCAACAGGATACTCTTGTGACGCACACGCAGCAAAACGGCCATGCCCATGGTGGCAAAAAGGAAACGGTAAAACAATACTGACTCAACATCCATGCCCAATGAATAGAGGTTGAGGGAAAAGAGTGGATTGGTGCCGTATGCCACTGCTGCCAACACTCCGCATATTATGCCTTTTAGTGTGCTGCTCATCGTGATAGTGTCACAGCGGGGATAGCCTCTCATGGTGCCCGCCGAATGTTTGCAGGTGCAAAGGTAGTGATAAATTCTTATCTCTGCTCGCTATGACGGGCATTTTTTTGCTGATTTATTGGCGTATTGATTTTTTTTGCCTAATTTTGCAAACGAAACGCTGAATGGCTAATAGAAACATGACATATACAGTAACAGATCTTTTATATTAACTTATTAAACAAGTATGCAAGAAACAAGACAAAACAAGATAGCAAGAATGCTGCAAAAGGAACTGAGCATCATATTCCAGCAGCAAACAAGGATGATGCGTGGAGTGATGGTAACGGTGACTCGCACCAAAATCTCTCCAGACCTCAGCATCTGCACTGCTTATCTCAGCGTATTTCCAAGCGAAAAAGCTAAGGAGATAATGGAGAATATCAATGCAAATGAAAAGACTATTAGGTATGAACTGGGTACGAGAATCAGACACCAGATGAGAATAGTGCCTGAACTGAGATTCTTCCTCGACGACTCACTTGACTATATAGACCGAATAGACCAACTCCTGGCTGAAGACCACAAAGACTGATAGAATGAATTTCTCACTGTTTGTTGCCAAGAGGTATCTATTTTCGAAAAAAAGTACCCACGTCATCAATATCATCAGCGCCATCAGTGCTGTGGGGGTGGCCGTGGCTACCATGGCCATGGTGGTAACTCTGAGTGTGTTTAACGGGTTCCATGATCTCGTGGCCACTCTCTTCACCGCCTTCGACCCACAGATAGAGATTTCTCCTGCCAAGGGAAAGACTATGGATGCCAACTCACCGCTGCTCACCGATATCAAGAGAATGAAAGAGGTGTCGGTGGCCACAGAGTCGGTGGAAGATCAGGCTCTGGCTATCTATGAAGGACGGCAGGCTATGGTGAAGATCCGAGGTGTGCAAGACAATTTCGACAGTCTTACTCATATCCGCGAAATCCTTATGGGCGATGGCGAGTATATGCTCAAAGTGGCTGACATGGACTGTGGAATCCTGGGTATCAGACTGGCTCAGACTCTCGGCACCGGCATCACCTTTGATAGTCCCCTTTATGTCTATGCTCCAAAAAGGCAGGGGCAACTGAATATGGCTAACCCCACTGACGGATTTGTGGAGGGAGCGCTATATTCACCAGGGGTTATCTTCTGTGTCAAACAGGCCAAATATGACAAAAACCTCATACTGACAAATATTGCCTTTGCACGAAACCTCTTCGATCTGGAAGGAAAGGTGACGGCACTCTCGCTGAGACTCAAACCAGGGTCCGACCTCGATAAGGTGAAAGCGCAAATAAAAGAGAAAGTGGGAAGCGAGTTGGTGGTGAAAGACAGGTTTGAACAGCAGGAAGACACCTTCCGCATAATGAAAATAGAGAAACTGATTGCCTATATCTTTCTTACGTTCATACTCGCAGTGGCTTGCTTCAATATCATTGGTAGCCTCTCTATGCTTATCATAGACAAACGGGATGACGTGAAAACACTCAGAAACCTCGGAGCCGATGATAAACTCATCACCAGGATATTTCTCATGGAGGGACGTATGATTTCAACCATTGGAGCTGTGGTGGGTATAGCACTCGGACTTGCTCTCTGTTGGGCACAACAGACCTTCTCGATAGTTGGATTGGGCAAATCAAGTGGTTCGTTTGTGGTGGATGCCTACCCCGTAAGCGTGCATCCTTGGGATATAGTGCTTGTGTTCTTTACCGTTATCATCGTGGGATATACCGCTGTGTGGTATCCCGTGAGGTATTTCGCAAAGAGATTGTTATAAGTGTATTTCTGAATAGAGATTATTATAAGTCTATCTTCTCCACGTCTACATGGTCGTGGAGGAAGATTTGTGCCGACTCCCTGAACTTATCTGGGTTTTCGGTGGTGAGATAATGCACATTGCCACCACGGGAGCATAACGACTCTATATAGGGATGGCGACAAAAATAAGATTTGAGGCTCTCTGCCACATATTCGCCCTGCGGCACTATGCGCACACCCGGATTTACATATTTCACTATCTTGGGCATCAGCAGTGGGTAATGGGTGCAGCCAAGAATGATGGCGTCTATCTCTGGATCTATGCGCATGAGTTGGTCTATACGCTTCTTTACGAAATAGTCGGCTCCAGGACTGTCTGCTTCCTGATACTCAACCAATGGTACCCAAAAGGGGCAAGCTACTCCGCTCACCTTGATGTCGGGATAGAGTTTGGCTATCTCCAAATTATAACTCTCACTCTTGATGGTGCCTTCGGTGGCCAGCACGCCCACATGACGACTCTTGGTGAGATGACCAATAACCTCGGCAGTGGGACGAATGATGCCCAACACACGGCGCATGGGATCCAATTCGGGCAGGTCATTCTGTTGAATGGTGCGCAAAGCCTTGGCAGAGGCTGTATTGCAGCCAAGGATTACCAACTGGCAACCACGCTCAAAGAGCTTGACCACAGCCTGACGCGTAAACTCATATACCACATCAAAAGAACGAGAGCCATAGGGCGCACGGGCATTGTCGCCAAGATAAAGATAGTCATACTGCGGCAATAACTGACGAATGCCATGCAATATGGTCAAACCGCCATAGCCGCTATCAAAAATGCCTATGGGACCTGGACTCTTGCTCAACTCCATAATATTTATTCCTTTTCTTCAGATATTGCTACTATTGCAATCACATCTTCAGATATTCACGAAGCAGGGGTGTAATATCCTCACCTTGGGTGGCATTGATGAAAGGACAAGCTCCGCTGTCGGTATTAAGGATGAAACTATAGCCACGCTTCTCGCCAATGAGTTTCAGTGAGGTTGTAAGCTTCTGCTCAAGGGGTTCAAGGGCTTTCTTCTCGGCATTGGCCAACAGACGGCGACTCTCTTCCTTGAATGCTATATTGCGGGTGAGGAGCGACTGCAACTCGCTCTGACGCTTCTGAAGAATGGTTTCGGGGAAATCCTTCTGACCCTCCAGAAACTCTTCGTATTTGTCGTTGAACTCCTTCTCAACACGCAGCAGTTCATCGGCATATTTCTTGCGCAGTGCATCTATGTTGGCCTTCACATCAGCATATTCGGGCATCAGCGTGAGAGCTTCAGCATGGCTGAAATATCCAAACAGATAGGTTGGACTGGTTGCTATAGAACTAACTGCCGCAGGATTGACAGCCTTCAAACTGTCGGATACTACCTCTACCCTTGACTGTGAAAATGCAGTCAAGGGCAGCAAGAGTAGTGATATGGATAACAAAATTTGTTTCATATTATTTCAAACCAAGTTTGGTCTTTACCAGAGCGGTAACATCGGTGCTCAGAGTGGTGCTGATGAATGGAATGCCACTATCTACATCCATGATATATACATAGCCGCCCTCCTGACCAACAGTCTTAATGGCATCCAATACCTTGGTGGTGATGGCAGCCATCTTCTCCTGAGAAGCCTTGGCCAATGCCTGCTGGTTGTCGGTATAGCTCTGCTGGATCTTCTGATACATATCCTGAAGTTCCTGCTGACGGCGGGTCTTGATATTCTCTGGAAGGGTGGCCTGCTCCTTCTCAAAAGCCTCACCTTTCTTCTGAAATTCATCCTGCATGCTCTTGAGATCTGCCTCATACTGCTTCTGCAATGCGTCAATCTCAGTCTTTGCCTTGGTATAGTCTGGCAATGCCTGAATAATCTCCTGAGCCTTCACATGGCCAAACTTCTGTGCAAACACTGCCATAGGTGCGAGCAGCAGAATAATCATCAAATACTTTTTCATTTCTTTTCTGTTTTTTTGTTTGTTATTATTTGTTCTTTCATTACTTCATCTTAATAGCCCAACTTGCTAAGTACCTCGGCACTGATGTCTATTTTCGGACTGCCATAGATGATGCCGTTGTCGCTGGCACGGTCGATGACCAACTGATAGCCACGCAACTCACATATATCCTTTACGGCATTGTATATCTCCTCCTGAATAGGGGTCATCAAACTGGTGCGCTTCTTGTATAGTTCACCCTCGGGACCGAAATATTTCTTTTTCAGTTCTGAAGCTTCACGCTCCTTGGCCATGATGGAATCCTGCTTGGCTTTCTTCTGCTCTTTCGAGAGGAAGACAACCTCATTCTGATAATTCTTATACATGGTCTGCGCCTCTGTGGTCAGGGCGTCAACCTCAGCTTGCCATTTCTTCGATACCTGGTTTAACTGCTCGGTGGCGCGCTCATAGGCGGGGATATTCTTCAGTATGTATTCCATATCTACAAGCGCAAATTTCTGGGCATTGGCACTGAACACTACTGATATCAGTACCAACAATGACATTATTATTCTCTTTTGCATTTTCTTGTCCTCCTACATGCTAATAACGTTATACATTATATATTATTATATCGCAATTGCTTGAAGTCTTCTGATGTATTGTTAGAACTCCTGTCCCAGCACAAAGTGGAACTGGCTTCCGCCACGAGTGCCTGTATACAGCACTTTGTCGAAACCGTATGCCCAGTCTATACCCATCAGACCAACCATTGGCAGGAAGATGCGCACACCAACGCCTGCCGAGCGTTTCATGTCGAAGGGGTTGAATTTCTTGGTTTCATACCATGCGTTGCCACCCTCAAGGAACGACAGACCATAAATGGTGGTATTGCCAAGCATGAAAGGATAGCGCAACTCGAGAGAGAAGCGGTCGTAGGCATAGCCATTGGCCGAATACGGGGTAAGAGATCCATTCTCATATCCGCGCAGACCGATGGTTTCCTGGGCATAGCCCGTTGAATAGCCGCTCATGCCATCTCCACCCATATAGAAGGTTTCAAACGGCGATTTCTTGTTGCTGTTGTATGACCCCAAGATACCAAACTCCACTCGTGTCATCAGCACAAGGCATTTCTGACCCCCTGTGAGTGCTGTGTAGGTCTTTGACTTGAACTTCCACTTATGATATTCTATCCAGCGGTATTTATCTTGGAGTTCATTATTATAAGAGGCTGAGTTAGCATCGGTGGCCAAGGTGCTATAGTCCTTGTTGTCCCATAATGACCATGGTGGAGTAACGGTTACAGAAGCCATAAATTCAGAACCTCGGCGTGGGAAGTACATGTTGTCTATGCTTGAGCGCGACAGCGTGATGCCAAGATTTATATTGTTGCAGTTTCCGTTGTGGATGAGGAAGTACTGCCAGTCCTGAAGCATATAACGCTGGTATGACAGCGACATTACGAGTTGGAAATAGTCATCGGGCCATCTCAGGCGCTTGCCCCAACCCAATGATATTCCGAGCAACTTAACAAACTTGTCGTCGTCGAGATAACTCTCATAGTTGTTGTAATAGTTGTTGTTATAACTGCCATAATAGCTGTAATAATTGTTCATCCAGCTCTGGTTGTAATAGTTGCTGTTGACGTCGGTCTGCTTTGAATAGTAGAAGCCCACATTGAAGGCATTGGGACGTTTGCCGCCAAACCATGGCGCTGAATAGTTTACGCTATATGACTGGTAATAGGTACCATTGCTTTGGAAACTCAATGCCAGTTGCTCGCCATCGCCCACAGGCATGATGCCGCGGTGCATCTTGTTCTTGCCAAACAGGTTGCGCATTGAGAAGTTGTTGAGTTTCAGTGACACACGACCGATAATACCAGTCTGACCCCAACCGAATGAGAGTTCCACCTGGTCGTTGCTCTTCTGCTCCAGGTTCCAATTGATGTCCACAGTACCGTCCTCCTGATTGGGCTGTATGTCGGGTTCTACTGTCTCAGGGTTGAAATGTCCCATTGACTGAATTTCTCGTGCTGAGCGCATGAGTGCCTCCTTTGAGAAGAGGTCGCCGGGCTTAGTACGCAGTTCACGGCGCACCACTTCCTCATACACTCGGTCGTTACCGAATATCCTCACATGGCTGATATGTGCCTGATCACCCTCATAGATACGCATCTCAAGGTCTATAGAGTCGCCCACCACATTGATTTCTGTAGGGTCTACACGATAGAAGAGGTAGCCATTGTTCCAGTAGAAGTTGCCTACTGCATCTTCGTCTTCCTTCAAGCGTTTGTTGAGCTGTTTCTGGTTATAAACATCACCTTTCTTCATGCCCAGCACACGGTTAAGATAGTCGGTGGATGCCACCACATTGCCTGCCCATGTGATATTGCGGATATAGTATTTCTGACCCTCGTCTATCTTCAGATAGAGGTTTACATGCTTCTCGTCGTTGTTCCACACGCTGTCCACATCGATGGTCATGTCGCGATATCCCAGTTCGTTGTATTTGTCTATGAGGTTTTGCTTGGCTTCCTTGTAGCGCTCGTCGGTAAACTTCTTTGACTTGAGGAATGAATAAAGTTTTCCTGCTTCGTTCATCTTGGTGAGCACACCTTTCCTAAACCATCCACCCTTAATTTTGCGGTCGCTGAGGTTTTCATTGCCTTCAATGATGATATGGCGTATCTTCATCTTCGATTTCTTGTCGATGTTGACATCAAGGATTACCTTATTCTTGCCAGTCACATCATCGCGCTGCACAATATCTATCTCTGCATTCTTGAAACCTTTCTCGTCGAAATATTTCTTTGCCAGTATCTTGGCACGGTCTATCATGTTGGGAGTGATCTGGTTGCCCTTCATGATACCCAGTTTGGCCTCCAGGTCCTCGCGCTCCGATTTTTTGATGCCGCTATAGTTTATCTCGCTTACACGGGGTCGCAGTGCGAGATGGATGCAGAGATATATCTTGGAGTCTACTATAGAGTCGGCAGTGATAGAAACCTCTGAAAAGAGTCCATGGCGCCAGTATCTCTTGACAGCTTCGGTAATCTCTGTGCCAGGCACTTCTATCGACTGACCCTCGGTGAGTCCCGACAAGCCTATGAGCACGTAGTCCTCATAGCCCTCAACGCCAGTCACCGAAATCCCTCCTATCTCGCACAATCTCGGTGTGCCGGCATAGGAGATGTCGGGGTTTACTATCTTGTTTTGTGCAGACATGTCCCCTACGGTGCTTATTGCCATGAGGAGTCCGGCTGCTGTTGACTGTATTAATCTTTTCATTATGATTAATGCTGTATATACGTTTGTATTGTCCTTATTCGTTTGCTTCCACCTGTGCCTCTGTCTTGCCGAAGCGACGCTGGCGAGCCTGATAACTACCTATGGCCTTGTGCAGTTCCTCTTCGTTGAAGTCGGGCCAGTAGGTATCGCAGAAATAGAGTTCGGCGTAGGCTATCTGCCACAGCAGGTAGTTGGATATCCTTACCTCTCCTCCAGTGCGGATGAGCAGGTCGGGGTCGGGCATGAAGGCGGTCTCGAGATGCTCTGAGATGGTCTCTTCTGTTATCTCGTCGGCCTTGATGAGCCCCTGCTCCACCTTGCTTGCTATCTTGCGTGCTGCATTGGTAATCTCCCATTTGGATGAATAGCTCAGTGCCACCACCATGGTCATGGCACTATTTGCAGCGGTGTGCTCTTCTGTTTCGTGCAGTTTGGTTGCCACTGCCTCGGGCAGGCGGTTTATGTCGCCTATCACCCTGAAGCGTACGTTGTTCTTCATGAAGATCTCGTCTTCGAGCGATGTGAGCACCAAGCCCATGAGGGCTGCCACCTCGTCGGCAGGACGGTTCCAGTTCTCTGTAGAGAAGGTGTATAGTGTGAGATATTTAACGCCAAGCCTTGTGCACTCTGAGGTTATTCTGCGCACTGTGTCAACACCGGCCTGGTGCCCATAGCTGCGCTCCTTGTTTTGTTTGGCGGCCCATCTACCATTGCCGTCCATGATGATGGCAATATGTTGTGGTATGCGTTGCATATCGATATTCTCTGTCATTATATATGGTGTTTTGTTAATTTCTGTCGTTATGGCATGTCTTGCATTTAGCCAGTATGTCGTATGTCAGCGACAACTGTAGCATGCTGTAACAGTCGGTATTTTTGAATAGTCCGCTACTCTTGATGCCGTAGGGGTCGGCCACTCCGTCCAGTTTGTCGTTCATGGAGAAGTGCATGGTCCACTCCAACTGCATGTTGACCCTTATGCCTATCTTATATTTCACTCCCACGCCCACGGGCATGTTTCCTGTAAACACGCTGCCGCTGTCGCCGCCACCAGCGTATGTACAGCCCAAGCCAAATGATATGAATGGGCTTATGCGGCGTGCTCCGCGGTATTCATAGCCTGTGCCGTAGGGCCAAAAGTTATATTCAAACTTCAGACTCGTGTCTACGAGTGTGCGGTCGAAGTCGTAGGTTGCATCCTGATAGTCGGGATACCATGTGGTGGCATTTTCCGACGACCCCTTAATCTTGCCTGCTCCTATTGTTAGCGATAGTGCCGTGCGGGGGTTGAAGCGGTATTTGCCCATTACGGCGCCAAAGGGTTGCATACCCTTGGTGATACTCCCATTGAAATCGCCTTGATATGCCACCAAACCTACACCAGCACCTATCTCAGCGCGGTATTCGGGGTCTTCCTGTGCGTTGGCATTGCACGTGCAGACCAGCAGGAGTATGGCTATCAGACCTCTCACGATGTCAGTCTTTAATAGTTGTTGAGTTTGCCTCGCCATACCTGGCCTGTGGTGGTGCACACCATCCAGAGGTAGTCATTGCTGTCTACGGTTACCGAGAGTGGTGCTGCCACAAAGGTGTCATCGGCAGGATAGGCAAACAGTTCATCCTGTTTCCATGTGATGCCTCCGTCGCGGCTCAGGAGTATGGTAGAGTATGGTTCATATCTATTGTTGTCGATACCTTTTCCGAAGAATGCCAGCATGTTAGTGCCGTATGCCACGATGGTGAGGTTTTCCACTCTTGGCATTGGATGTAGCATCTCACGGTCTATGGGAATATAGTTCCATGGTGCCTGTGTTATGCCGTCTATGGTTTTGGTCCACACCTGCGAGTATGTCTCCTTATTCCAACTCTTTCCTGTGCGGCTACCTGCCATCACCACATATTCATTGCCAGCCTTGTTTGTGAAGGTGCAGGATGAGATATTGGAGTTGGGCAGCAGTGTGAGTGAATCGTCGATAGCCTCGGCAGTCCATTCGATACCTTTCGCCGATGCCATCAGTGTGCCGTCGGCAGCTAGGGCATAGAGTTGCTTGCTGCTACATCCTGTCAGTGCCGAGAGTGATGTGGCGTTGGGTATGTCTGTGAATGCTTCACCATCTATTGAGTATTTGAGCGTGTTGCCGTCGAGCACGAAGAGTGTGTCATTTCTCACTGTTGCATTGCGGTAGGCTGTGGCAGAAAGAGTGGCTCCGTGTGTCCATGTGATGCCGTCTTGGCTGCTGTATGTCTCTGTGGCACCATTCTTCAGTCCGAGGGTTATGAGTTTGCCTCCAGCATACACGAGGTGCAAGCTATCGAGCGATGCTATGTCTTGGCTTTCGCCCACTTTGTGCCATGCGAAATGGGCGCCATCCTCATGATGTATGTTCACTTTAACCTTATATCGGCGCATATTGGTGCCGTCGGTAGAATAGACGCGCAGATAACGGTGGTTGGTGAAATCCAGGGTGTCGGTGGTCTGCACGATCTTTATTGAGTCGTTGTTTTCATTCTCTATGAATACCAGTCCGCTGTTTTTGGTACTATAAGACACGAGCAGTTTGGTGGCATCGGTGCCATAGGGCAGCGAGTCTCGGTTGCTGATGAAGCAGGTGTCAGCCATTTGGTCAATAGAGAAGTTGTATGTGGATATATTTGCGATATCCACATAATAAGTAGAGTCGGCTCCGGCTGACGACAGTGTATGTTTGATTATCTTGGCCGAAGATATGCTGAATTGGGTAATGGCTGCATCGTCATATAGTGTAACATCTTCTTCGTCAGAGTCGAGACATGAACCGAAGGAAGTGAGCGCACCGAGCAGCAAACACCACAAAAGAAATCTATTTTTCATTCTGAATATTTGTTTTTAGCTGCAAATTTAATCACAATTCCCCAAATATGTGCATAAATGCCATTATAATTAAAGAAAAAATATGATAAATGGTCTTATTTTAAGGTCTATTAGTTTAAATCACATGTTTTTTTGCTGATAATCATGCAAAAAAGAGTGCGGTATGACTCTCTCACCCCGCACTCTTTTTCTAACGGATGTTGGTAGTGGTCAATACTCCCACGCTTAGCGCCATGAGCACAACTGCCGATACCAACAGGACCGTAGATTGAAAATCTAATAACATAATCTTTACCTTAAATCTATTAACTACTAACCTAATGAATAACAGTGCATTCTCTCGAATGCGATGCAAAGGTAGGTCGAAAATCTAAAGGATGATTATCTTCTTTTGCCTTTTCTTTGCTTTTTTCTCCTTTTTTTGACTTATATCAAAATGGTAGGATGGTGGTATTTATCATCACTTATCATGGGCGGTAATATAAAGAATCAATACCAAGTGAGTGCAAATAAAAGAAGGTGTGCCTCTCGACACACCTTCTTTTATTTGCTATGCATTGGTCATCATAATGATGAGTTTGTCATATTAGGATTAATAGCCAGGATTCTGCCATTTTGCCTTCTCCTCGTCTGGCAGGTTCTTGCCGTCCTTGGTCTGGAGGGCATCGATGAAGATCTGAGGAATAGGACGCAGGTTATGGCGGTCAGCCACGTTTGCAGCAGCCTCTGGGTTAAATAATTTGGCGCGTTTTACCAATGTCTTAGTGCGGCTCAGCTCCTCCCAACGGTTCCACTCGCCGAGGCACTCACGTGTACGCTCGTTGAGTATGAAGTTGATGAGGCGCTCCTTGGTGCCTGTAGCGCCGATGGCTGTGAGCACAGCTTCGTCTTCTGCTGGCAGGTTGTTGTAGTCTGCAATCTGAAGGTTTGAAGCCTCAGTGGTGCGTGCAATACCTGTAGAGATGTAATAGGTATTTTTCTTGATGAATGAATACTTGTGTGCCTGCAGGTTATTGATTTTCTGTCCGTTTTTGTCCTTGCACTTGCCTAGCACTGCAGATGCTGTGGTGTTGTTTTCGAATGCGATGCTACCGTCAACGTAGTATTCACGGTCTTCGCCGCTCTTCCACTCAGCACGCTTGCGCAGATCGTTAACCACTGCAATGGCTTCGTCATACTTGCCAAGGCGAACCAGGGCTTCTGCCTCTATAAGGTAGGTCTCGCCAGTGCGTGCCATGATCACGTCGCGGTGAGCATCACCCTTCTCAGCAGTACGGCTACCATCGTCGGTTTTGTTGATACCGCAGAATACGTTAGACTGTGCGGGGTTGCCGCTCACACCGTAGGTGTTGAGCACATACTGACCACCGAGGTATACTGGGAACACGTTGGGCACCCACTTGCCTGTCTCTGGGTTTATGAAACTGTGAGCCTGGCCACCACGTCCGAAGGTACCGTAGGTAGTCTCGTCCTGAAAGCGTGGGTCATCCTTCTTGTTGAGGATAAACATGATACCGATATCACCGAGTTCTGGAGCCTGATCTTCGGTCACACCCATAGCCTTCACTCCGTCAGAGAGTTTCTGATAGTTGTTGTAGCCATAGATGGTCTTGAATGTCTTCCACATACGAGAGTCGTTCACATTGTCGAAGATGGCGTATGCATACTCTGTAGGACGGCAGCGCTGGAAGTCCATACCACCGATATACTGTCCTCTCTGTACCCAACCTCCTGAGAAGTTAGAGAACTGAGGGTTGAAGTAGTTGTAGGTACGGTTGCCGAAGCGTCCGCTGGTACTCTTGTCGCCATTGTGCTCTGCGCACATCAGGATTTCCTTTGATGACTCGTTTTTGCAGTCAACACCGGTCCAGTTGGCATACAGGTCGTTATAGTCTTTCTCCAGAGGGCATGCTGCTATCACCTCTTTGCAGAGTTCCACAGCCTTCTCGAGGTCTGTATTTGCTGGATAGTTGCTGTTCCAGTCGCTGCATCTCTCTGACTGTCTGTAGAGTAGGGCCTTGGCAAGGAAGTGTGCAGCTGTATACTTGGTCCATGTGCCGTTGCCGCGCCATTTTGTCAATGGAAGACGGTCGTAGGCCTGCTGGAAGTCATTAATTACCTGATTGAGTGTCTGCTCAGCAGTGGCTCTCTCATAGTAAGACACGGTTACTGCATCACCAGATGCGGGTTCGGTCTGCAGTACCACTCCGCCATACTGTGCAAACAGGCGGTAGTAGTTATATCCGCGCAGGAAGTAAGCCTCGCCCATAACCTTATTTCTGGTGTCTTCATCGGTCAGGTTACCAGACTTAGAGAGCACGAGGTTTGCGGTAGAGATACCGTAATACATCTCATTCCACAATGCAGACACACCAGGGCAGTTCTTATTGGCTGCGCCATTGGCAGGTGTGCAGTCCATGGGGTTGAGTCGGTTGTCGTATGTGTTCCAAGGCTCTGCAGTGAGGTCGGCGCCATTGGTAAACTCATCGGTTCCATACAAGGTGATACCATAAGCCCACTCGTAGCCGAAGTGCCAACGCAGGTTGGCATACAAACCGGCGGCCATAGCCTTTGCGCCTTCATTGGTTTCGAGCAGTCCGTCTGTAACCATGTGATTTGCGTCCTCCTTCAGGAAGTCATCGCCGCAGGAGGTAGTGCCTAACATTGCTGCCAATGCCATAGCACCAATATATATCTTGTTTTTCATATCTCGCGTTTTATTATGTTTTTGTAATATCATGAAAATATTTATTCTACATTAGAAACCTACTTGCATACCAATGGTGAAACCTCTGTTGTAGTATGTAGTTCCGAGGTCGAGGTCGAGATAGTCAACAGATGAGTAGAGGCAACCGAGGTTTTTGCCCTGTGCATACACCTTCAGTGAGCCGATACCAATCTTTTCGCATATCTTCTTGTCGAAATTGTAGCCGAGAGAGAGGTTGCGAACCTTTATGAACGATGCATCTTCGAATCCGAGAAGACTTGAATATGGGTCGCCACCTGCTGTGCTGTATATAGGCTTCTGGAAGTCGGCGCCTGGGTTCTCAGGTGTCCAGTAGCTTATTTCGCGCTGCTGATACATACCGTACTGGCCTTCACCGCCTGTGCTGACCATATATTTGAAGCGTCCGTAGAGTTCGATAGAGAGTTCTATGCCCTTCCATGTGAAGGTATTGGTCCAGCCTGCAGTCCATCTTGGAGTAGTAGAACCGAGAATTACACGGTCATCGGCATCAATCTTGAAGTTGCCGTCTTGATCCTTTGGTCTTACGTTACCAGGGGTGAACTTATGTCCGTTGGCATTGAACTGATCCATCAGGGCATGGTCTTCTGGAGTGTCCTGCCATATACCGTCATTGTCGTAGCCGTAGAATACGCCGATAGACTCGCCGATAAACCAGCTGTTGGCAATATCGTCTTCCTTTCCGTTGGCCAGAGAAACGATCTCGTCTTTCTGATAAGCCATAGTGAGGTCGCTGTTCCACTGGAAGTCCTTGAACTTGACAGGCACAGTGTTTAATGTCACGTCTACACCGAAGTTCTTGGTTTCGCCCACGTTAGCCATGATTGAAGGATAACCAGTCAGTGAAGGTATGGTGCGATCCATGATAAGGTCGGTAGTGCGTGAGTGGTAGATATCGATGGTACCGCCGATACGACCGTTGAGCACGCTGAAGTCGATACCATAGTTGAACTGTGTGGTCTTCTCCCATCCGAGGTTCTTGTTAGGCATCTTGTTGCTTCCTGAAGTGTAGTATGGTTCGTTGGTTACGAAGATCTGCTGGTTGCCGCCGCCATTGCCGAAAGGCATCCAGTATGCTCCAATCACACCGAGGGTTCCGTAAGGAGACACTGCTGAGTTACCAGTGCAGCCCACACCGAATCTAACCTTCAACTGGTTGATCCAAGTGATGTCTTTCATGAATTCCTCCTGGTCGATGCGCCATCCGAGGGCTGCTGATGGGAAGAATGCCCACTTGTTGCCTTCTGCCAATACTGAAGAACCATCATAACGTCCTGATACGGTGAGCAAATAGCGATCTTTGTATGAGTAGTTGACGCGTGCCATGTAAGATGCCAACTGGCTTTCGGTCAGACCGGTGCTCATACCAGGCTGATACTTGGCGGTGTTGGCGATGTCTATCTGTCCCATGTTGTTCCATAGGAACTCAGGCACGAGCACGTTCTGTTCGCTCATGCTGCCGCTTTCCTTGTTGTATTTGGAAGCACTCTGGAGCAATGTGACGTTGAAACTGTGGTCACCGATAGACTTGTTGTAGGTGATCATGTTGTCGAGAGTCCAAGAGAAATATCTGTCGTCATTTCTTCTTGCATAGTTGGTACTGCCAGCGCGGGCTGCTGAGCTGGCATCGATAAACAAGCCATTGCGGTAGTGGCGGAAGTCAGGACCGAAAGAGATTTTATAACTCAAGCCAGCCAGAGGTTCCCATATCTTGCCGAAGTCTACCTGTGCATAGAAGCTACCAAGAGCTCTCAGCGTCTGTCTGTTTTCTGTTGACTTCTTCCACTCGTCTACTACGGTGTATACGTTTGTGGCAGAACCAGCAGGCTGCAGGATGAGGTCGCCATTCTCGTCGTAAGGAACGGCATATCTTGGTATGGCCTTGGCAGCGCTGTAGATATCTACAGGACCGGAAGAGGTGCCCACCTGACCAGTGCGAGAGTAACCATAGTCCTGCTCCGACCATGAAGCATTGATAGAACCACCCATCTTCAACCATGGCTTGGCCTGGATGTCAACACTTGTAGACACGTTGTAGCGCTCATACTCCTGACCTTTCTGTGTACCCTTGTTGTTGAGGTAGCCGAAAGAGAACGAACCCTGTATGTTTTCAGTACCGCCACTTGCGCTGAGAGTGTGCTCGTGGGTGATACCGGTGCGAGTAACCATATCTGTCCAGTCGGTGTCTGTAACCTTTGAACCATCCCACTGTGTGTGGTCAGCATTCCAACCCTTGTTCACATTGGCCAAGGCAGCGGCATCGCCGGCGAAATAAGCCTGGTCTTTGTCGAAGTTAGGCTCGTTGCCCATTGGGTTGGCTGTTGGGTTAGAGTTATAATATGCCCAACGGCGCCATGTGATATAATCGCTTGCGCTCATGGCAGGTGATTTGTCTACTATCTTCTCGAAGGTCACAGAACCTGAGTAGTTGAGTTGCATGGCTCCCTGCTTGCCGCGCTTTGTGGTCACAAGTACAACACCGTTTGCACCGCGTGAACCGTAGATAGCAGTAGAAGAGGCATCTTTCAATATGTCTATAGACTCGATGTCTCTTGGGTTGAGGGTTTCGATACCACCCGAGCTCAATGGCACACCGTCTACTACATAAAGAGGAGAGTTGGAAGCGGTGAGTGAGCGGTTACCGCGGATGCGGATGTCTCCGATTTCACCCGGACGCTGGTTGGAGGTGATGTCTACACCTGCAGCCTTACCCTGCAATGCTTCGAAAGCATTAGACACAGGCTTGGCATTGAGTTCCTTGGCGCCTACGCGGGTCATGGCACCAGTAACGTCTGTCTTGCGCTGAACACCGTATCCTACTACTACAACCTCCTCGAGGTTGAGGGCATCTTCTTTCAATACGATGTTTACAACGTTTTTGCCATTCACAGCAACGGTCTGGGTAACATAGCCTACATAGGATACCACAAGGCTACCTTTGGATGGCACGTTGCTGATGTTGTAGTTACCGTCAATGTCGGTAATAGCACCATTGTTTGTGCCTTTAACCAAAATACTTGCGCCTATGATGGCTTCTCCCTTAGCATCGGTCACACGACCTTTTACCTTGCTCTGAGCATACGCAAAAGCCGTACACATCAGAAACACGGACAGGAACATAAGTCTCGATATGACGAGGCTTACACTGCTGCTTCTAAATTGTTTTTTCATGTTGTTTTGGTTTTGTAGTTAGTAATAATTGAATATTTGATAGGTTATTGCTATTGCTATTACAATGGATGAATAGTTGCCCATCTTATCTTGTAGACTCAATTCAGCCATGGTTGATATAGCTTTCTGTACTGTTGTCAGTAAAAAATTTTGTTGTAAAGATAATAATATTGTTAGTAGTTAATATTTTGTGACAAATATATAAATTATTTATAATAGCGCAATGCTTTATATGATACTTTTTTTGTCTTAATGGCTAAAAAAATCGCCTATTTATCCATAAAACATTAAAATTTGACTATTATACTATAATATTTGCTATGTATTTAATGGCACTTATGGCACCATAAACAAAAAACCAGGTGTGTCAATAGCCATTGACACACCTGGAATTTTTATTGATAATATATATAAAAATGTATATATTATGATTTGATTAGAGCTGTGGACCAGCAGCTACGAGAGCCTTGCCAGCCTCGTTGCCTGTATACTTCACGAAGTTCTTGATGAAGCGACCTGCGAGGTCCTTGGCCTTCTCTTCCCACTCGCATGCGCACTTGTAGGTGTCGCGTGGGTCGAGGATGTTAGGATCTACACCTGGCAACTCTGTAGGCACGGTGAAGTCGAACATAGGTATCTGCTTGGTAGGAACAGAGTTGATAGAACCATCGAGGATAGCATCGATGATGCCACGTGTGTCCTTGATAGAGATACGCTTGCCTGTACCATTCCAGCCAGTGTTTACGAGGTATGCTTTGGCACCACTCTTCTCCATCTTCTTAACGAGTTCCTCAGCATATTTTGTTGGGTGCAACTCGAGGAAAGCCTGACCGAAGCAAGCAGAGAAGGTAGGAGTAGGCTCTGTGATACCACGCTCTGTACCTGCGAGTTTAGCTGTGAATCCAGAGAGGAAGTAATACTTGGTCTGCTCTGGTGTGAGTATAGAAACGGGAGGCAACACTCCGAATGCGTCAGCTGAGAGGAAGATAACCTGCTTTGCAGCTGGTGCATGAGATATTGGCTTCACGATATTGTTGATATGGTGGATAGGGTAAGAAACACGGGTGTTTTCGGTCACGCTCTTGTCAGCGAAGTCGATTTTGCCATTGGCATCCACGGTTACGTTCTCCAGCAGGGCGTTGCGCTTGATAGCGTTGAAGATGTCTGGTTCGCTCTCCTTGTCGAGGTTGATAACTTTGGCATAGCAACCGCCTTCGAAGTTGAACACGCCATTGTCGTCCCATCCGTGCTCGTCGTCACCGATGAGCAGACGCTTAGGATCGGTAGAGAGAGTAGTCTTGCCTGTGCCAGAGAGACCGAAGAAGATAGCGGTGTTCTCGCCGTTTTTGTCGCAGTTGGCAGAGCAGTGCATAGAAGCGATGCCCTTGAGAGGCAAGAAATAGTTCATCATTGAGAACATACCCTTCTTCATCTCACCGCCATACCATGTGTTGATGATTACCTGCTCCTTGCTTGTAACGTTGAATACTACAGCAGTCTCTGAGTTGAGGCCCAGTTCCTTGTAGTTTTCAACCTTTGCCTTTGAAGCATTGTAAACGATGAAGTCTGGTTCAAATTCGTTGAGTTCCTCCTCTGTTGGGCGGATAAACATGTTCTTTACGAAGTGAGCCTGCCATGCTACTTCCATGATGAAGCGCACTGCCATGCGTGTGTCTTTGTTGGCTCCGCAGAAACCATCTACCACGTAGAGTTTCTTGCCGCTGAGCTCTTTCTTTGCTATTTCCTTAACGGCAGCCCAAGCCTCCTTGGTTGCAGGCTTGTTGTCGTTTTTGTATTCCTCTGATGTCCACCATACTGTATCGTGAGAGTTTTCATCGTCAACGATAAACTTGTCTTTAGGAGAACGTCCTGTGTAGATACCAGTCATCACGTTGACAGCGCCGAGTTCTGTCTCCTGACCTTTGTCAAAACCTGTGAGACACTCTTTGGTCTCCTCCTCAAACAATACCTCGTATGAAGGATTGTAGATTACTTCGGTAGTACCGGTGATACCGTACTGCTCCAATACTGATTTTTCAAACTTTGCCATTTTTGTAAATGTATTTAGTTTATACTTCTGTTTGCTTGGTGATGTTTATCCTAAAACTCGGCGCAAAGTTAGTAAAAAAAAGGTATACAACCAACACTATGCGCTCACAAAATCATGGATAGTAATTCTTTTTAGGTTAAAGTATCAAAAAATAATGCCTTTTGTAATGTTTTTGCCACTTTCAGTTTGCAAAAAAAACAATTAATTAATACATTTGCACTGTAAAACAGATATTATTTGATCAATGGAAATTATCAATCTCTCTTCATTCAATTCAGTGATGGGTCAATATCTCTCTGAGCTTCGCGATGCGGATTATCAGACTAACCGTCATCTCTTCCGCAATAATATAACCCGTATAGGGCAGGTGATGGCCTATGAGATAAGCAAGCGACTCGACTATGAGGTGCGTGATGTTACTACTCCTTTGGGAGTGGCCAAGGTGAGCGTGCCTAGTTCGGATATTGTGGTAGCCACCATTTTGCGTGCTGGCTTACCCTTCCATCAAGGTTTTCTCAATGTTTTCGACCATGCTGGCAATGGTTTTGTGAGTGCTTATCGCAAGTACGTAGACGACAGCCATAAAGAGGTGAGCATCCATGTGGAGTATCTGGCATGCCCCGACATAGAGGGCAAAACCCTTATCCTCACCGATCCCATGCTTGCCACGGGTGGTTCTATGGAACTGGGTTACAAGGCTCTGCTCTCCAAGGGTACTCCTCGGCATGTGCATGTGGCATGCGTCATTGCTGCTCCCGATGGCATAGATGCAGTGCGTAAGGCTTTACCCGATGCTAATACCACCGTTTGGTGTGCTGCCATCGATCCGCAACTCAATGAGTATAAGTATATTGTGCCGGGATTTGGAGATGCCGGCGACCTCTGTTTCGGAGAGAAATAACTGGCTGAACCTAACAACAAGAGGGTGTGTCAGCCCTACCGACGCACCCTCTTGTTTTTGATACCATGGCTATCTTTATACCATGGCCATATAATACTGATATGCAGAGGTTTATTTTACCTCCCAGATATCATTAGTTTCGAGCAGTTCCATGAAGTTATGGTATTTCTTCTTTTCGCTCACTTCCTCCAGTTGTGCATGTACGGCCTCATCGTAGGTAGGGGCTACCACATCGCGAATCACTCCGAGAGCCACAGGGAATCCGTGTTCGTTGTCCATCATGGCCAGTTTGAGTTGCAGTGTGTTGTCTTCGCAGTGTGCGTCGTGTATGAGGATATCTTTTTCAGTTATTCCATTCTCGCCGATCTTCACCACCTTGAGTCCGAATCCCTCTTGCATTAGTCCATATTCATTGTTTTCGCCGAAGATGAGAGGTTGTCCGTGCTTCACGTAGATAGCATTTTTCTTGCGTCCATCCTTATTGTATACGGGGTCGTAGCAACCATTGTTGAATATCACGCAGTTTTGCAGTATCTCGCATACCGATGCGCCCTTGTGCTTATATGCAGCCTTGAGTATCTCCACGGTGGCGGGAGCATCGGTAGCCACGGCTCGTGCAAAGAAATGTCCGCGTGCGCCAAAGCAGAGTTCGGCTGGTCTGAAGGGGTCTTCAACGGTGCCGTAGGGGCTCGACTTGCTCACGAATCCTCTTGGGCTGGTGGGCGAATACTGTCCTTTGGTCAAACCATATATCCTATTGTTGAGCAGTATCATGTTAAGGTCTATATTCCTGCGCATGGCATGGATGAAATGGTTGCCACCGATAGCCAGTCCGTCGCCGTCGCCGCTCACCTGCCATACGGTCAGGTTGGGGTTAGCCACCTTGGCACCTGTAGAGATGGCGGCCGCTCTTCCATGGATGGTCTGCATGGCGTATGTGTTGACATAATAAGGCAGTCGGCTTGAGCATCCTATGCCAGAGATAACGGCTGTTTCGTATGGTTTCACGCCACATTCGGCCATAGCCTTGTGCAGGGAGGCGAGAAAGAAATGGTCGCCGCATCCTGGGCACCATCTGGGCTGTCCTTTCTTGAATTCAGCAGCGGTGAGGGCATTTTCTGCCGTATTGGTATTATTGTCAATATGATTATTTGTTTCCATAATGCTTGATGTATTGATGATGATACTTTTGCTTGGCGTCTTATAACACTTTGCGTATGGCCTCCACCAGTTCGGTCACCACAAAGGGCTGGCCTTTTACCTGGTTAAACTGGTATGGCACAAATCCGTCTACCTTGGTGCGCAGATACGCTGCAAACTGTCCGAGGTTCTGTTCAGCCACCATCACTTTCGGATAGCGTGTCATTACTTCGGCAGTATTCTTGGGTAGAGGGTTTATATACTTGAATTGCGCCAGTGCCACCTTCTTGCCTTCTGCTCTCAGTTCGTCCATGGCAGAATAGAGATGACCATAGGTGCTACCGAAGCCAACGAGCAGGATATCTGCATCGTCCTTGTCGCCTTCCACTTCCACGTCGGGCACACTGATGCGTGCCACCTTCTCGGCTCTCAGCCTGCACATCTCGTTATGGTTTTCTGGGTCGGTGGAGATATTGCCTGTCTTGCCGTCTTTCTCCAAGCCGCCAAGGATATGGGTGTATCCTTCCTGTCCTGGCACAGCCCAATATCTCACCAAGGTCTCCTCATCTCTCTGATATGGAGTGTAGTGGTCTTTCAGTTCTGGAGTTACATAATGAGGTTTGATAGCATCCAGTGTCTCCATGGTGGGCAGCATCCATGCGCCCGAACCATTGGCTATGAAAGCATCTGTGAGTAGGATGACAGGAGTGAGGTGCTCAAGTGCTATCTTGGCAGCCTGATAGGCAGCATCGAAACAGTCTGTTGGACTGAGAGCTGCTATCACTGGCATGGGGCTTTCGCCGTTTCGTCCGTAGAGGGCCAGCAGCAGGTCTGTCTGCTCGCTCTTGGTAGGCAGACCCGTGGATGGTCCTCCTCTTTGCACGTCTACAATCACCAATGGCAGTTCATCGATTACAGCCAGGTTTACAGCCTCCGACTTGAGGCAGATGCCAGGTCCTGATGTAGATGTCACGGCCAGTGCTCCTGCAAATGCTGCTCCCAATGCGCTGGCGCAACCTGAAATCTCATCTTCGCATTGCACTGTGATCACTCCGCACGACTTATGCTTGGCCAGTTCGTGCAGTATATCGGTGGCAGGTGTGATAGGATATGAGCCGAGGAAGAGTCTGAGTCCAGCCTTCTCGGCAGCGGCAATGAGACCATAGGCAGTGGCTTTGTTGCCCGTGATATCCATATATCTGCCCTTTACCTTGTTCTTTGATTCTATGCGATATGTGGCAGGCACGCTGGCATGAGTGTTGTGACCATAGTCATATCCAGCCTCCACCACCTTGATATTATTTTCGGCAATCTGTGGTTTCTTTGCGAATTTATCCCTCAGATAGTTGGCCACCAAGGTTATATCCCTATTGAAGAGCCAGCATACTATACCCAGTGCAAACATGTTGCGGCATTTGAGTATAGCCTTGTTGTCCATGCCGCTCTCGGCCAGGCAGTCTTTCACCATCTTGGTGATGGGGCAGGCCACCACGCAGTCGGGGTCTACACCCAATTCGCCCAGATAGTCGTCAGAGGCAAACTGTGCCTTTTCCAGATCTTTCGGTCCGAAACTGTCGGTATCTATGATGATGGTAGCCTGTGGTTTAGCATATTTGAGTTGAGTCTTGAGGGCTGCTGCATTCATGGCCACGAGCACGTCGCATTTGTCGCCAGGGGTATACACTTTCCCTGCACCTATATGCACCTGAAATCCTGAAACGCCAGTGAGTGAACCTTGTGGGGCACGGATGTCTGCTGGATAGTCGGGGAATGTGGAAATACCATTTCCCACTGTAGCCGAAACCGTAGAGAAGATGTTGCCGGCAAGTTGCATGCCATCTCCCGAGTCGCCAGAGAAGCGCACCACTACTTGTTCCAATTCCTTAATTTCCAAATTGTCTGCCATATTATCCTAATTTTGTCTTAATAATAAAATATGGTGCAAAGGTATATAACTTCATTGACATAACAAAATGTTTCCTTGTTTTTTTGCTTTCAATATGTTGCAATAGCATTTATTTTGCTTTCATATAGTAAAACTAATCATTTTGCAATGCCTATCCAAATCATCTTTGTCCGTTTTTTACAAATAAGAATAAATATTATGTTGTATCTTTGCAAAATAATTCCATTTACGAATAATAATTATCATGAAACAAGTATTGTATGTGCTATTATCGCACTTCGCAGAGCATGAAATGCCTTATCTTACACAGCCGCTGCGTTCTGATGCCATGAGTATGAAGGAGCATCCGAAGTTTGAAAACAGGATAGTGGCTGAATCTATGGAGCCAGTAGAGGCCATAAGTGGGTTCCGACTAATTCCCGACTATACATTTGAAACCATTCCCGACGACTATGCCGCATTGGTGCTCGTGGGTGGATTTGGTTGGAACGGAGATGTTGCTGACCGTGTCACTCCTCTTGTGGCCAATGCCATCAGCAAGAAACGCATAGTGGGTGCTATCTGCAATGCTGCTTCCTGGATGGCAAGCAAGGGATTTCTAAATAATGTGCGCCATACTGGAAATGGTGTTGAACAACTTCAGTTATGGGGTGGCGAGGCTTATACCAATGCCGCAGGCTATGTAAACGCCCAGGCTGTGAGCGATCATAACATCGTTACGGCCAATGGTAGCGGGCATTTGGAGTTTGCATGCGAGATTCTTGCCCTGCTCAAAAACGATGCCCCCAAAGAGATAGAGATGTATAAGACCTTTTACAAGATGGGACTTGTGGAACTGAGCAAGATGATAGAGATATCGTCGTTTGTTGAAGGATAACAAGATTGAAATGTGCATTCTTTGATTACTATAGAATATAATAACATGAAACAATTTATTGCTTGCTGCGGCCTCGACTGTGAGAAATGTGAGGCACGCATTGCCACCATCAATGATGACAACAGTCTGCGAGAGAAAGTGGCTAAGGAATGGGGCGAAATGAACCAGATGGAATTTAAGTCCGAATGGATCAACTGCATGGGATGCCGCACCGAAGGGTGCAAGACTTATTATTGTAGCGACATGTGCAAGATACGTCTATGCGTAAAAAATAAAGGTTACGAAACCTGCGGTGACTGCCCCGAAATGCACACGTGCAGCATCTTGGGAGAACTGGCAGCCAATGCCCCTTATGTGTTTGATAATCTAAAGAAATAATAAAATGCTGCAATTATGCAGTGCTATAGTGGCAATACATGCCCCTCAGTCGTGCGCGTACATATATTATATATAGAGTAGTTAGCTTAATATGAAAGTGATGCTCTATTCGCTTCACAATCGTTTGTTGCAGTATAATCCGTATCAATAGCAATGAAATAATCCGCTACTATTCCAATTGCTATTGATACTGTGGATGAATGATTAGTATTTGAACGAGCTGCCTCCGAGGAACTCTCTCAGTAGTGAGGTGGGAGGCACCTGTTTAAATGGTATGGGCTTGAAGTATTTGAGAAACTTGAGCAGACGGTAGGCCTCGCTGTGCTCAGGCACGTTTTCTGGCACCTGTTCGAGCAGCGGTTCGGCTTGCGATTTCAATACAGCCAACTCAAAGAGCATGGCGGTGTTGAACATGGCATCGGCATTCTCTTGGAAAGGGAAGATCCATTTGTTCTCTCCCGCACGTACCGAAGGCCATCTCCTAATGGTTTCCTGTGCCGACACTCCGCGGTATTTATAGTCGCGCACTATGCGGCGCAGCAGGCGGTTGTCGGTTGTTGGCACATAATTATGTGTGTCTATGAGTATGGTGGTGAGCGCCGAGGCATACACACGGTATATCTGTTCGTTGGGAATATCGGCAGTGAGTTCGGGATTGAGGGCATGAATACCTTCCACCACGAGCACCTCATTGCCCTTGAGTTTGAGACGTTTGCCGCTCCATTCGCTCCTGCCCGTCTGGAAGTTATACTTTGGCAGTTCCACCTCTTCGCCTTTGAAGAGTGCGTTCATCTGCTGGTTGAGCAATGGGATATTGAGGGCATAGAGGCTTTCATAGTCATAGTCGCCCGACTCGTCGTGTGGTGTCTTCTCCCGGTCAACGAAATAGTCGTCGAGTGATATGCCGACGGGTTTGATACCATTGGTGAGCAACTGTATGGACAAGCGTTTGCATGATGTGGTCTTGCCGCTCGATGATGGTCCGGCTATGAGCACCATCCTCACTCCTTTGCGGCTGGCAATATCTTCAGCAATCTTGGCAATCTTCTTCTCCTGGAGCGCTTCAGAGAGATTGATGAGTCCTGAGGCATAACCCTTGTCTACAGCCTCGTTGAGGTCGCCGATGGTAGAGATGCCGAGCAGGTCTTGCCATCGGTGGTGCTCCTTAAATATCTCAAACATCTTGTCTTGCCTTATCATCTCGCCGAGTACAGCGGGATTGTCCTGCGATGGTATTCGCAGCAGCAGTCCGTCGTAGTATTTCTCCAGTCCGAAGAGATGGATATCGGCGGTGTTGGTGAGCAGTGTGCCATAGTAATAGTCATAATACCCAGCAATGTCGTAATAAACGGTGTATATGTTGCCCGTGCTCTTGAGGAGCTTGACCTTTGATGGCGCCCCTTTCTCTTCAAACAGGCGTATGGCCTCTTCGGTGGTGCACTCATGGCGGTGTATAGGTATGTGGGCCTCTATGATATGCTGCATCTCTTCCCTGATGGCATCCACATCCTCTGCCGTCACCTCGCGACCGATGCGCAGGTCGCAATAATAACCGTTAGACACGGGAGTATCTATGACCACGCTGCCCTGTGGAAAGAGTTTGTTTACAGCCTTGCAGAGAATGAAGAACAGCGTGCGGGTATATGTGCGCATACCCGACGATGAATGTAGGTCGAGAAACTCCACATCCTTATTGCTGTATACTCTGTAGTGCATGCCTTCTACCTTGTTGTTGACGCGTGCACTCACTGGCCCAAAGTCCATTTGTAGATTAAATTCATTAAAAATGTCAGAAAGTGTGCTTCCGATGCGTATGTTTTTAATTTTTTTATTATTTTTGCAACGGATTTGTAATACCTGTTCCATATCTGTCGAGATTTGATAGTTAATCTGCGGGTAAAGTTACAAAAAAATCCGATAAAAGAACATAATCGCAACAAATTTAACACTTATATGTCAATTTGGATTATTACTCTTAAGATTATTGGCTCGCTTGCCCTTCTCATTTATGGCATGAAGGTGATGAGTGAAGCCCTGCAGAAGATGGCTGGTTCGCAATTGCGCCACATCTTAGCAACAATGACCAAAAATCGTTTCACTGGTATGCTCACCGGTATGTTTGTAACCTGTTCAGTGCAGTCGTCGTCAGCAACCACAGTCATGACGGTGTCGTTTGTGAATGCCGGACTCCTGACTCTCGCCCAGGCCATATCGGTGATTATGGGTGCCAACATAGGCACCACGCTCACGGCATGGATTATGAGTCTCGGTTTCAATGTAGACCTCACGATGGTGGTCTTTCCCGCTTTCTTCCTGGGTATCATCCTCATCTATTCGCGGCGGCACAGGTATATAGGTGATTTCCTCTTTGGCATCGCTTTCCTCTTCTTCTCGCTCGTGCTGCTCAGTTCAGCAGGCAAGGCCCTCGACCTCGAGCATAATCCAGACGTAATCGGATTTTTTACTTCCTTCGACATACATAGTCATTTCACCATTATCATCTTCCTGCTCATAGGCACACTCATCACTTGTGTGGTGCAGTCGTCGGCTGCCGTGATGGCCATTACCATACTGCTCTGCTCCACGGGAGTGCTACCCATATACCTCGGCATTGCCCTGGTGATGGGAGAGAATATCGGAACCACCGCCACCGCCAACCTGGCCGCTCTGGGTGCAAACGCACAGGCCAGAAGGGCTGCCATGGCACACTTGGTGTTTAACGTGATAGGTGTGATATGGGTGCTCTGCCTCTTCTTCCCGTTTGTGGATATGGTGTGCTCGTTTGTGCATTATAACCCCGACGACCATTCGCTCACCACACAGCAATTGGCAACACGTCTGCCCGTGGTGCTGGCAGCCTTCCATACCTGCTTCAATGTGACCAACACCTTTGTGCTTATATGGTTTATACCACAGATAGAGAGACTGGTATGCTGGATAATCAAACCGAAGACCGTAGACGACGAGGAGGAATTCCGTCTGAAATACATAGGTGGCAACACTATCATGAAAACTCCAGAACTCTCTGTGTTGGAGGCTCAAAAAGAGATCCAATCATTTGCCGAACGCATACAGCGCATGTTTGGCATGGTTAGGGAACTGACCGTCATCACCGATGGGGCCAAGTTCTCAAAACTCTTCAGCCGCATAGAGAAATATGAGAGTATCAGCGATAATATGGAGATAGAGATAGCCAAATATCTCGACAGCGTGAGTGATGCACACCTCAGCGACGACACCAAGGCCAAGATACGCGCCATGATGAGAGAGATATCAGAACTGGAGAGCATCGGCGATAGTTGCTATAACATCGCACGCACCATCAATCGCAAGATGTCGGGCAAGGAAGACTTTACAGAGAAGCAATATGAGCACATGCACCAGATGTTTGAACTCACCGACGACAGCCTTACGCAGATGAACACACTGCTGCTCGGACGAAAAGACAATTTCGATGTAAACCGCTCATTTAATATCGAAAACGAAATAAACAACTATCGCAACCAGTTGCGCAGCCAGAATATCAATGATGTAAACAATCATGAGTATACCTACGCCATGGGCACCCTCTATATGGACATCATCAGCGAGTGCGAGAAACTTGGCGACTATGTAGTAAACGTGGTTGAAGCGCGCATGGGAACAAGGCAAAAAGGGGCATAACGAGACACAAAAGGCATTTAAAATAATTTTTAACACCTTTTACTTGCACATACCAACTTTTATCTCTATCTTTGCATACGAAATAGAAATAGAGATAAGGACAAAGAGGATTCCGACACGACATGATTGTCGGAATTCTTCTTTTTATGTCTTATCAAACAAACAATATATTAATCTTTAAAATACAATTTTTATGGCTTACATGTCACAAGAAGGCTATGATAAGATGATAGCCGAGTTAAGATGCCTTGAAGGCGTTGAGCGCCCAAAGGCATCGGCCGCTATTGCAGAGGCCCGCGACAAGGGTGACCTTAGTGAGAATTCAGAGTATGATGCTGCCAAGGAAGCACAGGCACATCTCGAGGATAAAATCAACCAGCTCAAGCTGGCCATCCAAGAGGCAAAGATCATCGACACCTCACGACTCAGCACCGAACAGGTGCAGATTCTGACAAAGGTGGAGATGACCAATCTAACCACCAATACCAAGATGACCTATACCATAGTGAGCGAAAATGAGGCTAACCTCCGCGAGGGTAAGATCTCAATCAAAACGCCTATCGCTCAGGGACTGCTCGGCAAGAAAGTGGGAGATGAGGCTGACATCACAATACCACGTGGCACTATCAGACTGCGCATAGACAAGATATCATTGGCATAATACTCATTCACAGATAATACTATTCACAAGTAAATACTATGGCAGATATATTCTCAATGATTGCAGCTGGAGAGATTCCAAGCTACAAGTGCGCCGAGGATGACCGCTTCTATGCTTTCCTCGACATCAATCCGCTCGTAGAGGGGCATACACTTGTCATCCCGCGTCAGGAGGTAGACTATTTCTTTGATCTCGACGATGAGACACTGGCAGCATACCAACTCTTCGCCAAGCGTGTGGCTGCCGCCATCAAGGCTGCCTTCCCATGCAGAAAAGTGGCACAGGTAGTGCTCGGACTTGAAGTGCCGCATGCACATATTCATCTCATACCGATGAATAAAGAGGCAGATGTGGACTTCCGCCGTGAGAAACTCAAACTCTCGCCAGAGCAGTTTGAGGAGATAGCAGAAAAAATCAGGAGCAACTTCAAGTAAGTTGCTCCTTTTTGTTGAATGCTATAGCGAGATTTCCTATACGTATTCGTCGCCGTATTTGATGCTAACGGCATTCACATACTTACGGATAAGCGACGATGAGTCTTCCTTTTTGCAGATGAGCAACACATTGTCGCGCTCCACCACGATATATCCGTCAAGACCATTGATTACCGCCAGTTTGTCCTTGGGTATCTTGATGATGTTGTTGTGACAATTCTCCATCATCACATTTGAATCGATGGTTACATTGTCATTGTCGCCCTTCTTCATGCACTCGTATACAGAATGCCAGGTGCCAAGGTCGGCCCAACCGAAATGACACTTCATCACACTCACATTAGGGCAACACTCCAAAACACCATAGTCTATAGACAAGTTGGGAAACGAACTATAGATACTGGTGACATAATCCAATACCCTCACAGGATCGCGGTCGGGACAGTTCTCCAGCAATTTCTCGCACATCTCGGGAAACATTTGGTCGAAAGAGAGTCTGAAGGTGTTGACAGTAGAGATAAACATGCCCGTGTTCCAGCAAAACTCACCACTGTTCATAAACATCTGGGCAAACTCACGCTCGGGTTTCTCTGTAAACGACTGTACACGATACACATCCTCACATTCGCCATTGTCACCCATCTGCACATAACCATAACCAGGTTCGGGCCTCGAAGGCATGATGCCGAGATTAAGGATCTGGTCGTGATTGGACACGAAATCGAAGCCGCGCCTGATACTGTCGGCAAAGGCATTCTCATCTCTTATCAACTGGTCTGATGGCACCACCACCACATTGGGATTGATGGTTGGATTGGCTTTGCGTATGCGCATACATGCCAAGGCCACACTCGGAGCGGTATTGCGCCCAACGGGCTCAATGACTATATGGCTGTCATCTATTCCCTGCAACTGGTTTTTGACAAGCGACACATATTCGCGATTAGTACACACGAGGATATGGTCTCTACCCACTATGCGCTCCATACGTTGGAAAGTGTCTTGCAGTTGTGTCTTTCCAGTGCCGAAGAAATCGACAAACTGTTTGGGTTCTTTTTCTGTGCTGTAGGGCCACAGTCTCTTGCCCTTTCCTCCTGCGAGGATAATACAGAAATTCATATTTGATGTGTTCATAATAAACAGATGATTAGAATTAGCACTCAAAATTACAAATTATTCCCGACAATAACAAGTATTTTTGAGATTTTTATCAGAATTATTTTTTCATTTCAGTTTTTTTTCTTACCTTTGCACCCGAATCAAGCCCAGATGGCGGAATCGGTAGACGCGCTGGTCTCAAACACCAGTGGGGTAACCCATCCCGGTTCGACCCCGGGTCTGGGTACTATGTATTATTTGTAATCCCCTGTAAATCAAGTATTTGCAGGGGGTTATTATTTGCTGGGTTGCCAAAGGGTTGCCAAAAATAAAAAATACCTCATCTTTTAGCCCTACAGGTTGCCAAAGAATATATAAAAAGTGGGGTAGCACTGCCCCTTGTATCACTACAAAAAAACAAGCATCCCCACTTAACCAAAATATAAGCCTTATTGGCTTGTAGGTGCAAAGGTACAAAATAATGTGGATATTCATACCATGCTTTTTCAGATAATAGTTAATTAATCTTGTGGCTGCTGCCTTAGCGTGTGTTGGATATGGTTTTTTTTGTTTATCGCTTTTATTATTGTAGCCACCTTATTAAGCAATGCACCATACAGGCAATGATATGGCTTTCCTTTGCCATCTCTCACCCTTTTTATCTTAGGTAGTTCTAAAGTATGGGGGTAGGTTCTTTCATCATCAAGCCAAATCCTTATTCTGTTATATCCATTTTCATTCACATAAGCCTGCAAGCATACCTTGATAAATATTTCCCCATCCATACACTGCAAAAGGTATCTAAGGTTAGATGCCTGTGGCAGAAAAAGCACTTGATAAAGGTTAGTTTCATCCTTTATATTTAGGGCATAGTATTTATATCCTTTAAATAAGGTGGGGGCTATTCCTGCAAAACTGCCCTCTATTTTTTCAAATATAATCTCTCCTATATCCTGCACATCAGAGATAAAAAGCCCCATCCCCTTTTTAAGTCTAATAATTATAGGGTCTGCCATCTTAGGCAAAAGTTCATCATCAATCATATAAGGGTATTTTTAAGCCATATTTTTTACTCGTGTTTTTACTCGTTAATAATCATGTTACATTTTCTGTTACTCTTTACACCCTTTATAAAAGGTAGAAAAGCCTCATCCCCCATTTGCTTTAAGATTAATGAAACAATCATCAAGTTCTGCAACAAGTTCATCTTTGGAAGATAACTTTGCCTTGTATGCTGCTTTAAGTAAGGCATCCTTAGTTCTTTTATAGTTAATTCTATCTGTAAAAACTTGGTTGGCTTTCAGTTCTTCCATGTAGTTGTCAATTTCCTGCATACCTTGTCTTGCCTTAGCAAGCATCAAGCCAAGAAAGCCATCAACTGCATCTTTTGGGGTTTTTATACTTTCCATAAAATTAGCATTTAATTTGTTTATCTTATTGATACTGGAATAGGTGTTTATAAATCTGTATCTTATCTTGTTATAAAATGCCCTATCATATAATGTTGAGGCTGCCACCTCTGCCACTCCCATCTGCTTTGCAAGGCTGCCATTTAGCCTTAATTCTACCCTTAAAATATTGGCATCTTCAAAGCCTGCTGGGATGGGCATACCCTTAGCCTTAGCATCAGATATTTTATCATACAAGCAAAAAGTATCGGGTTGCTTTTTGCCTTTATGCCTATAATAAAGGGTATCTAAATTAAAATTGTAACGTTGCCGCCTTGGTAGTTCCCCCATCCTTTTCAGATACTCGGATGGTTTATGCCTCATCAGAAAGTTTGCACCAAATTCCAAAGCACTTACCCTTGCATCTTCAAGGTTTATTTGCAGGGTATCAGATAGTTTTTTAATTGCTTCTTCTGTAGTGTGTCGGTTTAATGGTATTACATTCCCACCCTCATACAAAAATTTAGGTAGGCTGCCATCAATTTTTATGGCAGTGGGAAATATCCCCACCCTCATACCCTGCAAAGTGCCATAGGTTTTAACCTCACCTGTTTCAAGGTCTGTTTGCTCTTTGGCATCTTCCAACAAGGCTAAAAGGTGGGGGTATTCATCCCTCATCCTGCTTTTCCATATAGTTACTTTGTCATACATAAAAGTTACAAAATTTGTACCATTTTACACCCTTGTTAGATAGGGGATAGCCTCATCCCTGCACTTTTTAAGAATATCATCATAACTACCCATTTGCAGGCTTTTGCAATGTTGGGGTATCATAAGCCCTGCACCCTCGAGCCAAAGCAATTCAAAAGATAATGGTCTTACTGCCTCACCTAATTTAATCTCATAATCATAGTGGAAAACAAAAAGAAAGCCATCAGCCACATACTTTACAAGGGGGTTTAATCTTGGCTTTTCTTTGCCATAGGTAACTGCTTTTGGGGGGTTGCCATAAGCGTAGTTGGACATCATCCCATTCACAAATAAATCTTTAAGCCCTGTAAGGTTGAGGTTGCATTTGGCTTGCAGATACATTGATGGGGCATCTGATGGCTGCCCCTCACGTTTTGGGCATAACAACAGGCTAATATATCCATCCCTGCCCACAAGGTCTTTAAGTTCATCCACCCATCCCCAAGCATCTGTAAGTACATACTTAGGGGTTTTTTTGCTCTTCGGACTTAAAACAAATTTAGCCCACATTCTTACTTTTGGTTGGTTCATTTTCTGCCCCCTTTTTTCTTTATTATTTCCCTTGCTTGCGCTTGTAGTTCTTCTTGGGTTGCTACCCGATGGGCTTTCATCCAATTTATAATTTCCTGCCTATCAAAATAGCATAATTTTCCACCCTCACTTTTGTAGTGGGGTATTTTCCTGCCCATTGTCAGTTTGTAGATGCAAGATTTGGATATTCCAAGGTATGCCGCCGCCTCATCACTTGTTAGCACCTCTTTGGGGCTACCTTGTTGCACCTCTTGCAAAAGGTCTTTAATTTCTTGCAAATCTTCTTTTGTCATATCTTTACTTTTTATTATTAATTAAATTTGGATGCAAAGATACTACCATCTGCACATATAAAAAATGGTATTTAGAAAAAGAAAACAAGAAATAAATACCACCAAAAAAGGCACTAAAAAAGGGGCTTGCTACTGCCCCTTAAAGACAACTTAAAGCCTCATCAATATCTTTATAAAAATTCATTCTTTCCCTTGCTTTAGGCTTTATATTGCTATCCCTATCATCCCATCTTCCCTTGTCATTTTTGCTAAGATATTTGCTTAAATCTTTGGCAGATATAGGCTTACCCTTTCTACTTTCAAAGGTTTTTGCACTGCCATAGGCATCTTGCCACCATCCACTAATTTTATTTTTTCTAAATAAATAGTCAAGAAAGTAAGCCCAAAGCCCTATTTTTTTAAGTTTAATGGGCTTTTGCACCTCTGCCCTTATTACTGCAAGTAAATCTTCTTTTGTGGGCTTGTAGGCAAAAATATCTGCATCTATAAGAATATCATAAACTGCATCAATATCCTGCATAGTTATTTGTGGGTTGAGGCTCTTTGCTTGGTTTTCTGCTGCTTTTATTTCTTCTGCCATCTGCTTAGATGGGGCATTTAGGAAATGGACTATAGCCCCACATGGCATATCTCTATTTTCATGTAAAAAATTTTCTACAAATACCTTTCTTTCTTGTCTTTCCACTATCTTTCTATTGCAGGTTCTTATAGCATCCATAACACCATCCACAACAGGAAAAGCCTTGCACAAAGCCTTAGCCTCATCACTATCTGCCACCCTTGCCAAATCAAATTTTTTTACAAGGGCTTGCAGTTCTTTACTTTCACCAATTTGGCATATTATATCCTTTGGGGTTTCTTCTTGCTTGATGGATGCAGCCACCACCATATCAGACAAAGACATATTGAGGGCTTTCAGTTCTCTTAGCACTGCTACATTTTTAGCCATCCCACTTACTGCTTTTCTTGCTATAGCCCTTGTAGCCTCATCCCTTTCTTTCTTGGTGGGGCATACGGTTGCCACCTCATCACTATCTATTTTGGCTTGCCGTTCTATAAGTTTTTTTTCTAAAGCCTTTGCCCTTTCCTTATTCCATTTATAGGGGCTGCCTTTTCTTGGTCTGCCTTTTCTTGCCATTTTGAAAATTGAAAAAAAATATTTTGGGGGCTGCACCCCACCCAAAGAAAGCCCAAGGGGGGTGGGGGCATCACACCTATTCTGCACTTGATAACTTAATTATAGCCTCATCCTGCACTACCTTTGCAGCCCTATCTAAAGCCATTTCAGCCTTGTTAATTGCTACATCAAAATCATTTTCTAACCTTTCTTTGTCTGCTCCATTTTCAATCAGTGAAAACACATCACAAGCCTTGTTCACTACATCTGTAAATGCCTTGTTTAACTCTGCCATTTGGATGGCTACTTTGTTTAAATCTGCCATAATGCTGTAATATTTTGGGGTTTATAATATGGATGGTGGGGGCTTTCCCCCCTGCCATCCTTTAGTCTTCAAATAGGTTGCTTAGGGCTTCTTGGACATCTTTCTTTTGTTTGTCGATTACCCTTGTATATCTTTCAGTATATCTAAGGCTACTATGCCCCATATTTTCTTGCACAAGCCTTATGCTATATCCCTTATCTGCTGCCACTTGCGCCAAGTTTGTGCCATAAGTGTGCCTTGCACAATGCCAAGAAATATGCTTATCTATTCCTGCCCTTTTGACCCATCTTCCCAAGGCTTTCAAACAAGCCTCATAGGATGGCAGATTAAATACAAGGGCATCTTTTTTTCTCTTAGGTATATCACCTATCAAAGCCATCATAGCATCAGATAGATGGATGGTTACTTTACTACGGCTACTATGCCCCTTTGTCTTGTTCTGTTCAAAAGTAAGTACCCTATTAGCCTCATCAATATTGCCATAGGTTAAATCTTTCACATCACAAAATCTAAGCCCTGTATTTAGGCAAAAGATAAAAGCATCCCTTATTGCCTTGCTTTCATTTAGGTAGTGGGTAGCAATCAGTATTTTAACCTCATCAGCACTTAACACATCTTTCACTATTACACTATCATCCACCTTTATGGATATGGTTTTTCCATTAGCATCTATAAAGGGGGCTTGGAAATTAAAATCATATTTCACTGCCATAGCCTTATACACCTTTTTAAATCTTTGGAAGATAGATTTAGCCCCCTCTCCCTTGCTCCTACTTTGCAAGTATTCTGTGAAATCTATCATCATATCCCTATCTATCTGCTGGGGCTTAATGTTCATAAGCCTTGCATATTTAGCATACTCTTTGGTATCTTTCAAAAAATCTATAAACCTATTATAGGCTATCAGCATCATCCTTATATCCTTTTTGGTGTATGCCTTATTATATTCTTGAAAAAAGGCTATAAAGTTAAGTGGGGCTTTCTTTTCTTCTATCCTGTAGCCTTTTTCATCTTTAAGTAATTCTTGGGCTTTCTCATACCTCACTTTTTCAGCAAGCATAAGGGTTTCTTTGTTTGCCTGCCTTTGGATGGAATTTTGGGGCTTATGATAAAGATATAGTTTAAGGCTTTCCCTGCCCCTCATCTTTTGGGGTATCTCCTTATCTCTCTTCTCATCATACACCATCTGAAAACCATAATAAAAATCAAGATACAGGCTTTCCATGCCATTACTAAGTAACTTAGCCCCTATTTTGGGGTTTGCGTTTTGGTCTTTGCTTATAACATAGCATCCACCTACTTTTAAATCTTTGCTTTTCTTTTCTGCCATAATTCTTATACTTTGGTTTGATGTTGCAAAGGTACAAAAATATCTTGGGTTGCCAAAGGGTTGCCAAAAATATTATATTAAATACATTTAAAAGAAAGAAAGACTTAATACTTGATATTTTTAACTGCTTGATTTATAGTCTTTTAGTATAGTCTTGTTTTCTCTTATTTTCTCGGTTATGTATCGGGTCTGGGTACGTTAAATTATTCGGAAAGTGTTGCAAATGCTTGATTTGCAACACTTTTTATTTTTACTGCGAGCAAATAACGAGCAAAAAGCAACAATACACCCACAATTTTACTAAAAAAATGGTGCAAATGTATCACTACACCCACACCATAACCAAAAAATATAGTTTTGCTATTTGTATAGCCTCATTTGTTGTTGTCATGCAAGGTTCGCCAGTACGATTTCCAGTTGATGCACAAATCATAGGTAACACCATATAGACAAAAGCTTTGAAAACTCATCGCGCGTGAATGCCTTTGTCTGCTTCAACAACTCATCAATTTCTTTTTGGTTGTTGGCTTTTGAAGCATTGGGTATATCCATAATCTCATCGAGTTCCATAAGCTATTCTTTTCTTATTGAGAAGATAGATTATTTCTTCTTGTTCTTCAGCATTTTCTTCTGCTCGCTTACCAAACGGCGTTCTACCTTTTTGACATCCTCTGCAGGAGGAAGATTTTCTGGGATAATACCTCGCTCTGTGAGCATCTTGCGTACTGCGGCATTATTATCAACATGTTCCCGTGTGATAGATACTTCGCCTTGAAGGTCTTTGGCTTGCACATTGACACTGGTCATTTCTGCAGCAAAGTCTTTTGCCTTTATGCTAATGGTAGGAAGGAAATCGGCAAGAGGACGGCCTTGTGGCATCCCCAACTTACGTTTCATCATGTTTGTGTTCAAACGGAAGAGTGCTTGATCCCCTTTGGAACGGATAACTGCGAAAGTCTGGTCATTTACTCCACGTTCATATAAGATGCCTGAAAGTTTTCGTTCTGTCTCTTGCAGTTTGGCTCGTGCTTTAACTCGCTCAACTTCCAAAAGTCGTTGCTCTATCAGTTCTGCACGACGAGTCTGAACAGCAAAATAAGTCTGTGCAAAAGCAATCTGCGGCTTTCTCGGGTCGCCATTCTGTGCGACCAGATAGCAAGCATAGCGGGTGAGCATAATGTCATCCACTTCTCGCTGAGCACCTTTTGCAATGTCTATCATTTTGCTGACGTCAGCAAAATGATCAGAAACAGATTGTCCTGCATTACCACATGCCTCTTTGGCTTTGTCAATGACATTACAGAAATTACGCCATTGTTGATAGCCAAATAGTGTACACAAATCACGTGCACTCCAGCATTCAGTTTTGTCAATCATGCAAACTGCATCTTCATAACTCTTAAATAAAGCCAGTATTTCTTCTTTCTTCATAAGTAATAATAGTTCTTGTTTATAGAATCTTTCCTTCAGCATCAAATTCTACTTCCAGCAGATCTTTAATATCAACCTGAAGCAGGCGGGCGATTTCCACGAATTGTGCCATGGAGGGCTGTATCTTGTTGGTTTTCCAACGGGAAACGGTCATGTCGGTGACACCCATCTGTTCGGCTAGCCATCGGTTGGTAATCTGCTTGTCGGCCAACACCACTCTGATTCTGTTTTGACAATCTTTCTTCGTCATCTATTTTGATTTTAGCTATTTACATGTGCAAAGATA